>Ga0222712_10007903_pt1 | contig 10173 bp, 8 predicted proteins | sample C33_657DmetaG_FD_165043 | JGI IMG/M metagenome (GOLD analysis project Ga0222712, IMG submission 165043) | Estuarine water microbial communities from San Francisco Bay, California, United States - C33_657D | ecosystem: Environmental > Aquatic > Marine > Unclassified | place: USA: California...
CGGGCCGTGGGGACCTTAGGGATATCGACCACCTTGCCGGCGGCCTGGCCTGCTTCCAGATCCTTCAGATGAACCATTGCGTCCTTCGTGGTACGGAGGATGTGCGGGGCGTTGAAGGTCACCGTCAGGGCGAAAGGCCGATCGGCATGACGTCGGATAAAGCTCTCCGCCTCACGCGCGAAGAGGTCCGTACTATATTCCGTGAACTGCTCGACCTTGCCATCGCGCATCAGCTTCGGCCGGAAGAAGTCGATGAAGGGACTGGACGTGGCCGAAACCAGCGACTCATCGAAGCAGCCACGTTCATGAGGCATCGGGCCGGCGCTGTGCCATTTGCCGATGATGCCCGTGCGGTAGCCGGCAGACTTCAGCAGGCCCGGGAGGAGCGGAATGTCCGTCGGGATGCCGTCGCGGTTGCCGTTGAAGCCGAAGCGCTGTTGGTAACGACCGCTGAGGAAGCCGGCCCGGGAGGGACCGCAGAGCGGGGCGGTGACGTAGCCCGAGGTGAACTTGACGCCCTCCTTGGCGAGGCGGTCGATGTTCGGCGTTTTCACCACGTCGCGAAAGAGGCAGCTCACGTCGCCGCTGCCCAGGTCATCGACCAGCATGATGACGACGTTCGGCTTATCCCGAGCAGGCAGCGGGGCGCCTAAGACGGACAGGATCAGCAGGGCGAGCAGGGTGCGCATATCTGAAGGGTGTCGGATGTGAGGTTTGCCACAAGCCGACGAAAGGGCGTTTTGCGGGCAATCCGACACGACCCGGCGACCGGATGGCGAAATCATCCAACGCAAGCAGCCCGCGACCGGGTGGTCGCAGGCTGGTTCTTCTCAAATGGTGGAGGTGGTGGGAGTCGAACCCACGTCTTCCTACCCTTACGTCGTAACTTCTACATGCGTAGCTTCATCATTGATCTCGATCGCGTTTGGGGATGAGCACCCGTGCGACCTATCTGTATTCTCACTTACCCCGGAGATAACAGCTAAAGGAGGGGATCGCCCACGTTAACCGAGCTGATCCAGGACTGCAGGCGCGCCCTGGGGCTCGTCGCTGTACTTAGGCAGCGAGCGCGAGAACGTTGTCGTTCTCGAACGTGATGGTGTTTTTAGCAGTTATAGTGCTGCCCGTTGGATTTAAGAGGTTACGAACTACCCTCTGCATGCCGTCGCGATATCTTGGCGGGAATCGAATCCGGAACACCCCCGAAATGAGACGTCGGTCATTTGCGGGATCCGACTGAGAAGGAACGGACTCAATTATCCTCATCTGGCCCCGATTGTCAAGGGATGCAGAGGCATAGGTGGTGGCGGTAAGCGGTTAGCGGTTGGCGGTAAGAATAAACCATGAAAGGGGAGGTGAATGGGGGCGTGGCGTGAGTTTGGATTTCCTTGTTTGGCCTACCCGCTAGCCGCCAGCCGCTAACCGCTTTGCCCCCAAATTTCTCTTTCCCCGTGCGGCGGGCTCGGGATAGTCGGCTTCGTCCATGAATGTCTTCTCCGCCGACGTCGCGCTGGCCATCACCCGTCTCGGGCTGCTGATCCTGCTCGGCTGGTTCATGGCCCGCCAGGGCTGGGTGGGCGCGCATGCCCGCCAGCCGCTGATGCGCATGATCATCTGGGTCTTCTTCCCGGCGATGATCTTCTCCCGGGTGAGCGGCAATCCGCTCATCGCCTCGGGTTCGCAGGCTCTTCTCTACCTCGGCGCCGGCTTCCTGATGATCGTGACCGGCTACGCCGTCGCGACCTTGATCGGCTCCGTCTTCAAGGTGCCGGCCGGCACGGCCCGCCGGACCTTCGCGTTCTCCGCCGGGGTCAATAATTTCGGCTACCTCGGCATCCCGGTCACCGCCGCCTTGTTCGACCACGACGTCATCGGCGTGCTGCTGGTGCATAATGTCGGGGTCGAGGCCGCGGTCTGGACGGTCGGTATCGCGATGCTCTCGGGCGAGTCCCTGCGTAAGGGGCTCAAGAAGCTTTTCCAGCCGATGACCATCGCGTTGTTCGTGGCGCTTGCGATCAACTTCGCGGGTTTTGGTAAGAGCGCCCCGATCGTCTTCGCGAGCGACCTCTGCCACACCATCGGCGAATGCGCCATCCCGATCGGGACGCTGCTCACGGGCATCTACCTCCACGAGATCATCAAGGACTTCCGCCTCGCCGCCGATGCGCCGGTCTCTTTCGGCGTGATGGCGGTCCGCTGGCTGGCGATGCCGTTGCTGGTTCTGGCCGCGGCCGGCTTCCTCGTCACCGACGAGTCCCTGCGTAAGGTCATGCTCGTCCAGGCCGCGATGCCGTGCGGGATCTTCACCTTCCTGATCGTCGAGATGTTCAAGGGCGAGGTCATGGTCTCCCTGCGCTGTTCGGTCATCACCATGCTGTGCTGTCCGCTGGTCACGCCCGCTTGGCTTTATCTGGGTGCCCGCTGGCTGGGCTTGTCCTGAGCATCCTTTACTTGTGGGTCCGACGGGGTAGTCTGCAGAGGTTCCCGGTGCGTCTCCCTTTTGCCATCCTCCTGCTGGCCTTGACCGGCTGCGCGACGTATGTCGACCGCGGTCCCCGCGTGCGTGTGGCGGTGGAGGAAGGGGATTACGCCACGGCCGCGACCGTCGCGCAGAATTTCGCGGCCGACGAGCCGAAGGACGCCTTGGCTTGGAATCTCGACGCCGCCGCCGCGCTTCGGGCCGAGGGCAAGCTCAAGGAAAGCAGCCGGCTTTTCGAGCAGATCGAGAATGCCTTCCGTGCCGAGGAGGAGCGTCCGGGCTTCTCGGTCACGGACGCGACCTTGGGCGCGTTCACCAGCGCTTACGCCGAGGCTTATCGCCCCAAGCCGGCCGACCGCATCTACGCCTCCACCTACCAGGCTTTGAACCGACTCGAGCTAGGCGAGATCAACGGCGCCCGCGTCGCGATGGCCCGCCTGCGCTTCGTCCAGCAGGCTTTCGGCACCGGCGCGCTCTACGTGAAGCCCAAGGCGGACGACAAATACGACGTGGCCAAGGCCTCGCAGGACGCGCGCGCTCAGGACGGCCTGGGGATGATCGAGGAGAACCTCGCGGGACTCACCGCCGAGGGGGCTTATGACGACGCCTTCAGCCACTGGCTGCAGGGCATGTTCTTCCTGCGGCTCGGACATGATCCGTCCGATCGCGAGCGCGCCCGCAAGGAACTGCTCGCCGCCACGCAGCTCAACGGAGCCAATGAAGTCTTCCGACAGGACCTCAAGGAGGCGGAAGGACCCGCCGTCGAAGGGAAGGGGACGATCGTCTATGTCGTCGCCGAGACCGGCATGTGCCCGGAATGGTATCAGCAGCGCATCGACATCCCGCTCTTCATCGTGGCGCGTCGCGTGCCCTACGTGAGCGTCGCTTTGCCGGCCATCCGACCCTCCGGCCTGAATTACAATCTTAAGCTCAAATTGGATTCGCAGGACGTCGCGTTGCCCTTGGCCAGCCGCCCGGACGCCCTCATCGCGAAGCACTTCGAGGCCGCCTTGCCGGGGATCAAGGCGCAGGCGTTCACTTCTGCCGCCGTCAAAGCCACCGCCAGTTACCTCATCAACGAATCCTCGGACGAGGCCGCCCGACGCGGTAATGGCGGCTCCGGCGCGATGCTTTGGTCCATCGCGACCAAGGTCGGCACCGCCGTCTATACCGTCGGGACCACCAAGGCCGACATCCGGAATTGGTCCAGCCTGCCTGCCCGCTTCTCCGTGGCTCGTTTCGAAGCCCGCCCAGGGCAGAAGCTGACCGTGCCCGGTCATCCGGAGGCCTCCCTGGCTCTCCCGCCGGGCAAGGTTCTGCTTGTAAGCCTTAAGTCCACGCAGGAAAATCTCCCTATCGTCCTGCGCTGCACCCCACTCGTCCCATGAAAACCCTCCTGCCTCTTCTCGCGCTCGGCTTCCTCGCCGGCTGCTCCACCGTCCTGAAGACGGGTGATCGCCTCGAGCGCGGCCTGACGCCGCCCGATGCCGTCAACTACGCCACCACGCGTCCTGAGGGTGGCTTCACCACGCAGCTCAACGATGCCCGCATCGGCGACAAGATCGAGCTGCTCGCCGCGCGTAAGTCCAAGACCGACGGCGGCTTCGCCCGCGTCCAGTTCGACCTCCGCAACGGCTCTTACCTGCGTCAGACCATCAACGTCAGCTTCGAGTGGCTCGCCGCCGACGGCACCGTCACCGAGTCCCAGCCCAACTGGATCGTCACCCCGCTCGAGCCCGGCGCCCTCTCCACCATCACCGCGACCGCGCTCAAGGCTTCGTCCGCCGAGTGCCGCCTCCGTCTCATCACCCGCTGAATCCTCCTCCCATGAACAAACTCTCCCTCCTCGCCTGCGCCGTCTTCATCGTCGGTTGCGGCACGCCTGCGACCTACAAGGACCCCAACGGCCGCGAGCTCGTGGTCAGCCTCGGCAAGGTGGATATCCAGGACTTCGCCACCGCGGGCTCTCAGATGCTCCAGTCCATGATCTCGTCGCCGTCCTTCTCCAAGGGCGCGCCCGTCCTCCGGTTGGGTACGATCACCAACGATACCGCCGATAACTTCGACACCTCCTTGCTGCTCTCCAAGCTCACCGTGCCGCTGGTCAATGCCGGCCGCGTGACCTTGCTCGACAGCGAGCCTGCCGCCGACGCCTCCGCGCGACCCAAGGCCGAATACGTCCTGAAGGGCAAGATCCTCGAAGACCGCAGCAACGCCGGCAGCACTCGCCAGAGCTCCTTCGTGTTCCAGCTCACCCTGGTCGAGGAAAAGCGTGGCGTCGCCGTCTGGACCGACGTGAAAATCGTGACCAAGCAGGGCACCAAGAACGCGGTCGGTTTCTGAGAAAAGACCGCCGAAAGTTGACCTTCCCTCGACCTGCGTCTCCTTCCGGTGATGCAGGTTGATTTTTTGATCGTCGGCCAAGGCCTGGCGGGCTCTTTGCTCGCCCAGGAGCTGCGCCGTCGTGGCCGTAAGGTCCACGTCGTCGACGACGGTTGGAAGTCCGCCTCCTCGCAGGTCGCCGCCGGTCTGATGACCCCGCTGACCGGCCGACGCTTCACCCTGACCAAGGATTACCCGGAGCTCTTCGCCGCGGCGAAGGAACGACTCTCAGAGCGCGGCGTCTTCCGGTCGACCCAGGTCTACCGGATGTTCGTCGACGAGGAGCAGCGCGCCAAAGGGCTCAAGCGTACGGAGTGCCGTAGTTGCCAGCCTTTCATCGAGCGCGTGACCTCCGCGCAGGGCGAGCTCGATCCGACTCTTACTGATACTTTCGGCGGTGCGCTCATGAACGGTGCGTGGGTCGACCTACCTAAGCTCCTCGCGGATGTCCGCGTCGAACTCCTGGCTGATGGTAGCCTCACCGAAGCGGCGTTCGATCCCGCTGAGGTCGTGGCCGACGACGAAGGCATCACCTGGCGCGCCCTCCGCGCCGGCGCCATCGTCTATTGCGACGGGTATAAGTCGGCCCAGCGCGGGCCGTTCAAGTATCTCCCGTGGCAGCCGGCCAAGGGCGAAGCCCTGACCTTGCGCGCCTCCGTCGCCGACAAGCCATACATCTTGAATCGTGAAGGCTGGGCTTTGCCGCTAGGGCAGGGCGTCTGGCGCACGGGTGCCAACTGGCAGTGGGATCAGTTGGACGAGACTCCGACCGAGCCGCAGAAAGAAAAATTCATCCGCCGTTTCCGTGGGTATTTCGGAGCTGAAGTGGAGGTGGAAGTCACCGCGCATGTCGCCGGCGTCCGGCCTTGTACCTCGGACAACCATCCCTTCATGGGCACGCATCCGCAGCAGGCTCGCACGCACCTCTTCGGCGGTCTCGGTCCGCGCGGGACCGTCTGGGCGCCGGCGATGGCCGACGAGATGGCCGCCTACCTTTGCGATGGCACGGCGTTGCGGAAAGAATGCGATCTCGCGCGGTTCGATTCGCCCTCAGCGTAGGAGCTCGCAGAAGATCGTCCGTCGCCCTTGTGACATGCCTTCGTAGGCGACCACCGCATGCGGGCCGTGACTGGCGATGCTCGCAAACCGCCCGCCGGCCGCGTAAGGCAGCGCGGCCGCTTCGCCGCGTTGCATCATCAGGCTGCCGCCTGCTTCCCAGAGGATGAGCGGCGTCGTGCCGACAAAGGTGGCGACAGGTTGGGTGGCTCCGTCGGCCAGCTTGCGTTCCAGTTCGGGCTTGTCGCCTGCGAAGACTGAGCGGGCCCGTCGCCAGACGGGCAGCCATCCTCCCGTGGGATCGTAGGCGAGCGCGCCGCCGTCCATCGGGCATGCTTTCAGCAGCCAGCTTCCTTGTCCCAGTTTGCGCGCCGGCGTGAAGTTCCGTCCGTCGGTCGTTTCGACGGCATATAGGTCGCGCGCTCCTTGCACGAGGTTGCGCCAGAGGATGCCGATGCGACCGTCGGGAGCAAAGGCCACGGTCGGTGCGCAGCATTGGCAGATGGGGCCGTCAGGGCTGGCGTAGACTTGGCGATCTTCGCTCCAGCTGCGTCCGCCGTCGGCGGAGAATTTCGCCCAAAGGCTCATCTTGCCTGTGCGGAGGTCGAGCCAGACGACCGCCGCACGGCCTCGCCCGTCGGCGGCCAACGCATGCAGTCCTTCGCGAGCCGAGGACGGCACCTCGTTCAGGGGTGGCTGCGCCGACCACTCAAGTCCATCAGGTGAAGTCCAGGCGTACAGGTTGCCCTCCGAATGGGATTGCGCGGTGACGACGAGCTTGTCCGGGGAGACCGCGATGCGCGGGCCGCGTCGCATGCCCAAGGCGAGCTTATCTAGCCGGCCGACGACGATCGGGTTGGCGAAGGATCGGCCGTCGGCGGACGTGACGTACCGAATCTCGGAGCCCTGACCGTAGACGATGTGGATGCGGCCGTCTTGCCCCATGGTGACCTGAGGTTGGATGGCCCCGTCGGTACCCGGCGGGAGGGCCTCCGCCGGGGCGGCGGCGAGGTGAGCCCATCCGAGCAGCCACGCGACCAGGACTGCGCTGGGCCGCGAGAGCATCTTAGCGGCGGGCTTTGCGGCCAGCCGGCTTCGCAGCGGCCTTGACGACCAAGAAGTCGACCGCGAGCAGGTAGCCTTCGAAGCCCAGGCCGGTGATCACGCCTTCGCAGGCGGAGGCCGTGACGGACTTGTGCCGGAATTCCTCGCGCTTGTAGATGTTCGAGATGTGTACCTCGACGGCGCGCATGCCGCTTCCGGCGATGGAGTCGCGGAGGGCGACCGAGACGTGGGTGTGGCCTCCCGGATTGATCACCAGGAACTTCACACCCTTGTCGGCCCACTTAGCGATCGTGTCGATGATCTCGCCTTCGTGGTTGGACTGGAAGAAGCGGGTCCTCGCGCCGGCGGCCTTGGCGTGCTTCTCGATGAGCTTCTCGAGGTCGCCGAGCGTCTGGGTGCCGTAGATCTCCGGCTCGCGCTTGCCGAGTCGGTCGAGGTTGGGGCCGTTGATGACGCCGATTTCCATGGGCATAGGTTTAACCCGTCGGGCAGGACGGGCAAGACGCAATGGGGCGTCTCGTTCGCGTTACGGCCTAATAAGGCCGGTAGCGGCTTCGGTGCGGAATCCAGTCAATCCACTCGTTGTGGCCGGAGGCGAGGCTGACGGCGGTGAGCAGGAGGAAGCCCGCCCCGACGAACAACACCGCTGCGCCGAACCAATAGGCGGCCCGATACTGCTTGCGGAGTTTTTCGACCTCCGGAGGCAAGGGCTCCGTCGGTTGTTTCAAATCACGTATGTAGAACAGCATCTGCTGTCCGCCGGCGAAGGAGGCTCCCGCCGTAACCGAGAGGATCAGCAGCACCAAGGATTCGCCGGAAATTTCCCCCTTGGGCAAAGGACGACCTTCGGCCCAGGCGAGCGCGGACACGATCAGCAGCGTGAGCAAGGGTGTGGCGATGGCATATCCGCAGAAGGATCGCCATGTCGGCGGCGTCTCGGGTTCGGGCTCGCGCATCATGCCAATCTGTTGCCGCCCCTTTCTGCTCCAAGCAAAAAGGGCGGCCCCTCGCGGAGCCGCCCTTGGTTTCGCCTGAGGCCGGACCTTACTTCAGGATCTGGCGGAGGACGTAGGGCAGGATGCCGCCGTGGCGGTAGTACTCGCCTTCGATCGCGGTATCGATGCGCGCGACGAGCGCAGCCTTGTCGACCGTGCCGTTGGCGCGGCGGATGACGAGGGTGACCGGGGTCTTCGGCTTGATCGGGCTGGAGAGGCCTTCGAGGTCGAAGGTCTCGGTGCCGTCGAGGTTATAGGACGCGGCGTTCTTGCCATCGGCGAACTCGAGGGGCAGCACGCCCATGCCGAGGAGGTTGGAGCGGTGGATGCGCTCGAAGGACTGCGCGACCACGGCGCGGATGCCGAGGAGGGCGGTACCCTTGGCGGCCCAGTCACGGGACGAGCCCATGCCGTAGTCGACGCCGCCGAAGACGATCATGCCTTCGCCACGCTGGGCGTAGGTCTGGCAGGCGTCGTAGATGGCCTCGATCTTGCCTTCGGGCTGGACCTTGGTGAAGCCGCCTTCCTTGCCGTCGGCCATCGCGTTCTTCACCTGAGTGTTGGCGAAGGTGCCGCGGGTCATGATGCGGTCGTTGCCGCGGCGCGAACCGTAGGAGTTGAAGTCCTTCTTCGACACGCCGGCCGCGAGGAGGAACTTGCCGGCCGGGGTCTCTTCCTTGAAGGCGCCGGCCGGGGAGATGTGGTCGGTCGTGACGGAGTCGCCGAGGATGGCCAGCGGGCGGAGCTTCGCGAGGGAAGGCACCGGAGGAGGCGTCATCGAGAAGCCCTTGAAGAACGGAGGCTCCTGGATGTACGTGGACGATTCCTTCCAGCTGAAGCGAGCGCCCGTGCCGCCCTGGACGCCCTTCCACTCCGCGGTGGCGTTGGCGAGGGAGTCGGCGGCGTACTTCGACTTGAACATCGCGGGCTTGAGGCCGCGGGCGACGTGGTCGGCGACTTCGGACTGGGAGGGCCAGACGTCCTTGAGGAAGACCGGCTTGCCGTCCTTGCCCGTGCCGAGCGGCTCGGCGTCGAGGTCGATATCGACGCGGCCGGCGAGGGCGAAGGCGACGACGAGGGGCGGGGACATCAGGAAGTTCGAGCGGACCGCGCCATGGACGCGGGCTTCGAAGTTGCGGTTACCCGAGAGCACGGAAGCCGTGACGAGGTCGCCCTGCTTGATCGCGCCTTCGATGTCGGCGTCGAGCGGGCCGGAGTTGCCGATGCAGGTCGTGCAACCGTAGCCGACGAGGTTGAAGCCGAGCTGGTCGAGGTAGCCCGAGAGCTGGATCTCGTTGAGGTAGTCGGTGACCACGCGGGAGCCGGGGGCCAGCGAGCACTTCACGTTCGGGTTCACCGTCAGGCCCTTCTCGACGGCCTTCTTGGCGACGAGGCCGGCGGCCACCATCACGGAAGGATTCGAGGTGTTGGTGCAGGAGGTGATGGCGGCGATCACGACGGAGCCGTGCTGGAGCGAGCGGCCGGTGGCGCCCACGGGGGCGGAAGCGGCGCGGTCGGCGGCGGCCTTGCCGAAACCGTTCTTGTCCTTCGGCGCGGTGAAGAGCGTGTTGAAGGACTCCTTGATCTTCGGTAGGTCGATGCGGTCCTGCGGGCGCTTCGGGCCGGACACGCAGGGGACGACCGTGCCGATGTCGAGGTCGATGGTCTGGGTGTAGTCGATGCTGCCGGCCTTCGGGATACCGTAGAGGCCCTGGGCCTTGTAGTATTCCTTCACCAGCTCGATGTGCGACTCGTCGCGGCCGGTCTGGCGGAGGTAGTCGAGTGACTTGTCGTCGACCGGGAAGAAGCCCATCGTGGCACCGTATTCCGGGGCCATGTTGGCGATCGTAGCGCGGTCGGCGAGCGAGAGGGCCTCGGTGCCTTCGCCGTAGAATTCGACGAACTTGCCGACGACCTTGGCCTTGCGGAGGATCTCCGTGAGGCGGAGGGTGAGGTCGGTGGCGGTGACGCCTTCGCGGAGGCGGCCGGTGAGGTTGACGCCGATGACTTCAGGCGTCTGGAAGTAGACCGGCTGGCCGAGCATGCCCGCTTCGGCTTCGATACCGCCAACGCCCCAGCCCACGACGCCGATGCCGTTGATCATCGTGGTGTGGGAGTCGGTGCCGACGAGGGTGTCCGGGTAGAACACGCCGTCCTTCTGGAAGACCAGCTTGGCGAGGTACTCGAGGTTGACCT
>Ga0222712_10007904_pt1 | contig 10173 bp, 4 predicted proteins | sample C33_657DmetaG_FD_165043 | JGI IMG/M metagenome (GOLD analysis project Ga0222712, IMG submission 165043) | Estuarine water microbial communities from San Francisco Bay, California, United States - C33_657D | ecosystem: Environmental > Aquatic > Marine > Unclassified | place: USA: California...
GTAAGAATTTTATCGCCTTTTTTTAAAGTGGCCAATAACAATGAGCTGATTGCAGCCATACCTGATGCATGCAAAATTGCTTTTGCTTCCAATGGCTTCCCGTCTTTTTCCAACTGAAAGGTTTCCATGGCAGCAATTTTCTCTTCTGCCTCGCTCATAGTTGGATTGCCCCATCTGGAATAGATGTATCCTTTTTCCTGTCCGGAGAATCTCCTGCTTCCCTGCTCTGCTTCGTCGTAAACGTAAGTAGACGAAGCATAAATGGGAGTTAAATGCGCATACATGGGATCTTTCTCATGTCCTGCATGAATTGCAAGAGAGCTGAAACCTTTGTAGTTATTTTTTTTCATTCTTACTGATGTCTTCTAATCTATTGATTCTTTTACATGAACCATTTCACCCATGTAGCGCCCCAAGTGAAACCACCACCAAAGGCAGCTAAAACAATATTATCTCCTTTCTTCAACTTGGATTGAAAATCCCACAAACACAAAGGAATAGTAGCTGCGGTTGTATTTCCGTAACGTTGAATGTTGAGCATGACTTTTTCGTCGGACAATCCCATTCGCCTTGCTGTAGCATCAATGATTCTTTTATTGGCTTGGTGAGGAACCAACCATGCAATATCTTCTGATTTAAGATGATTACGCTCCATCAATTCATAACTTACATCGGCCATACCAGTGACAGCGAATTTGAATACAGGTTGCCCGTCTTGGTAGATGAAATGCTCCTTTCTGGCAACTGTTTCAGCAGATGGAGGGTTCAGCGACCCACCGCCTTTCATGTGTAAATATTTCCCACCACTACCATCGCTTTTCAAAATGCTGTCCAATACACCGTATCCTTCTGTATTGGGTTCCAATAAAACCGCACCTGCTCCATCGCCAAATAAAATACAGGTGGTACGATCGGTATAGTCCGTTATAGAACTCATTTTATCAGCCCCTACAACTACAACCTTCTTGTACCTTCCGCTTTCGATCAATGCAGCACCTGTAGTAAGGGCATAGAGAAATCCTGAGCATGCAGCGAGAATGTCAAAACCCCATGCATGCTTGATTCCCAGCTTATCACAACTCACATTAGCTGTATTGGGAAACAACATATCGGGTGTAACGGTTGCTACAATCAAACAATCAATTTCATCGGGGTCGATCCCTCTTTTGGCACAAAGGTCTTTGACGGCAGGAACCACCAAATCGGAAGTCGCTTTACCCTCTCCTTTTAAAATATGCCTTTCAACAATTCCTGTGCGAGTTCTGATCCACTCGTCGTTGGTATCCACCATTTTTTCCAGATCTTCATTCGTGAGAAGATCCTCAGGAACGTAACCGCCAACAGAAGTGATCGCTGCAGTGATTTTTTGCATATGATTCAATTGGACCACAAATGTAACTATTTTGACGGGTGTTCTTATCTTCGTTCGGCATATTCAAACCTCATGATCGCCAGCTTAACAGGTACATATACAATAAAAACACCTTCGTACGTTCAAATGGACGTGCAAGGAGTGGGCTATGAGGTACAAATAAGCCTGAATACCTACACGAAAATTCAAGATTTACAGAAGGGGACTTTATTGACAATACTGCAAATCAAAGAAGACAGTCATACCCTCTTTGGATTTTCGGAAGTCACTGAAAAAATTCTTTTTCAACAACTGATCAATGTAAATGGAGTGGGTGCATCAACTGCCAGAATGATGCTCTCCGCCATGCAACCAAATGAATTGAGCAATGCCATTGCTTCAGGAAATACCGTAGCGCTGGAAAAAATAAAAGGCATTGGCAGAAAATCTGCTGAGCGAATTATTTTGGAATTAAGAGACAAGATGGTAAAGTCGGGTGCTGCCACAACACAGATCGGATTTGCACATCATAGTATAGAAGAGGAAGCACTGCAAGCCCTTGTTGCACTCGGCATTCCAAGAAATGCCGCCGAATCTGCGATAAAAAAATCGACATTCAATTCCACTGAAGATACCCTCGAATCACTCATCAAAAAATCCCTTCAACTCATTTGATTAGAACTCTACCCAACCAAATCAGAAGGAAATATTGAAACGGTTATCGCATAGGATAACACTACTGACTACCCTTGTTCTGTGTGTCTCTTTTGGACGCGCAGAAACTTCTATTCCCTATCAACAAGCTACTGTCTCCAGAGATACGGTGCCTTTCAACGACTCATTGCTCTATCCAATCAATGACAGAAGAAGCGATAAAATTTCTACACCCCGTAAAAATCCCTTCGATTTAAAAGATCCCTCCAATCTCAAAGACTCTTTTGTATACGACTACAAAACCAAAGAATATTATATCGTTGAAAAAATAGGCAACCGGTATTTCAGAAAGCCCACCACACTAACATTCGATGAATACCTGAGATTACAATCCAGAAAAGCAGAACAAGATTATTTTCAGAAAAGATCGAATACCATCAGTCTATTGAATCGAAAATTGGTGAAGCCGAGATTGAGCATGGGAGAGGAATTGTTCAACCGCCTCTTCGGCACGGGTGTGGTAGATATTCGTCCACAAGGTGAGGTGAACATCACCACTGGGTATCAAGGCCAAAATATCAAGAATCCGACATTACCGGAAAGAGCAAGAAAAAACGGAGGGTTGGATTTTGACATGGCTGCTAATTTGAATGTACTGGGAAACATTGGAGACAAAATGAAATTTCCCATCAGCTACAACACCCTCTCCACATTTGATTTTGAAAACAAGCTCAAACTGGATTATACAGGTGGCGCAGAGGATGTATTTAAAAAAGTAGAAGTGGGAAACACTTCATTTGCCACCAAAGGAAGTTTGATTCCGGGCGCGCAACAATTGTTTGGTATCAAAGCACAAATGCAATTTGGAAAACTTTGGCTTACAACCGTATTTGCCAGTCAACGTTCACAACGTCAATCCAGTGCATTCAAGGGCGGATCTACTTCGATGCCATTTGAGATCAAAGCAGACGAATACGAAGAGAACAGACACTTCTTATTGGCACAACATTTCAGAAGGGAATTCAATAAGGGAATGAAAAATTTACCCATTGTAAATTCTCAAGTACAACTATTGCGATTAGAGGTATGGGTTACCAACCGATATGGTACCACCACCAATGCAAGGGATGTGGTTGGTTTGATGGACCTCGCGGAGGACAAACCCTACCAACAACCTCCTGTAATCAACCCACGTCCTGGTTCGGTGTATCCTTCGAACCAATCAAACGATCTGTACAGTAAAATCACTAGCAGTCCAAACAGCCGCAATCCAGCGCAGGTAGTGAATTTTATGAATTCCATCGGCTTACAACCCATCAGAGACTTCGAAAAAACCTATGCAAGAAAATTAGACTCATCGCAATATTATTTCAACAGACAACTCGGTTTCATATCCCTTAATGTAACATTGCAGCCCGATGAAGTGTTGGGTGTTGCCTATCAATACACGGTAAATGGAAAAGTATTTCAGGTGGGTGAATTTGCACAAGATGTTCCTGTTGATTCTACAAGTGGTGTTTCAAAAATTCTTTTCCTAAAATTATTAAAGGCTACCTCGCAGAGAACTTCTCTACCCATGTGGGATTTAATGATGAAGAATGTGTATGCAGTAGGATCTGGACAACTGGAACGCCAAGATTTCCAATTCAACGTATTATACCAAGAGCCGGGTGGTGGTGAAAAAAGATATATCACTGAAGGTGATCAAGCAGGTGTACCATTGATTACTTTATTGAACCTGGATCGACTGAACAATCAAAACGATCCGCAACCCGATGGTGTATTCGACTATGTAGAAGGCTTCACCATCAACTCCTTTCAAAGCCGTGTGATGTTTCCAGTGCTTGAACCGTTCGGACACGATTTAGATTTTGCATTTACAGATCAGAAGTTGCGCGATAAATATTTGTTCTATCCACTTTACGATACCATCAAGGCAATTGCACAAACCTATGCCAACCTGAACAGGTTTATTATGAAGGGAAGTTCCAAATCATCTGGAGGATCATCAGGAGAAATTTCTTTGAATGCCTTTAATATTCCACAGGGTTCGGTAACGGTTACAGCAGGTGGACAGAAGTTGACCGAGAACGTTGATTACACAATTGACTATTTATCGGGTACACTGCGTATCATCAACAGCTCAATCAAACAATCGGGAGTGCCCGTCAATGTTCAGTTTGAAAACAATGCCACATTTGGAGTTCAACAAAGAACGTACACCGGTTTAAGATGGGACTATCTCTTCAGCGATAAATTCTCAGTGGGAGGAAACATGGTACGATTGGGTGAGCGTCCGTTTTTTACCAAAATGGAATACGGATCTGATCCGATAAAAAACAGCATGGCAGGTCTTGACATGTCGTACAATAGTGAAGTGCCCCGATTGAGTAAGTGGTTGAGTAAACTTCCTTTTTATGAAGCCACTGGAACATCGAGCATCAATGCATCGGCGGAAGTGGCACAATTGAAACCAGGCCATGCACCTCAAATTGGAAAGGGAGGAGCTGGATTGGTGTACCTGGATGATTTTGAAGGAACGAAATCAAGCATAGATTTGCGCTTCCCTATTATCAGCTGGACACTGGCCTCTACCCCGGCAGGATCAAAAGACAGAAATGGAAACACCATGTTTCCTGAAGCGACTGCATTCGACGACATTAATTATGGAAAGAACAGAGCAAAACTTGCCTGGTACAATATCGAACCTGTACTGCAAGAGAAAAGAAATTTAAACAACCCGCTTAAAAACGATATCGAACAACTTTCCGATCCGAGAGTGAGAAGTGTTGGACAACAGGAAATATTTCCAAGAAGAACACCCGACTTCGGACAAAGTCAGTTGGTAACATTCGACATGGCGTATTATCCAAAGGAAAGAGGCCCGTACAATTATGATGCCACCAATATTGAATCCAATGGATTGCTGAAAAATCCGAACAAACGTTGGGGAGGCATCATGCGGAACATCGATCAAACTGATTTCGAAACTGCTAATATTGAATTTATTGATTTCTGGGTGCTGGATCCATTCATAAAAAACACCAACCCAGCAGGAGGTTCCATGTATATTAATCTGGGAAATATCTCAGAAGACATTTTGAAAGATTCCAGAAGATTTTATGAAAACGGATTGCCTACGCCTACCATCCCTTCAAGCGTGGCCACTTCGAATTGGGGCAAAGTTCCATTGAATCCAACACAGATCACAACCGGTTTCAGCAATGAACCTACCGATCGTCCTTACCAAGATGTTGGACTGGATGGATTGACGGATTCGGCAGAAGTTGCAAAAAGAAAAGATTATTTGAACGATTTGGCAGGCAGATTAGGTGTAGCAAACAATGCTTACAAAGAAGCCAGTGCAGATCCTTCCTCTGATAATTTTAAATATTACAGAGATGCAGATTACGACAAAGAAAATGCTGGAATTCTAAAACGCTATAAAAATTTCAATAACCCACAAGGAAATTCTCCTATTGCAAAAGCTGGAGATGCCTTTGCATCGGCTTTTACATTATACCCAGACGGTGAAGATTTGAACAGGGATAACACCTTGAACGAGGCGGAAGAATATTTTCAATATCGAATTGAGTTGAAGCCATCGGGCGACCCGATTATGCAAGTAGGTAAAAATTTTATTGCAGATAAAAAGGTAGTGAACGTAAATCTTTCCGATGGAACAAAGCAAGATCAAATCTGGTATCAGTTCCGAGTTCCAATAAATGCATACACGAGTAAAGTGGGAGAAATTCCTGATTTCAAATCGATCCGATTCATCAGAATGTTCTTGACAGATTTTGCCGACTCTGCTGTATTGAGATTTGCAAAATTAGAATTGGTAAGAAACAACTGGAGAAGTTTTGCTTACGAGCTGGATACTGCAGGAACCTATATTCCTCTCAGTAAAAGTGGAGACAATACCTTTTTTAATGTGACAGCTGTAAACATTGAAGAGAACGATAAAAGAGATCCTATACCCTACAGAACGCCGCCAGGTATTGAAAGAGTGCAAACCTTGAGTAACGGCGGCATAAACATATTGCAGAACGAACAGGCATTGAGTATGACAGTGCTGAATTTGGAGGACGGAAAAAATAGAGCAGTCTTTAAAGGATTTAATCATGACCTGCGACAATACAAATCCATCTCCATGTTCTATCATGCAGAGAGTTTGAAACAATATGCAAAAGTCAATGATGGAGAAATTTATGCAGTGGTTAGATTGGGTACAGATTATATCAACCATTATTACGAGATAAAGTATCCACTGAAAATAACTTCGTTTGGAACGTCCGATGAAAAATTGATCTGGCCAAGTGAGAACGAACTCAATTTTGATTTACAGACATTGATTGAATTAAAAAACGAACGAAACTTAAAAACAAATAACCCCACTGCGATTTACCGTAAGAGAATCAACGGAAAAATATTCTCCATATTTGGTAATCCTAATCTTGCAGAAATCAAAGGGATACTCGCAGGTGTAGAAAATCCAAAAGATATTTCCGGAGGAAGACCCCTGAGCGCAGAAGTATGGATCAACGAGTTAAGGTTGTCGGGTATCAACGAAAACAGTGCATGGGCGGCAGTAGGACAGATGAATATTCAATTGGCGGATTTAGGTTCCGTATCTGTTTCGGCCAATATGCATACCGTTGGATTTGGACAATTGGAACAAAGAGTTAACGAACGTTACAGAAACGACTTGAAACAATACGATCTTTCAGCAAATCTTCAGTTAGGAAAATTATTGCCCAAAGAATTTGGCTTGGAGATTCCTTTCTTTTTGAATCTCTCTGAAATGGCCAGTGCTCCGCAATATGACCCCTACGACCGCGATATATTGCTGAAAGATAAATTTTCCTTGTACAGAAATAAAAGAGATTCGATCAATGCGGATGCAGTGGATTATACTGGAATCAAAACCATCAACTTTACAAATGTTCGTTTTGCACAACGTCAAGATAAAAAAATTCAGTTGTGGAGTTTATCAAATTTTGATTTCAGCTACTCGCTTACCCAAACCAAACAGCACAATCCACTTACCGAAAACAACGAAGTAGCAAAAACACAGGGAGGCGTAGGATATAATTACAGTAAACAACCAAAATATATTGAGCCGTTCAAGAAAATCATTCCAATCCAAAGCAAATGGGTCGATTTTATCAAGAACGTAAACTTCAATCTTATGCCATCGCTGATTGGATTTCGGATGGATACAAGACGACAATTTGGCGCCTTTCGTCCACGAAACGTTGGTGGAGGAAAATATAAAATCCCCGAAACATACGACAAGTATTTTGTGGTAGACCGCAATTATAATTTGAGATGGGATTTGTCGAAGTCCTTAAATTTTGATTTTCGTGCTACCAATAATTCCAGAGTGGATGAGCCATTTGGCAGAATCGATACCAAGGCGAAACAGGATTCTTTACTCAGGAATTTTCTCAAGGGAGGAAGAAATACACTCTATTCACACAACGCAGATTTAACGTACAATGTACCTCTTGCATCTTTTCCATTGTTGGATTGGACCTCCTTGAATCTTGCTTATCGAACAACCTACAACTGGGTGGGAGCCTCGAGACTTGCAGTTAACTTAGGAAATACCATTCAAAACAGCAACCAGGCAGGAGCAACCGCCGAACTGAATTTTACACAGCTCTACACCAAAGTAAGATTTTTAAGAGCGATTGATGGAAGCGGGGCTGCCACAGCACCTCAACCCAAGCAGAAATCAACTAGCAAAAAGAAAAAAATAAAGAAAGATAAGGACGGCAACATCATTGAGGACAAAGTAAAAGCAGAGAAAGAACCAAAAGAGAAAAAAGAAATTGTTCTGTCTGGAGCAGAAAAAACAATTTTAAGAATCATCACTGCATTGAAACGTGTAGGGGCTTCTTACAACGAAGGAGGAACGACATTTTTACCAGGATATAAAGACAGTACACAAGCATTCGGACAAAACTGGAAGAGTTTGTCACCTGGTATTGATTTCATTACAGGTAAACAACCCAACCAAGCATGGTTGCAATCCATTGCAAAAAAAGGATTGATTACCAGCGACCCGCTATTGAATAATTTGTTTTTGCAGAACTATGATCAAAAATTAAACCTTACTGCCCAATTAGAGCCGTTCAAAGATTTTATGATTGATGTTAATCTCGATAGAACCTTGAACAAAAATTTCTCTACCCTTTTCAAAGACACTGCGAATACAGGACAATTTTCTGCACTAAATCCTTATTCGGGTGGAGGCTTTAGTGTAAGCTATATCTCCTTCCAAACCTTGTTTGGGAAATTTGATCCGAACTCCATCAGTCAAACGTTCAAAACCTTTGAAGAAAATCGATTGACACTTTCGAAGCGGCTAGGAGAAAGAAACCCCTACAGCAAAACACAAGGTGCAGATGGTTATTACAAAGGATATGGCAGGTATGCGCAAGACGTTTTGGTTCCTTCGTTCATTGCAGCTTATACCAAGAAAGACCCGAACACTATTGGGTTGTTGAATACCGGTGAAACAGGCACTGTAAAAACAAATCCTTTCAAGGGATACATGCCCAAGCCCAATTGGAGAGTCACGTACAATGGCTTGAGTAAAATTCCTGGCATTGAAAATGTGCTGAGCAATTTCACTGTATCGCATGGATATAATTCAACGCTGAGTATGAACAGCTTCAACTCTGCGCTGTTGTTTCAGGATACTTTGCTGTATGGTTTTCCATCATTTGTAGATACACTTACAGGAAATTTCATTCCCTATTTTTTGGTTCCAAATCTATTGATCTCGGAACAATTTGCCCCATTGATTGGTATAGATTTCACAACTGTCAGTCAACTTTCAGGAAGATTTGAATATAAAAAATCGCGTCAGCTCAGCCTTAGTTTAGCAGATTTTCAATTGAGTGAAGTTCATTCAACTGAAATTACTTTTGGGATGCGTTGGAGAAAAAGAGGAGTAAACCTGCCATTCAATTTAAACGCAAGCAAAAAAGAACCAGCACCCGGACAATCAACACCTGCAGGAAACGATATTACGTTTGCACTCGATTTCAGCATCCGAGATGATATCAATTCAAATTCCAGATTGGATCAGAAAAATGCTTTTGCAACAGGTGGACAAAAAGTAATCAGTATTCGACCAACAGTGGATTATGTATTGAGCAATCGTATCAATATTCAACTCTATTTTGACCAGAGAAGAGTGAGTCCCTATATATCGAACTCAGCACCATCAGTAAACACCAGGGGTGGTTTACAAATCAGGATATCACTGGCGCAATAAATAAAAGGAATTGGCCTGAGAGGTACAAGTCATTACCAAACTATTGATACAAACATGTTCTGGCAGCGTAGCACAATAATAAGTGGTATCTGCAACATCGTCTGCTTTCAAAGGCTGGTAGCCATCATAAACAGTTTTAGCTGTTGCTTCGTCGCCCTTGAATCGTACAATGGAGAATTCTGTTTCTGCAGCACCCGGATGAATAGCAGTAACCTTTATTTTATGTCGCAACATATCAATTCGCATCGCCTGACTTATAGCTTCTACCGAAGTTTTGGTAGCACAATACACATTCCCCTTCTCATAAACTTCTTTGCCAGCAGTTGAACCAATGTTGATGATATGCCCTTTTCCACTTTTTATAAATGAAGGCAAAACAGCTTTGGAAACGTACAGTAATCCCTTCAGATTTGTATCAATCATGGTTTCCCAATCATCCAAATTTGCCTCATCAAAATAATCCCTCCCTAAGGCCAATCCTGCATTGTTTACTAATATATCTAAGTTCTCAATAGCAGCATCGTTTTCCAAAGCAGCAAATACTTGTTTTCGATCTTGCACATCAAATAATTTGATATGAACTTCTGTACCATACAAATCGGTAAGTGTAGCAGCAATTTTTTCTAAACGGTCTTTTCTTCTACCGGTAATAACGAGATTCCAACCTTCTTTTGCAAAGCGCTCTGCCATTGCTTTTCCAAATCCTGAACTTGCACCTGTGATCAATACTTTCTTTTTCATGATTCAATTATTTTTTGAGAGAAGCCAATACCTGTAAGACAATAAAAACATCAACGGATAGAGCGCTGTGTTAATTATACCTGCATAGACCAAAGAAACCGCAATGAGTACTACTATCAATACACTCCATATTCTT
>Ga0222712_10007906_pt1 | contig 10171 bp, 7 predicted proteins | sample C33_657DmetaG_FD_165043 | JGI IMG/M metagenome (GOLD analysis project Ga0222712, IMG submission 165043) | Estuarine water microbial communities from San Francisco Bay, California, United States - C33_657D | ecosystem: Environmental > Aquatic > Marine > Unclassified | place: USA: California...
AGGCCGCCGGCGCGAGCGACAAGCTCACCGTCGGCGCGATCGTGATGACGATGTACGACGTGCGCACGAAGCTCTCCCGCCAGGTCGTCGAGGAAGTGAAGACCCACTTCCCCGCCCTCGTCATGGACGCGATGATCCCGCGCACGATCCGCCTGTCGGAGTGCCCGAGCCACGGCCAGACGATCTTCCAGTACGACGTCCACTCCCCGGGCGCCGTCGCCTACGACGCGCTCGCCAAGGAGTTCGCCAAGCGCTTCGCGCTGAAGTGAGCGGGGTCGGCCAGCCGCGCGTCCGCCAGGTGCGGACCTTCGAAGAATTACTCCGGGCGCCCTTCGCCGACGGGGTCAACGCGCTCTGCTGGGAGCGCACGCTGCCCGGCGACTTCGCCGAGGTCATCACGAAGCTCGGTCCGGGAGAGGGCATCGTGCCGCTCGAAGACGGGCGTGTCCGCGCGCTCGACCTGACGCCCGCCGGACGCCTCGCCGCCGAGGCGATGCTCGCCGACCAGCAGCTCCTCCGCGACCACGACCTCGCCCCATCACTTAACTGCGTCTACGACTGCGTGCGCGGGCCGGACGCTGGCGGCGTGCCGACCGATGTCACCTCGTTCCACGTCGACAGCGCGCCCGTCGAGGTCGACACGTGGCTCTGCACCTATCACGGCGCTTGCAGCGAAGGCCTCCGCAACGAAGACGCTCTCCTGAAGATACAGATTCCGGAGATCCGCGCGGCGCTGCTCAAGGAATACGGGGGCGCAGACGACGCCGGCTTCGCGGAGTTCCTGCACGAGCACAGCTACGACTCGCACTACGCCCCGAAGCCCGGCGCCAAGCCCTACCCCTTCGGCACGTTCGCACTCTGGCGGATCGCCACGCGCTGGCCCGGCAGCCCCGTACCACCGTGCGTCCACCGCGCCCCGGAGAACCACCCCGGCTCGCCGCGCCTGCTGCTGATCAGCTGAGTTATTTGACCAAGGTGAGCTTGGACGGATAGCGACGGTCCGCGTTCCATTCGCCGAGGTAGATGTCGCCGGCGGAATCCACGAAGAGGTCATGGCCATGCTTGAAGACCGGCTGGGCCTGGCTGAGCGGCTGGAGCTTGCCGTCAATATACTTGGGCTCGTTACCACCCGGGGCGCTGAGGACCTTCTTCGTGGCCCGATCCAGCACGAGCAGGAAGCCCGACTGCGCGAGACGCTTACCCTTGGCGTCCTTGCTCCAGCAGACGGCGGTATAGATCTTGTCACCGCGCAAAAACAGCTGACCGGCGAAGGCGCCCGGCAGGTCGACGGTATCGACATGCTTGCCGTCCAAGGTGAACGCCTTGAGCTGATTCTGGCTACGCGAAGGCACCCAGACCAGCGGACCGCGCGGATCGGAAGCATCGATGGAGATGCCGTGGGCGTTGCTGAGATTGGCGGCATCCTTGGTCGGCCCGCCCCATTTCTTGAGCAACTTCCCTTCGAGCGTGAACTCGTAGATGAAGTTCGAGCCGTAACCGTCGGCGACCAGCAGCGTGCCCGCCGGCGTCCACGCGACATCGCACGGCATAAACTTGCCGTCACTCAACCCGAGTTCCTTAGGCGTGGGGAATTTGCGTACGACCTTGCCGTCGGTCGTCAGCAAGGTGATGCGCCCCTCGACCGCGGAAGGATTCCAGCCGTCGGCCGCCATATGCCAGCCGGAGTCGACGTGCACCAGATACTCCACGCCATCTTTCTCGAAAATCTCTAGGCCGTGGCCGCCGCCGAGGCCGGCGCTGATCGACCGGACATGACGGCCATCCTTCTCGAAGACGAGGAAATCGTTCTTCGGATGATCGGTCACGAGGTAGATCCGACCCGCCTTGTCCTCGGCGAGCGCATGAGAATTGACCACCGGGGCGACCGCCGGATCGGCCTTCGCCCACTTCAAGTCGACCGAGTAGCGGAGGCTACCATGACCGAGGACGGCGGGTTGCTCTTGCGCGAGGGCGGAGAGGCTGAGCAGAAAAGCGAGCAGGCGCATGTCGTAACGAGTTTTCGAAACGATGGCCGGACGCCGGACGCAATCAAGGCCCGGCAGGCATATTCTTCTATAGCCACAGTCGAACTCCCCTTGCCTTCACCTGCGGGCCGACTTGGATGGGGCAAGCCCCATGCGTCATAAACTCGCCCAATTGCGACCTTTCCTCATCGCCGTGTTCGTCGGCACGATCCTCATCGTCGACCTCTCCAACCAATGGGAAGTGCCGATCGCCCAGCTGCCGGGCGAACTGCACGATCGCTACATCAGCGAACTCAAAGCCGACGCCGCGCCGGAGGCGCTGCTCAAGCTCGCCGCCGAGGGTAACGCCCAGGCCCAGTATATCTACGCGTTGCGCCACACGGCTTACGCACCGGCGGAACTGCAGATCAAGGATGACCAGAAGGTGGCCTTCACCTGGATGAGCAAGGCCGCTGAAAACCGCCACACCCGCGCCATGAGCGTCGTCGCGCTCTACTATGCGCGCGGACTGGGCGTCGCGAAGGACGAAGCCAAAGCAGCCGAATGGGCGACCAAGGCGGCCGATAAGGGCCAGCCGATGGGCTACCGCGTGCTCGGCGACCTCGCCAAGGCGAAGGCCGACGCGATCAAGCCGACGAAAGGCGCGCCTGATTCCGCGAAACAACAGGCCGACCGCGACCTCCTGATCGGCGAAGCCTACAAGCAGTACCTGCGAGGCGCCAACGCCGGCGATCGCCACTCCCTGCGCGAGCTGGCCAAGGCCTACGAAGCCGGCCAGCCGGGCCTGCCGCAGAACTATCGGCTCTCCGTCGACTACTACACCCGTGCGGCCATGCGCCGCGACGGTAAGTCCATCCGCATCCTCGCCGACCGCTACGAGTCGGGCGACAAGGCGCCGAAGGACCTGCAGCAAGCTTACGCCTGGCGGCTCGTACTGATCGAGATCGAAGACAACCCGGACGACGTCGCCAAACTCGGCCTGCTGGAGAAAACGATGAAGCTCGCGGACGTACAGGCCGGGCAGGAACAGGCGATCAAGCTGATCAAGGAACTCCCCTCCGAATCGGCAGACGCACTTTCCCGCCTGAACCCCGGCCGCTGACCCATGACGCCCGCGCAGCTCAAGGCCTCCGCCAAGGCCGACGCCAAGCCGCCGGGCGGACTTTCGCCGGAAGCCAAGGCGCTCTGGCTCACCAAGAAGGGCGACTGGGTGGCGGCCCATGCCATCGCGCAGGACATCGAGACACCCATCGGCTCCTGGCTCCATGCCTTGCTGCACCTCATCGAAGGCGACCTCGGCAACGCACGCTATTGGTTCGTCGAAGCCGGTCGCCCCGTGAAGAAACCTTCCCAGATCGAAGAACTCTGGGACGAAATCGCCGAAGAGGTCCTGAAGTAAGGGGTTGGGTTTGACGCATCGGGGCTTCCCGCCTCGATAGGCCCCATGTCCGCTCAGCCACGCCGTGCCCTGACCGGCGTGCCCCCGCACGCCTGGGCGGCCTGCGCCTGCTCGGAAGGCGCGGAGCGCGGCGTGATCGTCTTCCTGGCTTCCAACCTCGGAGCCGCCGAGACCGTCGCCGAAGAGACCGCCCAGCTGCTGACGCTGCTCAACGCCGCTCAGCCGGTCGCCCGCACGCTGACCGAAGCCGACGCCGCCGTCCCCGCCTTCGAAGCCGACTGCGACCTCCTCGGAGTCCTCTCGCTGCTGCGCCACGGCAATCATGACGCGAAGCGTCCGCTGCTCATCGCCTGCACGCCCGGGTCGCTCACGCGACGGTCCCCCGCCCCGGAAGCCACCGCCAAGGCCGAGATCGTCGTCCGCAAAGGCGAGAAGCTCGCCCTCCGCGACTTCGCCAAGCGTCTCGCGGAAGACTTCGGCTACGCCCATGAGGCGCTCTGCGAGCAGCCCGGCGAATACGCCCTCCGCGGGGGCATCCTCGACGTCTATCCGCTGAACGCGCAGATGCCCGTGCGCATCGACCTCTTCGGCGACACGGTCGAATCGCTCCGTCCGTTCGACCCCGCCACGCAGCGCAGCGAAGGCGAAGTCGACGGCCTCGTCATCTGCGCGCCGCGCGATGATTCCGGCTCCGCGCTCGAAGCGCCGTTCTTCCGTCACCTGCCGCCCGACGCGCTCATCGTCTCCGTCGACCGCTGCCACGAAGACGTGCTCTGCGCCGAGCTGGTCTCGGCCAAGGTCGACGAACTCATCCTCGAGGAGACCGACGACGCCCCGGCCGGCACCGTCGCACAAGCGCTCGAATCGACGCCCGCCGAATCGCTGCTCATCGGCTACGCCACCGACAGCGCCGAGACACGCCCCGCCTTGCTGAAGGCCGCGGCATCCCTCGCTAAGGATGGCCGGCCCTGCCTGCTCGCGGGCGACACCGACGGCTCCGTCGATCGCCTCCACGCCGACGTCGCCGGCGCCAAGATCCGCGGCTTCGCCCCGAGCGTCATCCACGGCCGCTTCGGCGGCGGCGTGATCATCGCCCCCGGCAAGCTGCCCGGCCTGCTCAAGGACGGCCTGCTCCTGCTCACCGAGCGCGAGCTCTTCGGACGGCGAAAACGCCCCCTCGCCGTCCTCCCTCGCCGACGTACCGCCATCCGCGCCGCGGTCGGCCGAGCCCTCGACTTCGGCGAACTCGCCGACGGCGACGCCCTCGTGCACGCGACGCAAGGCGTCTGCCTCTTCCGCGGCATCAAGGCCCACGAGCACAACGGGCGCACCGAAGACTTCATCGGCCTCGAGTTCGCCGAGAAGTCGAGGCTGCACCTGCCCGTCCGGGAGTCGCATCTCCTCACGCGCTACATCGGCATCGGTCGCGCCCACCCGAAACTTTCCAAGCTCGGCGGAGGCGGCTGGGAGAAATCCCGCAAGGCCGCCGAGAAGGCGACCGCCGACCTCGCCGCGCAGCTGCTGGCCATGCAGGCCGCGCGCTCGACCCAGCCCGGCATCGCGCACCCCAAGGATGCGGACAACGCGTGGATGGGCGAGTTTGAGCGTTCCTTCCCTCACCGAGAAACCCCCGACCAGACGCGCGCGATCATCGACGTGAAGGCCGACATGGAACGCCCCGCCCCCATGGATCGGCTCATCAGCGGAGACGTCGGCTTCGGCAAGACCGAGGTCGCCCTGCGCGCCGCCTTCAAGTGCGTGCTCGGCGGACGCCAGGTCGCGATCCTCGCTCCCACCACTGTCCTCGCGCAGCAGCACTTCGAAAGTTTCAAGGACCGCCTCTCCCGCTGGCCCGTCTCGGTCGAGCTCCTCAGCGGCTATCGCACCGCCAAGCAGAAGGCCGACGTCCGGGCGCGCGCCGAGACCGGCACGGTCGACATCGTCGTCGGCACGCACGCCCTGCTCTCCGACGGCACCCGCTTCGGCCGGCTCGGCCTCGTCATCATCGACGAAGAACATCGTTTCGGCGTGCGCCACAAGGAGCGCCTCAAGCAGCTGCGCACCGAAGTCGACGTCCTCGCCATGAGCGCCACGCCCATCCCGCGCACGCTCTACCTCGCGCTCGTCGGCGCCCGCGACCTCAGCGTCATCGAGACGCCGCCGCGCGAGCGCCTGCCGATCCGCACCATCGTTCGCAGTTACGACGAGAAGCTCGTGCGCGACGCCGTGAAGGCCGAGCTCGCCCGCGGCGGGCAGGTCTTCTACCTGCATAACCGCGTCGAGACCATCCAGGCCGTCGCCGAACGCCTCGCCGCGCTGCTGCCCAAGGCGCGCATCATCGTCGGCCATGGCCAGATGCCGGCCGGCCAGCTCGAGGAGGTCATGTCGGCCTTCGTCGCCGGCGAATATGACGTGCTCGTGTGCACGACCATCATCGAGACGGGCCTGGATATCCCCAATTGCAACACCCTGATCATCGAAGGCGCGGACCGTTTCGGCCTGGCGCAGCTCTACCAGCTGCGCGGGCGCGTCGGCCGCTTCAACCGGCAGGCGTACGCCTACCTCTTCCTGCATCGTCACGCCGCGCTCGTCGGCACGGCCCATCGCCGCCTTTCGGCGATCCGCCAGTACAACCAGCTCGGCGCCGGCTTCCGCATCGCCATGCGCGACCTCGAGCTGCGCGGGGCCGGCAACATCCTCGGCGCGGCCCAGAGCGGCCACGTCGCCACCGTCGGCTTCGACCTCTACTGCCAGCTCCTGCGGCGCAGCGTCGCCAAGCTACGCGGCGACAAGGGCGCCGTCATCGACCGTTGTGAGGTCCAGCTGGACTTCATCGATCACACGCAGGCCGCGCTCGGGACCGAACAGGCGAACAGCAGCGACGGCGAGGTGCCGCTCCTGACCGCCACCCTGCCGTCCGACTGGATTCCCGAGACCCGGCTGCGCATCGAGGCCTTCCGGCGCATCGCGCTGGCGTTGGACGCCGGCGAGGTCGCCGAGCTCCGGACCTCGCTCAAGGACCGCTACGGCAAGCTCCCGCCCGAAGCGGACGCCTTGCTGAGCCTGGCGGAAATCCGCTGCCTCGCGGAGGAGAAAAGCGTCGTTTCGGTGACGACCGACGGCGCCATCATCCGCTGCCTGTCGGCCGCGGCCGGCCAAGCGCCCGAGCCTATTCTGGTCGGCAATCGGTTTCCCCGCTTGACCGTGCGAGACCCCCTGCGGAAACTGAAGGAAATCCGAGGCTTCCTCTCAAGATTGCCCGCTCCTACCGCCCGATGAAATCCTTCCTGCTCTCCAGCCTGCTTCTCCTGACCGCGGTCGACGCGGCCGCCCAACTCAGGAAGCCCACGCTGGAAGAGGCCGCCGCCAAACGCTGGTCCGAGATGCACGTGGACCGCATCGCCGCGGACGCCGACGGCAACGGCATCACGACTTCCGACATCCGCCGCCAGATCGACCCCATCGTCGGGCAGATCCGCGCCGGCACCCGGTCCGACGCGGAGTTCGAGAAGGCCATCGCCGCCGCCGCCGACGAGACGCTGAACTCCATCGCCGAACGCCAGCTCGTCATCTCCGAATTCCGTGCCAGCTCGGCCCGACTCCCCTCGTCCTACATCGACGCCGACATCGAGGAGACCATCCGCCGCGACTTCGGCGGCGACCGCAACCGCTTCGTCGCCTCGCTGCGCGCCGCCGGCACCACGCCGCTCGCCTACCGCAAGACGATCGAGGACCGCATCATCTTCGAATACATGGTCGGGCAGATCCGCCGGGCCTCCTGGGACGTCAGCCCGGGCAAGATCCTCGAATACTACGAGAAGAACAAAGCCGACTTCGTCCGCAAGGAGCAGGTCAAGCTCCGCCAGATCACCCTCACGCAGGGCGCCGCCGAGAAACCCGAGGAAACCGCCGCCCGCGCGGCGGTCTGGGCCGACGCCCTCCGCCACCCGGAGAAGATCGCCGCGACGCTCGAACGCTTCAAGGTGGCCGGGAAGCCCCTCCCGGGCACCCCGACCTTCGCCGACGTGGCCGCCCGCGTGAGCACGGACGACTTCGCCCGCAAAGGCGGCGACGCCGGCTGGCGCCAGCTCGAAGACCTGAACGAAGCCGTCACCGCCAAGCTCAAGACGCTGAAGACGGGCGAGATCTCCGACCCCCTCAAGTTCGACGTCGGGTCCGCGCCGATCTACATCATCGTCAGCCCGGAGGCCACGCGCCCCAAGGGTTTCGCCGACGTCAACGACCCCGAGGTCGTCGCGGAAATCGAGAACAAGGTCCGTCAGATTGGCATGAAAATTGCCATCAAGGCCTGGCTCGATGAGCTCCGCTCGAAGCATTACGTCCAAGTCCGCTGAGATGAGCGCCCCCCACGGCGCCCGCCCGGAAGGGCGCACCGCCGCCAAGCCCTTCGCCTGCCATGCCTTCCCGCAGCGTAGCGCGGGCGTGCTGCTCCATCCGACCGCCCTGCCCGGCGAAGGCCCCGTGGGCTCGCTCGGCGCCGAGGCCCGGCGCTTCGTGGACATCATCGCCGCGGCCGGATTCTCCTGGTGGCAGGTCTGTCCGCTCGGTCCGACCGGGTACGGCGACTCGCCCTACCAGGCGCTCTCCGTGTTCGCCGGCAACCCGTACCTGCTCGACCTCGCGGACCTCGGCGCCCGCAAGCTGCTCACGCCCGAGGAAATCGCCGCGCTGCGCCGTGGCAGCGACGGACGGACCGACTATGGTCGCCTCTGGAACCAACTGCGCCCCGCCCTGCAGCTCGCCGCGCGCCGTGGCGCGACGATCCTGAAACAGAACGCCGCGTTCAACCGCTTCCGCGAGAAGCAGGCCGGCTGGCTCGCGGCCTGGTGCCGCTTCTCCGCGTTGCGCGAGGCCAACGGCTTCACCGCGCCGGACAGGTGGACGATCGACGCAGCGCCGGCCGGCCTCGTCGCCGAAGCCGAGGTGCTGCAGTTCCTCTTCGCCGAACAGTGGCGCGCCCTGCGCGAGTACGCGCACGGGAAAGGCATCCGCTTCTTCGGCGACGAACCCATCTACGTCTCCGCCGACGGCTGCGACGCCAAGACGCGCCCCGAGCTCTTCCAGCTCGACGCCGCCGGCCGGCCGCTCGCCGTGGCGGGCGTGCCCCCGGATTACTTCGCGGCCGACGGCCAGCTCTGGGGTAATCCGCTTTACGCCTGGGAGCGCCACGCCGCCGACGACTTCGCTTGGTGGAAGGCGCGCGTGCATCACGACCTCGAACTCTTCGATGCGATCCGCATCGACCACTTTCGAGGCATCCATGATTTCTGGAGCGTGCCCGCCGGTGCGCCCAACGCCCGCGAAGGCCGGTGGTTCGACGGACCCGGACTCGCCTTCACCGGCGCCCTCGCCGGCCTGCCGCTCGTCGCCGAAGACCTCGGCCTGCTGTCGCCCGGCGTCGATGTGCTCCGCCAGGCTTCCGGCCTGCCCGGCATGTCCGTGCTGCAGTTCGGCTTCGGCGGGCCGCCCGAAGGCAACCCGCACTTCCCCGCCAACATCACCGCGGACCGCGTCGTCTACACCGGCACGCATGACAACGACACCGTCGTCGGCTGGTACGCCCAGGCCTCCGCCGAGGAGCGCGCCCGCGTCGAAGCGGTGTTCGGCACCATGACCTCGCCGCACGTCACGCTGGCCGAAGCCGCGCTGGCCTCGCCCGGAGTCGCGGCGTTCATCCCCGTGCAGGACCTGCTCGGGCTCGGCGCCGAAGCGCGCTTCAACACGCCCGGCAACCCGCAGGGCAACTGGGGCTGGCGCATGAGCGACCTGCAGCTGACCACGCTCGCGGCGACGGCCGGAGCATGGAAGCAGCGACTGAAGGCCGCCCAGCGGCTCAGCGCGTAAGGCGTCGGTACTTCGGGCGCCGGGGCGTATCCGACTCGAGCCCGAGGCGCTTGCGACGGTCTTCGAGATAGTCGCCGTAGTTGCCCTCGTGCCAGACCACCGTGCTGTTGTCCTCGAACGCGAGGATATGGGTGGCGACACGGTCGAGGAACCAGCGGTCGTGCGTCACGATCACCGCGCAGCCCGCGAAACCCTCGAGGGCGTCCTCGAGCGCGCGGATCGTGTTCACGTCGAGATCGTTCGTCGGTTCGTCGAGCAGGAGCACGTTGGCGCCGGACTTGATCAGGCGCGCGAGGTGGATGCGGTTGCGTTCGCCGCCGGACATCACGCCGACCTTGCGCTGCTGGACGTCGCCGGTGAAGCCGAAGCGAGCCGCGTAGGCGCGGGCCGGCACCATGATCTTGCCGAGGTGGACCATCTCCTGGCCGTCGGAGATCGCGGACCAAAGCGGCGCGTCGGCCGGGAGCGAATCGCGGGACTGGTCGACGTAGGCGATCTTGACCGTGTCGCCGACCGTGAGCGTGCCCTTGTCGGGCTTCTCCTGTCCGGTGATCATGCGGAACAGCGTCGTCTTGCCGGCGCCGTTGGGCCCGACCACGCCGACGATGCCGCCGGCGGGCAGCGAGAAATTGACGTCCTCCATCAGGATGCGGTCGCCGTAACCCTTGGAAAGGCCGCGGGCCTCGATGACCGCGCCGCCGAGGCGCGGGCCGGGCGGGATCCAGATCTCGGCGGCCTTCTCCTGCTGGTTCTGGTCCTGCGTGAGCATCTGTTCGTAGGCGCGCAGGCGGGCCTTGTTCTTGGCCACGCGGGCCTTGGGCGAAGCCGCGGCCCACTCGCGTTCGCGCTCCATCGAGCGGGAACGGGCGGCGGACTGCTTCTCCTCCATCTCGAGGCGCTGCTGCTTCTGCTGGAGCCAGGA
>Ga0222712_10007909_pt1 | contig 10169 bp, 6 predicted proteins | sample C33_657DmetaG_FD_165043 | JGI IMG/M metagenome (GOLD analysis project Ga0222712, IMG submission 165043) | Estuarine water microbial communities from San Francisco Bay, California, United States - C33_657D | ecosystem: Environmental > Aquatic > Marine > Unclassified | place: USA: California...
AAAGGTCCTTCTAAATGCAAACCTATAAGTCCTTTCCCTTGGTAATTTTTACAAGCTTCAATAGCTCGAGTCATGGTATTTTTGGGCGAACAATTTAAGGTAATTTGAAATGCAACTGTCCCCGTTTTAATATGTTCCTCAAAAGTAGACGCAATACAGTCTACCGTTGTTTGGTTTGAAAAAAGCTTACCTCCTCCACCGTACAACTGAAGGTCAATGAACCCTGCACATAAAAAACCACTTTTAACGCTGATGTCATCAACGGATGCAATACTTTTTATCCTTCCATTTTCAATGCCAATAGACTGATCATGAATCCATTCAGAGCCAGTAAAAATGTTAGCAAATTTTAATTCTTGCATAAAATTAATATCCTGCTGCTTGACCGTCTTTTCTCGATTCAGTACCTCCAAAATAGACCTTTCGAATTGGATCATAGCGAATACATTGGTATCCCCCATAAATTCCAGCCATATAACCTACTTGGTGCCCTTTTTGTAAAAGCTCACGAATTACTTCATAAGGATAGCCACTTTCAAGGGTAATAGTCCCGCCTGTTGGCTCCATTGTTTCCCCCGTAGGCTCTGATGATCCCTCATGATTAATCCTTGGAAAGTCTCCCGCTTCTTGGACGTTCATACCAAAATCAACCACGTTCATGACAATTTGAGTATGTCCCATGGGTTGGAATGCGCCCCCCATAACCCCAAAGGACATGATTGGTTGTCCATCTTTGGTCATAAAAGCAGGAATAATTGTATGGAATGGCCTCTTTCCTGGCGCATAAGTATTATTTTCGCCTTCTTTCAAGCTATACATTTCCCCTCGATCTTGCAACATAAAACCTAAGCCATCAGGCATCATTCCAGAACCAAAGCCCCGATAATTACTTTGAATTAACGATACCATATTTCCGTCTTTATCGGCCACCGTCAAATAAATCGTATCACCATCTTTTAAGGCAGGATTTCCAGCATCCAAATGTCTAGAAGCTCGGTTGGGATTAATTAATTTACGTCTCTCGGCTGCATATTCCTTTGAAATAAGACTTTTCACGGGAATTTTAGCGAAGTCCATATCCGCATAATATTTAGCTCTATCCTCAAAAACCAATTTTTTTGCTTCTGTAAATAGATGAATATGCTCGGCACTTCCCAACTTAATTTTAGAAAAATCATAGCCTTCTAAAATATTCAACATCTGTAGAGCGGCAATTCCTTGGCCATTGGGGGGAAGTTCCCAAACATCATAGCCTCGGTAATTAACGGAAACAGGGTCTATCCAGGTAGAAGTATGGGAAGCTAAATCTTCATAGCTCAAAAACCCGCCATTTTTTTTCATAAAAGCATCCATGGTTTTTGCCATGTCGCCTCTATAAAAAACATCTCTTCCCTCTTTTCCTAGTCGCTCTAGGGTATTGGCCAAATGGGGATTCTTAAAGATATCTCCTTCCATGGCCACTTTCCCATTGGGGTAATAATGCTTGTCCACATTGGGATACTTTCCATAATTAGCCTGAACACGGGTTAAGGCAGAAGCTAATTCACCATGTACGGGAAAGCCATTTTTAGCGTATGAAACAGCCTTTTCGAGCACTTTGCTCATCGGCATTGATCCAAATTTTTTATGCAATTCAAACCAAGCGTCCACACAGCCTGGAACACTGACTGGCAAAGGACCTGTCGAAGGAATGTACTTGAGTCCGCGCTTTTTAAATTCCGCTAAAGTCAATGATTTAGGTGATCTACCCGAGCCATTTAGGCCATATAATTTTTTAGTTTTTGCATCCCAAACGATGGCAAATAAATCCCCTCCTATTCCATTCACATGTGGTTCGACAACACCTTCCATGGCATTGGCCGCAATAGCCGCGTCAATCGCATTGCCACCAGCCTTCAAAACATCTAAAGCTGCCTGCGTAGATAAAGGATGAGACGTGGCCGCCATTCCATTCTGAGCAATCACCTGAGACCGGGTAGCCCATAATTTTCCATAAGGTCGATCCTGTGAAAACATTGCGAATGGCAACAAAAAAAATAGTAAATAATACTTCATCGTGTATCCGTTTGTGTACCCCTAAGATAATTTAAATTCCCAAGCTTTACCAAATTTAGCCGTTGGCATAGCCTAAAACCATCGCGGTACGTTAGAACGAAATTTCCCAAGAATAGCTTTTCATTTAAAACAAAAATCCCACACAAATGTTTGTGCAGGATTTTGTATTACAACCCAAATAAACTCACTAATTAACCCATTTCTGCTTAATTCGTTCTGATATGTAATACATACAAGGAACAATAATTAATGTTAAAATCGTTGAGAAGGTTAGGCCAAAAATAATCGTCCAAGCCAAAATTCCCCAGAAAACAGCAGAATCAGAGCCTATAAAAATATGTGGATCTAGTTCAGTAAATAAGGTTGTAAAGTTAATGCTTAAGCCTAATGCTAATGGAATCAAACCTAAAACCGCAGCTGAGGCCGTCAATAAAACGGGTGTCAAACGTATTCCGCCCCCTTCAATGATTGCTTCCTTCAAATCGTAGCCACGCTTGAACCTTAGCTCCTCGATAAATTCAATCAGCAAAATTCCATTTTTAACCACAATACCAGCTAAGGCGATAACACCTACTCCAGACATGATAATGGAAAATGTCATATCAAAAGCCATAAAACCTAATAATACGCCAATCAAGGATAACAAGATTGTAGCAAAAATAATGAGCGGTTTAACCGCAGAATTAAATTGAGTCGCAAGAATTAAATAGATCAGAATAAGAGCCGCTAAGAATGCAACACCTAAGAATGCTCCAGCTTCCTTTTGATCTTCCTGCTCACCGCCCATTCTAATTTTATATCCTTGAGGTACATCTAAGGTCTCAAATAAAGTAGTAAGGTCACCTACAATTTCATTGGCATTATACCCTTGCACCACATCAGAGCCTAACGTAATTACACGCTCCTGATTTTTTCTATTTATTTGACTAAATGAAGTGGCATAATGAATATCGGCAATGGAGTTTAGAGGTACTTGACGTAAAGATCCACCCATATTCATATCTCGGTAAGTAATATTCATCGAAAGCAATTTCTCAATTTGGTTCCTAGAATCCCCTTTCAACCTTAATTGGATCGGATATTCGTCTTTTAAATCGCGAAACTTTGAAATCTCACTACCAAATAAGCCTGTTCTAATTGCCATAGCCACTTGCGCAGAAGAAATTCCTTCACGAGAAGCCTTTTCACGATTCACATCAATGATGATTTCAGGTTTGTTGGTCACTAAGTCCGACTTCAATTCCTGAATCCCTTGAACCCCCGACTTAATAATTGACTGACGAACTTTCTTTTCTAAATCTTGAAGAATTGTAAAATCATCTCCGGCTATTTCGATCGAAATCGGCTTGCCTGTTGGCGGCCCGTTACTCTCCCTTTCAATCGCCATTTCAACCCCTGGTAAAGGATTAGTAAAAAATTCTTTTTGAATTTTATTTAAAATCTCACCTGTTTTGACCCCATCGCGTAACTGCAATTTTTCAAAAGCGATCGTTACCTTACTCTTGTGAGGAGTGGCACCCCGATCAGGATTCATCGGATCCCCGGCATTTTTCCCTACGTTTGAAATGACTGAATTAACTACCTTTTCATAGCCTTCTTTTTTAATGAACGCAAAAACTCGATTTTCAATCACTTTGGTGATCGAATCTGTGACAACCGCATCTGTGCCGATAGGATTCTTCGAATAGATATAAATGTAATCGGGGTCTCCCGAAGGGAAAAAGACCACTTTAGGCTTAACGATTCCCATTAAAACAAAAGTGAAGACCAATAATAAAAATGCGCAAATTGTTGCATAAATAGGTCTCTTGCCCATTAATACCCATGAAATTACCCGGCGATAATTATTCTTAAAATTAGGCAATACCCTTTCTTGGAATGGAACCACCCACTTCGGAGTAATGACAAAATGATTGAATACATACAAGATCAGGGCAAAAACAAAGAAATTACCAAAACCAAAATGCCCTAAACCAAAGCCAATGACATAGCCAAAAATAGCCAAACTCAAGAGGATAAATACGGTTCTACGGATATCTGCAAATTTGGGTGCCTTAACATCATTAGACTCCTCATCATGGCGCTTCATAAATGAAATCGCAAAAACGGGATTCATTACATAAGCAACAAATAAAGAAGCAAATAAGGTAATAATTAACGTTATAGGCAGATATTTCATGAATTCACCTACAATACCCGGCCAAAAAAGCAAAGGTAAAAATGGTGAAATCGTAGTTAAGGTACCTGTTAAAACCGGAACAAATACTTCCGAAGCGGCCAACTTAACCGCCTCAACAATAGTCAATTTCTTAAAATTATTAAATAGCCTGTGGGAATTTTCAATGACAACAATCGCATCGTCAACCACAATTCCTAAGCCTAACAAAAATCCAAATAATACGATTGTGTTTAAAGTGAAATCCAAGCTTGGCATAAATAAGAAAGCCAATAAAGCAGATAGCGGGACTGAGAGGCCCACAAATACCGCATCTCGAACTCCCATGAAGAACATCAAGACAATCACAACAAACAAAAATCCAAGAATAACGGTATTGATTAAATCCGCTAGGTCCCCACGTGTTCTTTCAGAAGAATCCGCCGTGACCGTCACGACTAAACCGCTCGGAAATCTTGTTTTCTTAAACTCTTCGATTGTTTTTTCAATTCGATCCGCCGCTTCAATAAGGTTTGCTCCACCCCTCTTGATGACGTTTAAAGTGATGACCGATTTATTATTTAATCGAGCAAAATCTTGCTTTTCTTCATAGCTATCCACAACCTCTGCCACATCCTTCAAACGAACTCTTGCTCCAGTCGAAGATCCCACCATCAAATTGGCCAACTGCTCCACCGACTTTAATTCGCCGGTTACTCGAAGTGAACGACGAACGCCATTAACGGCTAAATCACCTCCAGAAATATTCACATTTTCCCCCTGAACAGCACTTTGAATATCATAAAATGTCAAACCATAACTCTGCATTTTATACAGATCTAAATTAACCTGAATCTCCCTTTTCAAGGCCCCTAAAATATCCACTCGGTTAATTTCAGGCATCCCCTCAATCTCATCCTGTAAATCCTCTGCATATTTTTTAAGCTTATCAAGCGGATAATCTCCCGCGATATTCACATTCATGATAGGGAACTCCGAAAAATTAATCTCCGCCACTGAAGGCTCCCGAGTTAAGTCCTTAGGAAGGTCACTGATGGCTTTATCCACAGCATCCTGCGTTCTCTGCTTGGCAATGGGGACAGAAACATCCGTATTGAACTCAACAATAATTACAGAAATATCCTGAAGTGCATTCGACTTTACGCGTTTAACCCCTGTGATCGACTTAATCTGCTTTTCAATGGGTTTATTGATTACGTTTTCAATATCCGAAGGTGTCGTTCCTGCATAAACGGTTTGAATAACCATCTGAGGGACCACAATGTCAGGGAATTGCTCCTTAGGAAGACTGGAATAAATGCCAATTCCCGCGACAAAAATGATGAAAGTAAAAATGTAAACAGTGGTTCGGTTTTGTCCTAACCAACCGATCATATTATATATAAAGCCCTTGCCTTCAGGCAATTGCTCATTTTTTGAATTTTTTTCCATGCTAAGAATTATTTGGAATTAATAAGAAATTGATTGGCCATCCACTAATTCTTGGAATCCTTGGGTAATCACTAAGTCCCCTTTTTGTAGGCCCGTCAAAATCTCAGCCTGGCCATTAAAAGTAAGCCCAATGGTAACGAGGCGTGACTTAGCTATTTTTTTTCCTTTTTCTTCAACCGCCACATACACTAAATCCCCTTTTTCAGTCTTCTGAATAACGTTTTCGCTCACAACTAAAGCATTTGATTTAGACGAGTCGTTGATGTTGATGACGGCCAATTGGTTAGGCTTGACATCACTGCCATTCGGAATTTTTGCTTCTACGTCGAAAGTCCTCGTTAATGGATTGACCATTTTAGACACTAAAGAAATGCGGGCAGAAATCTCTTTGTTGATATCTGGAAATTTAATGACAATGGGATCTCCTATTTTTACGGTACCTACGTAAGAATCCGCGATTTTAACCATCACTTTCAAATTACCTAAATTGACAATTTGGACGATAGGTAAACCTGGAGCAGCCATCTCCCCTGCTTTTTGTCTTACGAGTTCAATGGTACCTGAAATAGGAGCCACTACTTTTGATAATCCCAATTGGGCTTGCAAGGTGATAAGGCGTTTTTCTAAAGATTCCTTATTTGATTTTGCACTTATAAATTGCACCTCAGTACCAATTTGCTGATCCCAAAGCGTTTTTTGTTTGTCGAATAATGTCTTTGCTAGGGCCAACTGGTGTTTGACCTCTTCCATGGACTCTTTCAAAATGTTATTGTCTAAGGTGGCAATTAGTTGGCCTTTTTTAACATTTTGACCCACCACCACTGGCAATGAAACAATCATTCCGCCTGTCTGAGGACTAACTAAAACAGTGTTTTCGGCAATTACATTGCCTTGTGATTCTACAAAATGCTTGAAAGTCTGAGGGTTTATTGGACTGACGGCCACTGCGATCACTTTGGCATTTTCGCCTTCTTCCGATTTCCCCATCCCTTTTTCTAAGGTGGCAATTTTTGCATTAATTTCTTTAGCTTGATTTTTCAAATCGGCTAATTCTTGTTTTTTGTCAACGGACTTGTTGCAAGAAGCAACCATTAAAATTCCACTTAGGAGGATGAATAAATTTTTCATGAGTGTTTGTTAAAATTCTTATTAGTCAATATATAAAGTACCATTTGCCTTTTCTAGCTCAACTTTAGCAATGAGGGCATTGTACAATGATGTAAAATAATTTGCTTGAGATTCTTTAATTGAAGATTCCGCATTCAGAACTTCTAGGTTTGAACCGACACCTTGTTGGTATTTCACACGCGTAACTCTTGAAATTTCATTAGCAAGCGTCAAATTAGCTTTTTGTTGCTTCAGCGATTCCAAAGAATTTTTCAAGGTAATCACAGACTGTGAGCGTTGGAAATCAATAGAAGATTTCAACAAATCAAAGCTTTGGCGAACTTTCTGAAGGTTATTGGCTGACTGAATCGCTTTATATTTTTTTGAATTTCCGTCAAAAATGGGAATTTGAAGCGATACTGAGATGGCTGCATTGTCAAACCATTGCTTGGTTAATAAATCACCAAAAGCATTAGCCCCCGCATTGTATCCATAATTTGCATTTAATAAAAGCCTTGGAAGATATCCCGCTTTAATGCTTTTCAAATCCAATTCCGCCAGACTTTCTTGCGTTTTCAAGATCGAATATTCAATCCGGTTGGCATAATTAAAGGGCCCAGCCAAATCATTTAAATTGTTTTGTAATTCAATTTGCTCCAATGTCACACTTAAACGAATCGGCTCTTCCATCGGATAGCCCATTTGAAACTTCAAAAGCGAATACGACATTTCTTGTAAACGATACACATTCTCAAGTTCTGTTTTCAAATTATTAGCTTGAACATCCAAACGCTGAACATCAATCTTTTCCACAAATCCTTGCGCATTTAAGGCCCTTGTTTCTTTTAAAAGGGAATCCAACCGACTAACATTTACTTGCAATAATTGCATGCGCTTGTCATTCACTAAAATTCCATAATACGCTTTTGTGACATTTTCCGCTACTTGCTGCTTGGATTGGGTCAATCCCTTCACCGAAAGATCCTTGTATACTTGGGATGCTTTAAGCCCTAACAAATAAGTGCCATCAAAAACTAATTGGCTCATCGAAATGTTAGCAAATCCCGAATTCTCCACACCAAATTTTGCAGCTATTAACTCCCCCTCAGGCGCTGTTGGATTAAAAATTCTGGCAGGGATAAATACACGTTGTAAAATCAGATTATTCACAAATTGAACACCACCATTAACTTGGGGTAAACCAATTGCCTTAATTTCATTGATTTTGGCTCCGGCATTTTGCAAATCAATTTGGCTATTTTTTACTTGTACGTGATGGATAATGGCATAGTCAATCGCTTCTTTTAAGCTAAAGGACTGCGCCATGCTTCCAAAGGAAAGTAAAAAAGAAAAGCCGACAAAAATATTTCTTAGGCGGATCATAGTTTTAAATTGTTATTGTAAGATGTGTATAAGGTTAACCCTTTTTCGGTTAAAATCCCTCGCATGAAAATATCCAACAAAACGAGTTGGGTTTCAAACAAGGGCAATTTGTTATTGGGATAAAAATCTGGATTGAAGGCCAAGTTGACTTCCGCCATACGCAAGCGCGCTAAAAATTCAAAATCGATATCGCTTCTAAAATATCCAAATTGCGCTCCTTTTTTAAAGTCGGCAATCAAGTATTCATTAATGCATTTTTCTCCGTGTTCTAAGAAAAGTTGAAAAGCCTTCGTATGGTACTTTTGAATTTCAAACAAGAGACGAGGATTCATTTTGGTAATTAAATCCTTGGTCATCTCAAAAGACTTGAACATCTTTTCAATCACATTAGAATACAGTCTATCCAACTCATTCCACTTCTCATGGTCCTGGTCAATGAAGGATTTAACTACTTCAAAAACTAAAGAATCCTTATCAGGAAAATGTTGATATATCGTTTTTTTCGAAATCCCCAATTCAGTAGCAATATCATCCATCGTTACGGTCTTGACTCCGTAACGAAAATATAATTCAGCTCCTTTTTCTAAAATACGCGATTTCATTTGCTAAACTCCATGGATAATGGAACTGCAAAACTATGGAAACTTTTGAAGACTACAAAGTTTTCTTGTATTATTTTTAGATTAGCCAAAGATTACTTTGGTCTAACGGCCGAAATCATCTTGCAAACGGACGATATCTGATTCATCCGATGGAAGGTTCACATCGGTATGTTGCCAAATTTCAGCCACCACTCCCCAGCCATCTAATCCGATTAATCGATGTCTTTCGCCTTGTTGGAGTTCAACAAAATCCCCAGAATCATATGTTCCCACAGGTCCTTGTTCATCTGTGTCAGAAATGGCAATCCCCACGGGGCCTGAAATAACGGTCCAGATTTCTGCTCTCCTAAAATGGTATTGCCAAGAGAGGCGTTTTTTGGGGGCTACAATTAAAAACTTGGGGCTTAATTTTTGGGTGATCTGAATGCTTTCTATGCTCAAATTAGGAAAAAATTGAGCTGCAAATTTGGATGCCTGCACTTCGTCCAAGACAAAAAAACCGCCCCAAGGTCTCGTAAAGTCTTTAGAAATCACTTGATATCCTGCTTCAGATAGGTAAGCTTCTACTTGCGCAAAAACGTCTTGGCTGGGTAAATTACTTGTGAATGTTGGCAGCATGGTGTTTATATTTTTACAAAAATAAAAAGACGGGAAATCATTCCCGTCTTTTCGGCACAAATAAAATGTTATAATTAATTATTTCTTCTCGTCTAGTTTCCAACCGGCACGATATTCGCGCTTAACGAATTGATTTGCCGCTTCGAAATTCGTAATTCTCATATTAGCCGCATCCCAGTCGAGCTGCTGACGACCAATGTATTTAGACGTCCTGCCGTCTCCTTCACGAAGCATATAGGCACGAATAGCAATATTTCCCATTAAAACAGATTCTGTAAAAGGTCCTGAATAATCAAATCCTGAACTCACTTCCATTTTACCAAATCCTGCTTTACAAGCCTCAACCCATTGTGTTTGGTGACCTGCAGGTCCATTGGCCACACGAGCATAGGTAATTTTACTTGGCAACTCTGCTTCCGGTACTTGTTTCCCATTTTTGAAAACCTTTGGATACATTCCATAAGTACCGCAAGTCATAATGCCTTTAGTTCCAATTAAAATTACACCATTGGTTCCATCTGGATCGCCAATTACTTCACTCGCAGGGATACCTTCTGGATGTGGGGCACGAAGACCTCCGTCAAACCAAGTCAACGTAACCGCCGATTTATTTCGAGCTGAAGCCGCATAACGCAAAGTTGTGATAGATGACGGTGGACATCCTTCTGGAATCCACTCAGGCACCCAATCTTGCAAAAATACGGATCCTACAGAACACTCAACCGTTAAGGCATCGCGAATTCCCAACACCTTAAATGGAGGATCTAATAGATGGCAACCCATATCTCCCAGTGCAC
>Ga0222712_10007912_pt1 | contig 10167 bp, 13 predicted proteins | sample C33_657DmetaG_FD_165043 | JGI IMG/M metagenome (GOLD analysis project Ga0222712, IMG submission 165043) | Estuarine water microbial communities from San Francisco Bay, California, United States - C33_657D | ecosystem: Environmental > Aquatic > Marine > Unclassified | place: USA: California...
CATCTTTTGTACAGTCATTGGATTGCGAGGATCGTTAGCTAATATATTCATCTGTTCTAGCCATATTATACCATACTTATTTGTCGCTGTAAACTCTCCATTTGGTCCAATCTCATACTTAACTTTACCGTTTAAGTTTGCACCACCAAAAACTTGCTGCATACCATCGAAATGTCCTGTACCACCAAATAATATAGACTCAGGATCTACGAGATGAGGATAAGCAAATGCCATATAACGTGCTGTATTCTTGCATGGATACAATGGACTTCTAAATCCTTGATGTTCTTTGAAGTATGCTTCTAGTCGTTTAGCAAATTCCATCATCGTGAATGGTCGACCCATCTTTGCAGGTTCATCTAAGATAGTATGAATATCTTCAGCTGCTTTCATTGGACCATCAATCAACCAATCTTTTACGTTCGTACCTTTAGGATAATATATTTGGAATAGGTCGTTGCGTGCATGACGCTGAGTCTTAAATCTTTCACGGGTTGCAGGAATACCATCATGCATTAATGACATGAGTGTACCCCAATGTTCATTACTAAACGAGAATACAAGTGTATAGAATAAACGCAACTTATTATCTGTGATTGGTTTCATCACATCTACAAATGGATGTTCATGCCAATGAAGACGATGCGAGAAGATCTGATAATCTTCTTTGAGTAACTTGTCTTCTCGTTTATCAAATGCATGACACCACTCAAAGAACTTATCAAACCTTTGTTCTTGTGTCCAATCCTTCATCCAACTTTCTGTTGGTTTACCATTCTTTAATACTACATCACTTGTACCTTCGTATGTAATATTCTTATATGGTTCATCGATGAATTGAGTTAAATCGTTTTGCATAGTTCTTTATATTGTTCTACTGTCAAACCAGCTTGCTTAATAACTGCATCGTCTGAGGGATGTGCTTTCATACCATTGAATGATTTTACCAACCCGAGTTTCAACATATTTTGTTGTCTACCAAATGGATGATCTTTAATCGTGCACGATGACCAAACATTATCGAAATCTAAATGATCATAGTCTGCACCAGGTCTAACATAGTTTTCAACCCAACGGATAAAGTCACAACACACGTCTTCAGCATTATATGGATATGACTTAACATCTTCGTAAATCTTTTCCATAACCTTGTCCAAGAATTCAATGGGTTTCATCTTCTTAGTTGGTTTTGCTAAGTAAGATATACACTCAACTGCATTCGTTCCATAATAGAATGGAGATTCTTTATTAACGTATTGTGGATACCAGTCTGCAATATCCGCTACAACTGCTGCATACTGAAAGTGATATTGACGAAGACCATTATCTACGTTCCACTTCAGCATGAAGTCTCCGATCTCTCGTAGATCTCGTTTACCACCTTTTTCTAAGAACTCTGCAAGATCGCGTGCTAAACGTGGTGCAAATTCTGTCAAGTAATAATCACCATTTCTCTTATAGTTCGATCCAACTGGTGGTTTAGGGAATGCTGGAAATTGGTAACCTACTGAAGTATAAAATGGTTTAGGATGTTTATTAACGATCTCTGTCATTCCTTCAATAGTAGTTGCTTTATGCAAGTTGAAGAGAAGAGTGTTATGATAACCTGATGGTTTAGTAGAATAGTTGATTGCTGATCCGCATACGCGATGTAAGATGAATATGTACAACCATTCAGGCAATTTAAAATCTTTATGTTTGCCAGTCCAATCGTGTGCTACTACTTCTCTTTGTCTGGTAATTTTACCAGCTTCCATCTTCTTCCAATATGGGTGTTCTTCTGTCCAACCATAGAAACAATCGTTGACGATCTGTGAAAAACCGGCGTACTTACGTTCTACTACATCGTATAGTTCTACATGATGAAACAGTTCATCGTTCATATCTGAATCTATATGCGCAAGCATACCATAAGGAGGTTCGTCAGATACGTTACACTTCTTTTGTTGATCTAAAGCTAGATTGAAATAACGAATATATTCGTCATAGTATTTAGTGGTTTCTATGCTCATTCAAATATTTCTTTAAATTTTTTAAAAGTTGTTTTTCGTAGGTAGGATCATTCAGATTCCTATTTCTTGGAGACGGATGATCGATCTTATAATGATCTATGTGATATTTAGTGCATACTTTAGAAACAAATCCACCAAGCGCAATCACAATCTTTTTATTATACACAGCATCATGTAATGCAAAGATATCAACATCTTTTATATCATAGCTGTTTATCTTATTAGGTATAACGTTATGAAAATCCCATTCTGTAAGGCCGACTGAATCACACCAACGTTTTAGTCGAGCAAAGGTTCCATTAGAAAATGGTTCTGTCTTAGTGGATGGACATTGACCAAGTATGATGATTTCATCCGAAGATGGGACATCAACAAAATCTTTTACAGATTTCATATTACTTTTACGAGGATACGAGCTTCAGCAAACATGTCCGCGGATGTTTTCCAACTTTCAACCCAATGCGGTTGAAGATTCAAACATTCTGCAGATATGATAACTTCTTCTATTCCAACTTGAATGATACCTTTTGCGCACTCACTACAGATTGGTAGACCATACACATACAATCTGGCACCATTCAACGAAACTCCATTGTATGTTGCATTATAGATTACATTCATCTCTGCATGAACTACGAACTTATATTTAGTTGGTCTATCATTTAAACGATCGGGCGTATCTAAGATTCCTCGAGGGAATCCATTATAACCTTGAGCCAAGATTTGGCCCATGTATCCGACTGCTACAGCACCAACTTTAGTATTAGGATCTTTCGACCATTGTGCAACGTGCTTAGCTAAATCTAGATATCGTAAATCCCATTTATGAGTTTGGTCCATATTCCCCGTCCTCAGCTTCTACTAGTTTAAAATGCCGCTCATAGACATGAAGAGAGCTGACATTCCAGAAAAGATCACCAATATCATATACAGTAGAACGCTTGCCGTTGATTGCCTCAAGGACTTGTTCTTGAACATATTTTTGCCAAGCATAATCATTTTTATAACCGAAGACCGCATCGTTTGACCTCATATAGACTGACGCATGGAGTTTACCTTTGCGAATGAAATATTGTACAGCATTCGTACACATAAAATCAGACATACCATTTTTATTATAATCTTCATGCATACTTGGTCGTGTATAGATCATCGTTGCACGACGAGATAATGGAGATTTGACAAGTTCATCTACAACTTTGGCAAATTGATAACCATTTTCTTCTGAATAGATGCACCAACCATAGTTTGAATTGATCATGCCATTTTTATCGGCAACCATTTTCCATATTTCTGGAGGACCACCGGGAATATCATTAACGTTGCGTGACATCGAACGATACCATTTAAGTTCGCGTTCAATATAATCTTGATTTGGTGTACCAAAGATTGCAGCTTCATCGGCAAGGAAAGAAGCATTTACTATCTCGATAGTCTTAACACCAGATTTATCGGTTACAAAATTTTGATCATGCAATTCATTGATTAGTTGATGACGAATGTCATAAACGGTTGGTATAACGTACATTATTTAGTGCCTCTAAACTTTGTTGGGATAAGTGCTTGATTTTCTGGGTTTGGTTTATTGAAGATATCACGATCTGGTTTTTGACCAGGTACATCACCGCGCATATAAGCAACTACGAATGATGCATAGTTGATCATATCTAGTGCTGAATCTTCGACTGATTCGTAGTTGACGTTGCCACCAGCTTCCATAGTTTCAAGGACTGAAACCATACGAAGATACTTTGCATGGATAATGTCGAGGATAGAGACTACACCGCGTGGATAATAGTCAGCTTGTTCAACTCGACTAGCTGCATTATTATAATCTTGACCTTTTTTCTCTTGGATATTGGCTGCTTCTAGCAGAATATTTGCTGATGGTCTTGAATAAGTTGATGAGTAAGAAGTTGTATATGTTTTTACTCCTGCTTGAGAAGTATCATATTTTGCTGTCATAATATCTTTAATTTGCATGTTATTTCCTTGACGTTGATAGGTATATTATACCACATTAATTTCTCGCTGTACACTAGATTTCAGCAGTTCTGTAAGCATATTCTAAAGCTCGTTCAGCTTCGGTCTGTAATGGTCGTTTTTGATAACGACGCGATGTATCTCTATCAAGCTGCCGAATCAGTTCAGCAATCTGACTAGATGTGATAGGATATTTGCGTTTGATTGCATTACATGCTATAGATGTCATGATCTTATAAATCATTGCATAACGACCAGATCCATCGACATTAGATATGGTGCTGTATTCATTCACCAACTTCTTATTGACAAATGGGCAATCTCTATATGATGTCCATTCAAAATCATAGTTTGCTTGATTCTTTAGCAGCTCTTCACGATGATTGATAACTTTCTTTTGCACTTCAGGTGGTAACCTATCCATGAATGTTGCAACGCCAGATTGTTGTACAACATACGGATGTTTATTCATCAAAGCAGTTGGATCAATAAAAGTACCAGTAGCATTAGTAAAGATAAAGTTATTAGCCCCTGGATATATAGCAGGGACATAATACATTCTCGATAAGTCTTTAGTCTGTTCATCTCCGAGGTTGTTGAACTCTCTGTTGAGCGCGAACCAGAAATGTTTGATTGATTCTTTCCGCACACTAGATTTAAGTGGGAATACAAGGCGAAACTTCGGATGATCAATACTGCTACTAGAGGTAGAGTAACACACATAATAATAAGAGTTGCCGTAAAGAGCATGTAATTCATCTTTTAAATTTCCTTGGAATTTATGGTCATCGATATCTAATGCTGCCCATCCTGCCCATTCAATGACGTTATCATTGGCGCGAGTCTTACCTTCTAGAAATATAGCAGGAGAAATTAATGGAGAAGCCTTAAGACCTTTCGGCGCTTTGCGTTCTCCACGTTTTAGTTTGTAACCTGGTGTCTCAGCCATCTTATATAGCATGGCTTCGAACTCTTCCCACGTTTCATGATGTATTTGGCGATGTGTCTTATTATCAAAGATAGACGCAAACGCTGTCAAAGAATAATTCATAATTAGTCATATATCTTTTCAAGCAATCCAGTATTGTCAACGTGTGTTGGCGCTGTCCAACCTTCTGGCTTGATAAGATCTGGTAATCCTAATGGATTTGGTCGAGATTCTTTAATGCCAACTTCTTTGTTCATGTTTGCTTTATGTACACGATCCCATGCTGTATATGCATCTACACCAAATGCATCTAAAGTTCCGATTGCTACAACACAAAGATCGATTAAAGCATCGACTGCATCATCAGCATTGAAAGATGTTTTCAATTCATCTAATTCTTCTTGCAAAAAATTTGCTCTGAATGTTAGATATGTGTCTAATTTATTTGCATCAAACTTACTTACGACTTCTCGCACACCATATTTAGTGTGCATTTCATGTATATCTTGTACCCAATCTTTACTCATAATTACTCCTTAAAATAATATTATACCACACATTTTTCTCGCTGTACATGTTAAGCAAAGAAATCCTCGAGTGATGCTGTCTGTTCTGCTTTCCAACCGATTGCATCGAGGATTAATTTTGCTGGTTCCAAAAATGCTTTCTCGAATTGTTTGTCATTATCGATATACTTATCTAGCTTAAATTCTGGTGGCAATATATCAACGAAACCAATAACGTCTTCTTTCATAGGATTGTTAGGATACAGATAGATGTATTTGATCTTGTCACCACCTTTAATGGGAGTGTAAGTCTTCAATCCTTGTTTTTGTAGCATGTGATTATACAAGATGGCTGCACGTGAATTTATCGGCGTACCCTTTTTGTAGATCGTGTCACGTGATTGATATTCTTTGACCGAAGAGACTCCACGCGGGAAGGCTTTCTCATGCGCAGGGAGTTGGTCAAATTCAGCTCGATAATTTTGAATAAACGATTGAGTCTCAGCTTCCGTACCACTGATGAGCACTTTAAACAACCTTTCAAAAGCCTCGCGACACGTGCCCGGTGTAGACGACTTGATCGCTTCAATGCCCATGATCTTGAGCTTCGGTTTAGCATAACGTACTCCTTCGTTATCTAATACGTTTAAGATATATCGTTTCTTAGCGGTCCATATGGCACGATCTGCGATAGCTTCTCGTTTCATGCTAAGACGTTTTTTATAGGCATTCATCTTATCTGCAAGTTCATCGAACGATTTACTTAATACAGACTCTAATGAATCAGCACACAACTTATCAAGGAAGTCGGTTATCTTTGCCTTGTCAGTTATATTAGTTACCTTAACAACCTCACTAAGATTAACATACACAGAATCAGTATCAATAGCGATGACATAGTCTTTTTCCTTTTGGTTCTTTAGAGCTTTGTTGAGATATTCGTTTACTGCTTTCTCAGCCCATCGGATGATCATTTGACCAGACAGTGTGATGCCTTCTGCAATTTCCATAGTAAAGTAACGGAAGTACTTGTTACCAAGTGCACCGTAAAGTGAGTTCAATAGAATCTTAATAGATGTTTGTTGATTTTCGTATCGAGCAATATCTCTTTCGATCCTATAGATTTCTTGTTTGTTAGATTTATCAGATGCTTCTAGTTCTTTCTTAGCATCGAGCATAAGCTTCTTGATCTTAACGCGTTCGTCATACATGTCTTCGATGATCTTAGGCATGAAACCCTGTTTTTTATTCGAGAACATTTGACCGCTTCCGGCGATACCGTACTCTGTCTTCTCCGGTTGATATCCTTCAAGAATAGAATCAGGAGATACACGATGATCGTGTCGACCTTTTACAATAGTTTCTGGAGACATGTTCCACTGAACAATGATATTCGGGTATAGTGAGTTCACGTCGAACGATGCAACCCAATCGTGAACGCCGCAATGTGGATCTTTGACATAACCACCATCGTATGGTTCTTTAATCGATTCTTTGTTTGGTGGTACTACTATATTTTGTGGTAACAGATAACGATAGATTAGACTATCCCAAATAGCAGTTGTACCGAACGTATCGTTATAGTTGACACCAGCTCTGTAAGCCATCGTAAAACATAATACGATCAAACCTACTTTATCTTCCATGCGATCAACGAGATCTACGTCACGAATATTATAGTCGATGAATTTTTGATGGTCAGTCATGTACAACGAATGTAGTGTACCATCATATTCTAGTTTATGTTCACCAAGTACAACATTAGCGATATGATCTAGACGATATGTTTCTTGTGGACCAAAAGTATAACCAAACTTTTTAAATAGATCCATCCAATCTAGTTGTGCTACGCCGATGATATCATACATCTGCACTTGCTTTTTCTGCATAGTGACTTGTTTTTCTTCGACTCTACCCCATGGAGATAGCTTCTTAATAGTATCTTCATGAACGATACGAGCTGCACGATTGATGATGTATGGGATATCGAAGTTACGAATGTTCCAACCAGTCACAACATCTGGCATGTGAGAAGGTGTACCCCAGTGGGCGATGAACTTAATTAGTAGTTCGTGTTCATCACGACACTTCTCATACTTAACACGATTATCTTTCATGATCGATTTAGACACATCATAATCGCCGAGACCGAACACATAGAAAGTGTTGTCTATATTATTTTTAATCGTGATTGCGGTGATAGGATAATTAGCTTGTTCAGGTTCAGGAAAACCTTCGTCAGAAGCAACCTCGATATCGATTGTGGTGATGTTGATTAATGAAGGATCGAACTTGATTTCATTTGGAAACTTCTCTGCAACGAACTGTGCGATGTAATTAGTGTTGCCATAGATCTCAAAGTTTGATACGTCTTTATATCGTTCGAGAAATTCTTTGGCTTCACGCATGGTTTCGAGACGGACAGGTTCAACTGACTTGCCGTCGAGAGCTTTCCATGCAGTAGATTTTTCTACTGGCACATACAGCGTAGGAGAGAAGGGGATTTTTGTTTGTATTCGTCTACCGTCTTTGTAACCGCGGTAGAGAAGTTGATTGCCGTAGCGAGAAATATTTGTGTAGAATTCCATATAGCCTATTATACCATAACGAGATAAAAAAGTACATACCTTTTAGATCTTATTTTGGCATTACATTGGCTATTTGGATACCACTCCCAAACATTTTGTTGTAGTTGTTTCGCATCTCCACAGAAGGTTCTGCGATGATTACTACTTTATCTTTGCTGATGTTGACTTCAGAACCATCTAAGTAAGGCATAAATGGGATCAATCCTACTCCAAAAGAAGTACCTTGACCTTGTGGAACTAAATGAATTGTTGCAGGATTTTTAACAGTGAATGTATCTGCGGTTTCTGTAACTTCACCAATGATTTCTTGTGCAGTTACTAATTGAAGTACTTTAATCATAAATCACCTTTTTCAATAACGTATTCAACGATTAAGTTTGCCTTATGCACATCATCGACGTGTTGTAGAACAAACTTACCATTATAAAAATTTGTCATAATTAATAAAACATATCCTTTCATCTGACTGGCTTTTATATACCAATCACCTAATCGGACTGTCTCCATTGAAACTAAATGGTTTGTTTTCTCTTTCATACTATTATCTATAAAAGAGATGGGAGGCACTTAGGCCTCCCGCTTTTTACGACTGAGGTTTTTTAGGTGGTATACCGTTAACCCAATCCCAATCGTCGTCTGTCATTGGGACCCAGTTATTCATTTGCATTCTCCATAAGCAGCCATCAACTTCTGAGCTTCCTTATGTTTACCATTTCTGGCGAGATCGGCTGCAGCTTTTGCATAGCCCATGCCTTTAAAGCAAATATAAAGCTTTCTAAAAAAGTTTTTCATTTTATTCACTCTCATTCAAGAGTTCTTTTTTAGACTTTTTTTCACCTTTAACTTCAATCTTACGAATTGGTTGTACGTCAACCATCTTGTCTAATGCAATCTTTAACATACCATTAATGATCTCAGCTGATTGAACTTCGATCTTGTCAGCTAATGCAAATGTACGAGTGAATGCACGGTTTGCGATACCTTTAAACAAGAATTCTTGGTTATCAGCGTCGTCTGTAGTCTTACCAGACACAACAAGTTTGTTGCCTTCTAGTGTAATATCTACGTCAGATTGAGAAAATCCAGCAACTGCAATTTCAATAGTATACTTGTTATCAGATACTTTTTTGATATTGAATGGAGGATAGTTTGGTACGTTTTTTGCTAGCTCTTGACCAAGCTTAGCCATTTCGTCAAATTGCTTGTCGAAACCCACAAAAAATTTGTCAAAATCTTTTGAGGAAACGTTTAAGACATCGAAAGGTTTTTCGAATAGTTGTTTTACTAATGCGTTCATAATAGCTCCTATTAAGCGAGTTAAGTTAATTAAAATCTCACCCCAAAATGGGCGTGAGGATGGTAGTTTTTTACATGGTTACTACCACCATGTTCCCATCCCGAGGGATCAGAATTCTTTTCTTGTGTTACCTATATTATATTTAGGACACAATTCCCATTCATCGCGCTCTTTAAATGACAATACTTTGATCTGTCTTAAAGGAGCCCGATCTTTGGACTGTTCTACATTATTTATACTCACAAGACCCCAATCCGATAATAGCACCGCGATCGTGTTTCTTCTTTGAATATCGTTTTCTGTAATGGTTGACGGCTTGCCATCCAATACAAATAATTCTTTAAAATGAACGATGAAATATCTACCTTGCTTATGTAGTATATGGCAAGATTGATATAGTTTCTTATCCTTACGTGACGCTACTCCGATTCTAGTTAGAGTTTCGCGTACTTTTAGGAAATCGTCCGGCTCGTTTAGTGTGATTTCCAGCATAGAAGCTGGTGTCCACTCGACGCTCTTTTCGTTATTTTCCACCTTTGAAAATCCTTTGTCTCAATTGTCCCATTTGATCATCGCTAAGCAGAGGCAGAACTTGACGAGCCTTCTCATTGCTGTAGCCATAATACTCTTTAACCACTTCCAAATCATCAGAAGAGATAGGTTTAATCCACTTGGCAAACCTTTTTTTCTTCCTGATTGTATTTATAAGAAACTCGTTTTGAAGCTTCTTATCTAGGAAATGGCGCTGGTTCATTTCATTGGCCAGCAGGACAGTGTCATAGTGATAGGACAAAGATCTATTCACCATGAAAGGATTATAATTTTTCTCACTTAGCTCATCTACGATAAGGTT
>Ga0222712_10007913_pt1 | contig 10166 bp, 13 predicted proteins | sample C33_657DmetaG_FD_165043 | JGI IMG/M metagenome (GOLD analysis project Ga0222712, IMG submission 165043) | Estuarine water microbial communities from San Francisco Bay, California, United States - C33_657D | ecosystem: Environmental > Aquatic > Marine > Unclassified | place: USA: California...
CGAATGCGGCAACCGAAACGACACGCAAAGAAGCGTCGTTCTCGGCAGCGTCATCTGGCACGCTCACATCTGATGCCGCACTCACCTGGACGAACATCGCCGGGTCGCAAGACGCCACACACTTCACCGCATGGGACAACATCTCGGCAGGGAACTTCTTGTTCTCAGGAACCATCACCGCCAACGCCTACACCGCGGGCGACACGTTCACCATCGCATCAGGGTCACTCACCGTCTCGCTGACGATCGCCTCCTAGTAGGCACCCGTGGTCACACGGTTCTACCTCGACCAGTCGGAACTCGACGACGCTGACGTCGGGCTAGGCGGCCCATCACCAGCGTTCGTCCTCGACACCTCAACGCTTGACGGCAACGGTGTTCTGGACGGCACGACGTTCACGACCACTGGCACGGGTGCATCAAGCCTCGGTGGGTTGACTGCGTCGGCAACCGGGACGGTGACGCCAGTCGTGTCGGGTGTTGCTGCAGCTCCGCTGGGCGAGTTGGTTGCCGAGGTCAGCGATGTTGAGGTCACCGTTGATGGTGATGCTTCGGCTGCCTTGGGCGGGTCGATTGCCTCGGCGGTCGGTGTCGTCACAATCGTCGCATCGGCGTCTGCGGGGCTCGGAGAAGCGTCATCGAGTGCTACTGGCACTCTGACGGTGGTTGGTTCGGCGACGGCTGTTCTGGGTGGTGTGGATGCGTCTGCGGTGGGTGTGGCGTCGGAGATTGGTACGGCCTCTGCCGGGTTGGGTGGATTGACTGCGTCGGCGGTCGGGACGGTCACGCCTCAACCGCAACCGGAGCCTGAGCCCACTGGTGGTGGTCAGCCGTATCCGTATCGCAGGCCGAAGCCACGCAAGAAAGTTGAAGCAGTTGTCGTCGAAGTTGAGGAAGAGGTTGTCGTTGTACCTGCGGTGGTGGAGGCGTATTGCACTCCGATCTTCGTGGGCATGTCTGCGTCCGCTGGTGGTCGAATCACGTTCTCTGCCGAAGAAGATGACTTGCAAGTATTGTTGATGCTCTGAGGTGACGACATGATTAGCAGCGGTCAGGTTTCGGTTGGTACGGCGGCAACGGCGATTGACGCGACGGCGCAGATGCCGTTCAGGTTGATGATTCATAACGACGACAACACGGATTCGGTGTATCTTGGCGGTTCTGCTGTCACGACCAGCACTGGGATGGTTCTGAAAAAACTTGAACACGTTGACTTCGTCCTGTATCCGGGTGAAGTTCTGTATGCGGTGTCGACCAAATCAGGTCATTCAATCAGTTTCTTGAAGCAGCAGCAGTAATGCCGTACTTCATCACCGACTCTTCACCTGATTGTTCAGGTTGGGCAACCATCAAGGAAGACGGTGAAGTCATCGGTTGTCATGCCACCAAACAAGCTGCGATAGATCAGATGGTGGCTGTGTCGATTGCCGAGGACTTGGAACCTGGCGGAGAACGTAATGGTCTCTACGAGATGGAGGACCACGAAAATCACGAGGAAGAATCCGAGGAGGAATCCGGGCTACCTGACAACTATCGTCCGGCTTCATCAGCCGACGTCCCCGCGAATCACAACTGCGGCAACTGCGGCTACTACAAGAACTTCTATTGCAAGCGTTGGGATGCGTTGGTTTCACCCGCTTACTACTGCAACGCTTGGGAGGAAGTAGAAGGGTCACCGAATGACAATCCAGGCCAAACTGTTCAGACCGGCGACATCAGCGGTGAAGATGCCTACTACTACGACCCAGGCATCAACATCTACCGACAACTCTCGTTCGATGTTCCGGTCTACATTCGTTCGGCTGCCCGCAAAGGTTTGGACTATTACGGGCAAGGACTTGCTGGTGATGGTCTTGTGGCAAGAACTGTTCGTGAAGCCCGTGACATGGCTGCGGGAAGAATCAGCGAAGACAAAGTCATTCGTGCAAACGCTTGGGGAGCAAGACACCTGGTAGACCTTCAAGCTCCGAAGAACTCTGATCCAGACAATGACCAGTTTCCCGGACCTGGTGCAGTTGCGTTCTATCTGTGGGGCATCAACCCTCTGAATCCGAAACCTGCGATGGATTGGTTCGAGCGTCAAGCGGAACGTGTGAAGGCCGAACGAGCTGATGCACCCGCACCGAAGAAAGACCAAATCCAAGGCTCAAAGAAGAACCCTGAAGGTTCGGCGTCTGGGCCTGCCGGGTCAGGGACTATTGAGTTGGATGAGGCAACCGAAACAGGTTTGGCAAACAAGGTTGAAGAGCACAACGATTCTTTGGATGCTGGTGATCCGTCATGGAAGCGGGCGACCATCGGAATGTTGCGTGCCGTCTACCGTCGCGGATCGGGTGCGTACTCGACGTCTCATCGTCCTGGCATTAGCAGAGCAGCGTGGTCTATGGCAAGGGTCAACGCTTTCTTGGTACTCTTGAAGAGTGGCAGACCTGCGAATGCTTCATACATCACCGACAATGACCTTCTTCCAAAAGGTCATCCAAGAAGTTCGAGGAACCGATGACTGACAAAGTAGAGACACGCAGAGTTCAGTTCAGTGAGTTTGAGGTTCGTTCTACGACTGGTGATGACAGCGACTACATGTCGTTCCGTGGGTACGCGGCCGTGTTCAATTCTCCGTCGCAACCGTTGCCGTTCGTTGAGACTGTGATGCCAGGTGCATTCTCAAAGTCTTTGCGTTCACGCAACAACATTCGCATGTATCAGAACCATGACTCCAACATGCTGCTCGCCACCACCCGTGCAGGCACCCTTCGTTTGCAGGAAGATTCCAAAGGTCTTCTCGTGGATGCCGATTTGCCTCCAACGTCGATTGGTCGTGACTTGTCAATCTTGATGCAACGTGGCGATGTGGACTCGATGTCATTCGGTTTCTCCGTTCCTCGTGGCGGTGACAAGTATTCCGACGACGGCTCAACTCGTGAACTCAAAGAAGTTCGCCTCTATGAAGTTTCGGTCGTGACTGGGTTCCCTGCCTATGAGGCCACGACGGCGAGCGTGCGAAGCTTGGACATTCTGGCTGAACGGACCCAGGTTGATGCCGATCAGTTGGCTGCTGCCATCACGGTGCTTGAAGCCGGGTCGGAGTTGTCCGATGAGCAGGCTGGTTTGTTGACGGAAGTTGTGACCAAGTTGCGCAAGCAGCCTGAGCAGACTCCGGCTCGAATCGGCGTGTTGCAGAAACAACTTGACCTCCTGAAGACCATCGCCTAGTATTCTTCGCACAGTTGATGTGCGGAGCCGCTGCGACTGCCAGTTGAGGAGCCTCGCTGGGTGCGATACCAAATCCTTGCGTACTCAAAATCAACGTCCACGAAAGGACATTCACTCACATGAAGGAATACATCGACCGTCAAGTCGAGCAGCGTCAGCGTGCGTGGGAAGCAGCCAAGGCTCTTCTCGACACCGCAGCCGCAGAAAAGCGCGACCTGACCTCAGAAGAAGAAGCGTCGTACAAGAAGATGAACGACGAACTCAACGAGCGTGCTGCTCGCATCGAAGCCCTCAAGGCTGATGCCGAGCGGGAAGCCAAGATCGAAGCGGCAACCCGCGACATCGTTGGCCAAGTACGCCCAACCAGCAAGGCTGTGTCTGGTGACGCAGAGGTGCTCCGTTCGATGGCTCGTGGAGAGACTCGTTCGTTCACCTTTGAGCAGCGTGACGTCGTCAAGACTTCGACTGGTGCTCCAGTACCAACGTCGTTCTACGACCAGGTCATCCTCCAGGCTCGTCTCGTCGGCCCAATGCTCGACACCTCGACGGTGTTGCGCACGGCTGGTGGAGAGAACCTGCAGATTCCATCGCAGGCAGGTTGGTCAACGGCGGCAATCACCGGAGAAGGCACAGCCATCAACGAGTCCGATCCGACGTTCAACAGCTTCATCACCTTGAGCGCGTACAAGTACTCGTTCCTGATCCAGGTGAGCCGTGAGCTCATCGAGGACTCAGGTGTCGACATCTTGTCGTTCCTCGCAACTCAGACCGGCAACGCGCTTGGCTTCAAGGTCAACGCGGACCTCACCACTGGCGATGGCTCATCCAAGCCAAAGGGTGTTGTCGCTGCCGCAGGTTCGGGTGTGCTCGGAACCGTTGCAGGTGGACTCTTCACCGCAGACAACCTCATCGACCTGGCGTACAGCCTGGATGGTGCGGCACGTCGTCTCCCCGGCGTTGGCTGGATGATGAACACCGCTTCACTCGGCGCAGTCCGCAAGTTGAAGGACACCGCTGGTAATTACATCTTCAGCCCCGCGCTGGCAGATGGCAACGACCAGGTCCTCAGCTACCCGGTCTACGAGAACCCAGCAATGGCCTCGCAGGCTTCGGCAGCCAAGTCGGTGATCTTTGGACACCTCCCCAGCTACTACGTCCGTATGGCTGGCGGTCTCCGTTTGGATCGCAGCGACGACTACGCATTCAATGCGGACCTCGTCACGTTCCGTGCTTCGATGCGCGTGGACGGCAACCTGCCACAAACAAGCCACATCAAGTACTTCATCAACAACAGCTAATTCAGCCAAGTTGAAGAAGTCCCTTGATGGGGACTGAATAAAGAGTTCGGTGGGTCGGGGCGAAACACGCAGGGTCGCCTCGGCCCACCAACACTCTGAATACCAACCCTGCAACCTGCGTACACAAGGAGACTGCGTGAATGCGAATCATCATCAAGGGAGTCCCTCTGGACTTGGACGAGCCGACGGCGATCCTGCTCTTGCAGCGGGGCGTAGCGCACTTGCCAGAACAATCAGTCGTAGAACCCCGGATGCGGTCCGAGGACTCTGGTACTCAAACGCACCCTGGGCGGGAACGGGCTACGGGCAACAAACCCAGCAAGCCGTCCAAAGGCTCATCAAAGAAGGGCACGAAATCGCAATCCACGCGATCTACGGCCTCGAAGGCTCCACGTCGACGTGGAACGGAATCAAAATCTACCCGCGAGGGATGAGTCCGTACAGCGACGATGTGGTCGTCGCACATTGGATGGAATGGACACAAGCCACCAATCTGCCGAAATTGCTGTTCACGTTGTTTGATGTGTGGGTGTTGAAAGCCCCGAACCTGGAGAAGGTTCCGAACATCGCGTCGTGGGTGCCTGTCGATCATCAGCCTTGTCCACCGGAGGTGGCTGCTTGGTGTCAACGTCCGAATGTGATGCCGATTGCGATGAGCAAGTTCGGTGCTCGCATGTTGGAACAGTTAGGCATCAACAGTCTCTACGTTCCGCACGGTATCGAGTCGGTGTTCAAGCCGACGCCAAGTGTGAAGGACAACGGCGGGAGGGCAATCACCGGGCGAGAGATCATGGGGTTCGGCGAAGACCAGTTCGTGGTGATGATGACGGCCGCCAACAAAGGTGTCTATCCTCCACGCAAAGCGTTCGCCGAGAACTTCATGGCGTTCAGCATGTTCGCCCAAAAACACCCGGATGCTGTTCTGTACATGCATTCCGAGGAGATGGGTTCGGCTGGTGGCATCAACTTGAAGGACTTGGCTGAGATGTGCGGTATTGCGCCAGAACGCATCAAATACGCTGACGCCTACCTGTACCGCCTAGGACTGCCTCAGAACGCTATGGCAGCCCTCTACAGCGCAGCTGACGTGCTTCTGGCTGCCAGCATGGGTGAAGGGTTCGGCATCCCTGTGGTGGAAGCCCAGGCGTGCGGGACGCCCGTTATCGTCTCGAACTTCACGGCTCAGCCGGAGTTGGTCGGGGATGGTTGGATTGTGGAGGGTCAGCCGTTCTGGGATGCTGCTCAGAAGTCGTGGTTCTTGACTCCTTCGGTGCCGAGCATTCTGGATTCGTTGGAGCAGGCGTATGCGCGTGGTCGTGGCCGCTCGAAGAAGGCGGTGGACTTCGCGAAGCAGTATGAGGCTGATGCGGTGTATGAGTCGCATTGGAAGCCAGCGATGAAGGAGATTGCGGAGTGGTGCCGCTTGTCCCAGTCGTAGTCGTTCCGGTGCTCACTGAGCATCATCGTGTCGATGCCTTGTTGGATTCGTTCGATGGTCGCATCGGTGACCTGGTCGTGATTGACAACGGGAACAATGAGCATTGGGTGCCGCGTACCGATAAGGCCAAGCGTGTGTTTCACTATCGGATTCCACGCAATCTCGGTGTCGCTGCCTCATGGAATCTCGGCATCAAGGTGACGTGCTCGGCATCAGGTTGGCTGATTGTGAACCACGATGTGGTGTTCGGTACGAACGGTGTAGCAGACGTGTTCTTCCAAGCATCCCCAGCGAACATCGTTCTTTCAGGTAAGCCACCGTGGTCGTGCTTCTGGTTGGGTTCGCAGGTCGTGCGCAAGGTCGGCCTGTTTCATGAAGGGTTCCATCCGGCGTACTTCGAGGACAACGACTATGAGATTCGGGCGCAACGCAAAGGTGTGGACATCGTGCGGTCGTCGGCTGCCGTCTACCATCGGAACTCCAGCACCCTGCGTTCCAGCCCTCAGTTTCAGCAACGGAATCAGGCGACGTTCGATGCGAACCGTCGACTGTTCGAGGAGCGGATGCTTCAAGATTTGCCGTTGGATTGGGACTTGAATCGGCGTTTGGAGTTGGGGTGGGATTGAAACTTGTTGTTGTTTGTCCTGGCGGGGCGGTGACTGGTGGACCAGAGGCGTTGCATCAACTTGTGTACATGGCCAATCAGATTGAGGCAGGTTCGGCGGCAATCATGTATGTGCCGAATGTGCCTACTCCGTCGGCGTATCTGAAGTATGGGTGTCCGACGGTCACTTCTGTGTCTGCGGATCAGTTGGTGGTGTTGCCGGAGATTTGGCCTGAGATGGCTCGACAGTTTCCTGATAGTCGGTGTGCATTGTGGTGGTTGAGTGTGGACAATTTCGGATCGCATGGTCAGGTTGATTTGTCGGGTATTTCATTGCATCTGTGTCAATCGGAGTATGCGATGCGTCATGTGTCGTGGAAGGTTTCTGCTCCGAAGATGATGTTGACGGATTGGGTTGATTTGCGATGGTTGGATGTTCCGAGGTATGCGCGGGTGGTGGTGAATCCTGCGAAGGATGCCGGGTTGATGCGACCTTTCATGGCTCGACATTCTGAGGTTGAGTTCGTGGAGTTGGCTGGTTTGGATCGGGTGGGTGTCGCCAGATTGTTGTGGGGTTCGCAGATGTACATCGACTTTGGGCGTCATCCGGGTCGAGATAGACCGCCTCGTGAAGCTGCGTTGGCTGGGTGTGTGGTGTTGTCAGTGGAGTTGGGTTCGGCAAGGTTGTCTGATGACATGCCTTTGGATGACTGCTACAAGTTCAGTTCTTTGGATGAGTGTTCGGCTGCGTTGGAGATGGTGATGTCTGATTGGCGTACGCATCATGAGGCTCAGGCTGGTTATCGAAGCGTGGTTGCGAATCAACGTGATGTATTTCGTCGTGAGGTAGGTTTGCTACTTGACTTCTGTCTTGGGGATTGGTGTTGCCCGTCGTAAGAACTGGATTGAGTAGGATTGAACGAGTATGGCCAACGAGAACCTGTATGCGACCCGCGCTCAAATCAAGGCGGCTCTTCGTATCGGCACGGCCGACACGCTTGATGACACGCTGATTGACAACTGTGCCGGTGCGGCATCCCGTCTTATTGACGGGTATTGCAACCGCCAGTTCTGGGCTGCGACTACGGCTACGGCACGAGTGTTCCAAGCCAACACCGAGTTCGTGTGTGATGTGGACGACTTCTACACGACGACCGGGTTTGTGTTGAAGACGTCGTCGTTCGCTGACGGCAACTTCGATACAACGTGGGACACGACCGACTACCAGTTGGAACCGTTGAACGGAATCCTCGATGGCCTCACCTGGTCCTATGACAAGATTCGTGCAGTTGGCGACTACCTGTTCCCGACCGTGAACGCGAACTACGGTGAGCAAGCTCTCGTTCAGGTGACTGCGAAATGGGGTTGGGCTGCGATACCTGACCCGGTGACCCAAGCCTGCATCATCCAGGCGTCACGCATCTTCAAGCGTTATGACTCGCCGCTCGGTGTGGCAGGGTTTGGTGACTTGGGTGCTATCCGTGTTTCTCGATTCCTTGACCCTGACATGGCTCAGTTGGTTGAGCCGTATCGACGAATGCGGATGTTCGCCTGATGCCAGCAACACCATCCCAAGTCAAGGATGGTCTCAAGACCGCCATCGCAACCGTGTCCGGTTTGCGAGCCTTCGACTACCAGCCAGATCAGGTGAATCCTCCGTTCGCATGGCCGACGCTTGATGAGATTCGATTCCATCAGACAGGCATGTCAAGCGGTGGTGTGGTCATGGACTTCACCGTCACTATCGTCGTGACCCGCCAGTCGGAACGCACGGCTCAGGATGCGTTGGATCAGTACACGGCATGGGCGGGTGCTCAGTCGTTGCGTGCAGCCATCGAAGCCGACCGCACCCTGGGCGGTGTGTGTGATGACCTGATTGTGAACTCGGCTGGGAACTTCACGAACATTGACGCCAACGACACCCTGTATCTGACGATGGATTTCAAGGTCACGGTGTACGCTTAGAACATGGCGAAGTATCTGGTTTCTGGACCGTTCCCGGTCACTGGCGTTCAGCCGGGCGGCCATGTGGACGGAAGCGGCGTTGACAATGTAGAGTTGTTGATTGCAGCGGGCATCCTCACGCCAGTTGTAGAAGTTTCCAAGAAATCCTCAAAGGCCGATAAGGCAGGAGAATAACAGTCATGGCAAAGTTGGTCCTCAAAGATGCGAACATCGTGTTCAACGGCACGGACATCTCAGCGAACGTAGCGTCTTTGACGCTGTCCACCACGGCTGCCGAAGTTGCCACCACGGCATTCGGATCAACTGCGGTCACCCGCGTGTCGGGTCTCATCGACAACTCGGTGACGTTCAGCATCCACAACGACTACAACGCCATCGACGGAATCTTCTTCCCGCTCGTCGGCTCCACCGCAGTCACCTGCGTCGTGAAGCCAAACGGCACAGCTGCCGCATCGTCGGCGAACCCGTCGTACACCTTCTCGGTGCTCGTCACCGAGTGGACTCCAGTGAACGGTGCGGTCGGCGAACTTGCCACCGCGGACGTCACGTTCCCAATCTCTGGCGGAATCACCAAGGCTGTCGCCTAGTTCTAACAACTTCACCCTGCGGAGGTAGTACATGAAACTCGGTCTTCTCGTTCACGCGAACGACGGCAAACAACGACTCGCGGTCGTTCAATACGCAGACTTCTGCGCATTCGAGGAAGTCCACAACTGCTCGATGGCAAAGATTGAAGCAGAGATGAAGATACGCGACCTCGGCTGGTTGGCATGGCATTGCGAGAAACGCAACAAACTGCACAACCTGTCGTTCGAGGTGTGGCGTGAAGGCGTTGAGATGGTCAGCATGGGAGATTCGGAGGACAACAAGATCGTCCCTTTGGAGAGCAGTCAGCCCACTGGGTGATCGCCTATTTGGCGTGTGAGACGGGCATCGCCCCGTCAGTGTTGCTGACTGAATCCCCACGAATGTTGTACACGATGTTTGCGTATCTGCGTTGGAAAGCAGTCAAGCAGAACCCGAACACGCCCTACAATCAGTGACATGGCATCCAAACCAATCGGTCGTGCCGGTGACGTCCAGTTCGCCGCAGATGGTTTGTTCGAGTTCCTGCGTATCGCCGGACAAGCCGATGCCGAGTTCAACAAGAAGATGCGAATCGCAGCCGAGCAGGTCGCCCAGCACGTCGTAGATCGTGCGAAAGTCAACGCTCAAGGTCAACCCAAGCACGGTCAGAATCGTCCAGGTTCTTCAGGTATGTCCCAGGCTCAGGCCGTGGTGAACGGGTTGCGTGCTCGACGAGACCGCATCCCCACAATCAAACTTGACCACAAACGAGGGTTCGTTTCTGCGTCTCTTCCGAACCGCAAACGCAAGACCAAAGTGACGATGGGTGACGTGTTCTTTGGTGCCGAGTTCGGTGGCCGTCGCCGTCCGACGACCCAACAGTTCTTGCGTCATCGTGGCCGTCAGGGCTACTTCTTCTGGCAGGCAGTTCGAGACAGCAACAGCTTCATTGCCAAGGAATACAGTGACGCCATTGACCGGGTTCTCAAAGAGCTTGCGCAGGGTGCGACCTGACGCTACGCTGACCTGTAAGGAGCCCGCCATGTTCCCAGAAGTCAAGTTGGATAACGTCCGTGCCGTC
>Ga0222712_10007914_pt1 | contig 10166 bp, 12 predicted proteins | sample C33_657DmetaG_FD_165043 | JGI IMG/M metagenome (GOLD analysis project Ga0222712, IMG submission 165043) | Estuarine water microbial communities from San Francisco Bay, California, United States - C33_657D | ecosystem: Environmental > Aquatic > Marine > Unclassified | place: USA: California...
CATCCTTTCATTGACCTATGCGCATGTGATGATTGCGCCGGGTCGCTTAATCAAAGAACACCAATCATTGAATGGCGATTGTTTTGCTTGCCATACTTCATTTCGCGGGGTTGATTCAAAAAAATGCACTGCTTGCCACCAACCCGCTGAAATAGGTCGCTTGAACAGCAAGGTGTTGCCACTTGCCAAGCCTTTGACATCTGCTACTTTTCACAAAGAACTTAGCCGTGAAAGTTGTGTATCGTGTCACAGTGATCATGAAGGCGTCACACGTTACCAACCGACCAGAAAATTTGACCACTCTCTATTGAAAGCTGAGACAAGTGGCCAATGTCAGACTTGTCACAAACCTCCCAGTGATTTTGTTCATCAGCAAATCAAAGGTAACTGCGCCCAATGCCATGCTCAAACCCAATGGACGCCAGCCACATTCGTTCATGATAAATATTTCATGCTAGACAGCGACCATTCAGCCGCATGTTTAACATGTCACCTTTCCAATGATTACAAGCGCTATACCTGTTATGGATGCCATGAACATTCGCTTGAAAAAATCCAACGTGAACATAGGGAAGAAGGCATCAATCAATTTGACCGATGCGTTGAATGTCATCGAAGTGGTGATGCTAGGGACTAGCTGCCAAGGCTTGATCGATGTCCCACAAAATATCGTCCAAGGTTTCTAAGCCCACACTCAGTCGAATCAAATCGGGTGGCACACCTGCTGCAATTTGCTGCTCTTCGTTCAACTGCCTGTGGGTGGTGGAAGCAGGGTGAATCACCAAGGTTTTGGCGTCACCAATATTGGCCAAGTGTGATAAAAATTCGACGTTGTTGATAAAGCTTTGACCAGCTGCCGCGCCCCCTTTGATGCCAAAACTCAATACAGCTCCTGCACCCTTGGGCATGTACTTTTGCACCAGCGCATGGTCGGGGTGGTCTGACAAGCCTGGGTAATTGACCCAGGCCACCTTGGGGTGTTGCTGCAAATGTCTCGCCACAGCCAGTGCGTTGCTGCAATGGCGGTCCATGCGAAGCGACAAAGTTTCCACGCCTTGCAACAGCAAAAACGCATTGAACGGCGAGAGCGCTGGGCCAAATGTACGCATACCCTCCATGCGGCATTTCATGGTGAAGCCAAAATCGCCAAAAGTTTCAAAAAAGCGCACCCCATGGTAGCCAGGGGAGGGCTCGGTCATGGTGGCAAAGCGGCCGTTATCCCAAGGGAATTTGCCTGACTCGACGATGACGCCCCCCATGGTGGTGCCATGACCGCCGATGAACTTGGTGGCTGAATGCAAGCTGATGGCAGCACCCCAAGCCAAGGGTTGACACAGGTAGGGGCTGGCAAAGGTGTTATCAATAAAGAGCGGCACACCGGCTTGGTTGACCAGTTTGGCGATAGGTTCGATATCCAGCACATTCAGCGAGGGATTGCCCATGGTTTCGGCATACACAGCTTTAGTTTTCGGTGTGATGGCTCGGGCGAAGTTCTCGGGGTCTGAGCTGTCGACAAAAGTGGTTTCTATGCCCAGCTTTTTAAAGTTCACACCCAGTTGGGTGTGTGTACCGCCGTACAGCGTGCGAGCTGCCACGAGGTGATCGCCGGCTTGGCAGACATTAAGCAAAGCAATCATTTGCGCAGCCATGCCGCTGCCTGTGGCCACAGCAGCTCTGCCGCCTTCCAACGCTGCAATGCGTTCTTCCAATACGGCTACCGTGGGATTGGACAAGCGGGAATAGACGTTGCCAAAGGTTTGCAAGTTGAACAGGCTTGCTGCGTGCTCTGGGCTGTCAAACACGTACGAGCTGGTTTGGTAAATAGGGACGGCACGACTGCCGGTGGCGGCATCGGGAATTTGCCCTGCATGCAGGCTCAAGGTTTCAAAACCAAACTTGCGATCAGCCATGGTGTTTCAATGCGGGGGTAAAGGTCTGCGGGCTGAAATAACCCCAGTGTTGACTCCAAACCAGCCCAGCCCGCCAAATAAACGAGCGTGTTCAATCTTCACACAGCGGTCCATGATGACGGTCAAGCCAGCTTGTGCGGCGATGGCTTGAGCATCCTTGTTGACCACCCCGAGTTGCAGCCACAGCACTTTGGCGCCAATGTTGACTGCTTCTTGTGCAATACCAGCGGCATCGGCGGGTTTGCGAAACACATCAACGATGTCCACGGGGTGAGGAATGTCCTGCAAGCTGGGATAGCAGGTTTCCCCCAGTATTTCTTGGTATTTAGGGTTCACGGGGATGATCCGGTACCCATGTTCTTGCATGTATTTCGCAGCAAAAAAAGAGGGGCGAAACCAGTCGGCAGACAGGCCAACAATCGCCAAAGTGCGGTGGTTTTGCAAAACGTGGCGAAGGGTTCGAATGTCGCTCATAAGAGTCATATTAGCCCAAAAACAGAATAAATTTGCTTTATTTCAAAATACAAGGCATAGTCCACTGCTTCGATTATCAAGTTTTTGTCGTTGTAGTTCGTTTCTAGTTCTGCCCCTTACACGGTATTTCTCCCTTCGTCTCATCGCTTTCTTGACCTTCGACCCCGAGGGGGGCTTCCCTTTTTTTTAAAGAAATGTAAGACATGGCAACAGGTACAGTGAAATGGTTTAACGAGTCCAAAGGTTTTGGTTTCATTACTCCCGAAGACGGCGGCAAAGATTTGTTCGCACACTTTTCAGCAATTCAAAATCAGGGTTTCAAGACCTTGGCAGAAGGTCAGCGCGTCAGCTTTGACGTGACCACCGGCCCCAAAGGCTTGCAAGCTTCCAACATCAAATCCGCCGATTAAGCGCCAGACGCTTTAGGCCGGAAGATGTCCAAAGAAGAAATGCTGGAAATGTCCGGCATGGTGCGCGAGGTGCTTCCCGACTCGCGTTACCGTGTCACTTTGGACAACGGCCACGAACTCGTGGCCTACACCGCTGGCAAGATGCGGATGCACCACATTCGCATTTTGGCGGGCGACAAGGTCACATTGGAGCTCTCTCCCTATGACATGACCAAGGGTCGCATTACATTCCGTCACATCGAAGGCAAAGGACCCAGCGGTCCCAGAAAACGTCGATTTTGACTTCCAGCCCAACCGACACAAGCGGTTTGGGCTATTTCGTCAAGCGAGAAACTGTCGCTATCGCAGGTGGCGCAGATTTAAATATTCGCTCACTGCTGGACAAGCAACAATGGCATGACCCCTTGGGGGAAGCCTTGGCGCTGGGTGTGTCCTCAGCTACCTGGCCCTTGTTTGGTTTGGTTTGGCCCTCGGCGCAAAAAATGGCCGATCTTATGCAAACATGGCCTTTGCACAATTTGCGAATACTCGAAATCGGTTGTGGCTTGGCCTTGGCCAGTTTGGTTATACACCGGCGTTTTGGCAATGTCACCGCTTCCGACTGTCACCCCTACACGCAACGGTTTTTGAGCGCCAATTTACTTTTGAACGCTTTGCCCGTGATGGCCTACCAGAGCGGTCATTGGGCACGTGAGAACCCGCAGTTGGGTGAATTCGATCTCATTATTGGCAGCGATGTGCTGTACGAAAGAGACCATCCGGCCCAACTTGCCGACTTCATTCAGCGACATGCTGCAAGCCATGCCCAAGTGCTGATCATTGACCCCAACCGAGGTCAACGCAGTGCGTTCAATAAGCGCATGGCTGTGCACGGTTTTGCTTTGAGTCGAAGCGACATCGTGTTGCCTTTGCATGACCTGACACCCTACAGAGGCAGTTTGCTGAACTATCAGCGCGATTGAAAAAACGTTCATCTATCCGCTTCAAAATCGGCCATTTTTTTCCTGTGTTGCTACTGTCGCTCAAGTAAGCCATCCACACAGTTCTGAAGTTTGTTGATGCAGATCAATTGCATTGCACAGATGGCCCCTATGCTGAGCCACACAACATTTCTGGAAAAAGTTTGCGTATGAATATCATCGGGTGGCCACGCAGCACCACCATCTGTGTGTTCATCACGCTGATGCAATGTGTTCCCTATGCCTGGGCGGTAGAAAAACTGACCTTGTGGCCGACCATATTTTTTTTGCGCGGCCAAGACCTGTGTCAATTCCAAGATGCCTACGGCAGTTCACGCAAAGAAATGGTCAACCAAGCCCTAGAGCAACTGACAGGTTTGATTGCGTTAGGTGTGAATGCGCCTGAGGCGGTTTATGCCATTCAAAAAATGGATGCTTTGGTGGACAAAAACAAAGCCATGGCAACTGAAGGTTTCGGTATGGATATCACTTTAGAAGCCACCCTGAAAGCCTCCGTCAATTCGCTGTCTCGCAATATCAATCCGCAAAACACCCGTTTGGAGTTTGCCAATCCTGCAGCTCACGACGAAATTTTGGACAGCTTGCGAAAAAGCCAGCGCTTTGACTCTAAAGATATTGCTTTACTGAGCAAGGTGAAAGGGTTTGTTTGGGGTACCTACAGTTATTCACCGGGCTGCAAAGGCGATGTGTTGGTCACCCTGCATGTCGTCTTGCCTAAAGGCGAGTCGGTCAGTTTCCAAGACGTTGGCAAGCCTGAGAGCGTGATGCGAAAAATCGCTGCACAAATGGTGACGCATTTTCAAAGAACCAGTTTCCCCAGCATGGTCATCATGGGCAACCGCATCTTGGTATTGGTGGGCGCACCGGGTTCTTCCATCAACCAAGCGCCTAATCCCAGTATTGCCAAGCAGGCTTGCCAAATGGTGCAAGCTCGCTTACCCACAGAAAATGAGTATGAGTATTTGTCTATCTTGGGTGACTGGAACGGAGGGGTGTCACTGAACCATTTGTTCTGGGCCTTGCCTGACAGGCAGGTACTGTCGCCCGACACACGTAACCCAACGCCGGTTCGCTCGCATGCCGAGGTGCAATTTGCACCAGTTAATTTTTATTGTGTGAAATAAGCCATTCAAAGCACAACATGGCGATTGCCAAAACACAAAAAATGGCACTGGCATAAAAGGCGGCTTCAGGACCAAAGCTTTGCCACATAAACCCCGCCACGGTGCTGGACAAAAGCATGGCCAAGCCCAACGCAAAGTTGTAAAAACCATAGGCCGTACCGCGCAGTTCCTCCGGTGCGACCGATGCCACCATGGAAGCCAGCAGGCCTTGTGTCATGCCCATGTGCAAGCCCCACAAGGTGACCCCCCCAAGAACAAACATCCATTGCTGCCCAGCGGCAAAACACAGGTCTGCACACAGCAATGCGAGCAAGCCCAAGCTCAGTAAACCTGTGTGGCTGAAGCGCCTGTGACCACCAATGCCTTGCGTCTGCCGAGGTAATCGGTGTAGGCGCCGGAGAATACCTTGAGCATCAGAGCTGTGGATTCGGCAATGCCCTCAATCAAACCAATCGTGAGTATGCTCACACCCATGGCGGTCATCAAATACATGGGGAGCAAGCTGTGAACCATCTCGGAGGAGATGTCGGTGAGCATGCTGACAAAGCCAAGTATCCAAACGCTGGTGGGTATGCGTTTGATCACTGCGCGGGGCTACGCGGTGGCGCCAGGCAAATTGCGGGGTTTCCCTTGACCGGTACCGCTTGGCCAAAGATAAAGTCTGTTTTCAAAATATTGAACACGGCGCATACCGTGCGTCCCTTCGGGGTATTAAACACCATATTGCATTGAGGCCGACCCTCGGGTCCTTTGCTCCATTCGGCTTTGACGAAACTGACCTTGTCAACGGGGACGCCAAACTCCCTGGCCACGCCAGCCAAGTCGTTGCGACTGTAGCCGCGTATCAGCTTGCAATTGGCTTGGGTGACATAGAGGAGCTGGGGTTGTTGCTTAGCCGCCCAAGCAAGGTTGGGTGTCGTCAACCAAACCCATATGAGAGGAATCCAAAACAAAAAACCTGAATGCATGGGTTACATTGTCATGCATGGATGATGAATATTTCATGCAACTGGCTTTGGCTCAAGCCAAACTGGCGCAAGACCTTGGTGAAGTCCCCGTCGGTTCAGTGGTCGTTCACCACGGCAAGGTTGTTGCAGCTGCTCACAACGCGCCCATCGCACACCACGACCCCACCGCGCATGCGGAAGTGTTGGCGCTGCGTTCAGCAGCCTCATCCTTGGGAAATTACCGCCTTGACGACTGCAGTTTGTATGTGACCTTGGAGCCTTGTGCCATGTGTGTAGGTGCTATGCTGCATTCAAGGCTAAAGCGGGTGGTGTGGGGTGCTGCAGAACCCAAAACAGGTGCAGCTGGCTCGGTGGTTGATTTGTTTGCCAACCACCAGTTGAACCACCAAACCCAACACAAGGGTGGCGTATTGGCCACACAAGCCAGCCAGCTGATGCAAGATTTTTTCAAAGCCCAAAGAGCACTGCACAAACAATATGCGCCCACGCCTTTGCGCGATGACGCCCTGCGTACCCCCGATGCTTGCTTTGCAGCCATTCCCGACTACCCTTGGCAGCCCCACTACCTGAGCGATTTGCCCAGCCTGAATGGACTGCGACTGCACTACCTTGACGAAGGCCCCAAGGATGCAGCAGTGACTTGGCTGTGTTTGCATGGCAACCCCGCGTGGAGTTACCTTTACCGCAAAATGATTCCTGTATTTTTAGCTGCTGGACATCGCGTCGTCGCGCCTGATATGCCGGGTTTTGGCAAGAGTGACAAACCCAAAAAAGACAGCGCCCACAGTTTTGACTGGCACCGTCAAGTGTTACTTGCGTTTGTCGACGCTTTGGATTTGAAAGATATCCGCTTGGTGGTGCAAGACTGGGGTGGCATCTTGGGCCTGACTTTGCCCATGGTTGCACCTGAACGCTACCAAGGTTTGCTGGTGATGAACACGACCTTGGCGACTGCACAGCAACCTTTGAGCCCTGGCTTCTTGGCATGGCGTCAAATGTGCGCTGACAAACCTCTGTTCGATGTGGGGCGCTTGTTGGGGCGGGGCAATCCGCACATGACTCAGGCCGAATGCGCTGCCTACAACGCGCCATTTCCCGATGCAGGTCACCGAGCAGCTTTGCGGTCCTTTGCGCCCATGGTTCCGGAGTTTGAATACAGCGAGGGTGCAGATATTTCTCGCCAAGCCCAAACCTTTTGGCAGCATGCATGGACAGGTAAAAGCTTCATGGCCGTAGGCGCACAAGACCCCGTCTTGGGTGTGGAGGTGATGCAGGCCTTGCGCCAAAGCATTCGCCACTGTCCCGAGCCACTGGTATTGCCCCAAGCGGGGCATTTTGTGCAAGAGCATGGCGAAGAGATTGCCCGTGCGGCCCTGAAGGCTTTAGGGTCTGACACCCTCTAGACTATGCGTTTTTATAGCTATGGCTTTTGAACATTGACCCCCCCATGCATATTTACCTTATTTCCCCCTCTGGCGCGGTGCGTGACAAGGCCGCATTGCGACTGGGTGTCAAGCGTTTGAAGCAACTCGGCCACGATGTGGAGTTAGACCCTGACGCTTTAAGCACCGAGCAACGCTTTGCTGGCGACGATGATGCTCGTGTGTTGGCGGTGTCGCGTGCTGCGGCCTGTGGCGCAGATGTGGTGATGCTCACCCGTGGTGGCTACGGCCTGACCCGTATCTTGAAGCGCTTGCCCTACAAAGCCATCGCAGCTTCTATCAAGAACGGTACCCAATGGGTGGGCCACAGCGATTTCACCGCATTGCAATTGGCTTTGCTGGCCAAGACAGGTGCATCCACCTGGGCAGGCCCCCACGCTTGCGCCGACTTTGGTCGCGCAGACATGGACGACATCACCTTGGCGTGTTTTGAGGACATGAGCCAAGGCCGAGGCGAGGGTGCCGGCTGGAAACTGCCCTCCAAAGACCTTGCACAGTTGCCCAAGAAAAACCTGCTGGCAGAAAACGCGACATTGTGGGGTGGCAATTTAAGCGTGTTGTGCAGCATGGTGGGCACGCCTTATTTCCCCGTCGTTCAAGGTGGCGTGCTGTTTTTGGAAGACGTGGCAGAACATCCTTACCGCATAGAGCGCATGCTGACCCAATTGCTGAATGCAGGCGTGCTGGCACAACAAAAAGCCATCGTGCTGGGCGCTTTCACCGACTACAAACTCACGGCTCACGATAAAGGTTTCAAGCTTCAAACTGTGGTGGATTGGCTGCGGGCACAGGTGAAAACTCCGGTGTTGACCGGTTTGCCCTTTGGCCATGTGCCAACCAAGCTGTGCCTGCCTGTGGGAAAACCTGTGACCTTGCTGCGTGAAGGCAGCGAAGCATTTTTGTTGTGGGCCCACCCTCACCATGGACACTGACGCTATCGTCATAGGCGCAGGGGTGGTGGGCTTGGCAGTAGCGCCTGCCTACAATCTATTTTTTCTTGTTGATACTCCGGAGTTTGCATGATCACATACGATAGCCACTACATCAACGGTGCTTGGCACAAGGCCCACAACCCTGCGGTGTTTGAGGTGCATGACTCCACCACCGAAGAGGTCATGGCGACCGTTCCGCAAGGTACCGCTGAAGAAGCCATCCAAGCCGTGTTGGCTGCACGGGCGGCATTCCCTGCATGGTCTGCGCTCAGTGTGGAGGAGCGCTGTCTTTATATAGACAAAATCGTCGCTGGCCTGAAAGCTCGCACAGATGAGATGGGCACGGCCATCGCCCGTGAGGTGGGCATGCCCATCAAGATGGCCAAAATGATTCAAGTGGGTGGGCCCATCTTCAACTGGGGTAACGCCGCCAAAGCTGCCCGTGCTTTTCACTGGCAAGAGCAGGTGGGCAATTCGCTGGTGGTGCGAGAGCCCATTGGCGTGGTCGGGTGCATCACGCCTTGGAATTTCCCGCTCAACCAAATCACTTTAAAAGTAGCCCCCGCGCTGGCAGCAGGTTGCACCGTGGTGTTGAAGCCCAGTGAAATCGCCCCCGTCAACGCCATGATTTTGGCTGAGATCATCCACGCTGCAGGTTTGCCTGCGGGTGTATTCAATCTGGTCAATGGTTTGGGACCGGTGGTTGGCGAGGTCTTGGCCAGTCACCCCGAGGTGGACATGGTGAGCTTTACTGGCTCCACCCGTGCGGGCAAACGTGTGGCTGAATTAGCCGCCGCCACTGTCAAGCGTGTCACGCTGGAATTGGGTGGCAAGTCTGCCAGCCTGATTTTGCCCGACGCCGATTTGGCGGCCGCTGTCAAAGGCACGATTGGCGCTTGTTTGCTCAACAGCGGTCAAACCTGTTCGGCCCACACCCGCATGTTGGTACCAGCCAATCGCTACGACGAAGTCAAGGCCTTGGTGCAAGCCACCATCGCCAAATTCACTTTGGGCGCCAGCTTGGACGACAACAGCCGCTTAGGCCCTTTGGTCAGTGCATTGCAACGCGAGCGTGTGCTGGGATTTATCCGACAAGGTTTGGAGGAGGGTGCCGAACTTGTGGCAGGCGGCCCAGATAAACCTGCGTTTGACAAAGGCTTTTTTGTGCATCCCACGGTGTTGCGTGTCAAACCTAACGATACCTTGGCACGGGAAGAAATTTTCGGTCCTGTGCTGGTCATCTTGACCTATGAAACCGAAGAGGAAGCCATTCGCATTGCCAACGACACGATTTACGGTTTGGGCGGCGGTGTATGGAGCGTTGATCAAGAACATGCGGTGGCGGTGGCTCGACAAATTCGCACGGGGCAAGTTGATATCAATGGCGGACCGTTCAACGGCAACGCGCCTTTTGGTGGCTACAAACAATCAGGAAATGGCCGTGAAAACGGACGCTATGGCTTGGAAGAGTTCTTGGAATTCAAAGCCATGCAATTCCCAGTGGCAGCCAAATCATGAAGGCGCGCTTGCTTTGGGGGGCAGGGGGCTTGTTGGCCTTGGTGCTGGTGGTGCTGGGCGCTGTCGGTGTGTACCTGATGCGAGCGCAACCTCAGCATGAGGGTACTTTGCGAGTCTCAGGCCTGAAGTCCTCAGTGAAAGTTTCCCGCGATGGTGCAGGTGTGGTTCATATAGAGGGAGACTCGCTGACTGACACCGCGTTTGCGTTGGGTTTCACCCATGCCCAAGAGCGCGGTTGGCAACTTGAGTTCAATCGGCGCATCATGCATGGTGAATTGGCCGAGATTTTGGGTGAAGCCGCTTTGCCGGTGGACAAATTGCTGCGTACCTTGGGCATTTACCAAGCTGCTCAAAAGCAATATGCTGCTTATCCTGAAGATGTGAAAGCCACCTTGCAGGCCTACAGCA
>Ga0222712_10007915_pt1 | contig 10165 bp, 9 predicted proteins | sample C33_657DmetaG_FD_165043 | JGI IMG/M metagenome (GOLD analysis project Ga0222712, IMG submission 165043) | Estuarine water microbial communities from San Francisco Bay, California, United States - C33_657D | ecosystem: Environmental > Aquatic > Marine > Unclassified | place: USA: California...
TGGTAATTCTGGAAATGGGAGTTACAAATTGAATCAAAACTTCTTGCCCAATGACAGTTTAAAGTTTCAAATTACTCATTCACTTCTCAATGGTATTGTTCCCATTAAAATTCCCTCAAGAATTCATATTAAGCGCTTAGATACTTTTACAACATTGATTTCTAATGTGGGAAAAACAAAGGCTTATCGCATCTATTTTAAGGACAGTGCGTACAATACCAATTATTACAGAATTTATGGGGTACGACATTTTAAAAAGTATACGATAGATGCAGTTTTGGGTAAGGTTGATAGTTTTTTTTATGAAGATAAACTGCCAATTGGCGGAACGGAAGTTTGCTTTTCGAGAAATAGCTATAATAACTACACAACAAAAGAAATCCTATTTAGTGATGAAATCATTAACGGTACTGAGTCAAGATTAGAATTTTACGAAACATTGCCAAGGGCTGTATCAAATTCAATCGTTTTATACCAAATAGATATTTATTTGGAAAACATTGATGTAAACATATATAACTATTTAAATTCTCGAAATGCGCATATTTGGCAACAGAATTCAATTACCCAGCTTCCTACAAGTGTAATAGGGAATATTGCCAATGGATTTGGGGTTATTGGTGGTTACACCAATGATGTAATTAAAATAAAAATTAAGAATTAAAGGCTAATTTTCATTTCTACTTCTTCAATTTTAGCACCAACCATCTTTTTGATGTGAAACTCAAATTGTTGATAACGAATTGTTTCTCCTGTGCTTGGTATTTTCTCTGAGCAGTAAATGATAAAACCTCCCAGTGTATTATATTCACCCTCGGGGATATTGAAATCGTACTTTTCATTTAAATAATCGATCTCTAATCGGGAAGAGAAGTGGTAATGATTTTCATCAATGAGATGTTCATTTGAATCTTCTGTATCGAACTCATCTTCAATTTCACCGAAGATTTCTTCAACCACGTCTTCAATGGTAGCAATGCCCGCTGTCCCTCCAAATTCATCCACTACAATTGCCAAACTTTTCCTATTTTGGATGAATCTTCTTAGCATATCGTGTGCTTCTTGACTTTCATTCGCAATGAGTGTGGGTCTTAATATATTTTCAATTTTTGAGGGATTATGGAAGAGGTCGCTGTGATGCACAAATCCAATGATGTTATCAATGGTATCTCTATAAATCAAGATTCTAGAGAGTGATGATTCAATGAATTTAAGTTTCAATTCTTCAATACTTGAATCAATGTCAATTCCAACCAATTCGGTTCGAGGAACCATAAAATCTTTCACAACCACATCGCTAAAATCGAGGGCATTCCTGAAGGCTTCGGTATCAATTTCTTGTGATTCTGCAGAAGTTGAATTTTCAATAGATGAGATATAATTATCTAAATCAACTTTCGAAAAAACTGGCGTTTGTTCTGTGATTTGTGTTTTGGTAAAAATTTTAAGCAGAAAAGATGACGCGCCTTTTGTGAATGAAATCAAAGGCCAAAGCATTAAATGCATCATTCTGAATGGCAGTGCAAGTGCAAAAATGAGGGTGTCTGCCTGCATTTTAAAAATGGTTTTAGGAATAAATTCTGCAGTAACCAAAACCAACATGGTACTTAATAATGTTACCACAATATATTTTACAATATTTGAGTGTATGTATGCACTCAAATAATATTCAAGAATATTGCCCATAGCAATACCGTAAATAACCAAACTTAAATTGGTTGCAACCAAAACTGTGCTAATGAACTCGCTAGGTTGCTTAATATAACGGGCTAAATGATTGGCGCCAAAAACATTTTGCTTACTGCGTAATTCAATTCTAAGTTTGTTGGCAGAGATAAAAGCAATTTCCATTCCTGAGAAAAAGGCAATGGTTAAAAGGCAAATTAGTACAGTAATCCAACTTGAAAAAGTTGGGGCCTCTAACTGAGTTTGCAAAATTTGTACCGAGAGGGGGTCAGGCATATTTATTCGAATATACATAAATTGCACGATATTTTAACGAGATTTAGATGAATCTCAAAAAAAATGCGCTATTCTAAAGTAACTTTGCACCAATGAATTCAAAAATTAAAGTTGGTATTATTGGTGGTGGTCAGTTGGGAATGATGATGTTGCAAGAAGCGAATTTCGATATTGCCTCATACACCGTTTTGGAATCTTCGAGCGATTGTCCTGCCCGTCCTTATTGTCAGAATTTAATCATTGGTTCATTAAAAGATGCCAACGCAATTCATGAGTTGGCTTCATTTTCTGATGTGTTGACATGGGAAATTGAGCATATTCATGTTGATGCATTGATTGAATTAGAAGCACAAGGTAAAAAAATAATTCCTAAGCCTTCCGTTTTGAAAATGATTCAAGACAAAGGCGCTCAAAAATTGTTTTTCGAAGAAAATAACATTCCAACTGCACCTTTTCAATTGGTTGATTCAAATTTGTTGTCGGATGTGGATTATTCGAAGTTCCCTCAAAATAAAATAGTTGTAAAAACCAGAACAGGTGGGTACGATGGTAAAGGAGTGAGTATTTGCAATAAAGCAGATGTTCAAAATGGCTTAATTCCTTTTGAAGGTCCTGTTTTATTGGAACAATTTGTAGAAGATGTATTAGAATTGGCAGTGATTGTTGCTGTTGATCAACATGGAAATAAAAGCTCATTTCCATCCATTGAAATGTACTTTAATGCCCAAAGTAATTTGGTTGAGTTTTTATATTCTCCTGCTCAAATTTCTACCGAAGTGGAATCTAAAGCACGTGAAATTGCAGAAAATGTAATAGAAGCTTTCCAATCACCAGGTTTATTCGCAGTTGAGTTGTTTTTAACTAAATCTGGCGAAATATTGGTCAATGAAATTGCTCCACGTCCACATAATTCAGGTCATCATACTATTGAGGGATGTGTTACAAGTCAGTTTGCACAGTTAAACCGTATTTTACTTGGACAAGAACTGGGAGATACAACTTTAAAGCAACCCAGTGCAATGCTTAACATAGTGGGTCCTGAAAACCTTGTTGGTACTTATCAATTAGAAAATGAAGATATGTGGAAGAAACAAAATGATGTGTTCATTCACATGTATGGCAAAACAGAAACCAGACCCAATAGAAAATTAGGACATGTTACTGTAATTGCAGATACTTTTGAAAAATTGATTGAAAGAGCTGAATATGTAAAAGAAAATATGACGATTATACCGTCATAATTTCTTTCTCTTTTGTCGTGAATAAATCGTCAGTCTTTTTGATATAATTATCAATAATTCTTTGCACGCTTTCTTCACCTGCAGCACATTCGTCTTCGCTCGTACCATCGCTTTTCAATTTCTTGATTCTTTCGTTGGCATCCTTGCGTAAATTTCTAATTCCTACTTTAGAATTTTCACATTCCGATTTGGCGCGTTTAACCAATTCTTTACGGCGTTCTTCAGTTACTGGAGGAATACTAATACGAATAAATTCACCATCGTTTTGAGGTGCAAAACCTAAGTTCGAATTGATAATTGCAGTTTCAATTGGGCGAATTAATGTTTTTTCCCAAGGTTGAATGCTAATTGTACGTGCATCTGGAGTATTTACATTGGCAACTTGCGACAATGGAGTAGCGGCGCCATAATATTCAACCATTACACCATCAAGCATATCTGGAGATGCTTTACCGGCACGTATTCTTGTAAATTCCACAGAAGTATGTGAAAGGTTTTTTTCGAGTTGTTCTTGTAGTTTACTGATAACTTCTTTAACTGTGCTCATAATTAGGATTAATGCAAATTTATTGAAATAGAATGAAAATATTAATAAGCTCTTTCTTTTCGTCCCTCCATGTAATAAACAAAAGCGCGGTTAGCCACTTCGGTTCCACCTGGAGTTGGGTAATTTCCTGTGAAATACCAATCGCCTAAATCGTTAGGGCAAGCTTGGTGTAATTTTTCAACGGTTTGGAAAAGAATATTAAATTCTGCCTTCAAGCCAACTGGCTTAACCATATCGGCAATTTTTTGTGAAATTTCTTCTTGGGTTAGAGGCTCGTACAATTCTTGAACAATACACTTTTGTTCTGTTGCAGGTTTTTTCAATTCTGCTACAGCCCTGACGTAAAGTTCTTGCATCAAATTCTCCATTCCCTTGTCTTTTAGCAATTCAACGGCTGCCCTGAACGCTGCAAAGTCGCCCATTTTGCTCATGTCAATTCCATAGCAATCGGGGTAGCGAATTTGTGGTGCAGAACTTACCAAAATAATGCGCTTCGGTTCAAGACGATCAAGAATTCTTAAAATACTGGTTTTCAAAGTTGTTCCACGAACCACACTGTCATCCATAATTACCAAAGTATCTTGCCAAGATTTAACAACACCATAAGTGATGTCGTAAACGTGTCCAACCAAATCTTCACGGTCAGTGTCGTTGGTAATAAAGGTGCGCATTTTAACATCCTTCACAAGAATTTTTTCGCGGCGTGGACGCCAGCTCAAAATTTCTTTTACTTTTTCAGGATTGTTTTTTGCATCAATTTTAGAAAGTGCATCAATTTGAATATTCAAACGAATTTCGTGAATACCGTCAATAAGTCCATAAAAGCTTGTTGAAGCTGTATTTGGCACATAACTGAAAACGGTATCTACCAAGTCGTTTCCAAGCATTTCCATAACTGGAGTAGCAAGTAAACGGCCTAATTCTTTGCGCTCTGCGTATATCGCTTGGTCGTTACCACGGCTAAAATATATACGTTCGAAACTGCAACTTTTTCTTTCAACTGGCTCATTGATATTGGTTTCAAAGTGAGAACCATCTTTTTTCACAATCAATGCATTTCCTGGTCCCAATTCAGAAATTTGTTCTGGGTAAAGGTTAAATGCGGTTTGGATTGCGGCTCTTTCAGAAGCAACCACCACCACTTCGTCGTCGGAGTAGTAGTGAGAAGGACGGATTCCGGCAGGATCGCGAATAATAAATGCATCACCATGTCCCAACAATCCAATCATGTTATATCCCCCATCAACATTTTTAAAACTGCGTTTTAAGATATTAGGGATAGATATTTCTTCTTTAATTTTGTCTGTAATTTCTTTATTGCTAAAGCCTTGAGATTTTAGGATACCAAATAGACGTTGATTTTCTTCGTCGATAAAATGTCCAATTTTCTCAAGCATCAATACGTTATCGCTTTTCTCTTTTGGTTGTTGGCCAAGTTCAATCAGATTTTGGAAAAGTTGCTCGGTATTGGTAATGTTATAATTTCCTGCGAGCATAAGGTTGCGGGCCATCCAGTTATTTTGGCGAAGGAAAGGATGAATATTTTCAATTGAATTTCCTCCATAAGTGCCATAACGAAGATGTCCTAACAACAATTCCCCTGCGTAAGCATAATTTTTTCTTAAAAAATCACCATCAAATTGTTTGTCTTGAGGGATATCTTTAAGTGCAGAAGCCACATCGTCGAAAATATCAGAGAGCGCAGTTTTAGATGCACTGCGTTTTCTTGCAAGGTATCGTGCTCCGTAATCTGGGTCTAGTTTTACCACACCAATACCCGCGCCATCTTGGCCTCTATTGAGTTGTTTGGTCATTAGAAACTGCAATTTATGCAGTCCGTACCAATAGGTTCCGTACTTTTCGTAGTAGTACTCGAGGGGTTTTTTCAAGCGAATGAATGCCACCCCACATTCGTGCTTTATTGCGTCACTCATGTGTTTAAGGTGCAAATTTACGATATAAACTTTCAAAATGTGAGTTCTAAAAAAAGAGATTCAATAAAATTGATTATTTTTGTATTAAAGCCAACCAAAATGTTGTCATGAATATTAGAAAACCTTTTAATTTACAAGAGTGGATTGCAGAGAACAAGCATCTTTTAAAACCACCTGTTGCCAATAAAAATATTTATCCTGAGGGATCAGATTACATTGTGATGGTGGTTGGTGGACCCAATGCCAGAAAAGATTATCACTACAACGAAACGGAAGAATTATTTTATCAGTTGGAGGGTGAAATCACTGTTAAAATCCAAGTGGATGGCAAGAGGGAAGATGTGAAATTAAAAGCGGGTGATATGTATTTATTGCCAGCAAAAGTTCCGCATTCACCGGGAAGAACTGCAGGAAGTGTTGGATTGGTAATTGAAAGAGTGAGGGAAGGAAAAGGATTTACTGATGGTTTACTTTGGTTTTGTGATAGTTGTAACCACAAATTGCATGAGGCCTATTTTGAACTAAAAAATATTGAAACAGATTTTCTAAATCATTTCAATGAGTTTTATGATTCTGAACATTTGAGAACCTGTAAAAACTGTGGAGAGGTTTTACAAAAACCTTAATTATGTACGAATTTCACGGCGATAAGCGTTATTATTTTGACATGACCCACAAGGTAACTGTTGGTCATATTATTCCCTTTATCAAAGAGCAATTTCAGTTCCCTACCGATATGCGGGTTTTGGAAATTGGCTGTGGTGAGGCAGGTGTTCTTAAGGCATTTACCGATTTAGGATTTAAATGTACGGGCATAGAATTGGAAGAATCGAGATTGGAGTTTGCCAGGGAATTCATGAAAGATGAATTGCAAAATGGCCAAATTCAATTGTTAAATAAAGATATTTACGATGTAAATCCAGAGGTGGATTTGGGTACTAAATTTGACTTAATTATTTTGAAGGATGTAATAGAGCATATTCCAAATCAAGAGAAATTCATGCCTCAATTGCATCGTTTTTTGAATAAAGGAGGAGTTGTATTTTTCGCTTTTCCTCCTTGGCAAATGCCTTACGGGGGTCACCAACAAGTACTTCCTGGAAAATTGGCCAGTAAAATGCCGTATTATCATTTATTGCCGGGTAAGTTATATCCTGCGGTTATGAAAATGATTGGGGTAAACGAGAGCGGCATTAATACCATGAAAGAAATTCGCGATACAGGAATTTCAATTGAAAGATTTGAGCGAATTTGTAAAGTTTCAGAATTTTCGGTGGTAAAAAAATCGAGTTATTTATTCAATCCAATTTACGAATATAAGTTTGGAATTAAGCCGCGAAAGCAATTGAATATCATAGCGAATATTCCTTTTTTACGTAACTATTTGGTGATGGGAATGTACTATTTGGTGAAGGCTTAAATTAGCTTTTTTTTACTTTTACATTGTAATTGTTGATAAAGTTAGGAAAAATAATAGGGATTCGTTAAATTTGCCTATTACCATGATGACAAAGACCTTTAAATCTGGGATTATATTCTTGTTTGCTTTTATGTTCGCATTTAAGTTAAACGCCCAGCCAAAACGTTTTAGGGGCAAACCTATTGAGGTTGGTATTACCCTAGGTGCCTCAAACTATATGGGTGATTTAACCCCGTTGGTTGCATTGAATGAAACCCATCCAATGGGTGGTGTTATTTGTCGTTTTAACTATTCAGACTTTTTAACCTTGCGTGGAAATGCAGTTTTCGGTCAAATCAGTGGAAATGATCAGAACTACAGCAGTGATGCGGCGTATCACAAAAGAAATTTGAGTTTTAAAAGCAACATCATGGAATTTAGTGGAACGTTAGAATGGAATATTTTAGGTTTTGGTGAAACACAAAGAACCAATCCAGGTAGTCCTTTCTTGTTTGCAGGAATTGGTGTTTTCAAATTTAACCCAATGGCACAATTCAAATATATTCCAGGTTTGTACGATCCAGCTGATTATGGCGATTTGTCAAGATATGATGGTAAATGGATTGAGTTACAACCATTGAGTACTGAAGGACAAGAGACTACCAAATACAATAGCCGCAAAAGATATTCATTAACTCAAGTATCAATTCCAATTGGGGTTGGTTACAAAAAACAATTTGGTGAAACTTGGGCTTGGGGTGTTGAATTTGGAATGCGCAAAACATTTACCGATTACTTAGACGATGTGAGTTTAACCTATGTTGATCCCCAAATTACCACAGGTGCAAATACGGGTCTAAGCTCTGCTTTGGCAGATAGAACTCCTGAATTACAAGACCCATCTTTAGGCGTGAACGATGTAGGAACCAATGAAACATTGGGCGCTGCTCGTGGTGATGCCTCTCAAAATAAAGATTGGTATATGTTTTTTAACTTTACATTGACAAGGAAGATAGTGGGTGGAAAGCAAACTTGTTTTCAATTTTAATCCTGTTACCAAAAGATTTTTGATAATGTGCGCTGCTTTTGTGGCGCATTTTCATGTTTATGGACAAAAGTATTTTTCTGGACGAAATGAGTTTGGCGTTGTTTATGGTGTGAGTAATTATTACGGTGATTTATCTCAAGGACAAAACTTAAAACAGTTTCATCCGTCTTATGGTGTCTATCAACGTTATAATATGAGCAGTTATTTTTCTCTTAGGAACCAATTGAGTTATTTGAAAATATCGGGTACTACTGAGGGAAATATCAATTATCAAGCTCAAAATTTAAATTTCAAAACCGATATTTATGAGTTTGCAAGTATGTTGTCGTTTGATTTTCACTCATTTGGAACAAATGTTCGCAATGGTAGTGAAACGCCTTATGCGGTATTAGGATTGTCGGCTTTTTATTTTGATCCTACTCGACTAGAAAATAGTGACATTGATTTACGTGTAATGAATACAGAAAACCGACCTGCAACCTATAGTCCTTTGCAATTGTCTATTCCAATTGGTATTGGATATAAAACGATGAGTTCGGTAAGAAGGCATAGAGGTGCATGGGTTTTTGGAGTTGAGGCAATTTGGCGTAAAACATTTATTGATTTTCTTGATGATGTTGATGCGATATATCCTGATTATAATATCATGAAAACAGATAAAGGAATTGGAAATGCACAATATAGCCAAGCACAGACATTAAATGGGGGCAAAGCTTTTAAAGCAGGAACCTTTCGTGGTGATGTTCATTTAAAAGACTGGTATTATTTCTATGGATTTAACCTTTCTTACCGTTTTACACCCTTTATTTGCAGATAATTTCAATTTCAGTGGAACAAATTAAAAATTACCCCCAAATTCAGCCAGATAGAATTCCTTCACACGTTGCAATTATTATGGATGGCAACGGTCGTTGGGCTAAAAAACAAGGCCTGATGAGAATTTTTGGTCACAGACGGGGTGTTGATGCAGTTCGTGGTGCAATAGAGTTTGCAGCTGAAGTAGGAATTAAATATGTAACCATGTATGCGTTTTCTACTGAAAACTGGAACAGACCAGCCATTGAAGTGAATGCGTTGATGCAATTGTTGGTTGATTCAATTGAAAAAGAACTTCCTTCTCTGATGAAGAACGGAATTCGTTTGAAAACTTTGGGTAATATTTCTCAATTGCCAGGTAATTGCGCAGCGCAATTAAAAAAGGCTGAAGAACAAACCAAAGACAATGACAAAACAACATTGATCTTGGCTTTAAGCTATAGTGGACGTTGGGATATTATTGAGGCAATGAAAAAGATTGGGGAAGACATTAAAGAAGGAAAAATACAGCCCAATGAGATTACCGATACTGTTGTGAGCGATGCATTAAATACAGCACAATATCCTGATCCCGATTTGTTGATTCGCACCAGTGGAGAACAACGTATTAGTAATTTTTTACTTTGGGAAATTGCTTATTCAGAAGTATATTTTACCAATGTGCTTTGGCCTGATTTTACAAAAAATCACTTTTTAGACGCTATTGTAGATTATCAAAGTCGTGAAAGACGATTTGGAAAAACTACTGAGCAAATTACAAAATAATTCATGAGGATACTCTTTTTAATATTGTGTTTTAGTATTGCTGGTTTGGGTTATTCTCAGATAAATGATAGTGCCTTTCAAAGTGCACCTTCTATTGAGTATAATTTCATAGAGCCCGCGGTTTATAAAATCAAAAACATTCAAGTTGCTGAAGTAAATGGCAAGCAAGTTCAAAAAGCCATGGTAATTTTATACTCTGGTTTGTCAATTGGTCAGGAAATTAAAGTACCTGGAAATGATATATCAAAGGCTATTGAAAATATTTGGCGTCAAGACTATTTCAGTGATGTTCAAGTATATTTCCAAACCGTTGGTGGCAACAATGTTATTGTACAGTTCATCGTGCAAGAACAACCTCGTTTGAATGGACATCGATTTAATAATGTTTCAAATTCACAGTCTAAAACATTAAAAGATGAAATTGGACTTAAAAGGGGAATGTATATTACCCCT
>Ga0222712_10007916_pt1 | contig 10164 bp, 25 predicted proteins | sample C33_657DmetaG_FD_165043 | JGI IMG/M metagenome (GOLD analysis project Ga0222712, IMG submission 165043) | Estuarine water microbial communities from San Francisco Bay, California, United States - C33_657D | ecosystem: Environmental > Aquatic > Marine > Unclassified | place: USA: California...
AAAATTATATATCTTTTTTCTTTTCAACTAATTCATGCGGTTCAGCAAATCTGGCATTTGGCCCAAAATACCAACTATCTTTGGTAAAGAATTCTACAGGTTTCCAATACTTATGTATTACATTATTGATAATAACAATAAAAACTATTGCTATTACAATACTTAAACCTGTTAGAATAGTACCGCCTAAAATATTTGCTGCCACAAGAACATCCATAATATAACCTTTAAAAATTGGAGCGGGCTACGGGAATCGAACCCGTGTCTTGAGCTTGGAAGGCTCTAATTCTACCATTAAACTAAACCCGCAAAACATAATTATAAAACACTTAAACACAAATGTCAAGTATTTATGGAGGGTCTTGGAGGATTCAAACCTCCGACCGCTTGGTTCGTAGCCAAGTACTCTGTTCACTGAGTTAAAGACCCTTAATTGGTGGACCGACGGGGAATCGAACCCCGACTAAAGGCTTGCAAAGCCCCTGTGCTCCCGTTATCACTATCAGCCCATATCTGGCGGTCCTAGGGGGTATCGAACCCCACTCTTCTAGCGTGACAAGCTAGCGTGCGTCCATGAACACTTTAGGACCAAATTAGGATAAGCTACTTGTTTCCACACAAGCCCTTAATTGAGCAGTTACTCTGTCCATCCAATTTATTCTACTGTCTGTGTGCAGTTAGGAATCTGCCTATCAGAGCCTGCAAGGGTAGTTTCCATCCTCACGCTTACGGTTTTCTGCCACCGGATCTCTATCGCTAATCAAACGCTACTTTAACGAAAGTAGTAACGGGATTTGGTGGAGACGGATGGATTCGAACCACCGTGCTGTTAAGAACAGATTTACAGTCTGCCGCAATCGACCACTCTGCCACATCTCCAAACTTTGCCATTTGTTTTGCTGACGCACTATTTGCTAAAATTCAACACGCTTTACAATTGATTACGGTTTATTGTTCTAGTTACTCAGGCCTGATCAAGCCCATGGCTTACATCAGCAAAACAAATGGCGCTCCGTACCAGAATCGAACTGGTCTTTCCGCCTTGAAAGGGCAGCGTCCTAACCGATAGACGAACGGAGCAAGTATATGAGAAGCCCCTTCCGCGCACTCATATAAACATCACTACTGATGCCTTACCTTTGCCTCATGCTTACGAATTGACGTAAGACTTAGAGAGGTCTTTAGAAATTTTTAATGAACCTTGTAAATTAACTACGATCAATTAACTTACTATAACCTTATTATATAGGAAGTATCTAACTCTGTCAAATACTTTTTATATAACCCTTTAACCTTTAAGGATACTACAAAATGAAAAACCCCGGAGCCTTTCGAGTCCGGGGTCTTAGAATTTGAATGAACGCACACTCTTATTCTCGAACCCCTTCATCATCGGCATACTCTCTTGATGTAGGTAGCACAATCGCTTGAACAAATGTCCAATTGAAATGCTTATTGCCTAATGATCGTATGCAGGTTTTCATTTTTGTTTTCTTGAAATTTTATTTAGGTATTCTCTACCAATTTTTCCTTGTTCGATTTCTTCGAGTGCAGTAACAATACTTTTATTGTTACCATTTACAAAAGGTTTATATCCACGTTTTAATTCTCGTGCTCGCAATGTAGCAATAAGAACTAGTTCATAACGATTGCCAATTTTATTAGCTGCATCCTCTGATGTAACTTGTTTGTGCATATCAACCTTTTATAATTATAATTTATTTATACCTGCCGCCATACATCTAGTGGTACTTTGGCAGATATTTTTTATCACAACAATGCTGTGAGTTCTTTGAGTTCCAAGTCTTCGTCTGCTTTAGGTGCAGGCTTAACTTTGTTAACTGCAGCATGAACTTTCTTTGCAGAAACTTTCTTAGCAGTCTTTGTTACCTTTGGTGCTGGTGTTGTTGCTGCCAATAGTGCGCCGCTACCATTTTTCTTACCCATAGTTTCACCGATGAGGTTAGCCCATTGTGTGAATACACCGCCTGTATCTAGGAGATGCTGACAAGCCTCAGCCTTAGTCATTGCACGAGGCAACTCAATGAGTTCAAGAGGACTATGTCCACCCTTAGACAACAACTTATAGCGAGAAACCAAATCGTTAGCGAAGCGAACCTTCGTAACACCATTTTGTGTAGAAACACCTGCAACTGTAAACATAGTATAGTCCTTAAAAAAAGAAATGATCAATTTAGTAATGTCAGTGTAAAAACTGAAATTAGTATTGTCGTAATTGTTCCTAACATTAACCAGCCCATAATTGTTCTAAACAAATTGGACATTACTGTTAGAGTAATTACTACAAAAACTAACACAATCAACACTGCAAAAAAATCCATTTAGATCTTTCATTACATACCGTTATTATAGCACAAATTTGAACAACTGTCAAGCATTTTCTAAAGTAACCTTACCAAAAATATGGTCTTTTACTTTTTGACTATGTTTGCAAGTATGTCGATAGGTAAACCCTATACAATCACAGTCTACTTTGTCTGATGAAACCGTGACCGTATATTTTTTACCTTTTGACTTAGAAAGAACTTCAAATATTCGAATCCTATTATTAGTGAGTACACCTTCTGCTCCTATAATTTTTGAAATTAGAATGTGTGATACTGGGTATTCTGGATTCCCAGTATTGACTGAAACATAGTCTGGACCTAACCATTTCGGATTAGGTACAACTGTGCCCTTGAATACTGGGTATTCAAAATCTACACCAAGGAGATTGGATCTCCATTTGGTTTTGATTTCGACAGCTTGACCTACAGTAAATTTCATTGTGTGAAACGAGCAACTGTTAAAAAGGTTGGGTCAAATTTTACTTTGCCGCCTTTGTGCTTACCGTTAGCAGTCGTTGCTTTAGGTATTTTACGAGCTTTGACTTCTGTTACAGAACCACCTTTAGCAAAAAATGCTTCTAGGGCTTTGTCTTGTTCCTGGCGAATAACATTCTTGTCCATCATCTACTCCTTGTTGCTATGTCTTAATTATAACACCTTTTGGGCAAACGACAAGCAATAACCCTTCACAATGTATGGGTAATAAAAAGGTTTTACCTTTTCTAGAATGTAATAAAAAGGTTTTACTTCTTGGCTGGCACTACAGATTGCGTGGTACTAATTACACTAGTACCTCCAGAAGCGGCGTAGGCCACACAAACGGGGTCGTAACCTGAAATAAATGCACATTTCACAGATAAGGGATCTACACCTTTGTTGATAGCGGCTTCAATATTTTTTGCCATATTATTTCTATCATTTAGATTGTACATAGTAATTGATGCAACAACTGAGGTTGCTATAATAGTTCCAGCGATAACAAATGATATTGCGGTGTTGTTCATATTAAAGGATTCCTTTGTTTCGGTCGATTGTGTCTTGTTTGCTTTTGTAGAAAATATGCCTGCCAATTTGTTTCTCCTTTTGTAATTTTTTCCACCCCGGGTTTACATAATCAGCATGATAATAGGTTGCACCATTAGTAACATCAGTAATTCTTTCATAATTTACTATAAGGTGTGTTGCCAAATTTCTTATTTCATAATATAGCGGTGTATCCTTGATTGAATTCATTCTTGATGTGAATTTAGAATCACAATACCAAGAAAATTGACAAGTGCTTTTTGTCTTTTGATACACTACATCACAAATGCTATCTGCATAATTGCCTGCTAGCACTCGATTGATTGTAACTTGAGCTACTGCAATTTTACCTTCCACAGGTTCATATCCTGCTTCAAAATAAATGTTTTCTGCCAAGCAAGTAATTTGCTTTTGTGTAGGCGCAGCTAATTTTTCATAAGTTGTTTTGAAAGGAAATTTATACACGTCAATATTGATTGCTGCAACTGTTAAAATTAATGCTGAGGCAATTATACTAAAAAGTATAGGTTTACTCTTCATCTGTTCTCCTAGTTATTTTGTGCTAAATGATATTTTCTATATAGCACTACATAGTATTTGAATTGTATCGGATGATGTTCTGGGTCAGGTAATCTATCCCCATAAAACTCTTTCATCTTGTTGTACAATTCTATTGCTTGTTCATCTGTCATTTTCCATACCAGTGTTTATTGAAAGTCTTTTCGTCTACAATCTTGTAGTCAAAAGATTCCACATAGGCAAGCGCCTTTAAAGAATTTAAAATTGATTTTAAATTATAACCCCTACAAGGTACTTTGTGTTTAAAAACTTTACCTTGGGATTTGAACCACGCCACATTGATTAGTATGTAATCATTGGCGTTTACTGAAATTTTGGTCGATACAGACACAGTTTCTCCCTTGGTTACAATTTCCATTGCAACCGCTATTCACATTACCATACTTGTCTTGCAGGTACAAGATACCTAACATCAAGACAAAATAAATTAAAGCTATAAGAATAATTAAACCCATCTTAGTACGGAGCAAATGCTTGTCTATAGCAATTGCAAGTATAATCCAAAATGTATACTAACTTATATCCAGGGGGAGGTAGAGGCTGAGTATAGCTCATCACTACCTGAGGTGTATTTGGTACACCTTCGACAACATAAGGTGGTTGCACATAGACTGTCTGAGGTGTCTGAGAATTTTTTGCAATAGCATATCCAAGGATACCACCTATAAGTGTAGGTGCTACCCAATTACCACCTCCACCGTGACGGTAATGCCCATGCTGAGCATTCGCAACTGATGTAATGGTTAGGAGCGCAATTAACAAGTATTTTTTCATAAAAGTTCCTTTTAACTTTATGTCCTTATTATATACCCTATTAGTATCCTTGTCAAGCATACAGGTATAGAATATATATTACCTTTTATCCGTGTACTGCGGTATTTCTGTCAGAATGAAGGGCATTTCTGCCTTTTTATCCTCAATAACCTCATCTTTTTCGTATTTTTTATGTTTTAGTGCAGAAAATAATGGATCTTCTTTAAAATCTTTTTCACATGTGTAGGAGTAGGTAATTGATTCAGGTACTTTATTGTGGATTACATCAAAAAATTCATTAAAAATTCTTTTAGTAAAATTTTCCCAATTGCTTACAGGATTCATTACCTACACCATTCTGTTACTGCATGAATTGTCTTATCAACATCTAAGTGATGGTGAAGAACACCATGTCCACCTTCGAGATTAAATTGTTCAATAACATCTACGGTGTCATCAATCAAACAAGATTCACGTACAACATAACCTGCCTTGAACTTCCTGCCTGGGACTACAATAACAGGATAAACTATTCCTTGTTTGCAACACCAATTCATTTTTTGAATTTGAACTGCCGAGTGTTTTCCAAAACCACCTGAAGATGTTAGAATTGCAATACGTATTTTTTTCAGCGTACCTAAAAATTTCAAAAGTTCATCTGCACCTTGAATTTTGTCAAGACGTTCGAAGCCTTTGTCATCAATGAATTTACTAAATTGACTGGCAAATTGGTCTTTATCCTTACGCAACTCGGTCAACGAGGTGTTAGTAAATTTTTTATACTCAGTTTCGAAGTCGGACAGTACTCCATCCATATCAACATATAGCGTTCTCATTTCATTTCCTTAATTTCATTCGAGACTACCAATCTTTGCCTTGGGTTAGCTTTTAAGATATCCTCAAAAATCACTTTTTCGCTAGATCCCTGACCTACAAATTCATCGTTTTCAATATTGAAAGCATAATATACTTCACCCAATTTTTCTATACGAATTTTTAGTGTAGGAAACGCATCGGGATGATCTTCAGGTAATTGTGATTGAAGATTGTTCAAAATTTCTGTTAATTTTTCAACACTTACACCTGCTTCTCTAAGAATTTCTGAAATCATAGACAAGTGGAATCTGCTGGCGGTGACCCATCCGGAATAAAAACCAACAGCCAGCAAAAGTATACCTATAAAAATCAGTTCAATATCCATCTTCGTCACCTAATCGTTCTACAAGGACCTTATCCTTTTGATCTTCACCGAATGACATATTTTCACGGTAAAGTTTTACTAATCCTTTTCGGAATAATGATTCACATGTGATAAAACCTACCATTGCTGAGGTTCTACTATACGATTCATTGGCATCTGCAGGATCCAAACCCTCGGCCCTAGCTAACATCTCAGATATTAGTACAATTTCCGAGAATTTTGCACACTCTGTGTCATCGCACAAATCGCCTAAAATATCTAGATCAGTATCACTCAATTCTTGCATAAAATCTCCTACACTTTTGTAGGGATTATTCTTAAGATCGACTGCAAGCAATCGTGTGACCGCTAGCAAATCTTTTTCGTTAATGACACGGTCATAATTGACGTGAAATGTAGTATCTTTACTAGCCATTATTTTAACCCTTTAATTTTATTGATCAAGATGTTTGCCTCAGTCAAATCGAGTTCTTCGACTTCCTCAATCAAGTCTTCCATTGCTAAGGAAATTTCTGCAGTACGACGTTTCATCAATTCCAAGGCGTACGCAAAATCATCTTCATCACAATACTGTGCCCAATCTTCCCATTCTTCATCTGTAGAAAGAGCCATCAAAAAATCTAAATTTTCTTTGTCGAACTGATTCATTTTTAACTCCTTAACTAAAGATTTTTCGTGCTGCGTATTCAACTTCGTCAGCATGTACCATGAAAGGTCTGGTGAATGCTTTTGCACCTGGCATTTTTTCACGTAAAGTATATTTGCCGTACTTATTAATTTGTAATTGTTTTGCTTTAGCGTTTGCTGAACGCACGCTACAAAGACCACCAAATTCTCGACTGTAATAGACATCACTGTAAGTCATATCTATAGCTGAACCATTGCACATCACTCGTTTCACTTTATACAATAAAGAGAAACCAAGTTTGCCGTCGATAATACGTTCAACTGGATTCGGGGAAAGATCAATGTAATTCATTACAACTCCTTGTTACTATGTCTTAATTATAACACACTTTGGTTTTAGTGTCAAGCATAGCTTCAACCGGTTCCAGAGCACCAAAATAGAATGCCCTACTATTTGAGACCATACGAGCTGTGCGAGATGTCTTTTTGACAAACTCAACACCATTACATTTGAAGCGCTGGCCGTGTGCTACAGTTCTAAACGTCATCTTCATATCAGTTCCTTACATCAAATCAACTTGTACTTGCACAGGGACCTTTTTCATTTTGTAGTCATATGCATAGACTGTTTTTGCTATACCCTGACACTCATCTGATGCTGCCAGTTCTTGCAGGACACTATATACGATACCATAGTGAGAAGCCATTGCAAATCTTTTCTCGGTCTCAGCCACGGTCATATAAAATCCGACGCCATCTAGAATCACTCTCAGTTTTTGAGAGTTCTTCAGGCCTTTGATCAGAGTTGGTCTACGCATTTTATGCTCCTTGTTACTGTTTATGTCATAATTATATGTGCTTTTGGACAACCTGTCAAGGAAAAACCCTATAGCACGCTAGGGTACTATAGGGTAATAAAAAGGTTTTACCTTTTGGGCTATTTTTCGCCAAGCAAATACTTGTTAGAAATTGCTTTGAAAGACATCCCGCCGTTATTGTGCTTAAATACCACACCTTCTCGTTCTTGCAGAACATTTAGAAAAGATTTTGCCTCAGCAAACGCCAGGATCTCATCAACCGTACCTCCAGCTAGATTTACTGGTTCTCCGAAGTATGGCACATGATTCAATTCCAAAGTTTTGTTCAATTCATGTCTTTCAAGTGGAGTCAAATAATCTCCACGATTGGTATCGTAGATATCATAGATGTAGAACATTAGTTTAGGTAGTTTGTAAATGTTACCTTGTATACCTGGTCCACATAGTTCTCCTTGAATAGCATAACCTTCAAGATTTGCATTTCTCATTTTAGTTTCGATATCTTTTTCGATAGCTACTTTCCAAAATGAATTATTTTCGTCACGCTTCAAATCTAGATTACGTGAACACACACCAAATTCACCATCTAGCAAATAGCATGTCATAGAAGAACCTTCAAGTTTTTCTGTAACTTCGAAAAATTCACCTCTGGCAGCAAAAACTTCTTTTGCTAAATTTTGAACACGCTCTTGATCTGTTTTAGGAATAGCAGTTGGGAAATTACCTTTTACTTGACCAGCTAATTGTGCAGGTACAGCCATTTCCCATTTTACAATGTTCAATGGAAAAGATACATCTAAGCCTTCAATCAACTCGGATACAATATTTTCACAAGTTGGTTCTAAAGGCAACAACAAACCTTGAGACAATTGACCACGCAATTTGACAGTGCGAAGACGTTCTCCCTTGATACCTTCGAACTCACGAGGTTCTTTGCCTTTAGACAAGAACGGTGCAAGCTCTGTAGGAATCCAAGAGTCAATCTCACAATACACTGCTAAATCACCAGCATTGAATTCGCCTTTTTTAACCACAACTTTCCAACCGCCAACAACGGCACATTCAATTGCATCTGCACCTTCAATAGGTAGCAGTGAATCGATTTTACGAATTGTTGCCATTTTACGCATATCTAGAATGTCCTTTTCAATAAGATTATTGATTTCTCTCTTACGCCACATCTTAAAGACCAAATTCTTTCTTGATTAAGTCTGATGCTTTATGCGGTTCAGCTTTGTCACTAATTTTAGCACATTTCAAAATTAGTAATTCGCAGAATTTATTGAATTCTTCCTCGTAATCAGGACCCCAATCAATGTTACCTGGACCAGGACCCCATTCTTCATCTTCCCAAAAACAAAAGCCAGCTTTTTCTGCAAGTTTAACAATTTTCTTATGCATTTGATTCTTCCAAAGTAATTGATAGCGGACTTTCGATGACCATTTCAGTATCATTCATAATCCAACCGAGTTCTTCCATATCTAACACACTATTATCTTCAAGAAATTTTTCAATTATCTCAATCTCATTTTCTGGAAGATTATTGTAATCTATTTCTTCCCAGCAACCATCAGTTGTTTCCCAATCATCTACCTGATAACCGCAATCAAAAATATCTACACCTTCCTCAATGTCTGGAGGATTGTTGTCATCAGTTTCAACGTAAAAATGACCCCAGCGCCAACCAATACTATGCGTGATATTATACTCACCTTTAGATAGATGCAGTATCTCTACAATAGTTTTTTTCCAAGTGGGTTCAACTTTCCAGATTGCCATTTTTAATTCTCCATCATTGAATAGCTTCTTTAAACACAGTGCCGAGTTGCTGTTCATAGTCATAAAAAGCAACAAGTTTATCAGCTTTATAATAAACTGTTAGACCACCCAGATCTTCTGACTTATCAAACTGAGTAACATTAGCAATAGTCATCTCAGCAATTACTTCAAGTTGATCTGAGTACTCGTGTTGCTCAAAGTCTATAGTATAGTTAGTTGTACTATTAATAGCTTTTTCTTGTGCATCTGTTAGCATACTTGCTCCTGTTAAAAACACTATTATAGCACACCCTATTCAATTCGTCAAGCATAACCCTTTCGGGCGGTGTAATACCTTTTTATTACACCTTCCACTGCTAACTACTGCTTCCCAATTTATCGTCCATCGGCACCCGTGGTAAGGCTTGCGACGCTCATCGGCCCCAAGTTCTAGCTTGGGTGATCCTTGGGATAGGACTGCTAGGCCTTAACCTGCCTAGCATCAGGGTTACCACCAAGAGTCGTAATAGACCGCATCACCTGCAGCAACAACCGCCATTGCCTTACCAATGAATTCCATGTCTTGTTCAACAGAATCGGCATCGGGAGGATTATTGCCAAAGAAGAAACCGGTGGTTGCAGGCAAATTTCCTTTTGTCACATCCTGCGCCAATCGTTGCAGATCTTCCATAGTCAAACGCACTTTGACACAATTAAAGGATTCTTTTGTACCGCCTTTTTCACGGTACAAGCGTTCCATCCAACCATGTAGGTCATGGTGCTTACGCCAGTAATAAAGTTCTTCGACGTTAGATGATCCTTCATCATCAGAAGCAACTAAAAAATCATCAATGGCGTCCGCTGCTTTGACACGCCAAGCGTACATATCTAAGCCCATTACCTACTCCTTATTAAACAGTGTGAGGTTGATCTTGAACAGCTGAATCAAAAGCTTTTTCTGGGTCAACACCTAGTTCAGCAATAACCTCATAACGACATGCTCGACCTTTGCTTTGATTGTAGTCAGTTGGAATACTAACTACATCTGCAGGATTG
>Ga0222712_10007917_pt1 | contig 10163 bp, 10 predicted proteins | sample C33_657DmetaG_FD_165043 | JGI IMG/M metagenome (GOLD analysis project Ga0222712, IMG submission 165043) | Estuarine water microbial communities from San Francisco Bay, California, United States - C33_657D | ecosystem: Environmental > Aquatic > Marine > Unclassified | place: USA: California...
GCAGCGATTTGAACTCGACGAGATCATCCACTTCAAGCGACCCAACCCACGAAACCTCTACTACGGTCTTGGCAAGGTCGAGGCTGCATACGGAGCGATCCAACAATCTCAAGCAGCGCACATTCAGGATCTCTCGTTCCTTGAGAACATGAGCCGTCCAGACTACGCAGCGATCGTCAAAGGTGGCGCAAGCGAGGCATCGATGCGGCGGTTCGAGGAGAGCATGCGGTCGCTGCACCAGGGGACACGCAAGAGCGGACGCATGGTCACGATCAGCGGCGACATCCAACTGATGCCGCTCAATTTCCCAAGTAAGGATCTGACTGGTCGTGATGACATCGTCGAGGAGATCTCTGCCTGCTTCGGCGTTCCAGTCTCGATGCTCAAAGCGAACGACCCCAACCTCGCAAGTGCGCAGGCGGGATACTCGATGTGGCGTGAGACCACGATCGCTCCGATCTGCAGGATGGACGAGGAGACCTTGAACAGTCGACTCCTGCCGATGTTCGGCATCCACGAGGATGCGTATCTCGCATACGACAATCCAGTTCCCGAAAACCGAGTCGCAGACTCTGCCGAGCGATCGGTCGCAGTTGCAGGTGGATGGCGCACGCCCAACGAGGCGAGACTCGAAGAGGGCTACGAAGCACTCGAGACACCGCACGCCGACATGCTGCATGTGAACGGCTTGCCACTCGGAGGCGTGCCTCCAGTCTCACCGTTCGGCGCACTTGCTCCGCTGCCTGCGTACGCAGCACCTGCACCTGCACCTGCACCAGTCGAAGAGCCTGCGCAGTTGCCACCGACCGCAGAGGTCGAACAACCTGCAGCAAAGGCATTGAGCGATGTCGACACTTTGTCGCAAGAAGTGGCACGAGAGGAAAAGATGGCGAGCGCACGCATCAAGATCGCAGCGATGGAGGCGAAGGCGTGGGACGCTGTGCAACAGCAACCCAAGATCGATGCGCTGCAAGCAGAACTCGATGCGATGAAGGACCGCACGCAATCACTCGATGAGATCGTGACGATGCTCACCGAAGCACTCGGAGACGAGGCGTGAGCGACAAAGAAAAGATCAAGGCGGCCGTGTCGAAGTTGCGGCGCAAAGATCCTCGAGTGATTGCAATTCGCAACATGATTGCGCTGGCGAAGGTCACACGCATTCCTGAAAACGGCAAGGACGGCATCGATGGCATGCGAGGTGCAGACGGCATCAACGGTCTCGACGGTCTGCGTGGTGCAGATGGTGCGCACGGCGCAAAGGGACTCGACGGATCAAAGGGCGAAATGGGCGCAGTCGGTCCTCAAGGCGACAAAGGCGAAGCGGGCATGGTGTGGCGTGGCACATATCGAAGCGACATCGAGTACTGGATCGGCGATGTCGTGGGCGTGAATGGCTCGGCGTATGTGTGTGTCGCTGCAACCAACCAAGCACCACCAGTTGGCTTTGGTTGGGAGTTGCTCGTGTCTCGTGGTGCGCAAGGCGTGCGAGGCATCAAGGGCGAGGACGGTACAGGCGGCGGCGGCGCAGCAGCCGCAGGCACATTGACGGGCGCAACGCTTGCAGCGAATGTCGTCAATTCAAGTTTGACCTCGGTTGGAGTCCTTGATTCTCTCACCGTGGATCTTCCCATCAATGGCAGCATCACAGGCAACGCAGCGACTGCAACTCTTGCCACAAGCGCAAGCAATGCATTGACTGCAAACACAGCGACGAGCGCAACAAGCGCAACGACTGCAGGCACGGTCACAACTGCAGCGCAACCGACGATCACCTCGGTCGGCACGCTGACCGCCGTGAACACCAGCGGCGTGATCACGGGGACAAACACAACTGCATCGACATCATCGATAACAGGCGCAGTCATCATCGCAGGTGGTGCAGGCATTGCCAAAGACTCGTACATCAACTCGCAGCGCATCGGAGTTGGACTGTTAGCAGACACGACAAATTTGGCAGTCGGTGTCAACGCTCTCGCTGCAACAATCACAGGTGGAAACCACAATACAGCAATCGGATCAGGATGCGGTGCAAACATAACGAGTGGAACTGAAAATACTTTGCTTGGGTATGCGGTCGGAACGAATGTGAACACGGGCGGATACAACTGCGCAATCGGAACTGCGTCTTTGAATCAAAATCAAAGTGGGAATTTTAATACTGCCATGGGATACGGTGCTCTGCAGAACACGACCGCAAGCAACAACACTGCGATTGGTATTTCGGCACTTGGGAACATTACGACTGGTGCGCTGAATACTGCGATTGGTCGTGAGGCGGGATGTTTTCAGGCGGACGGAACGACCGCACTAACGACCGCAAACAACTCGGTCTATCTCGGTCGTGACACACGGGGAACGCAAACAGATTCTAACTCCGTTGTCATCGGATATCAAGCAGTCGGTCTCGGCGCAAACAAGACGGTCATCGGCACATCGTCCACGACAGAGACCAAGTTGTTCGGTCAACTTACGCTTGATGCGACCGCTTGCATCTCCGCATCATCCGCAACTGCGCTTGCGCTCAAGACAGTAGTTCCCGCAGGAACAGGCGTTACGCCGACGATACAAATCATTTGTCCATCGTCGGCAACGGCATTAACAAGTGGAACTGCTGCACAAAATGTTTTTTCTCCAGTTGGCTTTGACACAATATCTGTACAGGCTGCAACGACATATATGTTCGATGGTATCTACATCATCAGAACAACAGGAACAGTGACGCACACAACCTCAATGAGTTTTGCACTTTCAGGAGGCGCAAGTATCACCAACTGTTCATGGACAACTCTATCTTATGTGTTGAGTTCTACGCCTGCTGCACCTTTGACAGCGCAATACCATAATTTCTTTAATGCCGTTGCTGGTGGAGTTTTTGTTGCGACAAATACAAATGCGTTTGTCATTGTAAAATTTGAGGGCATAATGAGAGTTAATGCTGCTGGAAATGTTGTGCCTCAAATCACATTTAGCGCAGCACCAGGTGGTACAAACACACTTGATATTGGTTCGCATCTCAAGTTTTACCCCATCGGATCAAACACAATCGACAGCGTTGGGACTGCGATCTCATGACGCACGCCAAGTCCTGCCCATGCAAGAATTGCAAGGATGCGAAGCCACCGCTGTGGTGGATCGACTTCACCGCAGAGAAGCAGGTCATCGTCAAGGACGGCATCACCGAGACATTCGAGGCGACCGAGGCTCGAGCCGTTCGTGCATTCGCCGAAGGCATCCAAGCCGACATCGACAAGGTGATCGAAGAAGTCTCACGCAAACTCTCCGCATCGATCAGTGCAGGTGACACGGTGACGCAGCGACAACTTGAAGAAGTGCAAGCAGCACTCAAGGCCTCGCAGAAGAAACTCATCGACGATCTCGCCAACACGGCCAAGCCGTATGCACAGACAATCGCAGAGGCTGGACTCTCGCAAGGCGCATCCCTTCTGCCCGATGGATCGTTCGATCTCGGGCTTCTCTCTGGCAAGGCTTCCGAGTTCGTCGTGCAAGCGACCAACCGTGCAGCCATTCGCATGGCGCAATCAGTCAGCGACTCACTCGCCGAGCGTGTGTCGAACATCATCCGTGTCGGCATCGAGGAGACAGCGACAGGCACAGATGTCATCGGGCTGCTCGAGGAAGCAGGCTTCGATGAGAACCGTGCGCAGACGATCGCACGAACAGAGTCTGCTCGTGCATACACGGATGGACAGAATGCAGCGTGGGAGGCGAGCGGAGTCGTGAAGGGCAAGACCTGGCTCGTGTCTCCGTACGCTTGCGAGTTCTGCGAAGCCGCAGCGAAAGAGTTCGGCGAGAAGTCGGTCGGAGTGAATGATGCGTTCTATGAGCGAGGCGCAACGATCACGGGCGCAAGTGGCGCAACTATGGCACTAGACTTTGATGACACGAGCGGACCGCCTCTGCACCCCAACTGCAGGTGCAGTTTGCTACCAGTAATTGACTACGAAGGACCAGACGAATGAACCTACAAAAAACTTGCAACGCAACATTCAAGGCGATCGGCGATGGACTGACAAAGTTCACGGCGATCATCACAACGCACGCAATCGACCGAGATCAGGATGTCGTGATCCCGTCCGGCATGAACTCGAAGGAGTACGAGGATAACCCCGTGCTCCTCTACTCCCACGACCCGAACAAACCTATCGGAATCATGAAGACGATGCGCCGAGGCGAAGCGTCGATCGATGCGGACTTTGAACTTGTGCCCCGACCTTCAACCCATGAGGGCGAATGGTTTCCCGATACCGTCGGCGCACTCATGAAATTTGGCGCACTGCGTGGCGTGTCGATCGGATACATGCCGCTCGATGGCGGCGTGCGCAGGGCGAGCAAAGAAGATGTGACCAAGTACGGCACAGGTGTCAAGCAGGTCTACTCAAAGTGGAAACTCCTCGAGGTGTCCGTGGTCTCGATCCCGAGCAACCAAGAGGCGTTGATCAATGCCGTGAGTAAGGGCATCGTCAGCACGGCAAGCCTCAAGGCTCTCGGCTGCAATGTGCCTGACCACATCAAGCTTGCGCCAGTTGTGATCGAACCCAAGCAGATGCACCGTGTGCAGATCGTCATGCCTGCGTATGTCCAGTCTGACATCACCGACGCTGCGAAGGTTGCGATCAGCAAGATGCGTGGACAGTTTCGCTGACCCGCCTATAGTCAAGTCATACAGGTGATTCGGATCGGTGACCCTACCAGGTCGAACGAGTGACTCGAACTGCGGCGTAGTTCAATTCATTCATTCCCTTATTAGGAGACACCACATGAAAATGTGCAACATTGAGACTCTGCGAAAAAATTTGCAGGCTCTCGCAAATCAGGTTGGATCGAAGAAGTACGAGACCTCCAAGGCTCTCGTCCTGCAAGATCTGATCATCACGGACATGGACGGCAATGTGCTCGATCCATCCACAATCGACTATTCAGTCGAACTCATGCCGACAGGCGCAACCGAAGATCCCGCAGTCGAACTCGAAGCAGCACCAGTTGCTGATGCGAAGACGATCGCAGACGAGGTCGCCAAGGCCGTCAAGTTGGAACTCTCCAACAAGGCAGCCGCTCACCCAATCACAACCCGAAAGGAAATCAAAGTGCAAGGAAAAATTTACTCAAAACTCAAGAACTTCAACAACCAAGACGAAGCATTCGCCTTCGGTAGTTGGGCGTTCGCATGCATGGGCTACAAGAAGTCTGCGCAGTGGTGCGCCGACAACGGGATCATCACCAAGATCGCAAACATCGAAGGCAACAATTCAGCGGGCGGTTTTATCGTTCCAGAAACCATGGAGAACACGATCATCACGCTTCGAGAAAAATTCGGAGTCATCCGAAACCATGCTCGAGTTGTGCCGATGACAAGTGACATCCATCGCATGCCACGACGAGCATCGAATCTGACTGCATCGTTCGTTGGCGAAGCCAGTACAGGTACTCAAAGCAATGAGACATTCGATCAGGTCAACCTCGTCGCAAAGAAGTCAATGGTTCTCACGAGATTCAGTACTGAACTCTCTGAAGATGCCGTGATCAACTTTGCCGATGACTTGGCTGGAGAAGTAGCTTTTGCACAGAGTAAACTTGAAGATCAGTGCGCATTCATCGGCGACTCAACCTCGACCTATGGCGGCATCACTGGACTTGCAAATGCAGTCGGATCTGCAGGCGTTACATCTGCAACAAGTACAACTGCATCCACAATCACGCTTCAGGAAGTCATGTCAGCATTCGCAAAATTGCCACAGTACGCAGACAACGCAAACACAAAGATTTTCTGCAACAAGTCAATCTGGAATGCTTTGTTCTTGCGCATTGCTTATGTGTCAGGTGGAAACAATGCGGTTGATTTGTTGACTGGCTCTGGTCAACTTACTTTCGCAGGATATCCAGTTGTTCTCACTCAAGCCATGAACGGCTTGCAAACAACTGGACAAATCATGTGCCATTTCGGGGACGCATCGCAGGCAGTCTACTTCGGATCTAGGCGGGATTCTACGGCAATCGACTTCTCGAATTCCGCATTGTCGGCGTTCGAACAGGACATGCTTGTCTATCGTGCTACGACTCGTTGGGATCTTGTTTGCGCAAATGTTGGTGATACAACGAACGCAGGTTCAATGATCACTCTCAAGACTGGTTAATCCACACACAAAAGAAAGAAGGAAAATACTATGGCTATGAATTTACAAGGTATTAAACATGTCGTTGCAATCGCAACGCAATCGCTCGCAACCAATGCAACCGCAACTGGTTCTTCGATTGACACAAAGGGTTTTGACGAGTTGCAAATTGTTCTTGTTCGTGCAACGCACGCATCAGATGCAATCACAACTTTCACGATTGAGCAGTCCGACGATGACAGCACCTACGCAACCGTCACTGGTTATGTGCAGGGAACTGATTACACCGTGGCTTCAATCATCGGTGGAACAAGTCAGGCGGCTGCACAGCCTGCCGTGTTCAATATCGATCTTCGTGGCAAAAAGCGATATTTCAGATGCAAAGTCACGCCAGCAACAAGCACATCGCTTGTCGGCGCAACTGCAATTCTTGCTCGTGCTTCAGCAGCACCGATCACAGCGGCGAATGCCAACTGCACACAGTTGGTCAACCCGTCCTGATTCGGTCTCAAGTTTCAATCCGCAACGGCTCGTACTCGAAAGGGTGCGAGCCGTTGTCTTTTGTCGTGGTATGTTGCTCTGCATGAAACTTGATCTTGGATGCGGGACAACTCGGATCGATGGATATACACCGTGGGACTGGAGCACAAATAACGATGTGCAGTTCTTGCCGTTCGCAGATGGATCGATCGAGGAGATCCGTGCGAGCCATGTGCTAGAGCACATCGAGCGACCGTACTTGCTTGAAGTCGTGCAGCACTGGGTTGACAAATTGCAACCAGGTGGAATCTTGCGCATCGCAGTTCCTGACTTTGATGAGATCATCAGGCTCGCTGCGCTTGATCGTGATCAGGAGGATCAAAGCGGCAAGCCGTTTCCTTGGGAAGGCTACATCATGGGTGGGCAGAGCGACTCGTTCGATCAGCACCATACTTTGTGGAACGATCCAAAGTTGCGCCTGCTTTTCAATCAAGTCGGCATCACGGAGATCATGTCGTGGAAAAACAGCGAGCCGATCGACTGCAGCGATCTTCCGATCTCGCTCAACCTCGCAGGTCGCAAACCGTACGCAGTCGGCGAGTTGATACATCCGCCAAAGTATCCCGACATCCGTGGTGTGATGACGATGCCGAGACTGACATGGACCGATACGATGTTCTGCTGTCAGAAGATCACGAGCGCACTCGGCATCGAGATCACGAACTCGTCAGGCGTGTTTTACGGTCAGGGCATGCAGCGCATCCTGCAAATGCTCGCACAGGACACGAACATCAAGTGGGCTTTGACTATTGACTACGACAGTTTATTTGACTGGAAAGACGTGGTATGTTTGAAAGAGATCGCAGAGCGGGACAATTTGGATGCGCTTGCTCCGCTGCAGTCAGGTCGTGAGCGACTCGCTCCGCTTTGCGTCGCTTCGACCAACTGGATACCTCGACGCATCAACACGCAAGACTTGCAGCAGGACTGGTTCGAAGTCTCGTCAATGCACTTTGGATGCACACTCATCCGCATGGACTCGCTGCGCAAGTTGCCCAAGCCGTGGTTTCTTGCAACCCCAAATGCAAACGGCGACTGGGAAGGCGACAAGATCGACGACGACATCCACTTCTGGAAACAAACGCAGAAGGCGAACTGGAAGATCGGCGTGACACCGAAGGTTTCGATCGGTCACATCGAAACGGTCGCAACATGGCCTGGACCGAAACTGCAGTCGTTGCACCAGTCGACGCACAACTATCTGCGCAGCGGCAAGCCGTGGTATGTCAAGAGTCGTGAAGGTTGGCGCAACGGACCGCAGGATCAACCGCCCGAAATTGTCAAGCCTGCATAGGATCAATTATGGCAGTAGGAACATACGCACTCACGACACTTGCAGGACTCAAGGCGCACCTCGGCATCACGGTCAGCACATACGACACGATCCTCGAGCAGTACATCGATCACGCAACTGCGAAGATCGAGCGGTGGATCGGTCGGCAGATCAAGGTGCGCAACTACAGTGAGTGGTACGGCGGCAACGATGTCCGATCAGTCAGGGTCAAGCAGTACCCGATCAACAATGTTGTCGGCGTATACACAGGACTCACGGCTGCGCTCACGATCGCATCGACCGTGTCAAGCGATATCCGCCTGACGGTCTCGATCAACACCGATCCACTCGGCACGGTTGCAAGTGGCGCACTCGTCCCTGGTGTCACCTTGACACGCACGACCACCGCAGGCACGACGACGACCAACACGCTGCTTTTCTCAACCTATCCCGACACAACCTCGCTTGCCGCTGCGATCAATGCCATCACGGGATATAGCGCAACGGTCACGACTGCGATGCGATGCGCCCAGCTGCATCCTCGAGCCGGTGGAGACATCAAGATGGCGACCGTCGTGCTGACAGGTGTCAATGTCTCAAGCGAGTTTGTCTACGACTCGTACCTTGGCATCGTCACCATCCGTCAGGACGCATTCCCGACGATGGGGCAACACAACGCACGATTCCCAAGTGCGCTCCAGTCAACGCTGATCGAGTATTCGGCAGGCTATACAACTGTGCCTGACGACATACATCAAGCGTGCCTTGTGATCGCAGGCACGATGTACTTGAGTCGCAAGTCGGACACATCGCTTCAGAGCGAGTCGCTCGGCGACTATTCGTACTCGATGGCGAGTGCGGATTCCTCGAGGGCGATGATGGAGGACATGCTCGGCAGTTGGAAAGAAATCCGATGAGCGTCGATAGTCTCATCGATCAGTTCGGGCAGAGCCTGACGATCTACACTCGAGCAGAAAGCGTTGATGCAGGTGGCGCATATACCCGTGTCTATACAGCGTCGGCAACGATCATCACGGTGTATCTGCAGCCTGCAACGCCGAATGAGGCAATGCTCAACGGTTCGATCCGTGCATCGACAAGTCTGACCGCATATGTTAATGCGGTCGACGGGACAAGTTTGGCAACTGGACAGCGGCTTGTCGGTGGCGATCCATCGATCATGTATGAGATCACAGGATTCCGCCGACCCGATATGCGCAGCGGTCCTGACACGATGGCATATTTCATCCTTGCGTTGACAGCGGTCGAGGGCGAGTCATGAGCGCATCGCACAACTTTTCCGCTGCGGACATCATCTCTGCAAACATCGAGGGCATTGAGCGTGGCCTCAAAATTGCGATGATTGAACTGCAAGGGGAAATGCGAGAAAGATTGAGCAAGAAAGGCAGCGGCGCAGGATATTTCGGAGGCTCGAAAGGCAAGGGATATTTTCGCACTCGGTCCGCACCAGGTGAACCTCCTGCCGTTGACACAGGAACACTGCGCAATTCGGTCCAGTCAAAGCCTCAATACATTGCAGGCACGGGCATGACATCGATCGTGCTGACAGGACTTGTCGCAGGAGTTGACAAGGATGCACGCATTCCACGGTGGCTTGAATATGGCACGCCGAACGGACGCATGAAGGCTCGACCATTTATCACGCCATCGATCAAGGCTATTCGTCCAAGCGTTGCAGGAACTATCGGCGATCAGATGCAGCGATCGATCAAGAGAATGCAAACTCGAGCAATGAAGGCAGCACAATGAGCCAAGTCATCCTGACCACGATTTACAACAAGTTGACGGCAGTCACAACTGCAGGCACGGTGTCCAACCTTGTCGGCGGCAAGATCTACCAACTCGAAGGACCACAAGGCACGGTCATGCCGCTACTCGTGTATGCGATCAGCAATGAGGACACGACGACCTTTATGTCGTCGGCAACGCAGTCGATGCACACGCTCGACTGCGCCTTCACCTTCTACTTCAAGCCTGACTCGTCCGTTGTCACGGCGATGGCAGCCGAGGCCGCCTTGTTCTTGCTCCTGCACAAGGCGAGCATGACACCTTCGGATGTATCATACTCGACCATCGAATCGATCTGCACTTCTCGGGGTGTGCCTACGATCAATGTAGACTCGATCGTCATCGACACGACATACAGAATTTTCGCAACGAAACAATCTTAAAGGAGAATCACAATGGCAGGAATG
>Ga0222712_10007918_pt1 | contig 10162 bp, 9 predicted proteins | sample C33_657DmetaG_FD_165043 | JGI IMG/M metagenome (GOLD analysis project Ga0222712, IMG submission 165043) | Estuarine water microbial communities from San Francisco Bay, California, United States - C33_657D | ecosystem: Environmental > Aquatic > Marine > Unclassified | place: USA: California...
GTCATCGCAATTGTGACCATGCTCTTCGGTGCTTTAGTCGCGATCGCACAGAAAGATGTGAAGCGAATGCTCGCTTACTCATCTATCGCCCATGCTGGTTTCTTGCTTGCCGGCGTTATCGCACTGAGCAAGCCAGGTCTTGAAGCATCAATCTTCTACCTACTTGCTTACGGCATTGCAACTGTTGGTGGCTTTGCAATCGTTACCTTGATCCGAGATTCAGCAGGAGAGGTCACGGACCTCAACCGCTGGAGCGGCCTAGGAAAGCGCTCACCTTTGGTGGCAGGAACATTTGCTTTCTTCTTGCTCGCCTTCGCTGGAATTCCAATGACCTCTGGCTTTATCGGTAAGTTCTCAATCTTCTCTGCCGCCTACCAATCAGGCAGCCTCGCAATCCTGATTGCTGGTGTTCTTTCATCTGCAATCGCAGCATTCTTCTATATCCGCGTCATCGTCTTGATGTTCTTTAAGGATCCAGTTGAAGATGGCACCAGCGTTGTCATTCCATCAGCGCTGACAACAATCACAATCACTCTCTCTGCAGTTGTCACACTCGTGCTTGGAGTCTTCCCAGCGCCGGTCATCAACTTCATTCAGACAACAGCTATCTTCCTTCGCTAATGAGCGCTAAAGCTTCCGCTGGCTTAGGCATTCCTGGCATGGCCCCTGCCCTTGAGGCAGAGCTGGCAACGGGAATGGCAACGGTTGAGGCCCTTCTCCATAGCCATATCCAAGGCAAATATCCTTTGGTGGAGGAAACCTCACGCCACCTTGTGGCAGCCGGAGGCAAGCGTTTACGCCCGTTATTGACCCTGCTGGCATCGCATTACGGGGATAAGAACCGCAAGGGAATCATCGAATCTGCGGCGGTCTGCGAGCTAACCCATGTGGCAACCCTCTATCACGATGATGTCATGGATGAGGCGCCGCTTCGTCGTGGGGTCGAAAGCGCCAATAATCGTTGGGGCAATACCGTTGCAATCCTGACCGGCGATTACCTCTTTGCAAAGGTCTCACTTCTCCTTGCCGATATCGGTCCTGAGGCAGTTCGCCTACAGGCACATACCTTTGAACGTCTTGTTATCGGACAGATCATGGAGACTCAGGGACCAAAGGATGGGCAGGATCCACTTGAGCACTATCTCGGAGTTGTTGCAGATAAGACCGGTTCTTTAATTGCAGCCTCTGCACGTTTCGGTGCAATGGTTTCGGGCGCACCGGAAGAGATTAAGGAAACGCTTACTATCTTCGGCGAGAAGATTGGCGTTGCTTTTCAATTAGTAGATGACGTTATCGATATCGCATCTGAATCATTTGAATCAGGTAAGACACCTGGCACAGATCTTCGTGAAGGCGTACCAACTCTTGTGACACTTAATGTGATTGCAATGAATCGTCCAGAAGATGCGTCACTCATCGCCCTCTTGAAGGCACCGATTAAGGATGAAGCAACGGTGCAGGAAGTTATCAATACTTTGCGCGCACACCCAGCGCTCGAACTCTCACGTCAACAGACTTTGCAATACGCGCATGATGCTCGCAAAGCGCTCGGCCCGCTACCGGTTAATGATGTAACTGGTGCGCTCTACGCGCTATGCGATGCGATCATCGACCGCACGGCTTGATCGCACTAGATCTATCGCCAGTGCAATCAAGGCACACCAGATAATCGCAAAACCTGCCCAACGTGCAGCTGACATCTCTTCGTGGCGAACCCAGACTCCAATTGAGAATTGAATTGTTGGCGTGATGTATTGCAATAAACCAATCACCGTGTAAGGAAGACGAGTTGTTGAGCCGTTAAATAACAACAATGGAATCGCTGTAATCGCGCCAGCGCTAATCAGGAGGGCCGAAAGACCCCAATGGTGGCCAAATTGACCGGTGCCATTGCTCTGTAAGATCAATAGAAACGCTGCATATGGAATAAAGCTGAGCATCGTCTCGATTGTCAGACCCTCAAGTGCCCCTAAATCAAGGACTTTCTTGATGACTCCGTAGCTGCCCCAAGAGATCGCTAGAGCAAGTGCAATCCAGGGGAGTCGGCCATAATCAATCGTTAGGACCGCCACACCTACTGTTGCGATACCAACTGCGATCCACTGACCAAGGCGCATCTTCTCTTTCAGCAAGAGAACTCCGAAGGCGATAATCACAAGTGGGTTGATGTAGTAACCAAGCGATGCCTCAACAACGTGTCCAGCATTTGTCGCCCAAATATAGACAATCCAATTTACTGAGATGAGCGCAGAGGTTGCGAGTAGTCCGAAGAATATCTTCCGCTCTCGAATCCGAGAGATAGTCTTTCGGAGCTTCTTATGGAATGCCAGAACAACGAGGCAGAAAACTAGCGTCCAGATTGCGCGGTGAGCAACAATTTCATAGGCGCTGGCCGGTTTGAGTAGTGGCCAATAAAGTGGAAAAAGCCCCCAGAGCAAGTAGGCGCTTAGCCCAAAGATCAAGCCAAGCGATTTCTCGCTGCGTTGCGCCATCAATTAACGGAAGTTAGTAAATTGAACTGCGAAATCGAATGGACCTTCTTTGATCTGTTGGATTGCATCTTGCAGATCATCGCGGCTCTTTGATGTGACGCGGAGTTCATCACCTTGGATCTGGCTCTTGATGCTCTTTGGTCCTTCATCGCGAAGAAACTTTGCGATCTTCTTTGCATTCTCAGTTGAGATTCCCTCTTTGAGTGTGCAGGAGATCTTGTAAATCTTTCCTGATAGTTGTGGCTCGCCTGATTCGAGGTGCTTGAGTGAGACGCCGCGCTTAATCATCTTCTCTTTAACTACTTCAAGCGCCGCCTTTGCGCGCTCTTCGGTCCCAGCTTCAATTTTGATGGTCTCACCTGCGAGCTCAACGGTTGTGCCCGTATTCTTGAAGTCAAAGCGGGTGTCGATTTCACGGATTGCCTGGTTAATTGCGTTATCAAGTTCCATCCGGTCGATCTTTGAAACTACGTCAAAACTTGCATCAGCCATTGATTTTGGCCCTTCTATAGGTCTGGTAAAAGGCGATTTTTCATCCTTATGTGCCTAAGGTATCCTTTCGCCTCGTACTTCAAAAGCCGCAACACTTGTTCGACCCTGGCGGGTTGCCCGAGCGGCCAATGGGAGGGGACTGTAAATCCCCCGGCTCTGCCTTCGAAGGTTCAAATCCTTCACCCGCCACCAAGATTGGACCTGTCATACACATGTTGTGTGGCAGGTTTTTTCGTTCCCCCTCATACACTTTTATGAGAGAAGGCTCCTGCCGCGATCTTCGAATCGGGCAGCTACACAGGGGAGAAATGAAATGGAAAGCGCAACAAAGCAGTGCCCATTCTGTGCTGAAGATATTAAGGTCGAGGCAATCCTCTGTCGCTTCTGCGGCAAGAGCCTAACTGCTCCATCCGGCTCAACTCCAGCAACACCAACATTTCAATCGACGACTCCGGCTGCTTCGGCCGGGCAAGGAATTGGTCTTGCGATCAGCGGTCTGATTGTTGGAATCATTGGCAGCATCATCGCCTTAGTTGATCTCGGCTCAATCTCTGATGGAACTTATGCATATATTGAGGATTCTGAAATCGGAATTCTTGCGATTATCTCTTTCACGGCGCTCGGATTATCTATCGCTGCGATGGCGAAGAAGCAGAAAGTCGCAGTTGCTGCGCTGATTCTCTCGATTATCTCTATCTTCTTGATGTTTGCCTGCGCTACATACACATATTAATTAAGCGATTTTAACGGGAAGTGCAATGAGTCCGCGCAGAGCGATATCTCTTCGCCACTCCAGATCTTCGCTCTTCTTTGCGAGTGAGATATTTGGATAGCGTTGCACTAACTCCTTAACAATCTCCTGCCCTTCGATACGCGCAAGTGGCGCACCAAGACAGACGTGGACGCCTCTTCCAAAGGCGAGGTGCTTTCGTGCATCACGATGAAGATCGAAACGATCTGGATCTTCAAAGATACTTTCATCTCGATTGGCAGATGCAAGAATTGGAAGAACGAGATCTCCTGCAGGAATCTTTACTCCAGCAATCTCCATCTCTCGCTTAGTAATTCTCCAAGAGCGGGGGACTGATCCATCAAAACGAGCCATCTCATCTACTGCCTGAGGAATTAGATCAGCATCGGCCTTAATCTCAGCAAAGGCGCCAGGAGTGGCAAGTAATGCACGGAAACCATTTCCAAGTAAGTGGGTAGTTGTTTCATGTCCCGCCACAAAGAGGGTCACTGCTGTTGAAACGAGCTCCGATTCTGTTAATGAATCTCCTGATGACTCGGCATTAACGAGCCCTGACAAGATATCGGAGTGCGGATCTAACTGACCCTGATCTCGCAATTCACGTCTGGCATTCGTTAATCTCATGACGAAGATCCGCATCTCCTCAAGCATCGCCTCTGCATGGAGCGCCTTTTCCGCCGAGATGCGACCGCCTTTCTCATAGAGGCCATTGATCGCATGTGCCCAACGGATGAGATCAGGAATATCGCTCTCCTCAGAGCCGAGTAACTTTCCAACAACGAGGGCAGGAACCGGCGTGAAGAGATCTGCGATTAACTCAACCTCACCATCGAGTTGATCCAAGAGCTGAGAGACGATTTGGCTGGACACAGGGCGCATATTCTCTGAGATTCGTGGAGTGAACGCTTGCGCGAGAAGCCCCCTAAGGCGTTTATGTTCTGGCGCATCAGAGTGCGCTAAACCTGTTGCAAAGTGCATCTGCAGAAGTGGCAATTTCTCTCTTACATCATCATCGAGTTGATTGATGAGGTGAAGGACTCTGCCCTTACTGGAGTAATCCTCATGGTTGCGAAGGATCTCAGAGACATCGCTATAGCGAGTGACCACCCAACCGCCTAGCGCCTGAGAATAAAAGACGGGAGCATTTCTTCGAAGATCTGCAAAGAGAGGGAAAGGTTGCGAGAAGTAACTCCCGTCATTGAGAGCGGAGGCAAGAGCTGCATCTGCATCCATGAGAAAAACCTACCTTCTCTAAATTATCTTGCATAGGTCTTATTAAAAGGTGGCGCGGTTAAGTACTCTTTACAACATGAATCACGATGAAGCTTTTGCCGGAAAGATATCTGCCCTTCGCTCACTCATGAGTGAGAAGAAAATATCTGCTCTCGTACTTCGTCGTAATCCCAATCTCGCGTGGGTCATCAGTGGACGCGCTCACGTGCCCACCACGATTGATGCCGCTTGCTTTGATCTCGTTATTACGGAAGGTGCAACCTTTGCGGTCACTAACGCAATTGAAGCTCCTCGCCTTGCTGCCGAAGAATTTCCGCAAGGGCTTGAAATCAAAGTTGTGCAATGGTGGGAAGGGCGCAGCCACGGACTTCCAACTGATATCGCAATGGGTTCAGATCAGCCGGGCACAGGGCTTTTAGACCTTAGCCTCGAAATTGAAATGCTCCGTGCATCGCTCGATCAATATGATCAAGAACGCCTTACAGATATCTCTCGCAGATCGGCACTTGCACTCGGTGAGGCGATGAAAGAGGTAGATCCCAATGATCGTGAGATCGATGTTGCGGCGAGAATTACATCTGCGCTCTGGCGCCATAACTTAGAAATTTCATTCTTAGGGGTGGCAGGCCAGTCGCGGGTCAAGAAATTCCGACATCCCTTGCCGACTGAAGCGCTCATTGGAGCAAGAGCAAGCGCCTCTATCTGTGCCAAAGAGAAGGGCTTGATTGCATCAGTGACTCGCATCGTTACCTTTGGTGAGCTCACTACAACCGAAGAGAGTGAATATGCTGCAATCCTTGAGGTCGAGGCCGATCTCCTCGATGCCACAGTTATTGGTGCACCTTTCTCATCTGTTATTGATGTAGCTACCCGCTCCTATGGTGCCCATGGATTTGATAGTGATGAGTGGCATCGCCATCACCAAGGTGGTCCGACCGGCTTTATGCCTCGTGATTGGCCGGCAACACCAAGCAGCGCTCGACTAATCCAAGAGCACCAACCAATTGCCTGGAATCCAACCGGTAAGGGTTGGAAGGTTGAGGAGACTTTACTGACCTCCAAGAGCGGCAATCGACTCCTAACGGGAGATTCACTTTGGCCCGAGCGCACAGTACGTGGCCGAATCCGCCCTGACATTTTAAGAAAGTAGCGAAGTGCCCTCTATAACGATTGGGTAAAGACGAGAAATACCCCTGAGATTCCATTGACGAGGAAGGGCCGGAGGGGCACACTTCTCCGAGAGGTCTTACCACTTGGAGGAATATGAGCACCGTCGCTCTTGTAGCACTAGCCCGTCCAACCTTTGATCTCGCATGCGCTCAGGGTAATTTTGATAGCGCTCGCGCACTTCTCCAAGAACTTGGTGCGACAGTGGTCGGACCAGCAGAGCTTGTCATGACAGTCGACGATGTCGCAGCGGTTACTCTTCCAGCGGCCGATCTCCACATCCTCTTCATGGCCTCATTCTCAGATGCATCTCCAGCAGTCGAATTACTTGGATCAGTAAAGGGTCCAATCCTTGGTTGGTCGATGCGCGAACCTGGTGAAGTTGGAGAACGTCTCAAACTTAACTCGATGTGCGGCGTCAACCTTGCAGCACATGCTCTTATGGATGCAGGCCAATCAATTCGTCATATTCATGGAAATGCAGATGAGGCGCATGTGCGAACCGCTATCGCTGATGCGCTCGCTGGAAAACTTCCGGAGGCAAAGACACCAATAAATATTTCAGCAGAGCGCGCACCTGAAGATATTGCAGCAAAAGCCTTTGCTTGGCTTAAGGGAAAGAAAGTTGGAGCAGTTGGTGAAGCGCCAGTTGGATTCACACCTTGCCTCTTTGATGGTCCAAAACTCAATTCACTCTTCGGTTTAGATGTTCGACAGATCTCTATCGATAACGCATTTGAAAGAATCTCAGCGGTCGAACCAGCTCGTGCAGATAAAGCTTACGCAGCAGCGCTCGCTGACCAGCCATCACTTGGTGATGTCAATGTTGATCAAGCAAAGAAAGTCTACGGAGTTGAAGTTGCACTCGATGATTGGCGCGAAGAGGATGCACTTGATGCAATTGCAATTCGTTGCTGGCCAGAGTTTCCAACTGATTTAGGTGCTTGCATCTGTTCATCTCTTGGTCGTCTCTCAGACCGCGGAACGGTAACTACTTGCGAACGAGACGTATTAGGCGCAGTCACAATGTTGGTTTGCGAAGCGCTCGGCTCTGATGAAAATTACCTTGTAGATATCGTCGATCTCGTTGAAGATGAAGGATTACTACGTTTATGGCACTGTGGTTCTGCGGCGACAAAACTTGCCGCTGACCCAAAGAGTGCAACGCAATATATCCACTGCAATCGCAAACTTGGCGTTGCAGGTAATTTTCCGCTCAAGACCGGACCAGTAACTCTGTTCCGCATTGATCGGGATGTAGATCCGAGCAATAGCACGGGTTTACGTATGGTTGTGAGCCGAGGGGAATCAATCCCAGCTCCCAATCATTTCCAAGGCAATACAGCAACAGTTCGAACAGAACCTGACGCTGCTGTCTTGGTGAATGGAATAGTCACTGGCGGATACCCGCATCACTTAGTCATTTCATGGATTGATGTGAGACCAGGTATCCGAAAGATGGCAGACATGCTCGGCATTCCCCTCACTGAATGGTAATAACCACAAACCAATAAACCCTCAACCCAACTAGGCAAGGACTACAGAATGAAAGCTCAAGGAATCAAGACCTTCGGCGCTCGTCGTATTGCAGCCGTAGCAACAGTTGCATTCGCACTCGTTGCAACAGCAATGCCATCGACCTTCGCTGCTGGTGAAGTATTCGGTAAGTCATGTACAACAGAAGGTGTTAGCACTGGAAACATGACAACATCATTGATCTGTACAAAGGGATCAAATGGCAAGCTCACATGGCAGCGCGTTCGCTTGGGTGCAAACTCAGGCTCACCTGTAGCTGCCCTTAAGGCACCAAAGGGTTCAATCGAATTCCACCACTGGCGCCCAGAGGACAAGGTTGTGCTCCAGAGCATCATCGACAAGTTCGAAGCTGCAAACCCTGGCACAAAGATCAACCAAGTCATCATGAGCTCCGTTGATTACACAAACCTTGCATACTCAAAGATCAGCGTTAACAAGGAAGCTGCACTTTTCGTTACTTCACGTGGCGGACAGTTCGACCAGTTCTATAACGGTGGACTTCTTCGTAACATCTCAACAGAGCGCTTTGTAAAGCAGAACGTAATCCAGTCTGCACTTACACCAGCAACTGTAGATGGCAAGGTTTATGGAGTTCCATACCAGTCACTCTTTAACAACCCTATCTACAACACAGAGCTCTTCGCTAAGAAGGGTTACAAAGTCCCAACAACATGGTCAGGACTTCTCTCATTCTGTAAGCAGGTAAAGGGCGATGGAATCATTCCTTTCGCTTGGCCAGCTGCGACCCGCGGTAACGCAGGTCAGATCATGAACTCATTCATGATGAACTCAGCTCCACTTGCTGAAGTTAAGGCACACGTTGCTGCAATCGAATCAGGTAAGGAAGACCTTACAACTGACTGGTTCAAGGGCATTGCCAACAAGTACAAGCAGATGAACGATGCAGGTTGCTTCCCAGCTAACGTTGCTGGTTACAACGACACAGTCGCTCCAGCTGACTTCGCTTCTGGTAAGGCTGCTATCTACCCAACAGGAACATTTGGAATGAGCACAGTTACAAAGCTCAATCCAGATATGAAGGGCAAGATGGGCATCTTCGGAATGATCACAACTGATTCAAAGCCACTTTACGAAGGAATCACAAATAACACATTTATCCTTAGCGTAAATTCAAAGGCATCAGCTTCTGATCAGAACATCGCTCGTGCATTCATGTCATACCTCACAACTGCAGAAGCAGCACAGGAGTATGCAGTGGGTACATCACAGCATGTTTCAATCATCAACGTTGATTACTCAGCAAACGTTGACCTCTTGAATACATCAAGCATCATGGGTAAGAAGCTTCTTCTTGCTCCACGCTTCCTGTTTGTAAACGTCAACAACGTTCGTAACCCACTCGAAGATGCATTGATTGCAATCGGAGCTGGTGCAGACGTTAACTCAACGCTTACTGCAACATCGAAGACCATCAAGCAAGGTATCGGTGCATAATTAAGCTAACAGCAAATAACAAGCTGACCCCCACCAGTGGTGGGGGTCAGCTTGCTGCACCCTTCAAAAAGAAGCGTAAGAAAGAGTCTTGGATTCTTCTTGCAATGGCGCTTCCTGCATTCTCAATCTATGCATTCCTATATCTTTATCCATCGCTCTCGAATTTAAGATATTCGACCACGCGATGGGATGGAGTCACAGAGCCAATTCAAATTGGACTCCGCAACTTCACTTATCTCCTCACCAATGATGACCTCTTCATGAAGGTCCTTGGCAATAACTTTAAATTCTCCCTAATAGTTGTTATCTTCCAAACAGGTTTAGCTCTTCTCTTCGCTACCTTCTTGGTTAAGAACACAAAGACAACCATCTTTTTACGCACACTCTTCTTCTTCCCAACAATTCTCTCTTCTGTCTCCGTCGGTCTTATCTGGAACTTTCTCTATGATCCGAACTTTGGCTTTATCAACGCCGCTCTCAAGTTCTTCAATCTAGATTTCCTTGCTAAGAACTGGCTCGCAGATCCAACTCTCTCGCTCTATGCAATTGCAGTGACTCAGGTCTGGTTCCACACCGGGCAGATGATCATCATCTATGTAGCAGGACTGCAGCAGATTCCCGCTGATCTCTATGAGGCAGCAGAGGTCGACGGCGCATCTCGCTGGCAGCAATTTAAGAGCGTTACCTGGCCAATGGCTCTACCGACAACAGCAGTTGTTGTTGCCTACACAACTATTCAGACCTTTAGAGCCTTCGATCTTGTCTACTCAATGGCTCAGCCAGCATCTCTCAATGGTTCTGACCTACTCGTGAATCTCGTCTACAACTCAGCATTTGTCGGTTACAAGTTCGGTTATGCCGCAGCTCAATCGATCTATCTAGTCATCCTCGTTCTCCTTGTCACATGGTTGCAACGTCGAGTACTGAAGAATAAGTCGGAGGATTAAGAATGATTTATAAGATCTTCAAGAACACGCTTCTAACACTCTTTGCAGCAGCAATCATCATTCCGACTTCTATCGTAATTCTCGGAACA
>Ga0222712_10007920_pt1 | contig 10156 bp, 7 predicted proteins | sample C33_657DmetaG_FD_165043 | JGI IMG/M metagenome (GOLD analysis project Ga0222712, IMG submission 165043) | Estuarine water microbial communities from San Francisco Bay, California, United States - C33_657D | ecosystem: Environmental > Aquatic > Marine > Unclassified | place: USA: California...
GACCAGAAGGCCATCGTCGCCGCCAACCAGGCCGGTGACCGCGCCACGCTGAAGGCCGACTCCTTCCTGCCGCTGACCATGGCCGCGATCTACCTGCTGCTGCTCTTCTACTTCAAGAGCATCGGCGGCTACCGCGCCCTGAAGATCGAAGAGCAGGTCTGAGCGACCCGCCCTTCCCCTCCGAAGGCCGCCCACCCGGGCGGCCTTCTTGTTTGGTAGGTTTACGAACTGCCCCCGTCGGATTCGTCCCAGCAAATCGGCTTCCGTCCGCGGTCCGTTTGGGCTGAATGAAGCCACTCCCATGAGCACCCCGAAGATTCGCATCGCGCTGGCCGGCCTCGGCTTCGGCGCCGAATTCATCCCGATCTACCTCGCGCACCCCAACGCGGAGATCGCCGCCATCTGCCAGCGCAACCCCGACAAGCTGAAGGAGATCGGCGACCGCTACGGCATCGCGAAGCGCTACACGTCCTTCGAGGAGATGCTCAAGGACCCCGAGATCGACGCGGTCCACATCAACACGCCCATCCCCGACCACGGCCGCCAGTCCATCGCCGCCCTCAAGGCCGGCAAGCACGTGGCCTGTACCGTCCCGATGGCGACCTCCATCGCCGAGTGCGAGGAGATCGTGAAGCTGGTGAAGGCCACGGGCCTGAGCTACATGATGATGGAGACGGTCGTCTACGCCCGCGAGTTCCTCTACGTGAAGGAGCTCTACGACAACGGCGAGCTCGGCCGCCTGCAGTTCCTCCAGGCTTCGCACCAGCAGGACATGGAAGGCTGGCCCGGCTACTGGCCCGGCCTGCCGCCCATGTACTATGCCACGCACTGCGTCGGCCCGATGCTCGCGCTCACCCGCGCCGACGCCGAGTATGTCTCGTGCTTCGGCTCCGGCCGCATCGCCGAGGACATGATCCCGATCTACAACTCGCCCTTCGCGGTCGAGACGGCCCACATCAAGTTCCATAAGTCCGACGTCTCGGCGCGCATCATCCGCTCGCTCTTCGACACGGCCCGCCAGTACCGCGAATCCATCGACGTCTACGGTTCGAAGAAGTCCTTCGAGTGGCCGCTGATCGAAGGCGAGGAGCCGGTCATCCACACGGCGAAGAAGCCCGAGCCGGAGATCCCCGCCAAGGTCAAGGTGCCCGACTACGCTCATCGCCTGCCGAAGGAGATCCAGCGCTTCACCACCAAGGGCGTCTATGGCGAAGGCGAAGACCACCTGTCCTTCACCCAGGGCGGCGGCCACGGCGGCTCCCACCCGCACCTCGCCAACGAGTTCATCCAGGCGCTCCTCGCCAAGCGCGAGCCGTTCCCGAACGCGCGTCAGTCCGCCAACTGGACGTGCACGGGCATCCTCGCCCACGAGTCCGCAATGGCCGGCGGCGAAATCCGCAAACTCCCCGCGTTCACGTTGCCCGGTTGAGCCAATAGGAAGGGCCGCGTCGGCGACGCGCCCGCGTCTTGAGGTAGGGACAGCACCACGTGCTGTCCTTTTTTGTGCCGGGCGAGGGCGATGACTGAATCGATGGCGGGATAGTTAAGGGCTAAGTCAGGGCCAGGGCTTGGGCTAGTTCATACACAGCTCAAATGGAGCTCCGCTAGCCCAAGCTCTAGCCCTACTTTCATCCTTTGCCCCATGTCGCCGTGCCCACGTGCCCCCTCGCGCTAGCGCGTGCCCCCTCGCGGCCCTTAGGCCGCGCCTACTTCTGATTCATCCAACTGTAATCCGCGAACCATATCAAGTAAGCCAGCAACGCGACCCACAAGAGCGTGACGACGAACACGAGCCAAGCGAGCGCGCGCAAAGCACCTTCGCCCGGCTGCCTACGTCGGCTCCACAGATACAGCCCGCTCGCCACGCAGGCGACCGGCACGGCGATGAACGACTGCACGAGATGCAACGGACGCTGATTCCAGCCCTGCTTCTCGGCGAGGGTCACGAGCGGCATGCATGCCACCACGACCGCGGAGGCCGCGAGGTAGATCCGTCGGGAGTATGCCGTGAGTCTGGCCATGACCGCATCCTGACCTACCCGCTTCGGTCGGTCAACTCCCTGCGGGCAAACCTATCCTGACTTGCGACGACCCCGCCGATATCGATGCTCACCCCATGCGTCTCATTTGCTGGCTGACCCTCTGCCCCGCCCTGCTCTGCGCCGAAGGCATGCAGGGTTGGTATCAGAATACCGTCTGGCTCCGGCTGAACGAAAAATGGAGCGTCGGCAACGACCTGCACCTGCGCTCCGATGACGGCATCGGCCGCGTCCACACCTGGATCGCCAGCCCGCGCGTGCGCTACGACCTGAACTCGACCTGGCAGCTCCAGGCCAACCTTTCCGCGGTGAGCGCCTACAACGCCGACGAGACCACCGACATCGACTCGACCCGCTTCGAGTTCGAAGTGAACCCGACGTTCCGCCTGACGGACTCGCTGACGCTGACCTTCCGCGACCGCTTCGAACAGCGCTGGCGCCACGGCGGCGACTACTCGACCCGCGTCCGTATCCGCCCGCAGCTCGACTGGACGCTGCACAAGGAAGGCCTCTTCCGCGGCGTCTACGCCAACAACGAAGTCTTTTATGACTTCACCCAGGACCGCGTGACCGAGAACCGCCTGACGCCCTTCGGCGTGCTGCTCCGTCCGTCCGAGCACCTCGACCTCCGCCTGTACTGCCTCTGGCGCACCACCCGTGACGCCCACGGTTGGAAGAACTACGAGGTGCTCGGCGTCCTGGCTTCGCTTAACTACTGAGTCCGCCTCTGCCTCGGGTAGGGTCGCGACGGCGTCGCGACCTAGCGGCCTTTAGGTAGGGTCGAGCGACCCGCTCGACCTCGGCTGACCGGGCTGGTCAGCCCTACCTAACAAAAAGGGCGGCCGAAGCCGCCCTCATCATTTACCCCCTTGCCCACGTGTCACCGTGCCAGCTTGCCCCCTCGTCGTGAGCGCTCACTTCGCGTAGAGCCCGTCCTGCGGATTCGCACCCGAGACGAGATAGGCGAGCAGGTCGGCGACTTCCTGGGCGTTGAGCGAGTTGATCAGGCCGACGGGCATCGGGCTGTCCGGCGAACGGTCGATGCTCAGGATGTCGGAGCGGTTGACGGAGATCGTCACCGAGGGGTCGAACGGATTCACCGAGAGCTCAAGTTTGTCCCCTTCTTCGTTCAGGATACGGCCGATGGTCTTGCCGCCGTCGACACGACCGATGACGGAGTTGGCATACTGGTCGGACAGCACGGCGCTGGGCTGGACGATGCTCATGAGGACGTCCGCGGGAGCGGTGCGGGCGCCGAGACCGGAGAGATCCGGACCCTGCGCGCCGCCGTCATTACCCATGCGGTGGCACTGGGAGCAGAGCGCGGCGGCGAACATCTTCTGGCCGTTCGCGAAGTCGAAGGTCTTCTTGGCCTTGGCGTCTTCCCAAGCCTTGAGGGCCTCGGCATGCGTCCAGAGACGACCCGGGCCGGCGGCGGCCGGGATCGGCGCGGCAGGCTTACGGGCGGCGACCGGCGCGATCTGCTCGAGCTCGGGGCGCTCGGCTTCCGGGGCGGCGGCGAGCGCTTCCTTGCGGATGTTGCGCACGAAGCCCTTCAGCGAGTTGCCGCCTTCGGCCTGCGCGAGGACGTCGAGGTAACCGAAGAATTCCTTCCGGAGCTCCGGGGTCCAGCCGACGGTGGCGCGACAGAGATACACGGCGAGGCCGATGCGCGTCGAAGCAGGCGTGACGGCCATCGCGGCGGCGGCGGCCTTGGCGTAGCCAGGGTGACGCGCGAGGACTTCCGGATCGGCGACGACGGCCGGGCTGGGCTGCGCGACCTTCATGGCCTTGAGCACGCGGGCCGGGGCGGAAGGTTCGCCGAGATAGAGGGCGAGCTGCGCGAGCTGGCGGTCGAACACGTTGTCGCCGGACGGCAGACGCGCGGCGGCTTCCTGGCCAAGGCGGGTCGCGGTGGCGGCGTCCGGCTTGCCGTGACGCGAGAACGCGACCTGGAAGACGCGCTGGCGATCCTGTTGCTGACGCAGGTCCTTGGTCTTCGCGGCGGTGTCCGCGGCGGCGACGATGGCCGGCAGGTCCTGCGCACCGCCGCTGCGTGCGAGCGCCAAGGCGGCATTGAGCGCGAGGTCGACATTGGCGTCAGCCTTCACGCGCGCGCGCCAGCTTTCGACGGGCTGGTGCTCGACGGCGATGCGGGCGGCGTAACGGACCCAGCGGTCGGGGTGACCCATGAGCGGCCAGGCCTTATCCAGCGCGGCGGCGGACGGGGCGACGTCGCGGAGGGCTTCGAGTTCTCGACGGAGCTTCTGCTCCGGCGTGGCCTCGAACCAACCGGCGGGCGCGGTGGCTTCCCTGCCCTGATATGTGATGCGGTAGAGCGCGGACTGACCGCCGCGGCCGCCGATGGTCACGTACATGTGTCCGTCCTGCGGACGGATCACGACGTCGGTGACGGAGAAGGGCTTGCCGGCGGCGAAGACTTCCTTGCGGGCCTTCCAGCCGCCGCCTTCCGGCGTGAGGTGGATGGCGTAGAGCGTGGCGTAGGTCCAATCGCAGGCGTAGAAGGCGCGCTGGTACGCGACGGGGAACTTCGCGCCGGTGCCCATGGCGGTGCCGGTCGGGCTGCCCGGACCGATGTCCACGAGCGCCGGCTGCATGTCGAGCGTCGGGAAGGTGTTGTTGCTCGCGCCGGAGCGCCAGCCAAGCTCGCCACCCGGAGTGCAGAGGTAGATGCGCGTCGGACGATACCACGGCGCGCCCATGTCCCACTCCATGTCGGAGTCGTAAGTGAAGATGTCGCCGTCCGGCGCGACGGAGCAGTCGTACGGATTGCGGAAACTAGCGGTCACGCGGACCCAGTCCTTGCCGTCCTTATCCATGCGGGCGATCCAGCCGCCGACGGCCTTGATGCCGGAAGCGTGGCCGTTGGCGTCTTCGAACTTCTTGAGGAGGTCGTCCTCATCGTAACGCTTCACCGGGGCGCCGGCCTTCTCGTCGTCAGGCAGCTTGGTGTGGTTGCCGCCGACCACGAGGATGGACCCATCGCGGTCGAGCACGAGCTGGTGCGGGCCGTGTTCGCCCGAACCCTTGAGCGCGCGGATCATCGTCTGCTCGGAGTAGGAGCCGTCGCCCTTCACGTCACGCAGGCGCCAGATGTCGCCCTTGCCCTTCTCGCTCGTGCAGGCGTATAGGGCGCCGTGGGCGAAGAGAAGGCCGTGGCAGCCGAAGAACTGCGTGTCGATCTTGGTGACGACCGGCTTGGCGGGGTCCTTCAGGGAGACGCGCCAGAGCACGCCGCCTTGGTCGCCGGCGACGAGGTCGCCTTCCGGCGAGACCGCGAGCGAGACCCAGGAGCCCTGCTCCGGCTTCGGGACGGTGTAAAGGAGCTCGGCCTTGAAGCCGGGCTGGAGGATGAGTTCCGCAGCCGGCGCGACGGACGTGCTCGGGATGCGCTTGGAGTTGGTCGCCTTCTTGTCGCCGCCGAAAGGATTACCCCAGGGGGCCTCGCCCATCTTCTTCACGACCGTGGCCGGGGTCCACTTCGCGTCGTCGAACGCGACGGCCTCCCAGCCCTTGCCGGGATTGGTAAGGGAGGTTTTCCAGTTCGCGCCGGATTCGACGAGCACCGACTTGCCCGCGACGAGGCGGCAGGACATCGCGGCGCTGCCACCGTCGTTGCGGCCGAGGATCGCGATGGTGTTCACGCCGACCTTGAGGTCGCCGGCGACTTCGGCGGTGAAAGCGTCGGCCCAGTCATCGGAGCCGCCGAGCTGCTTGCCGTTGAGCCAGACCACGCAGTGGTTGTCGGCGACGGCTTGCAGCCGGACGATCGACGGGACTTCCTTCAGCTCGAAGGTGGCGCGGAACCAGACCTGTTGTTTCGCGACGTTGTTCTTCGGGCCCCAGATCCAGAACGTCTCGGCCGAAGCGACGACCGAAACGAGGCACAGGGTGAGCAGGCAGAGCAGACGAGAGAGCATGGGGTGATGCGGGGTTGAAATCAGGGATAGGGGGCAAACCATCGCTGGCAAGCGTGCCGAAGGGCGTAAAGCCCGCGGGAACGCCCCTTTCCCGTTCATTTACGTCTTGCCCGCCCGCCATCCAGGGACTTCCTCAACAGTCCTGGTTAGGAGGGGTGGCAGAGTGGTCGATTGCGTCTGATTCGAAATCAGATGAACCGCAAGGTTCCGGGGGTTCGAATCCCTTCCCCTCCGCCAGGTTACTTTAAAGTTCGAGAGTATAGAGTCTCGAGTATGGAGTATAGGCGTTCGTATCAGCCGAAGGGATGAGAACCCGGGTTCGGTGAGCCCGCAGGGGCGAACAGGCGATCCGCAGGATCGGGACGCAGTCCCGGAGAGTAGCGCAGCCAATCCCTTCCCCTCCGCCAGGTTACTTTGATGTCAGCGGTTAGCGGTTGGCGGTTAGCGGCTGGGAACTCAACCAGGCAGCCGAAGGGGTGCGTGAGGTAGGGGCGAGACTACGTCGCGCCCTCCAGGCCTCTTCGCATTTCCACTAACCGCCAACCGCTTACCGCCATTACCTGATATTGGTAGGGTCGGGACCGCGTCACGACATAGCTGCCTCGGGTAGGGACGGCTCTCCGAGCCGTCCGCCCTATCACCCACGCCTCAGCAAATCATGCCGGATCTCTTCCGTCACGTCCTCAAGCCGACGGATCGCGCTCTGCACGATGGTCTCCGCGACCTCGGTGTTCGGGATACGACGATAACCCGCGAGGATCGCTTCGACCGAGCAGACGACGAACGGGGCCGGGGCTTCGACGAGGACGAACTTCACGCCTTTCTTCTCCGCGTTGAGCTGGGCGACGAGCCGACGCATACCCTCTAGGCCGGCCCGGCCGCTGATGAAATCCAGGTTCGTCTGCAAGGTCATGCACTCCGGCGACTCGGCGGCATCGAACACCAGCCGATACTCGACACCGTTGCGGAGGAAGCCGAACCCACCCTGATAACGCTCGGCCGACAAGACGGGGCGAGGCGGCGAGTCCGAGACCCGGACGATGGCCCGCTCGTACAACAACTTCAGTTCTTCGACGGGAATCAGCATGCCCTCACCTTACCCCACCTCCGCCCGCCTGCAATCCCGACCCTTTTGAATTCGCAAATCGCGACTTCAAGTTCGCGCCCGCCCCCTGAAGTCATCCCCCACACTCGACACTCCATACCCTCGCCCCTAACTTCTCATCCTCAAGCCCTCGCCCCTAGGGCCCTCCCGCCATGCGCTTCACCGCCATCTTCTGTCTGCTTCTCGTGTCCGCGCTCAACGCGGCCGCGGCGGATCGTCCGAACATCCTTCTGATCCTCGGCGACAACTGGCGCTTTCCCCATGCGGGCATCCTCGGCGATCCGCACGCGCGCACGCCGGCCTTCGATCGGATCGCCAAGGAAGGCGTGCTGTTCACGCATGCGTTCAATCCGGCGCCGTCCTGCTCACCGTGCCGCTCGAGCCTGCTCACCGGCCGCGCCGTCCATGAACTCGGCGAACGCGCCTCGCTCTGGAGCGGCTTCCCGCAGGATACGCCGGTCGTCACGCAGCTGCTCCGCGAGGCCGGCTATGCGATCGGCTACCAGGGCAAACCGTGGGCGCCCGGCAACGTCGAGGTCTCCGGCTGGAAAGAGAATCCGGTCGGCCCGAAGTTCGCGGGCCTCGAGGCTTTCCTGCAAGCCCGCCGTCCGGGTCAGCCGTTCTTCTTCTGGGTGGGCAACACCGACACGGCGACGAAAGCCGGCAAGCGGCCTTACCTCGATGACGCCCGGCAGGCCGGACTCGATCCGGCCCGGCTGACGATTCCGCCCGAGCTGCCCGACTGCGAAGAGGTGCGCCTCGACCTGTTGAATTATTACGGCGGTATCGTCCGCCTGGACCGCGAAGCCGCCGCCGTGCTGGCGACGCTCGAAGCCGCGGGCGAACTCGACCGGACCCTGATCGTCTATTGCTCCGACAACGGCTGGCAGATGCCCCGCGGCCTCGGCAATTGCTATGACCAAGGCTCCCGGGTGCCGCTCGCGGTCCGCTGGGGCCGGCAGGCCAAGGCCGGACTCAGGGTCGACGCCTTCGTGAACCTCGGCGACCTCGCCCCGACCTTCCTCGAAGCCGCGGGGCTGCCGACGCCTTCGGCGATGTCGATGCGCAGCCTGACGGGCCTGCTCCGCGGCGAACCCGCCGCCGGCCGCGAGGCGGTCTTCATCGAGCGCGAACGCCATGCCGACGTGCGCCACGGCCACCTCAGCTACCCGATGCGCGCGGTCCGGACCCGCGACTTCCTCTACGTCCGCAATCTCCGCCCAGACCGTTGGCCGGCCGGCGATCCGGATAATCTCTTCCTGCACGGACGCCCTTTCGGCGACGTCGATACGACCGCGACCAAGGACTTCCTGCTCGCCCATCAGCATGACGCCCTCGGCCGGCCGTTCTTCGCGCGCATCTTCGGGAAGCGCCCCCGCGAGGAACTCTACGACCTGCGCAAGGATCCGGATCAGCTGACGGACGTCGCCGCCGATCCGGCTTACGCGGCGGACCTCGCCGCTCAGCGCGCCCGGGTCGACGCCTGGATGCGCGACACGCACGACCCTCGTCTCGATGAGGCCTACGATGCGTGGGACCGGTTTCCTTACTACGGCAAAGCCCCGAAGTGAGGAGGCAGGGTCGGGACCGCGTCACGACATAGCCGACATCTGTCGTGGGTAGGGACGGCTCTCCGAGCCGTCCGTTCGCCTAAAGACATCCTAACCTCACCCAGCTCAACGGCGGGCTCGGAGAGCCCCGCCCTACCTAATGCACCCCGGCTGATCATCCGGCTTCCCTTTGAGCCCTATGGTTTGTCCAGTCCACGCGCCCTCGGGCCCTCATGTCCTCGATTAGTGCCCCCTCGAAGGCTCCGCCGCTTCCTACTTCTGGGCGGCGCGCATCCGGAGGCTGGCTTCGGCGAAGGCTTCGCCCATGAGCGCAAACGTCTTCGCGCAACCGAGGTAATGGTAGCCGGCGTTGGAGGCGCCCCGCTTCTGCATGGCGGCTTCGTCCGCGGAGATCAGCTTGGCTTCGTAATCCTTGAGATAGGCCTTCTGCTGCGCCTCGGTCATCTTGCCGTCGGCATTGGCCGAGCGCTTGCCCTTGTTCTTGAGCTCATACGCCATCTGCCGGACCTTCTCCTTCTTGTCCTGGATGGCGCCCAGTTTCTCGTCCCAGAAAGGCGCCGTCCGCACGGCGGTCACGTTGCCCTTGAACTCCGGGAGCGAGGCCGGGGCGGCCATCGCCTCGCGGAAGGCGAGGTTGTCGTCACTGCCCGGGTCCTTGCCGCCGACACCCATGACGCCGATGACGAACGGGAGCTTGGGCGCGCCGAGGTCCTGACGGATGTCGCGGATGAAGGCGTTGAGATAATCCGAATAAAGCGCGAACCGGTTACCGGGCGCGCCCTTGGGCTGCTTGGGATAGAAATTACCGTCGACCATGTCATTGAAGCCTTGGAACCAGACGAAGCCGGCCAGTTCATAGCCTTCCTTGGGATCGTAAGCCGGGCAGACGCGTCCCGGGTTCGCGAGCACCTGCTTGGCGTGCGCCATCATGAGACGGTAATAATGCCCGGAGCCGGCAAGCGGATGCCGGTCCTTCTCGAGATCGGCCGGGGTCCGCGGGTACGGACCCGCGCCCGGCGGGCGGAAATCATAATTCAAGGACTTGCCACCCCAGGCGGCCTTGATGAGCAGGACGGGGCCGTTGCCAGCACGCTCCATCGCGAGTCCGAACGCATACTCCGGTCCGATCTTGCCGCCGTCCTTGGTCGGATCCTGCCGTGAGCCATAACCGGTCGTCAGCGGGCCGAAGCCTTCCCCGTTCTTCTCGCCGATGCCGGTGTAATAAGAGATCCACACGTTCTTCGCGGCCGCCGGTCTGCCGTCCGGACCGAGCAGGCGCTTAAGCAACGGCGCCGTCGCGGGATCTTCGCCGATGTAGTCGATCGTCTCGACCTTCGCATGGCCTTCCATGTTCGACTGTCCCACGAGGATGTAGACCTGCAGCGGCTTCGCCGTGACGGCGCACGCGGCCATGACGAACCACGCGAACAAGGGGTATCTCATGGCTCCTTTATGCCTCCCGTCGCCGCACCCGCAACCCTTAGGTAGGGACGCGTCGGC
>Ga0222712_10007921_pt1 | contig 10155 bp, 10 predicted proteins | sample C33_657DmetaG_FD_165043 | JGI IMG/M metagenome (GOLD analysis project Ga0222712, IMG submission 165043) | Estuarine water microbial communities from San Francisco Bay, California, United States - C33_657D | ecosystem: Environmental > Aquatic > Marine > Unclassified | place: USA: California...
GATCAGCTTAGCCTGGCGCGCGATCACGCCGGAAAGCAGCGCCAGATAGGGATTTTCTGCCTTGGCCGCGCTGGGTTCATGCCGCGCAATGGCGAAATCCGCCAGGATCTTCAGCGCTTCCTGGTCATCCTGCGCGGCGAAATACTGGAAGCTGCCCACACGGATATGGCTGGCCGCCACACGCGCCAGCACCGCGCCGGGTTGCAATTTTTCGCGCAGTACCGCTTCGCCTGTCATCGCTACAGCCAAGGCACGCGTGGTTGGCACGCCAAGGGCTGCCATGGCTTCGCTGATAATGGCTTCACGCAGCATGGGCCCCAGCACCGCGCGGCCATCGCCACCACGCGAAAACAGTGTACGCCCGCTGCCCTTCAGATGAATATCGCGCCGCGCGCCATCGCGCCCGATCACCTCGCCCAGTAACAGCGCGCGGCCATCACCAAGGCGCGGGCTGAAGCCGCCGAACTGATGCCCGGCATAGGCCATGGCCAGGGGATCAGCGCCATCGGGCAGCAGATTGCCGGCGAAAATCGCCGCACCTTCGGCCCCCTGCAGCGCCGCCGCCTCAAGCCCCAGCGCTTCCGCCAAGGGTGCGTTGAAGAACACCAGCCGGGGCGCCGCCACGGCAATGGGTGCCTGCCGGATATAAAAACGTTCCGGCAGGCGGGCATAGCTATTATCGAAGGCGAAGCGCGCGCTCATCCCAAACGTGGCATGGGGTTGGCGATGGGCATGGCCATCTTCGTCTTGCCCAGCGCATTCCAGCCCCGGTCATATTGCGGGGGCGTGGGCACTGCTTCCGTGCGGCCAAGCTCCGCCGCCGCATGCAGCGGCCAATACGGGTCACGCAGCAGCACGCGGGCCAGATAGATCCAATCCGCATGGCCTTCATCCAGAATGGCCTGGGCTTGCTTCGCTTCGGTGATCAGCCCAACCGCGGCGGTGACGATACCAGCGCCCTTTTTTACCGCCGCCGCACCCGGCACCTGATAGCCAGGCCCAAGCGGGATTTGCTGGCGCGGGTCATTGCCGCCGGAAGACACATCCATGAAATCCACGCCAAGCGCCTTGAAGCGGCGCGACAGTTCCACGGTTTCTTCCGTGGTCCAGCCACCTTCCACCCAATCCGTATGCGAAACCCGCACGCCCAGTACCGCATCATCGGGCATGGCAGCGCGCATGGCCGCCGCGATTTCCAGCGGAAGGCGCGCACGGCCTTCAAAATCCCCGCCCCAACGGTCATTCCGTTTATTGGAAAGCGGGCTCAGGAATTGATGCAGCAAATAGCCATGCGCGGCATGCAATTCGATCAGCCGGTAGCCGGCCTTGATGGAACGCTTGGTGGCGGCGACGAAGGCATCGATCGTGGCGGCAATATCCGCTTCCGTCATGGCGCGCGGCGGGATGAAATCACCAAAGGCATCCCCGGAAGGGCCAAGGGTTTCCCAAGAAGGCTCGGCCGCGCCAGGCAACCAAGCCTGTTTGCGCGATGCCTTGCGCCCGGCATGGGCCAATTGAATAGCCGGCACGGTGCCAAGTGCCGCAAGAGCTTGAGCCAATTGCGTGTGGCTCGCCAGATGCGCGTCAGACCAAATGCCGACATCGCCTGGGCTGATGCGGCCTTCCGGCACCACAGCGGTGGCTTCCACCATCACCATGCCCGCCCCCCCGGCAGCACGCGCGCCCAGATGGACCAAGTGCCATTCCGTTGGAATGCCATCATCATGGCAGGAATACTGGCACATGGGTGCCACGCCGATGCGGTTGGAAAAGGTAACGCCGCGCAAAGTCAGCGGGGAGAAAAGATCGGTCACGGGCGGGAAGCCTCCGGGTTGGGCGAAACGGTCCAGGGCGGCAGCCGCCCCATCCGGTTTTCGAATATGGCGAACCATTGCGGCGCGCCAGGGGGTGCGGGCAGCAAAATGCCGCGCCGATCAGTTGGTAAGCGGCCCAGCGTCACCGCATCGCGGATATTCCCGCCAATGGCTTCCACCATGCCTTGGTGGTTGCGGATCACAATATCGCAATGCATGGGCCGGAACCGCCCCTGATCCGCCGCGCGTTCCCGCCAATGGGCCAAGGGTCGGCCTGATCGATCCGCACAAAGCAAATCCCCCGGCGCGGCCACGCGGTCCCTCACCCGATGCGGGATAAAGGGCGCCTGGTCCGGGTAGGCCAGGGCATCGGCGATCATGCCATCAATGCTGGTGCCATGCGCGGCCGAGGGCGGAAATTCCCGCCCATCAACCCCGGCGCTCCGCATCACAAAGGAAATAAAGGCGGCAGACCAAGCTTCCTGCTGCCACAACGCCCCATGGGATGCGCGGTAAAGCGCCCGGTTGCGGGTGATGATGTCGCGCCCTTCCGGCACTGCCTGCCAATAGGCTTGCAGGCGCGGAAAGCCCGCCAAATCCGATTCCTGCGCAGCGCCTGGTTCCCGGTCTGAGACCTGCCGGCCCCATTCTTCCCATTCCGCGACCGCGATGCGGAGCATCCTCTCCCGCGTGAGGGGCGGGTAGGAAAGTGGTACTTCCCTTGGTGCCGGCGGCGGTACGGCGCAGGCGGCGAGCAAACTGGCCAGCAACAAACCAAGGAAAAGCGGAGCCTTTTGCATCAACAGCCTCAAGCCTTGTCCAGGGAAGCGAAAGCCTCGCTGGCGATATTCAGCGCCTTCAGCATGAAGGCGAAGCCGTTATAGGGCCCGCCCTGGATCAGCGCTTCGGTAATATCGCTTCTGCTGGCCCCGATATTGAGCGCGGAGAGGATGAATTTCCGCAGCAAAATATCATGATCCAAAGCGGCGAAGGACGCGACAGCGCAAATGGCGCGCACCCGCCGGTCAAGCCCGGGCCGGTCCCAGATCTCGCCATAGCAATACTGCACCACCAGCGGATAGATGCTGCCCGTGACAGGATTATCCGGCGCAGCATGGCCTTCATTGCGGCGTTCCGCATGCAGCGCGCCCTGCAAATCCCGCCCGCGGCCCATCAGCGCTTCCAGCGAATCAGTGCGCGGCGGGTCCATTTCCAGCGAAATCCCCTGTTCGGCAAAGACCGCGCGGGCGGTTTCAAGCGCGGTTTCGGACGCCGCGAAGCCCCGGTAAATGCCGATCTGGATGAAAATCTCGGCCATGGCGCGCGGCGTCAGGCCAAGCTTCAGCGCGGCGGCGATGTGGCGGCGAAGCTGCGCCTGGTTCTGCACGGAACAAAGCACGGCGAGTGTCACCGCCATGCGGTCCTGGCGGGAAAGCCCTGGGCGGTTCCAGATTTGGCCATAGACAAGTTCCGCCATCAGATCATCAAAGCCAAAGGCGCCATTGGCCAGCGCCGCTTCGCCCGCGCCGAAAATCGCCGTACGCTCGGCCTTGCCCAAGCGGTTCAAATCATTGCGTTGTGTCATGGCCCATCCCCTTTGGTGCGGGGGCAAGCTAACAGCGGGCCGGGATCAGGCAAGCGCCGGGGGCCTTCCCCTTTGCTGCCAGGCAGTCCACATGAAAGCCATGTTCCGCCGCGCCCTGCTTGCCGCCCCCCTGCTTCTGCCGATCTCTGCCCTGGCCCAGCCCCAGGCGGCGGCGCTTTCCGAACGTGACCAGCGCGATATCGCCGCCGTGGAAGCCTATTTGAACCGCATGACCACTTTGCGCGCGCGGTTTCTGCAAATTGCGCAAAATGGCGCTTCCGCGCAGGGCTGGGCCTACATCTCTAGGCCCGGGCGGATGCGCTTTGACTATGACCCGCCGGAGCCCCTGTTGCTGGTGGCGGATGGCAGCCAATTCCTGCTCTATGACCGGGAATTAAAGGCGCCCACCACGCTGCCGACCAACGCGACACCGCTTGGGCTACTGCTGCGCCCGGAAATCCGGCTGGCCGGGGATGTCACCATCAGCCGTATCCAGCGCGATGGCAGGTTTCTGCGCCTGACCCTGTTCCGTACCCGTGACCCGCGAGAGGGATCCCTGACCCTGGTGTTCCAGCCGGAACCCATGGAATTGCGGCAATGGGCGGTACTGGACGCGCAGGGGCGGGAAACGCGCGTGACGCTGACCCAGATTGAAACCGGGCTGGCGCTGAATGCGCGCATGTTCCAGTTCAACCATCCGCAGTTTTTTGAGCCGGGTGGCGGGGCTGGCAGGTAAGGGGGCGCGTTTGCCGCCCTGCCCCCCGCGTGCTACCGCCCGCTTCAAATAAGCGGCCTTGCCCGCCCCCGTTTTGAAAGGCTTTGTCATGTCAGAACAAACCACCACCCCGCCCGCGAATGGTCCGGCGCCCATGGCGCCCAGCCCCATCACGCTCAATCTGCAATACACCAAGGATTTGTCCTTCGAAGTGCCAGGTGCGCCGCAAATCTTCATCAATCTGCGCGAAGCGCCGAAGGTTGACATTGCGTTGGATGTCCAGGCCCGCCGCCTGCAGGAAGGGCAGGAGAATTTTGAGGTTTCGCTGCAAATCCGCTGTGAGGCGAAGCTGCCTGGCGATACCCCTGCCTTCATTGCGGAACTGGTCTATTGCGGCATTTTCACCCTGAACGGCATCACGCCCGAAATGATGGAACCCGTGCTGCTGGTGGAATGCCCGCGCCTACTGTTCCCCTTCGCGCGCAATATCCTGGCGGATGTGACGCGCGATGGCGGCTTCCCGCCCGTGATGCTGGCGCCGATTGATTTCGTGGCGCTTTGGCAGAATCGCCGCGCTCAGCAGCAGGCTGCCGCCGCCCCTGTCCAAGGAAATGCCTGAATCTGGCCTGTTGGGGCGAAAAATCGCTCTTTCAGCCGTTTTGAACCCTTGACCCCCAGCCCGCGCGTGTCATGTGCGGGCGCATGGATCAGATGATGCCCGCAACGCCGCGCCGCCAGCGCTTGGCCATTGTGCTTTTCAACCTCGGCGGACCCGATGCGCCGGAAAGCGTGCGGCCATTTCTGGTCAATCTTTTCACGGACCCCGCCATTCTGCGCGTGCCGGGCTTCATCCGCCCATGGCTCGGCCGGCTGATCGCCTGGCGCCGCACCAAGCCGGCGCAGGAAAACTACGCCGTGCTGGGTGGCCGTTCGCCCTTGCGGGAACTGACGGAAGAACAGGCGAGCAACCTGGAAGCCGCCTTGGCCGATGAACCGGGTACGGAAACCCGCTGCTTCGTTGCCATGCGCTATTGGCACCCAATGAGCGATGAATGCGCCCGCGCGGTGAAGGATTGGGCGCCGGATCGCGTGCTGCTGGTGCCGCTGTATCCGCAATTTTCCACAACAACCACCGGATCGAGCCTGATTGCCTGGCAGGATGCCACGCGTAAGATCGGGCTGGATGTGCCGACCACGGCGCTTTGTTGCTGGCATTCGGATCAGGGTTTTGCGGCGGCCACCGCGCGGCTGGTGCGCGAAGCCTATGCCAAGGCGCGCGCGGAATTGCCGGCGGAAGTGCCGCTGCGCGTGTTGTTTTCCGCCCATGGCCTGCCGGAATCCATCGTGAAGGCGGGTGACCCTTATCAATGGCAGGTCGAACAAACCGTCGCCGCGGTGGTTGCTGAATTGGCGATGCCGGAACTTGACCACATTGTCTGCTATCAATCCCGCGTGACGCCGCAGGTTTGGATCGGCCCTTCCACGGAAGGCGAGATTGAACGCGCGGCGGAAGAAAAAACCGCGATCCTGATCTGCCCCATCGCCTTTGTGTCCGAACATTCGGAAACCCTGGTGGAATTGGATGTGGAATACCGGGAAGAAGCCGAACATCTGGGCATTCCTGGCTATTTCCGTGTGCCGGCGCAGAATAGCGACCCGGCCTTCATCGCATCCCTCGCGGGGCTGGTGCGGGGTGCGCTGCAATCCGGGCGCAGCCTGTGTTCCTTCGCCGGCGGGCGGCAATGCCCGAAGCAGCATCGCGATTGCCCGCATGAAAAGCTGCGCGTTGAGAATGTGGCGCGCGCCAAAGCCGAGGCATGAAACGCCCCGCCGCCATTCTGTTTGATTGCGATGGCGTCTTGGCCGATACCGAATTGGTGGTGAATAGCATTGTCGCGGAGGAAATGACTCTGCGCGGCTGGCCCATGACGGCAGCCGAAGCGCGCGAGACATTTCTGGGCATGGCGCTGCCCGATATGCTGCCGCGCATTGAAGCGCGTGTGGGGCTGCTGCCGCCGGATTGGGGGCAGGAAATCTCTACCCTGATTGCGCGGCGCATGGCGGAAGAAACGCTTGCCATTCCAGGCGCAGTGGAAGCGGTGCGCGCCTTCGCCGCGGCGGGTGTGCCGGTGGCCGTTGCTTCCAATTCCGCGCGTTTTGAATTGGCCGCGAAAATGCGGAGCCTGGGGCTGGCGCAGATATTCGCCGGGCGGGTGTTTTCCTATGAGGATGTGCCGCGCCCCAAGCCTTGGCCGGATATGTACCTGGCCGCCGCTGCGGCCTGTGGCGCGGCGCCACAGGATTGCGTGGTGGTGGAAGATAGCGTGCCCGGCGTGCGTGCGGGGCGTGCGGCCGGCTGCCGCGTGATGGGCTTCTGCCATGAAAGCCCTGCCGGGGTGCTGGCGGCGCATGGGGCGGAGCCATTCGCGGATATGGCGGCGCTGCCGGGCTTGTTGTTGGGCGCTTGATTGGCGATTCCCTTTGGCGCTGAGAGGGTCTAGTCTTCCCAAGTGTTGCAGGGGGACAGCCCATGACCTTGGCTCAATGGTTCAGCTTCAATGGCCGCATCAGCCGCAAGACCTGGTGGATTTTCTATTTTCTGATCCCGATCGGCATTAATATCGCAGCCGGTGCGCTGGATACGCAATTCACCGGCCCCAAAAATGCCCTGCCCGATAAATCCGGTATGGGGGATTACGGCATGGGGGCGTTTTCCATCGCAGCCGGGCTGGTTGGGATATGGATCGGCCTCGCTGGCTTGGCGAAGCGTTGGCATGATCGCGATAAATCCGGCTGGTGGGTTTTGCTGAACTTCATCCCCGTCATCGGCCCGCTGATCTGCTTTATCGTCGCGGGGTTCCTGCGCGGCACATCGGGCCACAATCGCTTCGGCCCTGATCCTTTGGCGCCAGAAGCCCCGCCCGGCGGTTACGGCGGGGGATGGCAGCAACCCTATCCCCAGCAGGCGCCTGGGGGATGGCAACCACAAGGCCCGCCGCCGCAGGCCCCCGGCGGTTGGGGCGCACCGCAGCCTCCACAACAGGGCGGCGGCAGCGTGCCGCCTATTCGCCGGGGTTGATCAAGACGGCGCGTTTCCTTGGCGCGCTTTCCGCGTTAAACCCGCGCCGTGCCCGATACCTCCCCGCCGCTCGATCGCCTTTCTGAAGCGCAAGCCACGCCGGAACAGGGCAAGCGTGGCTTTTCGCCTTTGCTTCGGCGCATCCTGCTGCTGAATGCGCTGCCGCCGGCGCTGCTCGCGGCTTCCTTGCTCTACCTCGATCAATATCAGAACGCGCTTTTGGGTGCGGAGGTTGAGGCCATGCGCACCCAGGCGCGCATCTATGCCGGCGCCATCGCTGAAGCCGCGGTGCGGCCCGAAGGCGAACGCTATGTGCTGCAATTGGAAGCGGCGCGACCCTTGCTGCGGCGCCTGGTGGACCCTTCGCCCAATACCCAGGCGCGGCTTTTGGACACAGCCGGCCTGCTGGTGGCCGATAGCCGCATCCGCGATGGGGTGGGCGGCGCGGTGATTGCCGAGCCTCTCCCGCCGCCGGAACCGCGCGGCGCGCTGACTTCCACCGTCGCCGGCATTTACGAAAGAATGGTCGGGCTTTTCCCGGCCCTGCTGCGCGGGCGCGGCGGCCCCGGCATGGTGGTGGATAGCGCCCCAGATGCGCCGGATTTCGATTGGCAGCCCGATCTTGGCCCCGATCGGCGGGAAGAATTGCGCATGGCGCTTGAAGGCGGCGTCACCCCCTATATCCGCCGCAGCGCCGATGGCCGCCTGCTGGTGAGTGTCGCAGAACCCGCGCGGCGCGGCACGCAAAGCGTCGGTATTGTATTGCTGACGCGTGAAGCCCGCGAAGTGGATCGGCGCTTGTTTGAAATCCGCGCTTCCGTGCTGCTGCTGTTTGCCACCGCATTGATTCTGACAGTGGCGCTTTCGCTTTATCTGTCGCGCACCATCGCCACGCCAATGCTTGACCTGGCGCGCGCCACGCAACGCATCCGCGAAGGTGAAGGCCGTGCGCAATCTGTCCCGGATGGGCTGCTAAAGCGCAATGATGAAATTGGTGTTTTAGCAAGAGATTTACAGAATTCCGCCCGCGCGCTGTGGGCCCGGATTGACGCTAATGAACGCTTTGCCGCCGATGTGGCGCATGAATTACGCAACCCGTTGACGAGTGTGCGGAGCGCGATCGAGACGCTGCGCCGCGTGGAGGACCCCACCAGCCGCAACCGGCTTTTGGCGATCATCGCCGATGATGCGGTGCGGATGGATCGGCTGATTGGCGATATCAGCGATTCATCGCGCGTGGATGCGGAATTGTCGCGCACCATCTCCACCCCCGTGGATATCGCGCCAATCCTTGGCGCACTCACGGAACTGCACGCCGCGACGCGCGATGAGGATGACCCGGTAGTGCTGCTGGAAGCAGAAGCCGGCCCGCTGGTGGTGCGCGGCGTGGAAGGCCGCATTGTTCAGGTGTTCCGCAACCTGCTGGGCAATGCGATTTCCTTCAGCCCGCCGCAGGGCCAGGTGAAGGTCACCGCACGCCATGCCGGCGCCATGGTGGAAGTGGTAGTGGAAGACCAAGGCCCCGGCATTCCCGAACAAAAGCTTGAAAGCATTTTTGAGCGTTTTTATTCCGAACGCCCAAGTGGGGAGCGCTTCGGCCAGCATTCCGGCCTTGGGCTTTCCATTAGCCGGCAGATTGTGGAAGGCCTGCGCGGGCGTATTTCGGCGGAAAATATCCGCGATGCCAGCGGCGCCGTGACCGGCGCGCGCTTCATGGTGCTGCTGCCGGCGGCGTGATTTTCCTTCCAAGACCAGGCTTTCATGTTAGGCTTGCCGAAAAGGGCGGCGCCTGACCCGCCCGCTTTGGGGAGGATCCATCATGATCGCACGCAGAAGCCTTATTGCTGCCAGCGCCACGCTTTTGGCCGCACCCGCCGTCAAGGCACAAGGCACTTGGCCGGACAAACCCTTGCGCTTTGTGATTGGCGGCGCGGCGGGCGGGGTTTCCGATATTTTCCTCCGCATGATGGAAAATCGGCTGCGCGAAAGGCTGGGCCAGCCGATGATCATAGACCCGCGCCCCGGTGCCGGCGGCATGGTGGGGGCGGAAGTCACGGCGCGGTCAGCACCCGATGGTTATAGTTTCTACATCAATCACATCGCATCCCACGGCATTGGGCCGACACTCTATCGTCGGCTTTCCTTTGATCCGCTCAAGGATTTGCCGGGGGTGGCGCGCATTGCCGCCATGCCCAATGTGCTGATCATCAAGGGCGATAGCCCGATCAAATCGGTCGCGGAATTGGTCGCCTTCTGCAAGGCCAATCCAGCGCGGGCGAATTTTTCCTCGGCCGGGTCGGGTACGTCATCGCATCTTTCGGGCTTGCTTTTTGGTATGCGCATGGGGTTTGAGGTGACGCATGTGCCTTATCGCGGCACAGCGCCTTCCATGGCGGCAGTGATGAATGGCGAAACACTATTCGCGATTGATAACGCGCCGGCATCACGCCAGCAGGTACTGGGTGGGTTGTTGAAGGCGCTTGGGGTTTCCACCGCGAAGCGTTCCAGCACCATGCCGGAAGTGCCGAGCCTGGAAGAACAGGGCGTGCCAAATTTCGATGTCGCTTCCTGGTATGGCATCACCGCGCCCGCCGCCGTACCGGCTGCCATTCGCGAAAGGTTGGGCGCCGAGGTAGTCGCCGCGCTGAATGATCCCGCCATCGCGCAGCGTGTACGCGATTACGGCGCGGAGCCCTGGCCGCTTGGCCCCGCGGAATACGATGCCTTCATGCGGCGAGAGGTTGAAATCTGGGCGCCGGTGGTGCGCGCTTCCGGCGCGCAGATCGACTGACTGCACAGAACTATCGCCAAGCTGCTTTGGTCACGGCATAAGCCAGCACCGTGACCCAAGCACCCATCCTGCCGCGACGCATCGCTTTTCTGGCCCTCGCCATCGCCATCATGGCCGGGCTGTTCTGGCTTGCCTGGGCCACGCTTGCACCGGGCGGCTGGACACTTGCGG
>Ga0222712_10007922_pt1 | contig 10155 bp, 15 predicted proteins | sample C33_657DmetaG_FD_165043 | JGI IMG/M metagenome (GOLD analysis project Ga0222712, IMG submission 165043) | Estuarine water microbial communities from San Francisco Bay, California, United States - C33_657D | ecosystem: Environmental > Aquatic > Marine > Unclassified | place: USA: California...
GGTCTGAGCATACGATATAGTCTATCATTACCAACTAGCCCTGTAATAGAAATCCCATCCAGTCCATTCCTTAGACAAGATGTTCTCAATGCCTGCTTTAGTGCGGGCCAAGTCTTCCCAATACCAGTCGTCGACATCTTTGCTACCAAAGAAGAAGCCTGACTGAGGAGGAAGCAATTCCATTGCCTTCTTGCGGTCTGCAAGGACTTCATCAATAACTGCCAACAAGGCTTCTAGGTGTTTACGCTCTAGCCAAGACTCCTGGCACTCGTCTACACCATCTTGCACATTATCCACAAACCACTTATGGATAGCATTAGCCTTGCGCCAATAAAAGAGTTCAGCTGTAATTTCCTTAACACGGGCAGTACCAAGTTCAGGGAATACCTCACTGACCTTGCCTGCAAGTTCTTCTTCATTGTGCCAAAGAAAACGTTTGGCATTCAAGTACATGTCCAGTCCCATGATTATTCCTTAAGATTGAAACGCAACCAATATTGCAAATATAAGAGCCATGATAGGATGCCCTGTAAAGAGCAAACACATGAACGCAAACATGCCAGCCATATTACGAATTGCAAGTAGCAAAGGGGCTAAGGTCTTCAGCACGTGGTGCAACCCAAGAGCGAACCACTGCTTCAAGGTCAGCAAAGTTATAGTTCTGCGGAGCAGGTCGAACACGCTGACGCTGATCGTATGCTGTATTCTTTTCGCGATTAGTAAGAGCTGACATTGTATTTCCTTAAAGTGATTTAATTCGGTTGATAACTTCGTTTGCTTCTGTGTAACCAGAGTCTTCTAGCATCTGTTCTTCCTCAAACTCTGCTAGCATTTTCCTGGCTATCATTTCCAAGTCTTTTGCAGTTAGTGGGCCATCAAGTTTATATGTCTGCACCCAACGAACCTTGTAGCCTTTGAATGGATCATTATCTTCCATAATTAGCTCTTAGTGGTAACAGTAGTCTTGAACAGAATACCAAACAAGAAGTTGATACCCCAAGCCTGCAACCAAGTGACTTCTTTGACACCTTCAATGGCGCCAACCAAGCAACCGTTCCACAGCATGTACACGGGCCAACTCAGCAAGAAGCTAAGAAAGACCAGCAACACAATGCCACCAAGGACGGTAATAAGAATTTCAAGTGCTTTCATGATTAACTCCTTATGCCATTTCGAGCATGTTAGCAGGAACTTTGAACAACACGGAACCAGTGTCAACTGTAACGAACTTGATAGCAATCTTGCGAACGGTACCATTGTAAGTCACACCATTGCGGTTGCTAGTGAACTTAACCTTAGCACCAATAGTGAGTTGACGCTTGTTTGATTTGATCAGCGATGCACGGGCAAAGCGTACCGCATCAATGATGCTGGAAAGTTCAATGTCAGTAAACTGGCCGAACATGATTGCTTGATTGACTTGCTTGATATCCATCTTGGACTCCTTGTTAAACAATAACTCTATTATAGCACCGAATCAATAACCCGTCAACCAGATGGGTTATTGAATGTTGTTTTTATACAACAAAGTCAAAAGCAAATTCTGCAGGGGTTTTGCTAACACGAACCTTGCCGAGGCCAAAGTCTTTAGACAGCTTGTGAAACACCTTGCGAGCTTCGTCTTCGGTACAGTTAACAAAGAGTGTACCGTACTCAAATGCGGCGTTGTTGCCTTCGCCAAGAACATTTGAAACTTTATTAAGAACAGTTGTTTCAAAACCCATCTCAAACCCCTTTTTGCTGAACATGTATGTATTATACAAGGGTTTGAGCCTAATGTCAACCGTTATTTTGTTGTATTTTTGCAACAAAAAAGTAATACTCAGGTACTACCAAATTTTAGCTGTAGCAATACCAGCTCTTCTTGGCCCAAAACATAAATGTAGCCTTGCTCGGGGTTATTGCCAACACTACCGAACCTCCAAGACCAGTTTGGATTCACAAGTGGACCATCTTTCGTTAAACCTTTAATTGAACCATACAATTCAAGCTCACAGGATGGTCCATAAGTTTCCCAACAGAAGTTTCGAGTCTCAACAAATGAAACAAAACGCATTCGAGGATTTGTCATTGTAAAACCAGCAGGCGATTTAGAAACGTTGTCAATGGCCTTGTCTGATCCAATCTTAACCCGATACTTGAACCATTCGTGTCCATTGTGAGTCTTATTCAGCTTTTGTATTGTCATTGACATTGGTATTCCCCTTTAGTGTAAATTTTAACAGCAAATCCCTGGCTGTGTCAAGTGAGTTAAAATCTTGTTGGGCCAAGTGCTTGTCTCTGATAATCAGCGTAAGTTTTTCCCGGCCAGGCGAAGGGTTCCTCCATTCATATACCCTATAGATATGAGGAGATTCTTTCATCTCCTCAATGGCAACTAATTTTACCACATCATGCCACCAGCTAGCAAAATTAGCAACTGTCTTATCATTGGCGTCAAAAATTTTTATCATTCTTCGTCCTCCTCATCTTTTAAATTATGCACGACCCATTCCTTCTCCCATTCGCCACCAATGTATCTGTAAGCTAGATTCATTGAAGTAACGTCTCCGAGGAACAGCAGGTTCATTCTATCAAAATCCTTATGGTAGTTTACAATGCCTTCTATTTCGTTATCGCTAAAGCCAGAACCTTCAAACTGTTTTCTCCAACCTTTAAGTTGTGCTATATTTGTATCATTGAAAACATCGGAAACATAATCACTTGCTGGCTCTGGTGCAAATAAGTGTACAGGTTTATACCATGATGTCAGTTTAAAATCGTTGTATGCTACTTCGTTGTGAAACCTAACTAGGTAAATTTGATTATCCTCATCATCACTATCACATAAAGATCCGTACTTTAGATAATAGTCTTCGAAGCCTGTTAAGAATCTGTCAGGATACATCTTCATACCCCATCCCATGATTCCTGCATCTAGTAAAGCAAACATACTAGTTGGATTGTACAAACTCTTAGAGTCAATCCAGTTAGTGCCATTGCTTCTAATGCTGTCGTTGTGATTGTAGTATATTAAGCCCGGCCTACCATTTGACTCAATCTTGGTAACTATCCGCTTTCGCTTACCAAACTGCCTTCTTAACCAAATCCTCGCTGGACTTTCATAAACTGTGTCTGTTGGATCATATATTTGATCATCAATATTGTTCATTTGGTTTTTCCTTTGTAAAGAAATTGACACCTAACCAATTATCCATCTATACCGCATGTGCATGATGAACCACCCTCCACAATGTGTTTTCTAAACACTAAGTGATGGGACTGCCTTGGAAATGTTCACCTAACATTGCATTAGGCCGGGCAGTCACTACGGTGTACTTGTAGCTAAAGATATTTAAAAAAAAGCCTGCTGGGTAGCAGGCCTTAGTTAAGTAGTTTGGCAAACTTACCGAGTGTACAATGCATCTATGTGTGGATGGCTAAACAAATCATCGACTTGCGTATTGTTAATTTTTACTTTTTCAACTTTTACTGCTGATTCAACTACATCGTACGGCGGCGAACCGTCAAATCTATAATGGTATTGCAGTGAATCTGCACATACGATGTTTAAATTGACTATTTGTACTAGTTCAGGGTCGGTTTGATTACACAGTAGGCGCCTGCGGCATTCAATTACATTGTCTTCCATAATGTCCACGCCGTATATAGTAGACAACGCTTGTTTTAAATTAAAGTTATTATTAAGTTTGCGCCAAAGAACTTCAGCTAACCAGTTGCCGTCCCCGCATGCCGGGTCCAGTGCTGTTTTGATTGGGTCTGTAAAAAGCTCAACGGGGATGGTATCTAGCATTTTACTTACAGCATCTGCAGGCGTGAAAACCTCCCCGGTAGATTTTATCCTTGACTGATCTCTCTCTACGCCGGACATATATGCCCGGTCAAACAAGTGCGATCTAATTTGTTCTAATGTTATCATACTGTTTTTGTCTTGCTAGATTTTGCTAGCTTGGCCTGTGCTTTAGCTGTTTTTTTAATTGCAGTCTCATTTTGTTTTGCAATTTTTTTGTTATTGGCTTCTAATAGTAAACGACGAATAAGCTCAGCTTGTTCCGTTGTGAATAGTAAATTATATACTTCTTCTTCTGTGTAAATCTTGTTCATTGGAAGGGCCGGAATCCAACGGATAAACAATCCATTATAATATCCACCCCACCTAAACACTTTATCAATTAAAAACTTAACAGGAGCACTTTGCAAAACACTTTGAACACTTTTTGCCTGATCTTCAGTATCTGTTAGTACACACATACTTCCATCGGTTAAACTACACTCATTGGTAACTTCAACCTTCCAAGAACCACTGATACTAAAAACTGCCTTCCACTGGTCATGAAACGTGTTTTTATAGTTTGAGTATAATTTATCTTGTGCATTTGTATGGTATGCTCGGTACGGATGCTGATCTGATCTTGCAGTTGAGTATTCATTCTCCTTAAGTTTTTTAGGCATAGCTTTACGTGCAACAGGATATGGATCATTGAGGATCATATCATAGTGTGCCTTACTTCTAAAACTTTTTACAATGTCAATGAACTCTGAGTCAGAATACCAAAGCGAGAAGCAAGGGTAATCAGCAAATTTGCCAACTACAATATTATCTTTAAACACCAGTGCGGTATCTAAAGATGCATCGTTTGTAGTGTTTTTAATAACATAACCAGTAAATGTTGAACCTACGACAAAGTGATCTCCAATCGTAAAGTCTACTAATTCAGTTTGTTTTGTATCAAAATATTTTTTACGTATTTTGCTTCCAGGTTCAGTAGCATTGGTACCTAAGCTGGCCCAACTACCCGGAGTTATCATTACCATGTAGCCGTCAGCGGCTGTTACTTGATGACCTAGTCCTAGGAATGCCGGCCAAAGATTGTCAGCATCGTTGCCTGTTTTGTCTGCTTTTTGGAAGGGCGGATTTGTGCAATACAAATCAAATTTGGTAACTCGTTGTTCAAACATAAAGTCCTTAAATTGATTACTCATCTCAGTGAGAATATCTTTTGTTTTTTTGTTTTTTATATTATAACAGAATCCGTTGTCAAATCCAAGTCTTATACTGGTAATCCGGACATTGATAGGGCTGTTATCTGCATAAAAAATGTAATCTTTTGGATCAAATCCTTTTGCCCGCAACCGATCAGCAATATACACAACCCATTCACCAGTGCCACAACTTGGATCTAGACAGCGTGGCCCACTTGCCCAAAACTCTGTTGGTAAATGATTCAACAATGCTTCAACTGCGCTTTCGGGAGTAGATACATCGCCTTCTTTCTCTCTGTTAAACTCGTCCCAATTAAAAGCACCAAACCCTTCGTCTTTAAATTTACGACAGGTAATGGATAACTGGTTATTGATATCTTCGGGGATGAATAAATGTATAACTAGATGACGCTTTTCAGATACTTCCATACTATCTAGCTTTATGCCGCAATGCGCTAACCAGTCTTCGAATAGACTATCTTCTGTACTATTAATTAAATCGTCGATTTCAGAAAAATTGCCCCCAGTTAGGATAACCAATTCTGGCAACATCATTGCAATGGTAAGTGCCCTTCTTTTTAAATCTAACAATGGATCTACTTCTGCTTTTTGCCCAGGTTTTTTATCATTGGATTTCTCTGGTGCTTGCCCTAATTTGCCAGCACGGTCGTCTCTCTTAGCTGATTTACTTTCTGTACTTTCAGTGACTCCGTTTAACAAATCGGAAGCATTTAGTGCACCTGCTTCATCTATTAGACCTAGACGTTTATAGCCTTCTCTAATAGAGCCAGCTTGCCAATCAGCAAGAATGTCTTCCCATGTTACTGTTTCTACTTCAAATTTTCCTTTACGTAACATAGGAATAAGATTGTGTAATTTTCTACCTTCGCTGTCAATCTTTTTGCCATTGGTTCGGCTACGGACCATTTCATATTTCATCGAACTAGCACGGAAAGGGTTGGCGTCATATACATCAAAGTATTCTTCGTCTGTGTTCTGAGCTCGTAGTTCTAACTGCATTCCGACTTTAAAGTCACTATAGTCGTCTAGTCGTACTACTGCACTCCATGGCGCCTTAGCACCGCGCAACATCTTGCCAACAGTAATAAACACAGTTTTCTTGTGTTTATTCATTTGATTTGTAACATCTTGTTCAATATTAGCAATGTCATTGAACATATTGGCTACCAATGGTTCGTGGCCGCACTCAATATTACCATCTCTAATGTGGTTATATAAAGCTAAACAACTAGCCACGCTAGGCATAGATAAAAATACATTCTGATGGCTTTCTGGACTTTTAGCGCCAGCTTGTTCCCAATCAAACCAAAGCATATCCCACAATCGTTCTACTTCTGCCAAATTTTGGAATTCTAAGTTATCCCCATTTACATTGACAAACCGATCCTTTACTTTATTAAAGGACCAATTTCGTCCTTTAGACACTGGTACAACATTTGTCTTTAATAGTACAGCAATGCGACGACTTACTTCTTGCTGATCCATTGCCAATGAATTCATACTTTCAAACGGGAGCTCAGATGCTTTGATGGAATACTTCCTCATTAAAGGACGGCGTTCAATTTTGCCATCGAGTACATCCTGAATCTCCTGGAATATGTCATATAGATAATGATTTCCATGTTTTGCTAAGTGCTTGATAGCATATAAATCTGTCCCGCTCATCCATAAACATTTTTTGTATCCAAAATTTGTTAAGGCCTTTGTACTACGAGTAGTACGCATTCCATGATCGCTTTCATCTATGACAGCAATTGATGCAGGATAGTTGTAGAAGAATTCAACTTTAGATTGATCAAAGTTAATTTCTATGCCTTCAAGGTCCTCGTCATTGTTATAATCATTGGCAGATTGCAAGTCAATACTTTGCATACTGGCAAATCGAATAATGCAATGGACGTCAACATTATTATATAACGTTTGAAATGTTTGTTGCCAGTCTTCTTCCTGGGTGTTAACATATTCAATGTTAACACCAGCAACAAACAGATACTTTTTAAGATCATTGATACAACCTGAGAAGGCACTAGGCCACAGACTCAAAAAGTCTACAATTACTTTTGTTTCTGTGTTGCTTTCAATCAATACTTTAATATAGCGAGCTAAACCTAACAACATGGTTCCGTTTTTTCCGGCCCGAGGCTTCATTAGTAAAAAGAAGTCACGCATATCTCCACCCATTAATAACCAATGGGCAATTAGATCTGCGGCTTGATTATTGTCGCCTTGGTAATAGCGGGCAGGGAATGTTGTTTTGTTTACATTCTTTTTACCGGTAAGGAGTTCTACAGCTAATGTAAATTTTCCTACACTATTGTCCCAGCAATCCTCAAAGTTAAAATTTTCGGTGCCGCCTTCTTGGCCTTCGTCATTGATACCAGGTTTGAGCCAACGATGTTCTGCTATTTCTACTCGAGATTTGATTGCATTATGAACGCCTTCTGTTTTACCAAAGTATTGGTGAACTGCGCTTTCTAGTGCAAGTGATGCTTCTTCACTGACACATGGAATAAAAGCATCATTGTTAAGAGGTTGCTCTGTTGCACTTTCATGCGAGCGAGTTAGAACTGTTTTCCCGTTACGAGTATATACTACGCCTTTGCCTACTTTTTTTCGACGTCGTTGCTTCATTTCATGACGTATATATACACCGTATACTTTATTGCCAGTACGTTCTGCGTATGCTTTAGCATCCTCATAGTCATTTAATGTAGGGTGCAAACACCTTGAAAGGTCTTCGGCGAACCAAGTTCTAGAACCTGTTCGAGCAAAAGATCCTCGAAATCTTGCAGTAGTCTTAATAGCTAGTTCTGATGATGTGTTCATAAGTCATTATACAATTAAATTAAGGCTAGGTCAAACTTCTTTGCAAAATCCAAAATAGACATGCCTTTAATGGCTGTCTGAAACGCTTCGGCGCCGCCGAACGACTTTGCAATAGTAACAACCTGTTCGCGTTTGAAGAAATCATACAAATGACCACTGGCAACAATGGTTGAAGGATCTGTTTTAGATGCCTCGGGTGCTTTTACTTTGCGAGAGGCTTTTTGAGAATTTAAAATTTCAACAGCCTTCTCGTATGCTAATCCCTCTGGTAAATTATACAGATCTTCTGGGAAGTTATTAATCTCACCGTTGGATTGCACTTCGCGAATTGTGTTGACTGGATCCTTGCGATAACGACCTACTACATAGGCAGCTTCGCGGGCATCTCGATAATTGCCTAAATGTAGACTAGTTCTTTGTTGAGCATTAACTTCTTGCATCACTGTTGGATCAGTAGGATTACCGCAAGCCGCAATAAAAGGTTTATCTGCATTTAGTGTCCAACTGGGACTTAGGGCCGCACCTGTATATCCGCTACGGTTAGACTTGCGAGTACTAACTTCTAGTACAACACCATCGCTAAGAGTAAAACTTGTCGACATCTTAAAACTCCTGTTTTGTTAAAGTAAAAATTTATTGTAACACAAAAATTGAGCCTGGTCAACCAAAATCTGCCTGGTCCCATTGGTCCCGCTCGAACTCTTCAGCTTCAGCTTCTGTTGCAAATGTATCTGAAAAAGTGGTCCATCCGCCTAAACCTCCGCTGAACTGGACTACCCATTCGCCTTTGCAAATTTCTATAACTCTAGTTTCTACTGGCTCATCCATTATTTGGACTCCCATCCTGGACCATATTCTTGCATAAACTCCATGTCAACCACGCCTTGGGCATCGCCACGAGTCATACCTTCTGCTTCGTATTTTGCAACACGCTTCTCGTACAGTTTCCAAATCTTTGACATAGCTTGACTCCTGTTTTTGCTGTCTATGTGTTTATTATAGTGCATTAGGACCAAATGGTCAACCGTTTTGCACAACTTTTTGTGTTGTATTTTTGCGACTCTTTAGGGGTACTACCTTAGTACTACCAATTTTTTGTTGCTTTTTTGCAACACGCTTAGAAAACTCTTGACTTAGATAATAATTGGTAATTTTCTTGCTAATATAATAAACAACGTCTGCAGAATCGTCTTCGATGATCCACTGGTAGGGACAATGTATCCAACTTGAAGTGGCAAGAAACTTGTAATACAGTTCTCGGTGGGCCTTATTGTTAGGGTCAAAAATTGTAGCAGGTCTCTGATGAATAAGTGATTTTAACATGTGTGTAATTTACTACTAAAAGTTAATAACAGCTCAATTGTACACGAACTGTTTAGGCAAGTCAACCACGCTTTGGTCAGTTGGACCGTTATGTACTGTGATAACTACACTAACACTAGAAGGAACAATAATGGCTTGGGAAAAAACATACGACTTTTTTATACACTCGTTCTATGGGAACAACTTTGGTAAGAGAGTTAACGCCAACATCATTTACTCACCGGGCATTGACCGAATCATTGCAGTAGACAGCTATGACCCTTTCACTGCTGTTGAGTCTGCACAAATTTTATCATCTAAGCTTCCTTTGTTGGTAGGTATCCTAACAAAGAATGATGACATGGGTATTAACAATTACAATTGTCTTGAGTACACACTCAAAGAAAAGAATGCTCAGGCAGGATCTAGTTCAATTCTTGTTAGCAGACAAACACCTTTGCTCAAACGCTTAACAGGTGGTGTTGTTAAGGTTGGCCCAACTGTAGAATACGCCGAAGGTGAACGTAAAGAAGTATTGCTTCAACTTCATGAGTATGCTAAATTTGTTATCCAAGCTTGGCATGCTGTAAAAGTCTTAGACTTAATCTTTAACATCTATCCACTAGGTGTGTATGCAGATGATTATTTCAACGATACTATCCCTGCAGAGTTTAAGACACCATACGACAACACAAACATTGCCACCGGAACAGGTGTTAAACAAGAGATGAAGAAAATACTTTATCGTGCCGAAACTCCTGCAGATGCATTACAACAAATTGAAGACTTGTGGGCGTCAGTTCCTGACGCTGTTCTATTCCGTAATGCGTGGTATCAAGTTTTAGAATTACCGCTTCCAGAGAGGCTAAAGAACATATCGTACTCGGGCAACTTAACTGCCTTTGCTGTCTAATGCTAAAACCTAACGATCCAATTTACTTCAGTAGCGTTATCTTCAACGGCTATCAAAATAAGTTTTGGCAAAGCTTGTATGAGGAAGCACCTCCTAACAGTGGTGGTCGC
>Ga0222712_10007923_pt1 | contig 10153 bp, 10 predicted proteins | sample C33_657DmetaG_FD_165043 | JGI IMG/M metagenome (GOLD analysis project Ga0222712, IMG submission 165043) | Estuarine water microbial communities from San Francisco Bay, California, United States - C33_657D | ecosystem: Environmental > Aquatic > Marine > Unclassified | place: USA: California...
AAGGGAGGCAGAGGCGGGCTGGCGAGAGGCTCGGAGGCCCAGAGGCTTAGTTGAACAGAGCTGGAAGATTTCAGGTAGGAGGAGGCGGCCTGGGGGGTTCCCGGGGTTGCGGTCGGAAGAAGAGGACCGAGACTCGGAGCATGGCATCTCCTCCGGCCTGCTCCGGACCACATCTTGACATGGTTGCGTTTGTAGCGTTTAATGAAACCATGCCTGCCGAAGCCAAAGATGTCCCTTCCCGTTTTGACCCGAAGTCTCTCTCCCCGAAGGAGCGCGCGGCCCTCCCACGGCTCGTCGAATTCGCCAAGGCCCACCGCCGACCCTGCCTGCATTCAGCCGACGGCCAGGAGATGCGGCTACCGCAGGCGGTCTGCGACCTCCTCTTGCACGTCGCCCGTGAGATGTCCCAAGGCCGCACCGTCGTGCTCATGCCCGAGGGCGGAGATCTGACGACGCAGGCGGCGGCGGATTTCCTTGGAATGTCGCGCCAATACCTGGTCCGTCTGCTCGACGAAAAAAAACTGCCCAGCCATAAGGTCGGGACGCACCGGCGGGTCCGGCTCAAGGACCTCCGCGCCTACGCGGCCGTCCGCAACCGGAACCGCCGTGCGATCCTTGAGGGCATGTTCGACGAGGCCAAGGCGGCCGGCCTCTACGATTGATGAGGTTCGGGACGGCGAGGCCGGTCGTGCTCGATGCCTGTGTCCTTGTGCCCCAAAGCCTCTGCGATCTGCTGCTCCGCCTGGCCGAAGTTCCCCGGCTTTACCGCCCGGTCTGGACGGAAGAAATCATGGAGGAAGCCCACCGGGCGCTGACGCAACGCATCCCTAAGAAGTGGCCGAAGGCCTCGGCTGATCGCTGGAGGGCAGCCATCACCCTGGCCTTCCCGGAGGCCGAGGTGTCACCCTCGCCTGCGCTCATCCCGAGGATGACGAATCACCCCGGCGACTGGCATGTCCTGGCCGCCGCCATCGAGGCAGACGCCGAAGTGATTGTGACATCCAACCTGCGGCACTTCCGTATCGAAGACTTGGCACCCTGGAAGATCAAAGCCTTCAGCCCGGACCAATTTCTGCTCGAGCTCTATGCCCTCAATCCCGTCAACGTGATGCACAAGGTCGACCTCATGAGCCGCAGCAACCGGAAAGTCCCGACGCTAGAACTGCTCAAGAAACATGTCCCGCTTTTCGTGGCGCGCATCGAGGAGGATATGAGGCCGGGGGCAGGGGCGGGCTGATGTGAGGCTCGGAGGCTTAGTTGGACAGAGGAGGCAGGAGTAGCTGGCACGTTGGCAAGTTGACACGTTGACAAGGGAGACAGAGGCGGGCTGGCGAGAGGCTCGGAGGCCCAGAGGCTTAGTTGAACGGAGAGGACAAAGTTTCCGGGTGGCGGGTGGCGGCCCCTGGTGGCGGGTGGCGGGGCCGATAAGAGGCTCAGAGGCTTAGTTGACCAGAGCGGATAAAATTTCCGGTGGCGGGTGACGGGCACGGGAGTCGGCTCCTCAGGAGTCGGCTTATCGGCCATCGGCCGCTGAAACCTGCAGCCGACTGCCGAAGGCCGAATGGCTGACACCCGAAAAGCTGAGGCCCAGATGGCCGTCACCTGACACCTTCAGGAGAATGCCCGTAGCAAACTTTCCGGTTTCCGGTCTCCCTTTGAGCAGAACGGACGGTTCGGAGAACCGTCCCTACCGGTTGCATCTCTGGCCAACTGGCCAACAGGTCAACCGGTCAACTGAGGACCGCACGTGGTGCGGTCCCTACCTCGATACACGGAGGCGATGCCCGCGCACCCCTACCTCAGGACAGCTTCTTCAACTCGCCGGTGCTGTCGCCGAGCTGGACGTCGCGGATGTCCATGCGGTTGAGCATGCTGACCCAGAGGTTATTGAGCGGAGTCTCCTTGGGATAGACGATGTGCCGGCCAGGACGGAGGGTGCCGCAGCCTTTGCCGGCGAGCAGGATCGGGAGGTCGTCGTGGTTGTGACGGTCGCCGTCGCTGTTGCCGGAACCGTAGACGATCATCGAATGGTCCAGGAGATTGCCGTCGCCTTCGCGCACGGACTTCAGGCGGTCGAGGAAGTACGCGAGCTGGGTGGCGTGGAAGATATTGATGTCCCTGATCTTCGAAAGCTTCAGGGGATCGTGGCCGTGGTGCGAGATGCTGTGGTGGCCGTCGCGCACGCCGATGAACGGGTAGGCGCGGTTGCTGCCCTCGTTGGCGAGGACGAACGTCGCCACGCGGGTGGTGTCCGTCTGGAAGGCGAGCACGAGCAGGTCGGCGAGCAGCCGGAGGTGCTCGGCGTAATTCTCGGGGATGCCCTTCGGCGGGAGCGCGCCGGCGGGGACCTTCGGCTGGCCGCCGACGACGGATTTCTGGATGCGCAGCTCCATCTCGCGCACGGCGGTGAAGTATTCGTCGAGCTTGCGCTGGTCGTCCGCGCCGAGGCGGCCGTTGAGCTCGCGGAAATCCTCGCGGACCGCGTCGAGGACGGACTTGCGCTGCGCGTCGCGGCGCTGCCGTTCGAGGTCGGAACCCGCGCCGAACAACCGTTCGAAGATCAGCTTCGGGTTGACCTCCTTCGGCATCGGCTGCGAGGCCGAGCGCCACGAGATGTTGGACTGGTAGATGCAGGAGTAGCCGGAGTCGCACCCGCCGGCGGCCTTGCTCGCCTCGGAACCGATCTCGAGGGACGCCAGGCGCGTGCGGTCGCCGATGCGCGTCGCAGCGAGCTGGTCGGCGGAGATCCCGGCGCGGATGTTGGCGCCGTCGGTCTTGCGCGGCTGGGCGCCGGTCAGGAAGGCCGACATCGCCCGGGCGTGGTCGCCGCCGCCGTCGCCATGCGAGCGCGCCTTGTCGGCCGTGAGGCCGGTCAGCACCGAGAAGTCGGCCTTGTGCGCGGCGAGCGGCGCCAGGATGGCCGGGAGCTTGGAAGGCAGGGAGCCTTCGGCCCCGACGCGCCATCCGTCCATGTTCACGCCGTTGGGGACGTAGAGGATCGCCATCCGGTTCGGCGCGGCCTGCTTGTCGGGCGTGTTGCCGGCCGCCCACGACGTCTGGAGCCCCATCGCCTCGAGCCAAGGCAAGGCCATGACGGCGCCCAGTCCTTTGAGGACGGTACGGCGAGGCAGGAGGGCGGAGTTCATGGCGGGCGGACGATTATTTCTTCAACGGGGGAGACCCCGCTTCGACCTGGGAAGTTCCCCGGCGGAGGCGGAAAGGGTCGCTGAGGACCACGCCCATGACGAGCGCCGAAAAGCGGGCGTCGGCCTTGAGGGCGGAGGCGGTGATCTTGTCGACCGCCGGGCCGTCGTAGTAATCCAGCCCGCGGCCGAGGGCGAAGGTCAGCAGCTTGGAGGAAAGGTTACGGACGACCTTCTCGCGGTCGGCGAGGAGGAGCTTCTTCAGGTCGGCCGCGCCGGCGAAGGTCCGGCCGTCCGGCAGGCGGCCCGAGGGGTCGATCGGCTGGCCCTCGTCGAGCTGACGCACCAACCCGACCGCGTCGAACTTCTCGAAGGCGAAGCCCAGGGCGTCCATCCGCGAATGGCAGGACGCGCAGGCCGGGTCGCTGCGGTGCTGCTCCATCCGCTGGCGCAGGTTGCCCTTGAGCGGCTGCGCCTCGAGGGCGGGCACCGACGGCGGGGCGGGCGGCGGCGGCGAACCCAGGATCTGTTCCATGATCCACTTCCCGCGCTTCACCGGCGAGGTGCGGGTCGGGTTGGACGTCGCCGTCAGGATCGAGGCATGGGTGAGGATGCCGCCGCGCTCGCCGGGCGGGAGCTTCACGCGCACGAAAGCGGTCGACCAGCGCGTCCCGGGGATGTCGGCCTTCAGTCCGTAGAACGCGGCGAGGTTGCGGTCGACGTAGGTGAAGTCCGCGTCGAGCAGGTCGAGCACGCTGCGGTCTTCGCGCACGATCTCGGCGAAGAAGAGCTCCGTCTCCTTCATCATCGACGCCCGGACCGAGTCGTTGAACGCCGGGAACATCGTCGGATCGGGCGAGACCGTGGCCAGCTGGCGCAGCTGCAGCCACTGCAGCCCGAAGCCCTCGGTCAGATAACGCGAGCGCGGATCCTTGAGCAGGCGGCGGGCCTGCGCTTCGAGGTTGGGGGCGAGCTTCTTCGCGAAGGCCAGCTGGAACAGCTCTTCGTCGGGCATCGAACCCCAGAGGAAGTAGCTCAGGCGCGACGCCAGGGCGAACTCCGACACCGGATGGGCGTCCTTGGCCAGCGGCTGGTCGTCGTGCTCCGTGCGGAAGATGAACTTCGGCGACGCCAGCACCACGGCGATCATCGCCTGCGCGCCGGCCTCCCAGCTGCCTTTGGCCTTCTCCGCCTCGAGGAACACCTGCGCGTAGCGGCGGATCTCGGCGACCGTCGCCGGCCGGCGGAACGCGCGGCTCACGAACACGTGGGCCACCGCTTCGGCGCGGGCCGCGCCGGTCTTCGGGCCGAACACCGCCGTCAGGCGACGCTGCAGCTCCGTGCGGGTGTCAGCCGGACCCAGCAGGCGGAGGCGCGTGCCGGAAAGCGTGCGGGCGCTGCCCGCGAGCGGCGTCGGCGGGTTGAGCCACTGCAGCGTGAACTCGTGCTTGCCGGCGGCGAGCGTCAGCTTCGTCTCGATGACCTCGGACTTCTTGCCCGGCTTGAACGCATAGACCCCGGCCTCGCGGCCGTCGACGAGCACGGCCACCTTCGGCGGCGGATCGCCCGGGCCGGCGGTCCAGCGGAGGTTGACCGAGAAGACGTAGTCTCCGGCGCGCGAAGCCTCCATCGGGCCCGAGAGTTTCGGCGACGGATCGAAGAAGCGCTGCTGCCCGTCGCGCCGGCCCGCGGGGAGCATCTCGGTCATCGCGAGGCCGGTGCCGTCGAGGGCGGGCCGCTCGACCGGCATCGCCTTGGCGGCCACCGCTTCGCCGACCGCCAGGAAGCGCTCGAGGTGGACCGGCGAGAACGACAGCACGTCGCCGATGTTGTCGAACCCGTAGCCCGTGTCGTCGGCCGGGAAGTCGGCGGAGAAATTCCCTTCGACGTAGCAGAGGTCGCGGATCGTCTGATTATACTCCAGGCGGTTGAGCCGGCGGAGGGTCACGTCGCCGGGGTCCGGCTTGGCGCGGGCGATGGCGGCGGACAGCAGTTTGTGGACGGCGGTCTGGAGCCCCTCGATCTCGGCGGGCGAGGGCCGGGTCTTCTTCTTCGGCGGAGGCATCTCGCCGGACACCACCTGATTGACCACCTCGCGCCAGATCCGTTGGTCGCGGAAGAACCGGGTGTCATCCTTGAAGGATGTCAGGTCCAGGTGCCCCTTGGCCGATTCGGTATCATGGCAATCCGTGCAATACTTCGCCAGGAACGGGGCGACGTCCTGAGAGAAAGTCTGCGCGGCGGCCGGCGTGGCCGCCCAGCAACCCCCCAGGCACCCCAACGCTGCGAGCAGCGGGGCGCGCCAAGCGTCATGGGCGGCGAGGAGGGGCATCCTTTTACTGATACAACTCCGATGGGGTTAGGTTGCAAAAGAAAGGCCCCTTTTGACAAAAGTTTGTAAAAGGAGGGTTTAAATGGGTTAATTAGTTATTCATCAATGGTTTAAGTAATATTTTAATTCGTCGGCACGGACGGGGGTTCGGCCGCCTGACCGGGGTGGGTGACGGACCCCCAATCGGACTCGATTCATCCCTCCGATGCTTTCATCTTAGGCGACTTAGTTGGCAACCTCGCCCCCGGCTTGGTGTTTTAAAGTTACCCTCCCCCTTTCCCCGCATGTCACCCCTCGTCCGCACCACTTATGCCCTCGCCGCGACGATGATCGGCGGGCTGGTTTCAGCGCCGGCGGCCAACCTCGAAGGGCTCGTGAAGAACTCCCCTTTCGGCGGCAGCGGGGTCGCGGCGGCGCCCGGAGCGGCGCCCAGCATCCTGGAATTCCGCGGCATGTACACCGAGGGCGGCGTCCACTATTTCAGCATCTATAACAACCAGACCAAGCAATCGAGCTGGGTCCGGGCGGGCGAAGCCCCTTCGACGAACGTCCCGGTCACCGTCAAGGCCTTCGACCCGGTCAACGAGACGCTCGACGTGGACAACGGCGGCCAGAACCAGCAGATGACGCTCCACCAGTCGAACGTCGTCACTTACCGCGGACCCAGCCCCGCGCAGATGGCGGCGGTCGCCGCCTCGGCCCCCGTCGCTCCCGCCGCGCCGGTCGCCGAGGGCGAAGTCAGCCGCAAGACCCGCTTCGGCGGCATGCAGGCCGAACTCACGCCGGCCCAGGTCGAAGCCTTCCGCCAGCAGATGCGCGAACGGATGAACCGTCGCGGCGGCGAAGCCGGCGGCAACGCCCAAGGCGGCAACAACAACGGCGGCGAGGCGAACGCCAACCCGAACCGGGGCGGCAAAGTCCCGAAGAACCGCTGAGACCACCTCACCCTTTCCCATGCGCACCTCCTCCTCAGACCGGCCCCACCCCAGGCGCCCCGGTTTCACCCTGCTCGAAATCCTGATCGCGGTCGCGATCGTCGGGATGCTCGTCGGCCTCGCCGTCACGAACACCGACAAGATCCTCGGCCAGAGCCAGGAAGGCGTCGCCAAGCTCTTCGTCAACGAGTCGCTCAAGACCTCGCTCGTCCGCTACCGGATCGACCTCGGCGATTATCCCTCCACCGAAGAAGGCATCAAGGCGCTCATCGTCGCGCCCGAAGGCAAGGCCGACAAGTGGCGCGGCCCGTACATGGACGCCAAGGGCGGCCGCGTGCCCCTCGATCCTTGGAACCAGGAATACCAATATCGTTATCCCGGCACCAAGAACACCGAGAGCTACGACCTCTTCTCCGCGGGACGGGACAAGAAGCCGGACACGGAAGACGACCTCGGCAACTGGTGAGCCAGGGCGCGTCGCATCGGGCCGGGCGGCCGGGCCGTCGCGGCTTCACGCTGCTGGAGACGCTGCTGGTGCTCGGCCTCCTGAGCATGCTGGCCGCCGTCCTCGTCGGCGGCTCGGCGCAACTGCTCAAAGGGACCGCGCGTTCGGATCCCGAGGACGCCTTGCTGGCCTTGCTGCAGACCCTGCGACGCCAGGCGGTCGAGCAAGGCCAGGTCATCGAACTCCAACCGGTCGCCGGCGGAGGCCCGGATGATCCCGACTTCCGGTGGAAGCCGGAAGCCGCGGACGAAGACGAACCCGGACGCGAGGAGCGCCTGCCCCAGGTGAACGGCGTCGCCGTCAAGATCCTCGCCCCCGAGTCCACCGGCGCGATCCTCCTGGGCGGCGTCGCGGCCGAGACCCCGCTCGCGCGCATGCGCTTCTTCCCCGACGGCACGTGCGACCGCGTCCGCCTGGACATCACGCGCGGCGACACCCGGCGCCTCACGCCCATCGACCCCCTGACCTGCGCGCCCTTGCCGGCCGTCGACGCGAAATGAGACGCCGCGCCTTCACCCTGATCGAGGTGCTGATGAGCCTCGCGATCTTCGCGCTCGCGGCCGTCAGCCTCGGCGCCGCGTATTCCAACGTCCTGCTCGGACGGCTCGCCCTGCGTCAGGACGAACAGCACCTGGACGACCTCGCCCGCTGCCGGGCGGCGTTGCTCGAGACGCCCGGCTTCGACGACGTCGAGACCGGCGGCGAGATCCAGCTGCCCGGCAACCGCACCGCGCATTGGAAAGGACGCATCGAGGCCACCGCCGTCAGCGACCTGTTCGCCGTCGAACTCCGGGCGGAGATCGAACCCGTCGGCGGCGGCGAAGCCGAAGTCTTCACCGAGGCGCGGATGCTGCTGCGGCCCACCTGGTCGATCCCCTCGGACCGGCAGAAGATCCGCGACGAAGCCCGCCAACGCCTGCTCCGCGAGCGGGGCTACAAGGAGGCCGACGGCAATTCCACCTTCATCAGCAGCCCCACCCGCGGCAAGAAACTCGTGCCCGACGCGAAGAAGGCCCGACCCGGGAACCAACCCGACGCGAAGGGACGACCCGGGGCGCAACCGCCCACGCCAGGACGGCCTGACGATCCGGCCCATGCCACGCCGACGCCGGCCACGCCGCCGGCCGCCGCGAACCGACCCGCGCAATGAGCCGCTCCTTTCACCGCCGAGGGTTCTCCCTCCTCGAGATGCTCGTCTCGCTCGCGCTGCTGGGCATCCTGATGGTCACGCTCAACACCTTCCTCTTCTCGATGAGCGAGCTGTGGGGCGGCGGGCGGGACCAGCGGCTCTTCGACCAGCACACCCGCGCCGCGGCGGCGCTCGTGCAGCGGGCCTTCGAAGCCTCGGCGACGGGGGCGGGCGCCACCGGTGTCGCGCTGCGCGACGTCGAGAACGGCGCGGGCGGCACCGCGCCGCGGCTGAGCTTCCTCCTGCCGGACGCCGGCCGGCTCGCGGACTGGCCGGAAGCGCCGCTGCCCGACGTCGATTTCGACGTCTCCGTCGAGGAAGGCCGCGGACTCGTCTTCCGCTGGCGTTCGCGGCTCGAACTCGAACGCGCCGACGGCGACCGGCACGAGACCGTCATCAGCCCCTTCGTCGCCGCGCTGCGCTACGAATACTACGACGCCGACCTGCGGACCTGGTCGGTCGTCGACGAGCCGCTCGCCGAACCCGGCTCGACCACCTGGCGCCGCCCCGCGCGCGTCCACCTCGTCTTCCGACGTGGTTCGCTGCAGGCCACCAAGATCATCAGCCTCCCGCTCAAGCGGGCGGGCGCCTCGACCCCATGAGACGTCGCCGCGGTTCCGTCATCATCGTCGTCCTGGTGCTCATCACCTTGGCGTCTCTGCTCCTCGCGCGGTTCATGGAGGATAATTCCCTCGAACTGGCGATGGCCACGCGGGCGGCCGACCGCCGGCGCCTCCGCGCCGACGCGCAGTCCGAACTCGAGCTGGCCCTGGCGGTCATCGCCGAGATCCGCTCCATCGACCTCAACAAGATCCACGCGCCCACGCAGGGCTTCGACGACCCCCACGCCTACGCCGGCTTCCCGCCGCGCGAGGGACTCAAGGTCACCTTCGAATACGAGGACGAATCCGCCAAGCTCCCGCTGAGCGTCCTCTCCAAGAATGACCTCGTCCGGCTGCTCTACACCCTCGGCCTCGAACAGCGCGACGGCGAGCGGGTCGCCGACGCCATCGTCGCCTGGCAGAGCAAGACCTACGAGTCGGTCGAAGAAGAGGCCAGCGACGCCGCCTACCAGCGCGCGACCCTCTCGTACCGTCCGGCGCGCCGGCCCATCCGGAGCTTCGAGGAATTCCGGTCCATCGGCGTCGCCAAGGATTTCTTCTTCGACGCCCAAGGCCGGCCCACGCCCCTCTTCCGAGCCTTCCAAGGTTGCGTCAGCCTGTACGTCTTCCCGCAGGCCAACCTCAACACCGCCAACGACGCCGTACTCCTCTCGCAGGGACTGGACGAGACCCAGCTCGCGCTCATCCGAGAAAGGCAGGCGGACATCGGCCGGCGGATTGTCGGGACGCCGCCGTATTTCCGGGTCGCCGCCGAGGTCCGACGTCTGGTCGGGGGCGGGGCCAACCTCGAGAAGTTCGACGACGAGATCATCCTCATGTGGGTGCGGGTCACCGTGCAGGAAGGACTTTCCAAGTGCCGCCTCAGCGCGCTGGTGGCCGTGCGGGAGGACGTCGCCTTCCCGAGCCCCGTGGCGAACCCCGACACCGACCCCGACATGGCCGTCGGCGTCAACGGCGCGGCGACGGGGGCCAGAAGCACGGGAACCTCGACACCCGCCCCCCGGTCTACTACCAAACCCATCACTCCTTACCTCACCCCTGGCATCGTGCCGTCCCCGAACCTGGGCAAATCGACCATGAGCGGACGCGTCGCTGGCAACACGATCGCCTACCCCTTCCAAATCCTCGCCTGGGAAGAAGACAACGGCGACCTCGCCGCGCCCGCCCCCCAATGAACTCTCCTTTCCAAAGACTCTTCACCGGCCCCCGGCCGCAGGAAGCCGCCATGCTCCCCGGCAATCGGTTCTTCATCCGCCGCCTCGCGGTCGAAGGCGCGGACGTCGCCGGCCAGGTGAACCTCGCGCTGGAAGCAGCCTCCCCCTTCCCCCTCGAGCAGATGCTCGTCGGCTTCGTCACCGCCGCCGACGGCAAGCAGGTCCTCGCCTACGCCGCGCACCGGCGGCGTTTCACCGCCGAAGAAAGTTTC
>Ga0222712_10007924_pt1 | contig 10153 bp, 9 predicted proteins | sample C33_657DmetaG_FD_165043 | JGI IMG/M metagenome (GOLD analysis project Ga0222712, IMG submission 165043) | Estuarine water microbial communities from San Francisco Bay, California, United States - C33_657D | ecosystem: Environmental > Aquatic > Marine > Unclassified | place: USA: California...
AATGTGAGTTTGGTCCAATGGAGTGGAGCCTGTTTGCAAAAAGTTCATTTCGCCGATTGCAAAATGCAAGGACTCCGTTTTGAGGCTTGTAATCCATTTTTATTTGAAGTCAGTTTTGAAAGATGTTCCCTAAACCTTTCGTCTTTTTATCAAGTCAAAACGAAAGGTACTTCTTTCCTGAATTGCCAATTACAGGAAGTTGATTTTACAGAGGCCCATTTCCCAAAAGCGATTTTTGATAATTGCGATCTTTCCGGAGCACTTTTTGATCATACAAATTTGATTGAGGCCGATTTTAGGACGGCGCATTCCTACGAAATTAATCCCAGCATCAACCAAATAAAAAAAGCAAAATTTTCAAGCGATGGCTTAGCCGGTTTATTGCAAAGCTTTGGCATTTCCATTTCTTAATTACAAATTCCGCTTCTTTTTTTCATTGATCGCATAATCAACTGCCCGAGCGGTTAGCGCCATATAGGTCAGGGATGGATTCTGCGTGGACGTCGATGTCAAAATTACTTATTGAAAAAGGAAGATCCCTTACTTCAACAATTTCATTTTAATAGGATCCCAATGAATGATTTTTTTAGAAAAATAACTTTCGTTACAAGCCAAGGCAGGAGCCGCAGCTCTAAAACCAAACGTGGCATCTTCTACCACCGCTTTCCCTGTTCTAATCGCGTCAAAGAAATTAGTAAAGTGATCTAAATGTTCGTTGTAGCCGGTAGGTGGTTTGAACGTAATGTCCTCTTTCAATGGACGCTTTTTCTGCGCTTCGGTCCATTTAGCATCGTATTCCTTTTGCATTTCCTCTTGCATGCTTTTGGAGAATGTAAATAAGGAATCATATCCGCCAAAGCCTGGGGCTTCCGGCAAAATACTATGCTTGATCGAGATGTTGTTTCCTTTGACATCCATCACCCCTTCGGAGCCGATAAACCGAGTAACTTCTTGGCCACCCGTTCCGCTAATAAAGTTTACTTGTAAGGTTAGTTGGAATGCCGGATGCTCAGCCGTATCGCCATATTGCATCGTTCCTGCCATGACATCAGGTAGGTTTCTGCCATCTTTCCAATGACTGAATTGGCCTGTGCTAACAATCGTTTGAGGTCCTAAAGAGTTCGTTACGAAATGGGTTCCGCTCAATAAGTGAATAAATAAGTCGCCGGCAACACCCGTTCCCACTTCTTTAAATGCTCTCCACCAGAAGAATTTCTTGGCGTCAAATTCCATTTTACCGGTCGCCTCCACAAAGCGATCCCAGTCGGTCGACATAGCACTGGCGTCTTTTGGAATGGTATATTCCCAGGCGCCGATGGAGCTTTGGCGGTCATATACGGCATTCACCATATTTAATTTGCCTATTTCTCCGGCGGCTAGTAATTCTTTTGCTTTGGCAAGGCCGAGGCTGCTAACACGCTGGGAACCCACCTGCAATATTTTATTTGAATTTTTTTGCGCCTGAATGACTTTATAACCTTCGTCTATTTTATAGACCATGGGCTTTTCCACATAGACGTGTTTTCCTTTGGCCAAAGCATCCAAGGTGATGCGGCAATGCCAAACATCCGTGGTTGCGATGATCACCGCGTCGATGTCCGCACGGTCTAATAATTCCTTATAATTTCGAGTGGTGTAAAGGTCTTTGCCATATAATTCTTTGGCATTTTCAATACGGCCTGTGTATAGATCACAAATGCCGGCTAATTCAACGCCCGGGACTTTAAGGGCGGTCGCTAGATCGAAGTGTCCTTGGACCCCAAAACCGATCACCCCTAATCTAATTTTTTCGCCCACGGAAACGCGCTTTTCATAGAGCATAATGCGTTCCTCAGATTTTTGTTGGGCCGCTAAAGAAGATAATGGAAAAGCGGCACTTGCTACGCCGATGGCTCCTATTTGTTGCAAAAACTTTTTGCGTGATGATTGATTTTCTTTCATAAGTTTAGATTTGTAGGCCAATTTAATATAAAATTTCTAGAGACCATTCATTTAGGTTGACAAAGGTGCTTAATAGCCTACAGAGAAAGCACATGGATCCTTCTTATTCCCAACCTCAAATCATGGATTTTTTCATACCAACGGCCGTTTATTTTTCTCTGATTTTTCCTAAAAATGATGCCCTAAATACGCGAAAAATGTATGGAAAATTGTTAACAATTTTTTAATATTATTGTCTCCTTTAGGTTAAAAAACTAAGGTATATTTAGGTATAAAAAATAACAACCATGCTATCAATCAACTTGTTAACTGAAGCCCAAAAAAACGTGATTAAAAATGAATATCGCGTTCATTTATTCGCGTCAAAATCTATTTTTGACGTGGACTATTTCGTCGATGAAATTTTCGATACTTGTGTCATGAATCATTCCATTTTTGATTTGTCACAAGATAATGAAGCTGGCGATTTAGCTACGAACTATTATCAATTGGTCTACGATTTTTTAGAAGAGTTATCTGAATTAGAAGAGGTTGCTTAATGCGCCTCTTCTTTGCCAATAGGTTTCCTTTGAAGCCTAAGTATAGTTTAAATCGATGGTTTTTCCCTATTTTAGGCTTTTAAACCAAAGCCTTAATAGACATGAAAGTCGATTTTATACATAAAGTCCAACATATCGGAATTCCCGCGCATAATCTAGAAATTTCCATTCCATTTTATGAGCGCCTTGGATTTGAGAATGTGATGGAGTCACCTTTTGAATTTGACGGGGGATATGGCACCTGCGTGATGATGAAAAATCATGAGGTGATCGTCGAATTATACCAAATGCCCGACAAGCAATTAGCCGAAATAAAGCAAAGAAAAAACGGACATGTCGACCATTTTGCCATTGACGTTTCGGATGTAGATGTGGCATTTGACACCTTGAAAAAAGCGGGCTTTGAAATTTTAGAAGCCACGCCTACCTTCTTGCCATTTTGGAAAAATGGAACTCGGTTTTTTAATGTCAAAGGTCCATCCGGGGAGACCATTGAATTCAATCAAATTCTGTAAAAAAAATGCATGCCTAGAAATTCTAAGCATGCAAAATTTAAGCGCTGATGATTGAAATTTATTTCGCTGGGATCATCAATTCGATGTTTTCCCAGGCAAATGAAATGCCTTTCTTAACCACTTTATATTCTAAAGCCTCTTTAAAATCTGATTTTTTAGGCTTCGCTTTAATCGTAACAACATCTTTTTCAGCGTTGCGAGTAGTCTCGCCGCCACGCTTAACTCCCCACTGGCCCACCTCTGAATTGATAATTACTTGCCACTCGCCTTCGCTTGGAATCATGTAAATGGAGTACTTGCCTTTGGGTAAATTATTCCCGCCAACAGAAATATCCGCATCTGTTTCAATGCTTGTGGCCGTGTTAGCACCTGCGCGCCAAACTTTATCCATCGGAACTAATTCGCCCCAGATTTTTCTTCCTTTCACCGAAGGGCTGCTATAAACAAGGGTAACATTTGCTTTTCCTATGACACCTGTAACAGTCATTTTGGGACTTGCGGGCGCTTGGCCTTGAGCAAAAGATAATTGAGCGGTCATCACCAATAGACCTGCCATCAATAAGGATTTGATTGTTTTCATTGTTAATTTACGTTTAGGTTTACATGAGTTTTTAAAATGCAATGTGGGCCAAATTTAAAGAATTATTTTTTGTTCCGCTTCCATTTATTTTTCTTTTATTTATAATGACTAATTTATAACCTCCATGAACCCAAAAGTAGACGCATTCCTTTTAAACGTCAAAAAATGGCGTGAAGAACTCACCGTATTGAGAAGCATTGTGATGGACAATGGATTGGGAGAAGAATTAAAATGGGGTGCTCCTTGTTATGTGCACGAACAAGCGAATGTCATTATTATCCAGGGTTTCAAAGACTATTTTGCCTTGATGTTTTTTAAAGGGGCACTGATGAAAGACCCGCAAGATCTGTTGCGCAAGCCTGGTGAAAATACACAGTCGGGCCGACAAATTCGCCTGACAAGCATGGAAGAAATGCTGGACCTAGAAGAAGTGCTAAAGGCTTATATTCAAAATGCCATCGCCGTAGAAAAAGCAGGACTTAAGGTTGTTGAAAAAGAAACAGAAGAATATCCAGTTCCATCAGAATTGGAAGAAAGCTTTGCGGCTAATAGCGATTTACAACATGCGTTTTATGGCTTGACCCCGGGGCGCCAACGAGCCTACTTGTTGCATTTTGCGGAGGCTAAACAATCGGCCACACGAAAGGCTAGAATTGAAAAATATACTTCCCGTATTTTAAAGGGCAAAGGTATTTTAGACTGTTGGTGCGGACTCTCAAAACGAATCCCTACCTGCGATGGATCGCATAGGCAATTGGGTTAAATTTTAATCATTGGGATGAAGGCCAAATTGGCTAATATAAACAATATCCTTTTAAAAAAGCGGCTCGAAAACGAGCCGCTTTTCATTTCTATTTGCTCCAAACAATGGCCTTGGTATATGGCTGCAACATCACTGGCCCCACTAACCCATATTCTTGAATGATCCCGCGGTCGGCAACCGCCTTATTTAAGCTATGTAATTTATTATTCAAGGTCGTCGCCACCCTTATTTCAATTTTATTTTCACCGGCTTTAAAACTGTTTCCTACATCTGCCACAGCACTAATTTGGTCTATGGCAATAGCTTGCCCATTCACCGTCAAGGTAAACGTATCAACCACCTGACCCAAACTTATTTTAGCTCCATTTTTCTCTGAAGACCAGTCATTAGGCAATGTCAAGTTATAGGTATAAGTCCCAATCCCAGATACGTTTTTCAACGCGTCTATATCAGGCCACGTTTGCAATGAACTTAAATCCAAAGAAATAATGGGCTTAATAGTCTCCGCACCCGAGGCACCTAAACTTCCATATTTGTTTTTGGGTTGCCAATCTTCAACGGTCAACTTCCATGCACCCTGAGTCAAATCCATTTTGTCTGTAGTGGCGCCTACCTTGGTTTGAACGCTTTTCCCATCGCTGAAAGTCGTGTGGTAGGTTCCTGCTTTATGAGCCAAAATAGATATACTTCCATTGTTTGATTGAAGCACCCCATCAGCGTCCGTCGACTGAACATATACCGAAGAAGTTGGCATACCAACATGTGCCGGGTTCTTTGAAATTCCAATCAGCATCGACTCGTCTACGTCTAAGCGAATGTCAACCGTCACCTGTTTCCCGTTCGACGCATAGTGGGCAATGGGCGTGATTTCCCCAGACCAAGCATTCAAAATATAGGGCTGTCCATTGCCTTCCAAAGTAACTTTTGTATTTAATGGCGTGCCTATTTTTGTTCCATGATTTAAACCCTTCACTCGAATCGTTTTAGGCTCTTCAAAAATATTTCCAGGCGTAATCGTCATCCCTTTATAGCGCTCTTCTTTGCTGTTTGGCGTCGCCGGAATTTGGTCGTCTCCTTGATTATATAAAAAGTAATAGTCGCTTGACGTTTTAGGATCATGCCTACGCATACTCATCAAATTAGATGGTCTCGTCGTTTGCGCACTTGGTAAAATTCCTAAAGACCTTAATAAGACTGGAACCTCTTGTTCTGTGGCGATTGAATGAACCGATTTTTGCTGCAATAATTCGCCCAAAATTTTCTTCAAAACCGCATCCTCTGAAGGCGTATTTCCCGGAGTACGCGAAGGCAGTGGCCCCACAATAATAACCGGCAAATCTTTTTTAGCATAGGCCAAAATCTTTTCCGCCATAGCAACCGGCAAGGTGTTTTTAGCCGGATTAAAAATAGCGGCAGATTGCAATAAGCCATTTAAAATAAATGCTTTATAGGCGGGACCTGCGTCAAAAAGTCTTTGCTTAGACACCTCTACTTGCGGAAGTGACATTAAGCTTGGGTTTAAATAATCCCAAGTAAACCCATGCTCCTGAAGAGCCAAGTCGTTCCAAAAACGCACATTCCCTATGCCCGCCGAGAAGGGTGCCGGGAAGGAATAGTTTTGCATGTACACGGCTAAATCTATTTTGGCTAAACCTTGCTTCATTGTCTGCTCGTTTCGCGCCAACCAATCATTGATCATGGGTGCGTCGGCTGCCCAAATTGGATTTCTTGGACCCCAACTATTTGAAAAACTGGCTTCTCCAAAAGAATTGTAACCGGGCCAAACTGATTTGGCAGTGAACGTATAAGGATATACGTGATAGACGCCTTTGGTTTGCCCACTAGCTAAACCCTTGTTCATCCGAACAATAATATCTTGGAAAGTTTGTACATAATTCAGTGAACGAGCGGCGGCAAGTTCATTCGAATACCAAGTATTTCCACTGATGTGATTCGCGGATGCCATGGGCCTGTACACATCTATTTGGTCTCCAGATGAAAGCGTTTCATGCTCAGGTCGGATTAGGTTGTAGGTGACGTCCAACTGGTCCGGAATATTTACCGTAGGCGCATCACCGGGTTGAAGACGTAGGGCCATATTGTATTTATTCGCCCATTTTGTAAAAGGAATAATTCTGTTTTGAACAAATAAATCGGTTCGTACTTGATTGTAATCAGCCCGAATGCGCACATCACTTTGGTCGCTAAAGGTATAATAATGATTGATCCCTAAACCGGTACCTCTGGGTCCTGAAACTCGGTCTATGCCTTCGTCAATTAATGCCGGCAAATAGTTCATTAGGTCATAGCCTAATTTGGCTTTAAAATCTTTGGCCATATTACTACTCCAACCATCACTAGGAGCACCAAATCCGTCGATCGAATGGGAATCCACAAAAATATCGCCTCCGCCATTGGCCTTGAAAAGACTTTTAATGCTTTCGGTCCAATAGGATTCATACCCGCTAATAAATAAGTTGGTCCCCTCTAAACTGAACACTTCTGGTTGCGGATCTACAGCCACCACCCGGATCGTAATCAAAATCCAGTTGGCCTCTCCCGCCGGCGCCGTCCATTGCAAGCGGCCAGTCGTCGATCCGCCAAAAAACCCTGAGGTATTTTTTTGTACAACCTTATCCGTCAATGAAACCCCTGACGCATGATCGATCGTCAATAATTTTGATCCTTTTATCGGTGTTTTACTAATTTTATAAGCAGCCACGGAAAGAATCGTTCCTTTTCCAGGCAAGGAGTCGTTAAATACTTTTCCTGCCAAAATCATAGTGTCAGCAGCGGATAACGTTTTGCGTACATAATCATGCTTGATTGAAAAGGTACCCGTTACCGGAGCGCCAATTCTATACCTTAAGCTGACTTTGATCCCTAATTCATTCGCCTTTTTTAACACGGCTTCTATTTGGTTCCGTGTCGGCTCACCTCCTTGGCCTATCTCAACGCCCGCGATTCCGGCGGCTTTCATGTCGGCCAACTGTTTTTCTAATTCAGAAATTTCAGCGAATTCAGGAGGAAAATTCCAACGAACCCAAGGAAGATCTTCTGTCCCGGGTTTTAAAAATGATTGGTTGGTTAAGGAGGTAACCGGGTTTAATGGTTGGTATACTGGAGCCCAACTCGATTTTTTACTACAGGCCCAAAAAGCCATTGAGGACAATAATAATAGATAGGTCCATTGTTTGATTTTCATCATTTATATAGGTTATGCAGGTAAATTAATGGAAATAAAATACGCAACATACATATCATGAAAAAAGAAGATAAAATTCTAGCTTGTGCCGATGTAATCTAGCGCACGATTTTAACTCCGCTATACCATTTTTACAAATAGCTTAACCACCATTTTTCCTTGTGAGCCGTTTTGTAGGAATCATACCATTTGCATAATGGATACAGACCGCTAATCACAAAAACCCATATTAGGTATACAATGCCCAGGCTATATCCTTCTCCTTTGATGCTAAAAAGGAAGGGAATGGATTGCATGGCTTGGAAAGCGTCCACTAAAGAATGACCTCTGTAAAAGAACAAAATCATGGAGATGGTGTGCACCAGATAGAAATGAAGGATGTAATAGAAAAAAGCGGTTCTTCCAAAAACCCGGAACGCTTTTGTTATTTTGTTTTGGATGTTTTCCAAAAATGATAAGGCTAAAATAGCGATGCCGATCATCACCGACATATAGGCCAATGAAGGTGGGTATTTATGCACTTTTATAAAAGATAAAAAAGTGTAAAATCCATTTGTTTGAGTGGTCCACGGATGCGGATCTCCGTAGATATTGATCGCTCGTAAGACGATAAAAAAGCCTATTAATGATAAGCCAAATCTCAACAAGATTTTTTGTCTTTGGGCTGGGTTGAATTTAGAGGTAAAGAAAATACCAAAACAATAACCCAAAATCATGAGGCCGGTCCAAGGAACAAAGGGGTACATAATGGCAATGAAATGCTCATTCGCGATTGGATATATGGCAAAGGAGCCATGGTGAAAAAGATCCCACCAAAAGCCTGCCTTAAATCCCGGTTCCGCCTCCAAAAAGTCTAGGGCATTATGGCCCAAGACAATGAATAGTCCGATAGCTAATAAAAATTTATAGGGCATGCGACTCAGAAAACCTAAAATAACCATGCTAATTCCAATGGCCCAAATAACCTGCATGATGAGTAAATTATAAAACGGATTAAAGGTCATACCCAAAGTAATCAAGCCAAATTCGACGAAAATCAGCCACAGTCCGCGTTTGAAAAGAAACGAGCTCAACTCAGCTGCAGACTTGCGAGTGCTTTGTAAATAGATAGAAAGTCCCGAAAGAAAAACGAACGTAGGCGCACATAGGTAGGTAATCCAACGCGTAAAAAAAAGAACGGGAGTGGTGGTCGATAAATTTAGCGGGTCATCCAAAAAAGCTCCTTGATGCATAAAATCCCGAACATGATCGATCGCCATGATGACCATCACGATACCTCTTAATACATCGATCGAGTCTATTCTTTTTTGTGTGGCCTCAGCTGAAATTGATGACATTTTTGATAATTAATTTAGTTGGTTATTTGCCATTCCAGCCGTCTTCCATTCCTTTCAAAAATTCATTATGGCCAACTTCATATCCCAATAGCCCTGCGATCAAAGCAAGGTGAAGAATCAAAATAGCTTTTTGCCATTGGGGACGATCTTTCCAAGGCTGATTGGCATCAAAGGGGTCAAAAATTAACGCAATTCCTAAATGGGTCGCGGCCTCCCATGCCGAATGTTTTATGAATAATTCATATAATCCCAAAAGGACAAAACCGATGTAGAGGTATTTGTTAAAAGATGTTTTCATGCGATTCGTTGTGATTGCTTCAAAATTAAAAAAAGCATAGAAGAAAAAAAATTACCCCAGAATATTCGGCATATTCGATGATGAACAAGCTTATCATAAAACAAAAAAGAGGTCAGGCCGACCTCTTTTTTAATAGGCTAATTTCACTAATTATTGAACAATCCAATCCGTATATTCGTCGGTCATCGTTCCTAACTTGGCCAACTCGTCAGCGACAGGTTTCATTTTAGCGTTGGCTGCATTTCCACCAGCATTCATCGTTCCATCAGGATTATAAAATTTATTTCTTTCCGCATCGTTTTTATAAATAATTAAGACCCCCATTTTATTGGCTGATTTCCCTCGAACAAATTTTAACACGTGGCTTTGACAAGAAAATGCTTTTGATGAAGCAGGAACCCATTTGGTTTTAACCGCATCTTCGAATTGCTGCATGGTGGTTTTCCCATTTAATTTAACAGAAAAAGTGTGCATGCCCACCAAAGTTCCCTTAGGTAGCACTTGGCCAAAAGCTGCTGTATTCAATAGAACAAAAGCAGCCAAGATTAAAAAGTTTTTCATTGTGTAATTTAGATTTAGTTTTTTCTTACTCGTATGGCTTTTCAGATTCCGCCCTGTTTTTTAACGTGATTTGCTGCCTTCACTTTGATAGAAAGATTTTATATTAAAAAGCTCTACTTTTCAAATAGAAAAGCAGGGCTTTAAATCATTGAAATTATTTCTTTTGAGAAGCGGCAATCTCAGCTTTCAAAGGAGCTGAATCCCACATTCGATACATCTTGACAATTTTATCTCCTTTCCAATAAATCAAAAGATGCAATGGAACGGTATTTCTAGCTTTTGTGTAGCGGCCGATCCCCACCAAGGTGCCCCAATATCCAGTAATGACATCCCCATTTGCAAATACAAATGTTTTAATGGCATTCGGACCCGTAGTGACTGTTATTGATGTATTTAGTGTGTGTACAAACGTAT
>Ga0222712_10007925_pt1 | contig 10153 bp, 23 predicted proteins | sample C33_657DmetaG_FD_165043 | JGI IMG/M metagenome (GOLD analysis project Ga0222712, IMG submission 165043) | Estuarine water microbial communities from San Francisco Bay, California, United States - C33_657D | ecosystem: Environmental > Aquatic > Marine > Unclassified | place: USA: California...
TCTCTACTTTGATTTGGGTGAGTTCATCTGCTGCTTCGTGGGAGTTCTCTACCCGTGCGAGCTTGGGTGTCGTGTACTCCGCCATCTTGTTCAGCAGGTCAAGTGCGCCCTTCGGGTCATCAGCAGCAACCTGCGTGAGCCATAAGGTCATATTGTCAAGGTTGGCTTCAATGAGGTTTTGGAATGCCTCACGGATTTTGTTTGTGCTTTTGTTAGGCACACCTGCGGGGCGACCTGCGGGATTGCCGCTTACGCCTTTGACTAAGTTGGGGTTACCTCTTGGCATTTTGTTTTATTTTGAACTTTTCTAAATAACCCTTTTTGCAAGGTGGTGGTTGTGTGTTGCTTGCAATCGCTCTTTGTATTCCTTTATATCACCGTATGCAACGTGGCAGGTTCTACACAAGGCCATTAGGTTCTCTATCGTATCCGCATTTTTGCTTCCGCCCATTCCACGAGCCTCAATGTGATGGATGTCTACGGCTTTTGACCCACAGACTTCGCAAGGCACAAAGTCAGTTGTATCGTAGCCCATTCCCTTTAGGTAGACCTTTGTGTGGTTCTTCATTTTTTGTAGAGCCAACAATCGTCAATGAATGTGGCGTGGGGTAGCAGTTCATCTACGGCTTGAATTACGCCTTGCCAATTTTCGTGATAGTCATCTCCTGCTATGTAGCCTCCCTTCTTTACTTTTGGAAGCCATAGCTGAATATCCTCCTTTACCGCTTCATACGTATGGGTTAGGTCTATGAATACCACGTCAAGGGATTCTGCTTTGAACTTGCGTGCTGCCGCTTTGGATGTTTCTCGGATGGCCTTGAACTTGCGCTCACCCATATTCTCAACGAACAGGTCGTAGATGTCTACCTCCGTTGCGAGCTTGTGGGTAGTGGTGAGTTCGTTTGGTGATCCCTTCCAAGTGTCCACGATTGTGACATTTATTCCGTGAGCGTTGTCACATAAATAGGCAGATGACTTGCCGAGCCACGCACCGAGTTCTACGAACGAGCCTCCCTGTGTGACTTTGGAGATCAAGAAGTCGTATGCTGCTTGATGGTTGAACCACCCGTCAATTTGTTTAGATGTTTTCATCGCAGGGCGTTATAGTAGCAAAGGTAAGCATCCACGCAGATCAGCGTTCCTTGAGCTGCTAATGCAGCAGCAAACTGACCATCAGCCTCGTAGATGTTAGAGAAGCGGAGCTTGGGTACGTGGTAGGGTTTGAACATAAATGATGCGGTGTCTATGTTCCCGACTTTTGGTTGGTCGGTAGGGCGTAGCCTTCCCTCCTGTCCCCACGTTACGATTGACGAGTCAAGGTTATGGAGGTTTGACCATTGCTCGTTGAACTTAGGGTGTAGGATGTTATCATCATCAAGAAAGTAAACCCAATCCTCTTGTGTGAATTGGTCTTGGTAAAGGTCAAGGAACTCGTTGCGTAGTGGGTTGCCCCAATGTCCTGTCTTCTTAGAGTAGTGGGTTACGTTTGCGCCTGTTGCTTCTTTGAAGTCGGTAGATGCATCCATCATCACCACCCACGTAGCCCACTCAGGAATGTACTGCTTGATGCGTTTGAGGTTTTGTGGGCGTGAGCAAGGGGTTACAATGTAAAGCATCGCAGTTCGTTTATTTTGTCCATCGTGAAATCCTGAACGTACTCGTATAGCGATTCGGTTAGGTCTTGGACTTGGTTGGGGTTTTCGTTTAGCCTCTTGATTGCTTCTGCCCATTCGCTTGGGTGGTTAATAGCAATGCAGTTGTCTTTGGTGATGTAGGGTTCGTATGGGTGCGTGTTGCTCACAATAAGAGCACACTTGCTGAATCCTGCCTCAAGCATCTTTAGGTGCGATTTACACTTAGCAAACTCGCTTGTAGTTAACGGCACAAGGCTAACGTCAAAGTATTCATACAGGCGATGGTAGTGTGTAGGTGGCATCGTGGGTAGCTTGTATGCTGCTCGCATCATATCGGGGTAGTTATCTACCTCCGCCACATACGATTCGTAACCCGATAGGTCAATGGTGCTATCTCGGATGTCTGCTTGGTGGTGGTTGCCACCGATGTAACCGAAGCGCACCTTGTCTGATGGCTCTCGGTTTATCTGCCAAGTGGGTACGCTGATGGCGTTTGGGATTACTCGGATATTGGTGTTGTACTTCTTCACCTTTGAGGCGAGGTGCTTGTTGGTTACCCATACCTCGTCTGCTGCTTTCATAGACCGTATGATGCGGTCTTTCATCTGCCTTGCGTAAAATCCGTTTAGGGGATGGTTAGGTGGTAGCACCCACCAATCATCGTTATCAATGATTAGCTTAATACCTTCCTTGCGGCATAGCCTAACGAAGTCATCAAACGGCTCAACAGGGAACGCACGGCTTGAGAAGAAGTGGGTGATCTTAGGCCATACCTCAGGCTCAATGTCCGTTATCTTCTCAACGAACATTACGTCTGCCTCTTGATGGCAAATCAAAGGGGCAAACACACGATGGTATGCTACCCCTGAGTTTACCTTGTGGAAGGCCACAACGAACGGCCTACTCATAATGCGTTCCGAGATTTCCATTTTGCCCGATTATATCCATACGCTTGTTGAGTTCTTCCTCCATCAGATCCCACTCCTGTTGTGCTGCGTGCATAGCGCAGGCACGGACTTGGCGCATCTGCTCACGCTCCCATTGCTTTGCTGCGTAGCGTTCAAGATACTGCACCCACATACGAGCAGCGACTGCTTGGCGTTGGGGTTTAAACGGATAGGTGCTGCGTAGCCTCGCCATTGCGATACGCATAAATTGCTCTCTCATAGGTTTAGTTCGTTTTCGTTTAGGATGCGGTGTAGGGTGTTGCGAATCTTCTCGTAGGTTTCGTGTTCCATATCAGGCATTGAATCAGGAGCGTACTTGGTCAAAGCTCGCAGTTCGTTATCCATTACCCAAGCAACGTACTTCCATTTTGCTCCATTGACTGCATCTTGGAACTCCTCTTGCTCATCGGGTAGGTTGTATTCAAGTGTTGCTTTCATTTCTCGTTGGTTTTGTATTCTTTATCAAAAGAATCTGCAATCTGACGGGTAGTTAAATCTCCGTACTTAAAAGCAAAGTCAACCATCTGCTCCTTCTCTTTTTCAAGCATTGATTCTGCCTTACTTATTACTGCTGATTTGTGAATTGTGGGCACATTTGTTGGGTAGTCATTAAGCCACTCAATCAACTCTTGCATTGGTGTTTTCATTTCTCGTTGGTGTTAAAGGTTTTGTTGAGGTGTTGCTCATACATATTTACTGTATCTGCCTGCCCCGTAGCATACCAATCAATCATTTGCTCCTTCTCCATTTCTTTGGCTTGTTGCCATTCTTCTATGGTGATTGCACGAGATTTGTCTATCTCCATCAACCATTCTACTGCTGTCTGTTTCATTTCTCGTTGGTTTTACTGATTTCAAAAGTTCATTCGTTATCGTGATGTGAGTGAAGTATGTTGCTGCGTTGTTGCCATAGGCAAACCGCTTTCGCTCTTCACTTGTCATATTTGACAAAGCCAATAGTTCAGTAGCCCTTCCCATCTTACAATTCACCGAAGATGGTGTACGAATCCAAGTCCTCACCCAAGATGAAGAACTGCTTGTACAATTCTATTGCCTCAAGCGTTTTGCGTTCGCCTTCTGCTACAAATTCAGGAGTGATGGAGTAGATACCCACATCCAAGCTCGCCTTGTCAATAGCGATGAAGTAGAACTTGTCAATGGGTATTCCGAATAAGCGAGTGTAGATGAACGCCTGTACATCGTAACCATACTTCTTTGCCGAGTAAGGGAAGGCACGCAGGTCGGTTGTTGTTTTGAGGTCAGCCAAGAAGCCATCAGCGATGATGTCGGCCTTTGCACGGAAGGGCATCCCGCCAATGGTTCCAATCGCAGGTTGCTCAAACTCGCAGCCTTGAATCATTGACAGGAAGTATTCGTTGCGAAGTAGGGCATCAGCGATGCGCTGCGCTTCATCCATCTCCTTACGGGTGCAGATGTTGCGTTCGCCTTTTGCTTCTTGCCAAGCTTTAGCGTTCTTGCTCTGCACCTCAATGACCTTGTACTCCTCCACACGATGCGGCTCAAGAGCCATCAGGTGAACGAGCCTACCTACCGAGAAGGCATCAGAGTCCTCGCTGCCGTACTTGGTGACGTAGTGGTAGGTCTTGGGTGAGGTTAATAATAATTTACAAGCTGAAGATGACAAGGCATTCTTTGATAGGTTGCCGTAGTAGAAGTCATCATCGTGCATACGGCTCTTTAGGGTTTCTAAATCCCAAGTGCTGCCATCAAGTAGTTCTATGATTTTCATCTGATTGGTTTTGTTAAAGATAGTAAATTATTCGTAGAGCGCATCAAAAAATTCTTCTTCTGACTTGCCTGAATCGTGCTGCACCTTACCCAAGAAGTAGGCTGATTGGATTGTGTTGCGCTCAAAGTGAAGGAAAGCCTCCTTCGTTGCATCGCTAAATTCGGGATGGTTCTCAAAGAACACGGTGAATGGTGTTTTCATTTTAGTATTCATCTGCGGCTACTGACGTTGCCCAATTAATCCACTTGTAGTACAACTGCATATCCATCTTGGTAGGTGGGTTGCTGATGTGTGAGGTAGGGTACGCAGTTGTATTCGTGTAGCCATCCTCGTTGTAGGATTCCTCTACGTACTCAATTTGCATCTCGTACTTGCACATATCATCCACCGATTCATAGCCAAGCCATTCAGCGAGGTATTCGTTATCGGTTCCTGCTTCTACGGCATCCCAATAAGCTTGTGGCATCACGTTGGAATCTTCAAGCCACATATGAAGGTCATCAATTTCAAATAGCATCTTACATTCCTGTGATAAATTCAACGATTGCCATTGAACCCATAAGAGTTCCAATGATCACGATAGAAGCAATCAGCTTCGCAAAGAACACCTTGACGGTGTGGGCAGATATTTGTTTCATTTTGATTGGTTTTAAATGATACCCAAATGTACACAAAGCATTGACACCCACAACACTATGGGTTAAATTGAATATCTATTGCATAAAAAAGAGGGCTATTTGCCCTCTCTCCATTGTGTGTAGCAAATTGCTACGGCTTGGTCTTTGTCGGTGTACTCGCTTGAGATCTCCTGCATACATCGCTGAATGTAGTCGCTCTGCTTCTCACCTGCTTGGGGCTTGGGAATTGGCATAGTGTAAATAAGTGTTGATTTGATTCATTAGCTGCGGCCTGTCCTTGATGCCGTCTTCGTTGTAGTAGACGTACAGGTAGGGTGCAAACTGTTCTTTGTATCGTTCGTTTTTTGCTCGGTGTCCCTCTTTGGCCTTCAGTTGGTAGGGGGTACTCATCATCAGGTAGGATTCGGGCTTGATCTGAACGCCAAGAATCAGCGTCTCACCATAGAACATCTCTGCGTCAATGCAGTAGTCGTGATCCGTAGCAAACGAGGTGCGCTTGAAGTGAGCCTCAGGGAACGCCACGTTCAGTTCGTGGATCACCATCAGCTCTTTTGCAAACCCATTCCACGTCTGACCAAGCACACGATGATAGATGTATCGTTTGATTGTTGCTTCGTCAAGGTCAGGCAGGCGTTCTTGGAGTTCGTTGTACGCAATGTAAAGCCCCTCCCATCCCTGCACGTCCTTGTAGTACTGCTCCCATCCCTTTTGATTTGGGTTCTCGGTGGTCTCGTAGTAGTCCGATACCAACCGGACGCACTCGCCAACAATGTCCTTGCTGAAGAACGGATTGATTTTGGCGTTCTTGTTCAACGACCTGTAAACCTCCTTCGGGATGGAGATGGTGTAAATCATCAGTAGGCGTTGTATAGTGCCTCCAATTCCTGCACACGGGTTCTCAGGCAAGAGCCGCAGCCTGTCGCCTGCACTCGGTCGTGAAATACACGGTTGTAGATTTTGTTAATCTCCGTTTGTTGCGCTGACGAAATGACGTTGCTGCCCTTGATGGTGCCGATGAAGTCGTACTCCTCTTTGGTCAAGCACTCAGGCTTCTTGTAGCGGAACAACTGATTGAGCTTCTCCTTGCGGGCCTCGCAGCCGCAGTCAATGCCTGTCTGCTCGCTGAACCAATCTACCGCAGCTTTGATTCCGGTTGCGGTGGTGATTGATTCGATGGTGTCACCGAGTCCGCTATTCTTCTTGGGCCGACCTCCACGCTTGGTAGGAGTCGTTGCATTCTTCTTGGATTCGTTCTCTTGCATTTTTTAGGGTGTTGAAAATTGATCGGGCTGAGATTTTTGTTTCATCCGCCAACGTGCGAATGCTCATATCGGTGTTGTGGTACAGGGCAAAGATTTTCTTGTCGTACCAATGCCATTCGTCAGCAAACTCCCAAATCTCGTTGTAGAGGTTGACGAGGTTTTTTTCAGCTTCTTCGTTAGCCTCCTCGAAGATCAGCTCGTCCTCAAGGATGGAGATGTCTACAAACTCGAATCTTGATTTGGCTTTCATTAGGGTGGTGTACATATTGCGAAGGGTAACGTACACGAAGAAGGTGTTGACCTCCGTTTCGTTGTACATTATCTTCTCCGCCTCGTCAACGTACTTGTACAGGCGGACGTACATCTCTTGGACAATATCTTGGGCAAGCTCTTGGTCTGCACCAAAGCTCCGTGCCATCCGAATCCAATCGGTATGACGTGCCGCAAGTATTGTCAGGAGTTCCAACTAACCTCAAAAATTATTAGAAACAACGCAAACTGAAGTTCGTGTTGTAGGTCATTGCCGTACTCATCAGTCGTTGAGGCGTAGTTAACGCCAAACAAGAATCCTGTGATGGGCCAAATGCTGATTTCAAAATTCATCGAATGTCTTTTTCAAAGTTAGGTAAAGTTCCTTATACTTAGATAACTCGACAACCACCTCGTTGAGTCGGGTGATCTCACGTTCGTATGAGCTGATGTCGATATCCTCAAGCACGTCAAGGTCTACCTCGTTTTTTATCTCGCAAGCGATTTTGTAGAACCTCCGGTAGTCGGTATAGAATAACCTTGATTCGTGCTGCTTGATTGAATGGACAATGCTGCTATGATCACGACCAAGTATGTTGCCGATCTCCATCAGGGTTGCGGTATGGCGAAAGGCGTTTGAGAACGCCCCACGTAGCAACGCAAGCTCTTGCCTGCGGCTGCCGTCATCGTGCAACCCACAACGGGTGAAGTATTGAATCTTTGCTTGCTTTAGCTTTTGTATCTCCCAAGCTCTCATCTGCATTTGCAGAGTTTGGCTCTGCCCTCCTTGTAATTGGTTAGTATCTTGCTCATTGGTAGCACGAAGTGTTTGTGGTCTCGGAGCCTCTTGATTTTCATCTCCGATGCCCATTCAACCAACTTGTCTTCTTTGTCTTGGATGATGGTGTACTCCTGCACGAGGTAGTCAACGCCATCCACTTCAAAGCATTCGTACTGTTGGAATGGTGAAAGGATCTGCTTCATAGGTTGTCCTCAATAATCTTTTGCAGCCGCTCAATCTCGTAGTGCATCTCCTCGTTGTCAATCCGCAGCTTGGCGTTGGCGAGGTACATCTCGTTCATCTTGCTTTCGATGTATTGGCGGTAATCGATGAACTGCTGAAGAAGGAGGTCTGCGTAGTGGCACGTCATCACGTGGTGCAGCATCTCATCTTGTATCTCTCTGCCGTTTGCTTTATCTGCTGCTTGCTTGGCGAGCCACATTGCGGTGCCTGCGAGCATCAGTTGTTTTTCCCTGATGTACAGGTCGTGGGAGTCGTCAGAAGGGTACATCGTTTGGGTTGATTAGTTCGACAGGTTCATCCTTTGTTTGAAGTAGCAAGTTACGTCCATTCATCTTAAATCCTACGTTACCAATGATGGACTGAAGTACAAGGGGTGTTTCCAATGGCGTAACACGACCTCCGGTCTCCATCTCTTTGATTTTGCGAACGTGGATGTGCGTGTAAATCCAATCCGTTTCGTGCTGCGAGTAGCGGTGGATTACGAGTACCGAATCAGCACGGTTGCCCCACTTGCCTCCTCCTTCAATGTCAGAGGTCATTGGGGGCATCGGCATACCTCCGTAGGTATGGCTCGGAGAGTGCGTTCTACGCATCGCCTCCGTCACGGGGTGGGTGTTCACGATCGTGGTCACGTTGTTCTTGTGGGCAAACACCCGAATCGCTGAGGCTACCTCGTAGTGGTATTCGTGCATTCCTGTCTTGCCCAATTTCTTCTGATCGGTTGAGAGGGAGTTGTACGGGTCAATCATTGCTCCTGTGTAGTCCCATTCGTTTTTGATGGAGTCCATTACGTCAAGGAGTTCAAAGGCGTTGAATAGCCTGTTGCCGTCTATGAACTGAAAGTATTCATTCACGAAGTCGAGCTTTCGGTACATCGTCTGCTCATCAATTCCCTGTATTGGCTTGCACGCAAGGAACTCAATGAGCTTGCGCTTGAGGCTATGCACATCATTCTCGGACGAGTAGATGAGCCACTTCTTGCCGTGATTGTACGACTGAAGAAGCATCAGGTACATCAAGGTATGGGTCTTGCCCACGTTGGCGTGGCCCGTGACCACGATGAACTCGCCATCTTTAAAGCGTAGGTATTGGTCAAGTTCAAAGACACCGAGCTTGCCTGTGTCGTAGTACTTGCCTTTCATTGCCCGCTGCAAGTACGGCAGCGAATCTTCATTGGGTAGTAAGTCGGGATGTTTCATATTCTGATTGGTGACGCTAATATACAAACATTCTTAAAATAAAAAAGCCCCTCCGGAGAGGGGCCTTATCACAACGATGCCAAGAAACCAATCAGAAAGGCGATTCGTTGCGTGTTGCGAAGTGTTCGGTGTGCGAAACGGGTGCGGCTGATTGGCCCGACATCCACTTGTTGAAGGTCTCTGCGTTAGCCAAGATGGTGTTCACATCGTGAGCTGCTGCACAGGCGTACTCAACCGCTGCCTTCAAAGCAACTTGGCGGATGATGGAAGCGGAGCGGTCATCTCCTGACGATTTCGAAGCGTTGGAAAAGCTGCCTCCGAAACTTCCACCACCGCCAAAATTGTTAGGGCGTTGGATTTTGATAGTACCCTTTTCGTTCTTGGAGTACTCTACCTCATCGCCTACGGCATAAGAGGGGGTTTGTGATTTTGCAAACGCAGTTCCGAAGTCACCGTTGTCGAAACGGATCTCCAACTTGAACAGGTCTTGCCATTGCCCCGTAGGGGTGATTGAAACGATTTTAGCCATTGTAGATTGGTTTAAATGAATAGATGAGATTGCTGCTCCAAAACCTCGATGCGAGCCTTCAGCTCATCAACTTTGCTTTGTAGTGCTTGGATTTGCGCTTGCTGCGCTTGCATTGCTTGGGTGTAAACCTCTTGGGAAAGTGAAAGTGTCATTTGATTGGTTTTAAGTTTGACACTACAAATATAAACAAATTATTCTACAATCCAACCTTCAAATGTAATTTCAGCTGAGTCCTTTGGTAAAGATTGGTCATAATACATCTTGATTCGGTCAACGTACTTGGGTGAGTCATCCTTTACCCCTCCCCATTGCTTGAAGGCATCAAGGGCGAACTTGATTGCCATCACCGAATTGTCCAAGTCATAGCGGTAGTTGACTCGGCACTTGATGCTGACGTGATCAAGCTCGTACTTGTCGAACTGTTGCAGTTGTTGCAACACCTCACCGCAATGCTTCTCTTTAGCCTTTGCTCGGACTGTCCAATGCTTGGATGCATAAAACGCATTAAGGCTTGGAACCTTACCGATGGTGACTGTGTAGGAGGTCAGTCGGCCTGTTGGTACCCGCATTGGATGGCGAAGTGGTAGTCGAGCTTGGCGATTTGAGCGAGCAGCTCTTGCTCTTTGTATTTCGCCTGTTGGCGAGCAGCGTAGTTGCTATCGCAGTTAGCCATCAGCGAGGCACACTCCTGAAGGATGAAGTCAATCTTCCTGCGCTTGGCGGGGTTAGTATAGTACTGCATACTTGACATCGATTCCTTCTTTTGTTGTGCTTGTTCCTGATTGCTCATCTGCTGATAGTTTGGCTTGGCGTTCTAATTCAAATTTCAAGTGGGCGATTGCCTTCTTGATGTCTTGGGTGATGGGGTTATTTGGCTTCTTGCCCGCTCTCATCAGGTAGGTGAGTGCCGTTCCGAGATTGT
>Ga0222712_10007926_pt1 | contig 10152 bp, 10 predicted proteins | sample C33_657DmetaG_FD_165043 | JGI IMG/M metagenome (GOLD analysis project Ga0222712, IMG submission 165043) | Estuarine water microbial communities from San Francisco Bay, California, United States - C33_657D | ecosystem: Environmental > Aquatic > Marine > Unclassified | place: USA: California...
GAACTCAGCACAGCTGAGTTGGAACGCCTTTGGTGCGGTTGCCTGTGGTGATCCAGAAGCAGGTGAAGTTGTGACCGCCGCAGAGCCAAGACCCACAATCATGAGCGCGAGGAATAAGTCGGCGTAAATCCAACCAGCACCGTCTTCGCCTGAGTTTGATTTACGGCGAAAGCCAAAACCTTTAGCCACGTCCAGTTTTCTTTCGGCGGCGCAAGGTGGTTGGAATCACCAGACCGACGATAATCGCTAGAGCAATTGGAAGCGAAATTAACAACTTTCCGGTGGTGGAAAGTCCTGCCGATTCATATCCAACAATGACGCCCAACGTCACCAAAGCTTCCGCTCCCGCAGCGCTCTTGCCATCTACAACAAATCGATGGCTGCCTTCTTGCAACATGGTGGACAACTTGATGTTCTCCAGGACCTTCCCGCTGGAGTCGGCTTTGATTGTCGCAAGCAATTGAGGTGTCGAGAACATCCACACTTCAACATCTTGATTTGCTGCAAAACCCGTTCCTTCAACTGAGACGGAATCGCCACCAGTCACTCGAAGGTTTCCATCGCCATCTAACGGAAGAATTGTTCCATCTCGACTAATGCCATTGAACGTGACGTTCACGCCGCCAGCACCAACGGTGACGCGGTTATTCGCACGCGTGACAGTGGCCGTGATTTCTTTGCCATCAATAACCATCGCGCCGGACCCGGGAGCTGCTTCAGGAGCATCCGGTGCAGGAATTGTCGTTGTAGTTGTCGTTGACTTCGGAACAGATGTTGTTGATGTTGATGATGCAACGGTTGCCCCACCACCAGATGAACCTGAGCCCGTACCAGAGGCACCAGCGCCACCCGATGCAATTGTCGTAGTAGTGGTCGTTGTGGCGTCAAGTGCACGCCCACTTGCTGTAGCGCTCGTTGGTCTGTAACCAGTGCGAGATGCAGTGACCGTGACTGTTGACGTTCCAGATGCAGTCAAGCCCGAGACAGTCACATTGCCCGCTGAATGGACAGCCGTTGCTCCATTCGTTGCAGTGACAGCGTATGTGAAGCTATTGGAGTAGTTCGAGATTGCAAATGTAAAACCATCTGCAGTCGAAGTTGTTGTTGAGAATGTTGGCGTTGGCGCATCAGGGGGATCCGTCACTGTCAACGAGAATGTGCCCGATGAACTGCCACCACCATTTGTTGCAGTGATGGTGTACGTCGTTGCCGCACGGGTCGCAGTGGGCGTTCCCGTAATGAGACCAGTCGAAGTCGAGAAACTAAGTCCCGCTGCCAATGTCGATGGACTAATGGAATACGAGGTTGGTGTTCCACCTGTATTCGAGATGGAATACAAACCGCTGACTGCGTTGTCAACATTTGCAGTTGCAGATGATCGCGAAAGCGAAATTGATGGTGCTTGGATTCGGGTTGCCATCACAATGGTGCGACCCACTGACGTATTCGGAGTAGTTAATGGATAGGACAAGGAAGTGATGTTGCCATCACTCAACCGGATAATGCTGACTCCACTACCTGTGACTGCGTAGAGATAATCACCGTCAGGAGTGAGGGCCACTCCACCTTCGCCACAACCAACGGAGTATGTATCAAGCACAGAGCCGTCTGATACTCGGACTTTTTTGATGTTGCTTCCGTTCGAGACATACAGGAAGTTTCCATCTGCGCTCACCGCTGCCGGCGCAGCAGCGCCCACTGGAATCAAACGTGTGTATGTGTCTGTTGATGAGTCAATAACGGCGATGCCCGTATTCACTCCTACGAAAATATTGTTACCAACCGGTGATGCAACAGTCCACGATGGGTTGCTCCATGCAGCGTTGCTAATCGAAGTGAGAGTGTTTCCCGTTGCAGCATCAAGGACGCCAACGTTCTGATAAACGTCTTGCATCGGCACATACAACTTTGAATCATCTTGTGCCATGGCGAATGCGTACTGCGTTGCCCATGGGCGATATCCGGGAGACAACACTTGCCAAACATTCGAGTTGTCCGACAATTTGTACTTGGCTCGGTAGTAACCCATCACTACGTACATGTACTGATCGTCTTTGCTGACTTTCATGGCTGTTCCTCCAAAAGGAAGAAGAGAGAAAGTCCCTGTTGCTGTGTCAATTACGGCAGCGTTTCCCTGGCAAGATGCAGCGTTGTACACCTTTGTGCCAGCGTTATTCACCGTGTTTGTCATTCGATTACAACGCCAGTTGTTCTGCGATGGCTGGAAATCGCCCACAGATGTACCCCAAGATTGGGTACTGGTGTTGATGACATGTGAAAAGTGGCCATTCTCGGATGAGAGATACGCATAGGTCGGCGGTGCCGACGCCACCACGGGGCTCGCTTCCATGACGACTGGGACAGCTGCAGCAAAAGTGCTGACACCAAGAATCGAGGTCGCTAGAAAGATTCGACGAAGGCCCTGCAGTGATTTCATAAAAAGAAAATAACAGTCTGAAACTCCTCGCCAACAGTCAGAGACTTCACGCGACAGAGATGTACCTTGTACAGTCAGGTCACATACCTATGGTCAAGAACTCGACTCCCGCGAAACCAAAACGGCGATCCCCCATTACTCGGGCTGAGGGCGAACAACGCCTGGTCGACGCGACCATCCAACTCATTCGTGAACGGCCCTTCTCAGAGGTGGGCGTGCGTGAGATTGCGACTGTTGCAGATGTGAACCACGGTTTTGTACACACGTGGTTCGGGTCGAAGAACGATCTTCTTATTGCTGCGACGCGTCAGCTTGTGGAGCAGGCAGCGGCCAAAGTTGCTGATGTTGCTCCAGGCCAACAAGCAATCGACCCGATGAATCCCGACATTCAATTGGCGATTCGCCTTGCCATCTGGTTGGACCTTGAAGGAGCCAATCCGCGAAATGTTCTTCAGGAGATGCCGATTATCACTGCCCTCTCTCAAAGATTCATTGAGGTTGATGGCTTATCCCCCGCAATTGCTCAAGTAGCTGCAGCGCAAGCAACCGCAATTGGCATTGGCACCGTGATATTTGCCCCGCTCATTGACATGGATAGTCCAGAAAAAGTGGCTCAGATTTTCAGTCTGTGGCGCCACAACCTCGGGTTGTTGGCCAAGTACCCACCCGCATAGCCTGAAGGCGTTCAGTTTCGGCTGAGCGGTACATATTCAAAACACCCCTTGCAGGGTCGGGTGAAAGTCCCAACCGGCGGTTACAGCCCGCGAACCTCATCACCTCGGTGGTAAGGCCGACTCAGTGAAATTCTGAGGCCGACGGTCATAGTCCGGATGGGAGCAAGGACACAACATGACTAACCACGAGGCGCTCATGCGCCGTGCCATGCATATGGCTGAGACAGCGCGTTTGCACGCGCGTCCTAATCCGTGGGTGGGTGCTGTCCTTGTTTGTACAAATGGCGCGATACACGAAGGCGCCACACAATCTCCTGGAAATGCCCACGCAGAGATTGTCGCTCTGCAATCTGCAGCCGCAGCAGGTGATTCCACTGTCGGAGCCACTCTCTACACAACGCTTGAACCGTGTTCACACATCGGCCGTACTGGTCCGTGCACAGAAGCGATCATGGCCGCCGGAATCACACACGTTGTTTCCGCCATCGCCGACCCTGACTCAAAAGTGGCAGGCACCGGTTTTGCTGCACTTCGCGCAGCAGGCATTGAAGTCACCGAGGAAGTATGTGCTGACGATGTCACCCGTCAGCTCGCTCCGTATTTGCACCACCGCCGCACGGGTCGCCCGTTCGTGATGTTGAAGATGGCCACAACGCTCGATGCACGCACGTCCATTCCGAATGGTCCGCGCTGGTTGACCGGTGAAGTGGCACGCACACGTGTTCATCAATTGCGCGCCGAGAGCGACGCAATAGTTGTTGGCGCCGGAACAGTTCGTACCGACGATCCAGAACTCACAGTGCGACACGTAAAAGGACCATCGCCACGACGCATTGTGCTGTCACACAACCCCATTGCAGGCGAAGCAAAAGTGCACCCCTGCACCGTGTGGTCAGAAAGCTTGGATTCATTGCTCGACACACTCGGTAGCGAAGGTGTCTTGCAGTTGATGGTGGAAGGTGGCCCCATTGTGGCAACAGCATTCCATGACCAAGGACTCATCAATCAATACGTTTTCCACATTGCGCCGATTGTGTCTGGCAGCAGTGAAGCACTCGGCCTCTTCGTTGGTGATGTGCAACAAGAACTCTCGCACTGCGCTGTGGTCTCCACCACCGCAATGGGCGATGACGTTGAGATCGTTTTAGAACCCCTTACAGAGAAAGTTGGAGCATCATGAGCGAATCAGGTCTTGATCCAATCGAAGATGTCATTGCAGCAATGGCACGTGGAGAAATTGTTGTCATGGTTGACGACGAAGACCGCGAGAATGAAGGCGACTTCATCATGGCCGCAGAACATGCGACGGCAGAAAAGCTTGCATTTATTGTGCGCTACTCCACGGGCGTGATTTGTGTTCCTCTCACGGGCGAGCGTTGTGAAGAACTCCGCCTGCCACTCATGGTGGAACAAAACACAGAAAGCCAGCGCACCGCATACACCGTCACCGTTGACCTCATCGAGGGAACAACAACAGGTATCAGTGCGGCGGATCGTGCGGCAACATCTCGCGCCATTGCTAATCGCGATGTTGACTACAAGGCATTTGCGCGCCCAGGACATATCTTCCCGTTGCGCGCACGCACAGGCGGCGTATTGAAGCGTGCAGGCCATACCGAGGCAGCAGTGGACCTTGCGCGTCTTGCTGGTTGCGAGCCTGTTGGCGTCATCTGTGAAATTCAGAATGACGACGGCACCATGATGCGTCTTCCCGACCTTCGAAAATTCTGTAAAGAGCACGGTCTCTTGTTGTCCTCCATTGAACAGCTCATCGAATACCGCCGTCATAACGAGCGACTCGTCGAGCGCATGGGTGAAGCTCAAGTTCCCACCGAATATGGCACTTTCAATTGCGTGGCATATCGCAGCACGATTGATGGCATTGAGCACCTCGCATTTGTGAAAGGTGATGTCACCTCTTCTGAACCAGTACTCGTGCGCGTACACAGCGAATGTCTCACGGGCGACGTCTTCAGTTCACGTCGTTGCGACTGTGGCCCACAGTTAGCTGCAGCAATGAGCATTGTTGACAAGGCAGGTAGCGGTGTCATCGTGTATCTGCGTGGCCATGAAGGTCGTGGCATCGGAATCGGACACAAGATCCGTGCATATTCATTGCAGGATCAAGGTCGTGACACCGTTGATGCAAACACAGAACTTGGTTTGCCCGTTGACAGCCGCGAGTACGGCATCGGCGCACAGATCCTTGCTGATCTTGGCGTTCGCGACATTCGCCTCATGACCAACAATCCAGCAAAGTACGGCGGTCTCGGGGGCTACGGCCTCAGCGTGGTGGAACGTGTTCCTTTGAACACCATTCCCACCCCGGAGAACGAGGGCTACCTTCGCACCAAGCGCGAACGCATGGGGCATCTCATCGATTTGAACGACGGAAAAGGAACATCAAAATGACACGTGCAGGATCTAGCAGCGCAATGCCCGACCTTGATGGGAAGGGCCTTCGCATTGCAATCATCGGAGCTCGCTTTAACGACCACATCGTGACCAAATTGCGCGACGGAGCACTCCGCGGCCTTGAGCGTCTTGGCGTTGCCGACAACGACATCATGGAATCATGGGTGCCCGGCGCATTCGAACTTCCACTCGCTGCGAAAGTTCTTGCACAAACTGGAAAAGTAGATGCCATCATCTGCCTCGGCACAGTAATTAAGGGTGACACGCCTCATTTTGATTACGTCTGCGGCGAAGCAGCTCGTGGAATTCAAGATGCTCAGCTTGCAACCGGTATCCCCGTCATGTTCGGAGTTCTCACAGTGAACACCGAACAGCAAGCGATTGATCGCAGTGGTCCTGGCATCGACAACAAGGGCGACGAGGCGGCCGTTGGCGCAGTCGAGATGGCTCTTCTCGTGAAGTGTCTCACCGCTTAATTTCAGAAGGTCTTGCCAAGCGGGACTCTTCCCGCACACTTGGTCGTGTACAGGAGGTGTGCATGGCCATACTTTGCACTCTGATTGTCACCGCATGTTTGTCGGTGTCCGCTTCCCCTACTCCACCTGCGCACGTAGTGACAGAGTCTTTGGTCTTTGCAAAACCGCTGAAGACATTTATCGCCACGGCTGATTCAGCCAAACGCGACAAACGCCTCGACTGGACGACCGATGGTTGCTCTGCTCCCGTTATCGGAAGCACCGGTCGAACATTTAACTTCTACAACGCCTGTCGACGACACGATTTTGCATATCGCAACTTCTCTCGCCTCGACAAAGGCAAATGGTGGAATGAAGAAATGCGTGCGCGAGTTGACGCTGTCTTCAAGAAGGACATGATGTCCGATTGTTCAACTCGAAGCACCCTCATTCAGAAATCCTGCTTGGCGTGGGTGAATATTTTCTACGAAGCGGTACGTGCCTACGCTGGCAAATAATTACCGAGCAACAACATCAATGAGTTGACACAGAATGCGTCCGGTGGCCCCCCACACGGTCTCATCATCTAATTCAAAAAAGTGAATATTGATGTCACCTTGTGGGCGAGACCACCACTCATTGCGATAGGTGTCTTCACGCGCAAGATCATGTAACGGCGTCATGAAAACGCGGGCCACTTCTGTTTCTTGCAAAGTGAACGTTGGAACACCATCAATGCGCGCCACAACAGGGATGATCAAACTGTTACTCACGAATGTGGTGAGTGGGTCTAGTTCACCAATGATGTGAACATTTTCAGTATTCAGTCCGATTTCTTCATGAGCTTCGCGCACCGCTGCTTCGTGCACCGATTCTGACTCCTCCACTCGACCACCGGGGAAAGAAATTTGTCCTGGGTGATTGCGAAGATGATCTGTGCGTCGAGTCAAGATCACCGAAGGTCCATTGGGGTGTTCAACGAGCGCAACGAGAACAGCGGAGATTCGCGCAGTTGCAACCCACTCTTGCGACATCTCAGAACTGTCTTCGTTGCGATCAACAACGTGTGATGAGACAGCACCAAGTACATGCTGCATGTTGTGCAACATCGCACGGTCATGCGCAAACCATGAAGGCGCATCGCCTTCGCGCCACTGCGAAGGACGCGGGATGACTTGGTCACCTCCGCGTCGACGAATCACTTGGCAGTGGGCGTCCAGCCCGAAGCCTTCAACTCAGCGAGAATCTCTGCAAGGCCGGCAGTCTTCAAGTTGGCAAGAACACGGCCGGGCATTTCTTCGCCCTTTTCCCATGCTTCCCATGCAGTAATCAACTTGTTGAGATCAGGTGCTGGTCGTTCAAATGCCATGACCAAAGCGTACCGAGACGAAGCCCTCAGCACCCGCGAGACCGATCAACATTGCACGAGTTGATACATCAAGGTCGATGAGGATGGCAGCGATAACCGCACCCAACGAAATCACAACTCCGATGATCTGATGGATCCGACCATTCGAGAGACGAAAGGCTGAAAGAGATGCCTTCACCGTTGCAGCATTTGCAATGACCAATGCGGCGAAGATTGCTGGAACTAGAGGAGTACCCGATCGTGCCGCAACGCTGGCCAGAGCAAAACCGATGATGTACTCCATCACTTGAGTCATCCACAGACGCTTCGGGCGCTTCGCTTTCTTGACCTGCTTCTGCACCTCTTTTGAAATGCGCTCTTCAAGTTCTCGGTCGGAGTCTTCAATCCGCTCGTCGATCTTTCTCTCAAGATCGTCGTTGTCATTGACTTCGCTGTCGATGTCCTCATTCGCCATGGACAAACCGTAGGCGGAAATGATTAATGGCCCGGACCATTCGGTCCGGGCCATTAACGGGAGGCTCTATGTACAACCGAACAAGGTCGGGTGTTATTCCCAGGGGTTGATTTACATCATCCCCATGCCACCAGGCATGCCGCCGCCCATGCCAGCACCGGCGCCACCGGCTCCTGGCTTGTCGGCAACAAGGCACTCGGTGGTGAGAACCAAAGCTGCAATCGATGCCGCATTCTGCAGCGCTGCACGGGTGACCTTTGCTGGGTCGATGATGCCTGCTGCAATGAGATCGACGTATTCGCCGGTCGCTGCGTTGAGGCCCATGCCGCCCTTTTCGGACTCCACACGCTGCACCACAACGGAGCCTTCGAGGCCCGCGTTGTCTGCAATGTGCTTCGCAGGTGCGATGAGTGCGTCATAGACAGTGCGTGCACCGGTTGCTTCGTCACCAATAAGTGACTCCACCACCTTGAGAACTGCAGGACGGCTACGCAAGAGAGCAGTACCGCCACCGGCGACAACGCCTTCTTCGATAGCTGCGCGAGTTGCCGAGATGGCGTCCTCGATGCGGTGCTTCTTTTCCTTCAATTCGACTTCAGTTGCTGCGCCCACCTTGATGAGAGCAACGCCACCGGCGAGCTTTGCAAGACGCTCTTGGAGCTTCTCGCGGTCCCAGTCGGAATCGGTGTTGTCGATTTCAGTCTTGATCTGGCTGATACGGCCGTTCACTTCGTCCTTGTCGCCAGCACCATCCACGATTGTTGTTTCGTCCTTGGTGATGATGACGCGCTTTGCACGACCGAGAAGGTCGAGCGTGACGTTCTCAAGCTTGAGACCAACTTCTTCGCTGATGACCTGGCCACCAGTAAGAACGGCCATGTCTTGCAACATTGCCTTACGACGGTCACCGAATCCTGGAGCCTTAACTGCTGTTGAGTTGAAGGTTCCGCGGATCTTGTTCACCACGAGAGTTGCAAGCGCTTCGCCCTCAACATCTTCAGCGATGATGAGAAGTGGGCGGCCTGTCTTCATGACGGACTCAAGTGCTGGAAGAAGTGCCTGTACCGAAGAGATCTTCGATGAATAGAACAAGATGTATGGCTCATCGATGATGGCCTCTTGACGCTCTTGATCGGTCACGAAGTATGGAGACAAGTAACCCTTGTCGAACTGCATTCCTTCAGTGAAATCAAGGTCAATACCGAACGTATTGCTCTCTTCGACTGTGACAACGCCGTCTTTGCCGACTTTGTCGATTGCGTCTGCAATGACTTTGCCGATGCTTGCGTCCGCAGCAGAAATTGTTGCAACGCTTGCGATGTCGCTCTTGTCGTCAACTTCTTTTGCTTGGCCCTTGATGGACTCAACTGCGGCTGCAACAGCCTTTTCGATACCGCGCTTCAAACCCATTGGGTTTGCACCGGCTGCGACATTGCGCATGCCCTGGTGAACGATTGCCTGTGCAAGCACAGTTGCTGTTGTAGTGCCGTCACCTGCGACGTCATTTGTCTTGGTGGCAACTTCCTTCACGAGCTGTGCGCCCATGTTCTCGAATGGATCGTCGATTTCGACTTCCTTCGCGATGGAAACACCGTCATTGGTGATTGTTGGTGCGCCGAACTTCTTGTCGAGAACGACATTGCGTCCCTTTGGTCCGAGCGTTACTTTCACCGCATCGGCAAGCTTGTTAACGCCTGCCTCGAGAGCGCGACGCGCCTCGTCATTGAACTTCAATTGCTTTGCCATGTTGAGACCTACTTGGTGACAACTGCAAGAACGTCACGGCTGGTGAGGATCAAAAGATCCTGTCCGCCATGAGAGATTTCGGTGCCGCCGTACTTGCTGTAGAGAACGACGTCGCCGACCTTGATGTCAAGTGCGAAGTGCTGACCTTCGTCATCGCTCCAACGTCCTGGACCAACGGCAAGGACGGTGCCCTGCTGTGGCTTTTCCTTTGCGGTGTCGGGGATGACGAGACCCGATGCAGTGGTCTGCTCGGCTTCGCTGGGCTGAACGACAATACGGTCGTCGAGTGGCTTCAGGTTCATGGTTTCCTCCGATGAATCGGCATTTCGAAAATGGACTCCGCACTGGCGAGCCAGTCCGGCGTTAGCACTCAAGGAGTGCGACTGCTAATGATACGGACGGGGCGGGCGCCTAGCAACCGAGACCGAGAAGCTGAGCGGTCTCGCGCAGGGGAAGCCCAATGATGTTGCTCATGGAGCCCCGAGTGGACTGCACGAGGGTGCCCCCCAGACCTTGAATGGCATAGGAACCGGCTTTCCCTTGCCATTCCCCCGTTCCGATGTACCAGTCCAACAGGGCGTCGGTGACTGGCTCGAAGGTGA
>Ga0222712_10007928_pt1 | contig 10148 bp, 8 predicted proteins | sample C33_657DmetaG_FD_165043 | JGI IMG/M metagenome (GOLD analysis project Ga0222712, IMG submission 165043) | Estuarine water microbial communities from San Francisco Bay, California, United States - C33_657D | ecosystem: Environmental > Aquatic > Marine > Unclassified | place: USA: California...
GAGTTGGCCGCTGCGGCGGATGATTTTGGTGGAGATGATCATGGGCTTGGGCTGGTTGCCCTGAGAGTCGTTGAGGACATCGAGGTCGGCCTTGCGCTTGCGGCGTTCGGCCAGGGCGCGGGCCACATCGTGGGCGTGGCGGCGGATCAGCACGCGCTCGATGCAGTGTTGGATGTCGCGCTCACCCAGTGTGGCGGCGGCGCCGCGCTCGGTTTTCTGCTCGATTTGCTGTTGCAGTTCGCTGGCGGCTTCAGTGGTGATTTGCTGCACGAACTTCTTGGTTTTCTCCGAGAAGATCTCCGCCTGCATGCCGCGCACGAGGAATAGATCGGTCACGCAGCGGCCAACGGTGTCGGCGATTTCGCCCAAGTCGAAGTCGCAGGCCTTGCCGTCAACGATGACTTGAATGGCGGGCAGGCGGTGTTTGGCCAGATCCGACCAATTGAACTGGGGTTTTTGATCCCGGGGCTTGCGGGCCATGCTGCGCATGGCGAGGTCTTCAGTGAGGGTTTCGAGCATGGGAAAGAGCGGGCAAAGGTGGTGCGGACGAGCGAGACTGACAGGGGTGGGGGCGGCAGGAAAAGGAGGAAATCGGGTCGATTTTGGGGTAGGTCAAAAGCAGCATTCAGGCCAAGAGCCCACAGCGCCTGCGCGGAGGCGGTGCGGGCGCTGGCTGGGCGACGATCAGAGGTCGTCGTCAGAGCTTTGCTTCAGGGCGGCGGACTTCTGGTAGTCGGTCACCTTGCCCTCGAAGAAATTCTGCTCCTTGCGCACATCCATCATCTCAGCCAGCCAGGGCAGCGGATTGGTCAGGCCCTGATTGATGGGGCTCAGTCCGCAGCTCACCAGACGGCGGTCGGCAATGAAGTCGATGTAGCGGCAGAACTCGTCAGCGCTAAGGCCCACGGCATTGACCGGCAGGCAGTCGCGGATGAATTCCTTCTCGAGGTTGACGGCCTCGCGCATGGTGTCCACCAGCTCCTCGCGGAACTCGGTGTCCCAGATGTCGTGGTTTTCCTCGATCAGATCCATGAACAGGTTGCGGAACACCTCGATGTGGTTGGACTCATCGCGCAGGGTGTAGCGGAACATCTGGCCGATGCCGGGGAACTTGTTCTGGCGGTAGAGGGCCAGGATCATGCCGAAGAGGCCGTAGAACTGGGTGCCTTCCATGCACTGGCCAAAGACGAAGATATTCTTGGCCAGGAGACGCTTGTGGGCGGTTTGGGTGAGGTCGAGGTCGCGGCGCAGGCTCTTGGAGGTGCGCGTGACAAACTCGTTTTTCTTCACAATGGTGGGGATCTGCTCAAACATCGCCTCGCACTCGTGCGGGTTGATGCCCAGCGAGGAGATCATGTAAAGCAGGGAGTCGGCGTGGATGTTTTCCTCGTGGGCGTGGCGACCGAGCACCAGCTTGAGTTCGGGGGCGGTGACCAGTTCGCGAACGACATGCTGAATGTTGTCGCCCACGATGCCTTCGGCGGCGGAGAAGTAGCCGATGCCCATCATGATGATCCAGCGCTCGTTTTGGGTGATTTCGTTGGAGCGCCACTGCTCAACATCCTTCTGCATCTGGATGTCCTCGGGCTCCCAGTGGTTGGCCTTCATCGTGCGGTAAAGGTCGTAGGCCCAATGGTACTTCAGGGGGAGCAGATTGAAGGTCATGCTCTTGCGGCCGTTGATCACCTTTTTGTCAGCGAAGGCGGCCTCCGCGATCTCCTGGTTGAGGGGGAACTCGCGATTGCCGATTTTGTAGACTTTTTCCATGAGACTGAGGGTTTTGAGAGGGTTTGTTTAAGGGAATCGAAATGTACGGACTAAACGGTAGTAAACACTAGATGCTGTAGAAGCGGACCGAAACCATGCACAAGATATTGTGGATGGTCGAGAGAAAAAATGGAATCAGGGTGGGGGGATTTTGTTGCACAGCCTCAAATCTAGTGTTCCACAGACGAAATTTTTTTTCGGTGTCTTTTTGGCACTTTGAGGCGGTTTGCCAAGCCGCTTTGGCTGATCTGTTTGGGCCTCAGCGGATTGTGAATAACTTGGTCTTGTTGGGCGTGATTTGAGCCTGCGCTGGGCGTGCCAATGAGCGCGGATTTTGACCTCTCCAGCCTTGCTTTGAGGCTCGCTTTTGGATGCAGCATTTTCTGCTGCCTTTGCTTGCTTTTTTAGCTTGCCCGAGTCTTGGGCAGCAGACGCTGCGCCAGCAGCCAGAGCAGGCAGGGGGCCAGCAGGCTGGCGCCCATGGCAAGGGCTGGTGTTTCCCTGCCCATGGCGCCGATGCCAGCGTAGAGGAAGGCTGTGGGCAGGCTGCCGCAGGCCAGGGCCAGTAGAAAGCGTGGGCGCGGCATGCGCACCAGGCCAGCAATGCAGGCCACGGCCTCGGTGAGAACAGGGAGGCTGCGCGAGAGGGCCACCACGAGGGCGCCACCCTGCCGTTCGAGCCAGCGTTGCACGCGTTGCAGTTCCGCTTCGCTGCACAGGCGCAGGGCCAGAGCGCGGCCATGGCGGCTGCAGAGCTCGTAGGCGATGAGGCCGGAGAGAAGGCTGCCGAGGCAGGCGATCAGGCCGCCGAGTCCGAAGCCGTAGATCAGGCCAAGACTGGACTGCACCAGGGTGCCGGGAATGGGCAGCAGCAAATCCGCAATGAGCAGGGCGATTCCAATCGCCCAGGCCCAGCGGCCCCAGCTCTGCAGCCAAGCGGCGCTGCAATGCTCGCTGATCCAGTCACCCCAGAGCACGAAGGGGATCAGGATGGCGGCGAGAAGCAGCAGGGCCAGCAGGAGCAGCCGCTTCATGAGCCGGGGGCGGTGTTGGCTTTAGGCGGCAGGTGCTCGCGCAAGTCGTAGAGCTTGGGGTCGCGCTGCGGGGCGCGGTGGGCGCGCAGCAGGGTTTTGACTTCGCTGAACAGCTCGCCAAGGCCGTCCTCGCCATCCCCCGAGCCGCCAAATTGATCTTCGATTTTTTCAGGGTCTTCTCCAGCTTGCAGGCGACGCACGATCTCGCGCAGTTCCGCCGGCGCCTTGTCGCCCATCATCGAGGTGAGGCGGCCCATGAAATGGCCGAGTTGCCTGGGATCGGGATCCGCCTGGTCCTCGTCGCCGAACTGCGATTCCATGTCCTGCATGAGGCTGTCCAAGGCCCGCTCATCAAGGTGGGCAAAAGGGTCCCTGCCGTCCTGCTCCTCGCTCTCCTTGGCCTTGCCTACGATGGCGAAGGCCGAGGGGCGGCGCTGGAGTTGGTAGGCGGGATTGTCCGGGCAGAGGGGCGTGAGTTGGGCCTGGGCCTGAGTGCGGGCCAGGAATTGATAGATGCGGTGGTTCTGCGGGCAGTAGAACTCAAGGATGGGCATGGCGCTTGGGAAAGGCAAAGCGCAGCTTGGGCGCGCTGGCAAGGGCGGCTTGCCCACTGCCTCAGGGGCGGGAATCAATCCACATAGAGGAAGGCGTTGCTGCTGAGCAGGGCGTGGCAGAGTGTGCTCAAGGCCAGCAGGGGCGCGGCAGCAGGAGTCTTGGCCGCGCTGCCGCTGGCGCCCTCCAGGGGCACGGGATTGGCCTCGTAGTGCTTGGTTTGGGCTTCGAGCAGGGCGCTGGCCTGCTCAAGCTCGGCGGGCCTGGGGTTGCGGCCAAGAGCCAGCCTCCAGGCCAAGATGATGCGGGCACTGTCGCTGGCCAGGCTGTCGCGCTCTACGCGCTGCGCCAGATCCTGGGCGTGTTGGCGCATGACAAGGTTGTTCATCAGCAGCAGGCTCTGGGGGCTGACCGTGGTGTTGGGGCGCAGCGCGCAGTTGGCCTCGGTCATGGCCGGCGCGTCAAAGGCGGCGAACATCTCAAGGGGCTGGCTGCGGCGGGCGGCGACATAGATGCTGCGGCGTTTTTCCTGACCGTTGAGATCAACGCTTTTGCCGGTGGGGCGGCCGGCGCTGTCGCGGGTGTCCACGCCGACCACGACTTGGCCTTCCTCGCTGAGGGTGACAGGAACGGGTTTGCCGCCGAGTTGCGCGTTGAGCTGACCGCTGACCCAGAGCAGGCTGTCGCGCAGCGTCTCGGCCTCGAGTCGGCGCACGCTCATGCGGCTGAGCCAGCGATTGTCCGGGTCGAGTTGATCGCGCTTGGCGTCGCGGCGGGATTGCTGCTGCCAAGTGCGGCTGGTGAGGATCAGGCGGTGCAGGCGCTTGAGGCTCCAGCCTTGGTTCATGAATTCCTGGGCCAGCCAGTCGAGCAGTTGCGGGTGACTTGGGGGTTGGCCGAGTTGGCCAAAGTCATTGGGGTTTTCCGCCAGGCCGCGTCCGAAATGGCGCAGCCAGACCTGATTGACAATCACCCGCGCCAGTAGGGGATGGCGGCCATCAGTGAGCGATTGGGCATAGGCCAGGCGGCGGCCGCTGGTGGGCAGTTTCGGATCTTTCTCAGCGATGTCCACCTGGCGCTGTCCGGCCAGTACGCTGAGTTCGCCAGGTCTGACCTTCTGGCGTGGTTGCTCGATGTCGCCGCGGAAAAACAAGTGGGTGGCCGGCAGGGTTTTCTCCGTCATTGGCAGTTCAGTAAAGGCCTGCACGAAGCTTTCTGCTGGCTTGCGGGCGCGCACGGCAGCGGCCTCCTCACTCATTTTTTTCAGAGTGTTGGCGTGTTGGGTCTTGTAGGTCGTGTCGTAAAGATAGAGCGAGCCGGCGCTGAGTTGATTGATCCGCGGCCAGGCCTTGAGCAGGGCGGCTTGTGCGGCGCTGCGCTTGGGCGCGCGGTAGGCGTCGCGCAGGGCCTTGCGCTGATCCTCAGGGGCCTTGAGCAATTCCTTCTCGAGGACTTCGGTAATGAATGCCTCCTGCTGCTTGATGCGCTTGGCATCCAGCACCTTGGCCTCGGCTTCGATCTGGTCGGCCTGCGCCTTTTCCGTGTCGGTTTGCAGCGAGACCAGGCGCCCGGCGGGAGTGCGCCAAGACTGCGGATTGAAGCCGGGCTCAAAGATGGCGCGCAGGCGGTGGTAGTCCTCGTGGGTGATCGGGTCGTAGCGGTGGTCATGGCATTGCGCGCAGCCCACGGTCAGGCCGTAGAAGGCTGTGCCAATGATCTTGAGGGTGTCGGCGATGCAGGCGTTTTGCGCGGCCTTGTCGTTCATGGCGCCGGTGCCATCGGCAGCCATGCGCAGGAATCCGGTGGCGGTGAGTTTTTCAATCGCCTCAGGGCTGAGGTTTTTCAGCGGTTGGGCAAGCATCTCATCACCGGCGAGTTGCTCGCGCACGAATTGATCGTAGGGTTTGTCTTTGTTGAAGGCGGCGATGACATAATCGCGGTACTTCCAGGACCAGGGCCGCTCCAGATCGCGCTCGGTGTAGCCGTCGCTGTCGGCGTAGCCGGCGATGTCCAGCCAGTGCCGGGCCCAGCGCTCACCGTACTGCGGGGACTGCAGCAGGCGCTCCAGATTCGTGCGGAAGGTCGCGGCCTTTGCCTGCTCCATGTCCGCGGCATCGGCGGGCAGCCCGGTGAGCGTGAAGCTCAATCGGCGCAGCAGGGTGGCGTCGTCGGCGCGCGGGGAAAACTCAAGGCCGACCTCGCGCAGTTTCTCGGCCACGAAGGCGTCAATGGGGTGGGCCTCGCCGTTTTGGGGCACCTTGACCTTGGCAATGGGTTGCAGGGACCACCAAGCCCGTTCCTCATCGGTGAAGGCCTGCTCGGGGCCGAGTTTCTCGGGCTCCGGTCTTGCGGTGGGCGCACCTTGCGCAATCCACTGCTCCAGCAGCGCAATCTCACGCTCCTTGAGCTTGGCCTTGCCCTTGGGCATCTCGCCCTGCTTGACCATCTCCAGCAAATGGCTCTTGGCCGCGTCGCCTGCGACAATTGCCGGGCCGGACTCGCCTCCCTTTTTGATGAAGCGCGCCAGGCGCAGATCCAGTCCGCCCTTGGTTTCACCGCCCTCGCCATGGCAATGGAAGCACTGCGCCTTGAGGATGGGGCGGATGTGGCGCTCGAAGCTCAGCGTCGTAGCAGCCGAGGGATCAGCGCCTTGGAGAGCGGGGGTAGCCAGCAGCAGGAGAAGTGTCTTGGCATTGAACATGGGTCTGGAGTGGCATACGGCCCTGCGCCAGTGCCTCTTGCCGAGGCGCGCCAGGCGATCCGCCAAGAAACCTGCGCAAGGTCACGAGGATAGTACTGGAAAGTACCTAAGAATAATTTAGGTATTATACTTAGATTGATGCTTGAGATTCAGAGATCCAATGAACAGGGGGCCGATGAGCCACTGGGCTTCGCCCGGAGGCTGCTCCTCCTGCACGCATTGCTGTTGGTGCTCGGCCTGAGCGCCTTGCTGTTGACGGGGCAGATCTGGGCAGCCTCGGTGCTGGCCATTTGGGCGCTGATTTCGGTATTTTGGGTCGCCGCCGTGAGGGCGGGGTGGTTGGGGCAGGTGCGGGTGCTGGCGCTCTGGGCAGCGCTTCCTCCACCCGCAGTGGTGGCGCTTCTTCAGTGGCACTTGGATGCGCAGAGCGCGGGCTTGTCGCTGCTGGCTGAAGGAGGGTTGCGTCTGGGTTTGGGCCTCATGGCAGTTGGCTACGCGCTGCTTGCCCTGATGTTGTGGCGCAGTCGCCGCATGGAGCGGGCCACGCGCCACTGCTTTCGACCGAGGCCCTGAGATGAAGAGCAAGTTGCGCCACGGAGAGGTGAGGAATGGCAAATTGAGCATCGACAGTGTTGCGTTGTCCATGCATGAGTCGTTTTGATTTCTGATGATGACTCAACCTCAGCTCGAAGCCCTTGTTGATGTGCTGGCCTTAGCGGTCTGCGCCGAGGTCTGTCTCCTGATGGATGAAGACGGTCTGCGCTCGCTGGCCTTGGTTCGTCGGCAGTGGAAGTCTGATCAAAATCGGCGCCAGTACATTGACGGGGCCCTGGAGCTGGGCCGGGAGTTGGTCAGCAGCGATGAGCAGATGGCGGATTTCGTGGCCCAGCGGGCGTCCGTATTTGTGACGGCCTCGGCGCAGAAGGAAGTCTGTGAGGTGTTGGCGCGCATTTTGGCAGGCACGCAGCGCGAGGCTCAGGACCATGACTTTTACAGCTTGTTTGTGCAGTCGCTGCCCCTGAGTAAAAAGTCGCGCGATGGCTGAGGCCATTCGGGCATCCAAGGATGTCGCCGATGCTGCAGGCCTTAGGGCGCCGTGATCGAACCAGTCCACTGACGGGTGCCCTGATTGTCGAGGTCCCGCAAATTCAGAGGGCGGCTGTTCTTGACTTCACAGCGCTGCCCGAGGATGTCGAGAGTCAGGGAGTCGTTCAGGTGGGCGGCGTCTAGCCAGTAGCGCAGGCGGCAACTCTGAGTGCTGCGCGCGGGAATTTGGGGCGGTGGCTCCGTGGGCAGGATGAAGGCGGGAACTTCGCCTCCCTTGCCAATGAGCAGGCGCACGCTGGGGGAGTGCAGAAGAAGTGGTCTGGGGCTGTCGTTGCGGTAAGTGATCTCCAGGTCCAGTCTCGCGCTGTCATAGTCCCGCTGAAGCAGACAGCGATCGAGTTGCAGGGCTGCGGTGAGCGCGGATTCAGGCGGGGCCCCGCCGCTGGAGGGATCTTCTGAGGTTGGCTTCGGTTTGCTGATCCACAGCCACAGCCCGATGCTGGCCGCGGCCAGCAGCCAGAGTTCGGGGCGCGCCAGAGTTGATTTCATCGAGGGCCAATGCTGGCCGCCGCAATTTGGCTCTCGGCGCTGACCAAGGCACCAGTCAATTCAGGTTTGCAGCCCGCCTTGATCTCGTCGCGGAACTTGCGCACAAAGCTCTGCGTGGGCCAAGAGCAAGCCTCGCCGAAGGCGCAGATGGTTTTACCTTCAATTTGGTTGGCCACGGTCTCGAGCATGTCCACATCATCGGGGCTGGCCTGACCGGCGACGATGCGGTCGCTGATCTTGCGCATCCACAGGCTTCCTTCGCGGCAGGGTGTGCACTGGCCGCAGCTTTCGTGGGCGTAGAATTGATTGAGGTTGTTGATCACCCAGCCCATGTCGCGGCTGTCGTCCATGATGATGACGCCGCCGCTTCCGGCCATGCTGCCGCAGGCGGCCATGGTGTCGAAGTCCATCGGGATGTCCAACACGCCGAGCTGGCGGCCGTCCTTGAGGGTGAACCGTTCATCGGCGCGCAGCACCTTGGCGGAGCTGCCGCCGGGAATGATGGCCTTGAGCTTGCGCCCGGGGCGCAGGCCGCCGCAGAGATCATTGATGACCTCGCCCATGGTGATGCTGCCGACCTCGACCTCGTAATAGCCGGGCTTCTGCACATCGCCGGAGACGCAGAGGATGCGGGTTCCGGTGTTGTTGGGGGTGCCAAGCTTGGCGTAGGCCTCGCCACTCATGGCGATGATGTGCTTCACATGGCAGAGAGACTCAACATTGTTGACGATCGTCGGGCAATGGTAGAGACCGAGCGCCGCAGGGAAGTACGGCGGCTTGATGCGAGGGTAGGGGCGCTTGCCCTCAAGGGATTCAATGAGGCCCGTTTCTTCGCCGCAGATGTAGGCCCCGGCTCCGCGATGCACATGCAGTTCGCAGTCGAAGCCGCTGCCTTGAATGTCGCTGCCCAGCAGGTTGGCGGCGCGGGCCTCGGCCAGGGCCTTCTCCACGATGATGGCCGCGTGCGGGAATTCCTCGCGGATGTAGATGTAGCCGAGTTTTGCGCCCACGGCAAAGCAGGCAATGAGCATGCCTTCGATGAGTTGATGCGGATCCTGGTGCAGGATGTAGCGGTCCTTGAAGGTGCCGGGCTCAGACTCGTCGGCGTTGCAGATGAGGTAAACTGGCTTGGTGTTGGTCGGGGGGATGAAACCCCATTTGACCCCGGTGGGGAAGCCAGCGCCGCCGCGGCCGCGCAAGCCGCTGGCCTTGACCTCGCCAATGATGGCGGACTTTTCCATCTTCAGGGCCTTGCGCAGGCTCTCGTAGCCGCCGTCCTGCAAGAAGCATTCCAGGCTGGGGTTGTAGCCCTCGCGGTCAATGTTGCGGAAAATCAGGCGCTTTTCGCGCGGGTGAGGCTGTTTGCCGTCAAGATAGGAGATCGCCATGGGTGCGTGAGGCTGCGTTGGGGGACTATGGATAGGTCGGGGGCAGGGGGGCAAGCGGCTTTGTGAAAAAATTCACAAGCTTACCGCAAGCGTCCCTGGAGGCCCTACGGTCGGTGCTGTAGCGAGGATCCAGCCAATGCCGATTTGGCTAAGGAGAAAGCTTTTTTTGGCTGAAAGTTGGCCGGCGTTGGCGTAGAATGCGCAGTTCTTGTTGCCGACAAAGACAAAAAAAGATGTCTCTGGCCTGCAAGAAGGCCCTCTGCCCTGCGTAATCGGGGGCGAGAGACCTCTGAAAACCACCCCCTCAAACGCCATGAAAATGCACCCCAATTGTCAGGGAAACCACCTCGATCTGCGCCTTGGAGCCAGTCGCCGCGACTTCCTCTATGTGGGAATGCTCGGTGGCTTGGGCCTGACCCTGCCCGACATGCTCCGTCTTCAGGCTGCCACCGTTCTTCCTGAAGTTGAGACCTTCAAGTCTGTCGCCGACTCGGTGATTCACATCTACCTGCCAGGCGGCATGGCTCAGCATGAGTCCTGGGATCCGAAGCCCTTCGCCAGCCCAGATTATCGCGGCCCCTACACTCCGATCAAGACTTCGCTGCCCGGCGAGTATGTCGGTGAGCGCTTTCAGAATATCGCCAAGATCATGAACAAGCTCTCGGTGATTCGCAGCATGACTCACGGAGAAGCGGCCCACGAGCGCGGGACGCACAACATGTTCACCGGCTACCGCCCCAGCCCTGCGATCAAGTTCCCCAGCTTCGGTTCGATCGTCTCCCATGAGTTGGGTAGCCGCAATAACCTGCCGCCCTATGTGGTGGTGCCCACGGTCAGCGTCCCTGAGCAAGGCACTGGCTACATGAGCAGCGCCTTTGGGCCTTTCGCCCTGGGTAGTGACCCCGCAGACCGCAATTTCACGGTGCGCGATCTGCTCACCCCCAAGGATGTGGATGACCGTCGCTTTGAGCGTCGTCGCAGCCTCCTTGGCACGGTGGACGAGCACTTCCGCACCGTCGAGAAGGCGGACTCGATCAATGCCATGGACAGCTTCTATCAGGCAGCCTACAGCATGATCAGCAGCAGCCAAGCCCGCGAGGCTTTCAACCT
>Ga0222712_10007929_pt1 | contig 10148 bp, 8 predicted proteins | sample C33_657DmetaG_FD_165043 | JGI IMG/M metagenome (GOLD analysis project Ga0222712, IMG submission 165043) | Estuarine water microbial communities from San Francisco Bay, California, United States - C33_657D | ecosystem: Environmental > Aquatic > Marine > Unclassified | place: USA: California...
AAAATAAGGGTTTAGGCAACGCACAATATAGTCAAGCCCAAACCTTAAATGGCGAACCTTCTCTTCGTGCCGGTACTTTTAGAGGCGACGTTCATCTAAAAGACTGGTATTATTTCTATGGTTTTAACCTTTCTTATCGTTTTACACCCTTTATTTGCAGATAATTTCAATTTTCAGTGGAACAAATTTTAAATTACCCCCAGATTCAACCCGATAAAATACCCGCACACGTTGCCATTATTATGGATGGTAATGGGCGTTGGGCAAAGAAACAAGGCTTGATGCGCATTTTTGGACATCGAAGAGGGGTTGATGCAGTAAGGGGTGCCATAGAATTTGCTGCAGAAGTTGGAATTAAATATGTGACCATGTATGCCTTTTCTACCGAAAATTGGAATAGGCCGGCAATCGAAGTCAATGCTTTGATGCAATTACTCGTTGATTCTATCGAAAAAGAACTACCCGCATTAATGAAAAATGGCATTCGATTGAAAACGTTGGGCAACATTTCACAACTTCCTGGTAATTGCGTTGCGCAATTGGCAAAAGCTGAAGAACAAACTAAAAACAATAATCAAACAACACTTATTCTGGCGTTGAGTTATAGTGGTCGATGGGATATCACACAGGCCATGAAAAAAATAGGAAAAGATATTCAGAGTGGTTTGTTAGAACCAGAATTGGTTACCGATGAACTCATTGGTAAAGCTTTGCATACAGCTCAATATCCCGACCCCGATTTATTAATTAGAACATCTGGAGAACAAAGAATTAGTAATTTCTTACTGTGGGAAATTGCCTATTCAGAAGTCTACTTTACCGACGTATTGTGGCCAGATTTTACAAAACAACATTTCTTAGATGCCATTTTAGACTACCAAAGTCGCGAACGAAGATTTGGAAAAACTACAGAGCAGATTGCAAAATAATTCATGAGGAAACTGATTTTTATAATCGTATTGTGTTTAACCGGTTGGGTCAATGCCCAAATCAATGATAGTGCATACAACAATGCACCGGCTGTTGATTATAATTTCATTGAACCTGCCGTTTATAAAATTAAAAATATTATTGTGACCGAAGTTTCAGGTAAACCAGTGCAAAAAGCAATGGTGATTCTATATTCGGGACTTTCAATTGGACAAGAAATAAAGGTACCAGGGAATGATATTCCTAAAGCCATAGAGAATATTTGGAAGCAAGATTATTTCAGTGATATTCAAGTTTTCTTTTTGCCGGCAGCGAACAATTCGGTAACCGTACAATTCTTGGTTCAAGAACAACCTCGTTTAAATGGACATCGTTTTATCAATATTTCTAACTCCCAAGCGAAAACTTTAAAAGAAGAAATTGGACTTAAACGCGGAATGTACATTACACCAAACTTGGTGAATCGTTCGATTCAAAAAATCGAAAAATTTTATCAGGAAAAAGGTTTCTACAATATTCAAGTAACCGTAAAAAGACCACAAGCGCTCAACAAAGAAGGCAAACCAATGGTTGGCTTTGAAAACTTCGATTTTATTGTTGTAAAGGGTCCTAAAGTGAAAGTGAGAGATTTTGACTTTACAGGCAACATTGCAATGTCTGATAAAGAATTGAGAGCGGCAATTAAAAAAATCAAACGAACCAAATTAAAATGGAACATTTTTGCAAGCTCCAAATATATTGAATCTCAGTTTGATGAAGAAAAATCTAACATTATTCAAAAATATCATGCCAAAGGTTACCGTGATGCGCGCATCATTGCCGACAGCGTGAGTATGGTTGGTGATAATGGATTGTTGGTACATCTTCATTTGATAGAAGGTAACTTATATCGTTTTAGATCAATCAATTGGAAAGGAAACGTTAAATACAGAACATCCTTGCTCGATACCTTGTTGGGCATTCGTAAGGGTGATATCTTTAACCAAACTCTCCTTGATGAACGTTTGTTTAGCAACCCTGGAGGATTCGATATTCAGAGTCTTTATATGGATGCGGGTTATTTGTTTTTCAATATGATGCCAGTTGAAGTTGGTGTTGTAAACGACAGTATTGATTTAGAAGTTCGTATCACTGAAGGACCACAAGCCGTCATTGGCAGGGTATCTTGGGTTGGTAATACAAAAACTTCAGATAGGGTTATTTTGAGGGAAATTAGAACCAAACCTGGAAATACTTTTTCAAGAACCGACATTCAAAGAACCATGCGCGATTTGGCTGCCATTGGTTTGTTTGATCCAGAGCAATTGAACGTAAATCCTAAACCAAATGCTTCCGACGGAACGGTAGACATTGAATATAAATTGGTAGAAAAGCCGTCAGATCAAATTGAATTAAGCGGCGGTTGGGGCGGTAATGGTTATAGTACAACGCCAACATTAATTGGTACGGCGGGTATTGTGCTCAATAACTTTAGCGCTCGAAAATTATTCCATCCGAAATTGTGGAATCCAGTGCCTACTGGAGATGGTCAAAAACTGTCATTAAGAGCACAATCAAATGGTGCAAACTATCAAGGTTACACGTTTTCATTTACCGAGCCTTGGTTGGGTGGAAATAAACCAAATTCACTTTCTGTGTCTATTTTTCATACTGTGAATAGTTTCGATTACCGTCAATCTGATGATCCTTTGCATAAAGCGTTCTTCAATACAGGGATTAACGTAAGTATGGGTAAACGTTTAAAATGGCCAGATGACTTCTTTAATATCCAGTATTTAATTAGTTTCCAGCGTTATAGAATGCAAAATATGGATGGTGCTTATTACGGTTTCCCAACTGGATTTCAAGGAATTTCTTATAACCCTTCTTTTCAAGTTACGGTTTCTAGAAGTTCTGTGAGCGATCCAATTTTTCCAACTTCTGGAAGTAATATTACAACATCTATTCAAGCAACTCCTCCTTTAAGCTATTTGATTAAAAAGGATTATGCGAATCTTCCTTTAACTGAAAAATACAAATGGGCCGAATTTTATAAGTTCAAATTTGATGCAGAATGGTATACGCCAATTTTCAAAAAACTTGTCCTTATGGCTAAAACGCGTTTTGGTTTCTTGGGATATTATAATCCTGTGATTGGTCCAACATTCTTTGAAAGATTCCAAGTTGGTGGAGCCGGTATCTTTGGATTTAACATTGCGGCACAGAAATCATTTCTCAGCGTGGCTACGATAACTACACCATTTCTCAAACTGCAATGGGTGGCTCTGCGGGTGCGCCAATCTTTAATAAATTTACGTTAGAGTTGCGTCAGGCAATTACAACAGGTCAAACTGCAACAGTTTATGCCTTGGCATTTGCTGAAGCCGGAGACGCTTGGTCAGATATTTCCAAATACAATCCTTTCCAATTGAAACGTTCCGCTGGTGTGGGTATTCGTTTGTTCATGCCAATGTTTGGTTTGATTGGTTTAGATTATGCTTGGGGATTTGATTACAAAGACGTACCAAAAAGTGGTCAACCCACTCAGGTCCATTTCTTTATCGGACAGCAATTCTAAAGGAATGTATATAATAAAAAATCCCTCTTGAAATTCAGGAGGGATTTTTTTATGGAATTTAAATTCAGTTTATAAATCAAATTTGATTCCTTGTGCCAATGGCAAGGTTTTACCGTAATTGATTGTGTTTGTTTGACGACGCATATAGGCTTTCCAAGCATCAGAACCACTTTCTCTTCCACCACCAGTTTCTTTTTCTCCACCAAAGGCGCCTCCAATTTCGGCCCCTGAGGTTCCAATATTCACATTGGCAATTCCGCAGTCAGAACCCATTGCCGACAAGAATGTTTCAGCTTCCTGTAAATTATCGGTGAAAATAGCACTCGATAAACCTTGTTTAACACCATTTTGAATGGATATTGCCTCTTCCAAATTGGAATATTTGAGCAAGTATAAAATAGGTGCAAATGTTTCGTCTTGAATGATCTGATAATTTGGTTCACCTTCACAAATGGTAGGCATGACATAACACCCTGATTCAAACCCTTGTCCCTCCAAAATTGAATGACCGCAAAGTACATTGCCACCTTCATTTTTCAATTGCTCAATGGCATTCATATAATTCTGTACTGCATCTTTGTCGATCAAAGGACCCACGTGATTATTGGCATCGAGAGGATTTCCAATGCGCAATTGTTTGTATGCACTGACCAATTTGTCTTTAAATGTTTGATAAATTGAATCTTGGATGATCAACCTTCTGGTAGTTGTACAACGTTGACCGGCGGTACCAACTGCACCGAAAAGCACTGCCACTAATGCAATGTCCAAATTGGCATGTTCTGAAACGATAATGGCATTATTACCACCGAGTTCTAGAATGGTTTTACCAAGTCGAGCCCCTACAATTTCCCCAACTTTTTTACCCATTCTGGTGCTACCAGTTGCGCTAATAAGGGGAATATGGGTGTCTTTTGCGAGCCATTCACCAACTTCTTTGCCACCTTGAACGAGGCAAAACAAGCCTTCTGGCAAATGATTGTGCTTAATTACATGTTCCAATATGTTTTGAACAGCTTGCGCTGTTGCAGGCGTCTTTTCACTTGGTTTCCAAATACATGCATTGCCACAAATTGCGGCAATCATAGCATTCCAACTCCAAACAGCTACGGGAAAATTAAAGGCAGAAATGATACCAACTACACCCACCGGATGCCATTGTTCGTACATTCTGTGATTAGGGCGTTCGCTGTGCATTGTGAGTCCATATAATTGGCGACTTAAACCAACTGCAAAGTCGCAGATGTCAATCATTTCTTGTACTTCACCCAATCCTTCTTGCAGGCTTTTACCCATTTCGTAACTCACCAATGCCCCTAAATTTTCTTTATTTTGACGGAGGGCTTGTCCAATCTGACGAACCACCTCGCCACGTTTTGGGGCTGGCCATTCTTTCCATATCTTTTGTGCCTCAATTGCTTTTGAAACTACCTGCTCATATGTGTTTAGATCACATTCTTGGAAGGATGTAATTTGAAAATTATCTACGGGACTAAAATCGTTGTACAATGTACCATTGTCACAAACAATATGTTTTAGCCCTGTGCTGGCACTGGGAATGGTATGGCTAATATTTAGCTGCGATAAAAAGGTATTTTCGGACATGACTTACACAAAAATAGCGTTTGTGTGTCGTTTTAAAAAGAAACTTTAAGCTTCTTTTTTCATGACCATGTAAACTGCCGTAAGCAAAAAACCGAGTCCTATAAAAATGTTCCACGTAAGAACTTCTTTGTCTAATAATCCCCACATAACGGCTGTTACTGGAATTACGAACGTATTGGTTGAAGCCACAAGGGCCGAGGTGTGTAAGATGAGGTAGTTAAAAATAACCATGCTCAAGGCACTGCCTACAAAACCAAGTAAAAACAAATAACCAAAACTGTTCCACGCCAAATCAGGGTTGACTTCCCAAACCTGGAAAATATTGGTTTTCCAAAGAATAATTGAATACAAAATGGCAACAAAAACAAATGGATAAGCGGTTTTTACCATAGACGGTAAATGGCTTAATTTATGTTTGATGATATTAATATTATACCCATACAACAAAGCCGAAATGAGCGGCAAACATGCCCCAATGGGATCTATTTTAGTACCACCCTTTAAAAGGCTTGGTCCAAATAAAAATAAGGCACCTGCCAGTCCAATGAATACACCATACATTCCGTTTCTAGTGAGCTTATCTTTGAATAGCCAAACGCCCAACAACAAGGTAAACATTGGTGTGAAAGCATTCAAAATACCACTGAGTCCAGACGGTATTCTTTGTCCTGCAATGCTAAACAAGAGTGCTGGTATTGCATTTCCCAAAACACCGCTGAGAAATAAATATAAATAGTCTTTTGGTTGTACCACTTTGACTTTCGAATCGTCATTTTTTGGTAAATGTTCTTCTCTAAAAGGGTGGTGGTAAGGTTTAAAAACAGTGTATTTTAAAAACCATGGAAATAAAAAGATTCCCGCCAATGTGAGTCGTAAACCTGCAACTTGAACCGGGCTAAAGGCTTCCAATCCTCGTTTCATCATGATGAAGGAACTTCCCCAAACACATCCTAAAAGTATGATTAGGAAAACTGGCAACCATTTATATTTCACGCTGCAAATATCGGCTTTTTTAGGCCACCTGTTTATCTCTCGTTAAAATTCACGAACTTTGTATTCTATGAAGCGTTTTTGGTTGCTACTCGTTTTTCTTTTTTCTTTTGGAGGGACATTTGCTCAGGTGCCAGATGATTTAATCTGTGCTGAAAAGGCAAACATCTTGCATAGAATTAAAGGACGTGGCAATTCAACAATATATCACGGTTATAACATTGATTATCACCGTTGTCATTGGCGCCTCAATCCCAATAAAAATGCCTTCCTCCAAGGTTCAGTTTTGTTTCAATTTAAGGTACTTCAAAATTCAGATTCACTGGGATTCGACCTATCATCGGGAATTCAAATTTTAGCCATATTGAGGGGTGCCGATACTTTAAAATTTACTAGAACCGGCGACGCTGTTTATGTATACCTTAAGAATCAGTGGCAAATGAATGCCACAGATTCTTTTGAAGTATTTTACCAAGGCAATCCTGCCAATGGGGCTGGTTTTGGTTCTTTTGTTTACGACAATCATAAAACAGGACCTGTGATTCATACTTTAAGTCAGCCTTATGGCGCTTTATTTTGGTGGCCTTGCAAACAAACTTTGCACGATAAAATTGATTCTATCGATATTTTTATTCATACCAATAAGAATTTAAAAGCTGGATCAAATGGACTTTTGGTAGAAACTTTGAAAGAGGGCGATACCAATCACATTTACCATTGGAAACATCGTTACCCAATTGCCACATATTTGGTTGCAATGGCCGTAACCAATTATGAGGAATTTACCCAATATGCACATTTTGTAGGTCGAACAGATTCAATGCCCGTATTGAATTATGTGTTCCCTCAATTTAAAACAACCGCAATGCAAGAAACCAAGTTCATTCTTCCAATGCTGCGTTTATTTGATAGTTTGTTTACCCGTTACCCATTCATTAAAGAAAAATATGGTCATGCTCAATTCACTTGGGGTGGGGGTATGGAACATCAAACCATGAGTTTCATGGTGAACTTTTCGTTTGATTTGATGGCGCATGAATTGGCACACATGTGGTTTGGAGATATGGTGACTTGTGGGAGCTGGCAAGACTTATGGCTTAATGAGGGATTTGCGACTTATCTCACCTGTTTATGTTTTGAATATTTAAAATCACCTGATGAATTCCGATCCCGTTTGAAAGGAATGCGAAACGACATTTGTGCTGATCCAAATGGAAGTGTTTGTCCTTCCGATACTTCTAAGGTCAATGTTTTATTTAATGGCCGTTTAACCTATAATAAAGGCGCTTGGGTGTTGCATATGCTCAGGAATAAAATTGGCGATGACGCATTTTTCAAGGCTTGTAGAAATTATTTGGGTGGTTCTAATTTATATGGTTTTGGATATACGCCTGAACTTCAAAAAGAAATGGAATTGGCATCAGGACAAAATTTGTCGGTGTTTTTTCAGCAATGGTTTTATGGTGAAGGATTTCCGTATTTAAAAATCAACTGGAAGCAGATTGGGAATAAGGTGAAAATTTCGGTGGAACAAACTCCGTCGAATGCCGAAGTGCCTTTCTGGTATATCAATGTTCCAATAGAATTCAGAAATTCCAAGGAACGTTTATTGTTGAATTTCAAACCAACGCAATTGAATGAAAATTATGAAATTGAGTTACCTTTCTCTGCAGATACAGCCATCTTTGACCCAAATGTGACAGTGTTGGCAAAAGCTTCAATAGGTGGGGTGAATTTAGATAAAATACAGCAGGAAGAAATTATGATTTTGCCGAACCCTGGATCCAATGTTTTTCAGGTGGTTTCGAGGAATCCATCCCTCAAAATGATAGAAATTTTTAATGTGCTTGGTGAGAAAGTTTTGTCGATAGATTTGGGAGAATTTACGTTAAAAAACGTGTTTGTGGATGTCACAAAATTGAGTGCAGGCACTTATTTTATTAGGATAAATACTGAAAATTTTGTATATTCGAAGAAATGGTTAAAACAATGAAAACTTCTTTATTCGTTTCTTTTGCGGCAATTTTAATGTTAACTGCTTGTGATCCAGAGCCTAAAACTCCTGTTGCTGTGGATAATTCCAACGGAATTACTCTAAAATTTGTTGGACAAATTGGCCAATCAGATATTTCGAAAGTATCGAGCATGACTCATTTTTTCAAATCTGAAGGAGAACGTTTTTCGGTTTCAAACTGGGCAATGATTTTGTCGCACGTTGCTTTAATTAAAAATAACGGAGACACCTTGCAACTTGGCGATGGTTATCAATACGTGAATTATATGGATAACACCAAAAATCAACGATTGGTGAAAAATATTCCAACTGGTCGTTACAAAGGAATTACATTTATGTTAGGATTAGATCAAGCCATTAATCATGGCGATCCTACCATTTGGCCTGCGAATCATCCGTTGAATGGATTCACAACTGGTTTGCACTGGGGCTGGTCTGGAGGTTATATTTTCCATGCATTTGATGGTAATTACATCAAAGATTCTGTAAGCAGTTCTACCAATGGTTTTAGCTTTCATACCGCTACTGATCGTTACCCACAAAAGGTAACATTGAATTTTGAGTTTGATATAGACAATACCCAAAAAACAGCCTACATCGTGAGCAATGCTGAAGATATCTTCGCAAAACCAAATTCTGTGAAATTGGCAAATGGTTCAGTGAGTCATTCTGAAGGCACAGCTGAAATTGCTTTAATGGACAAGTTGGTTGAAAATATTGTTGCTGCGTTTTCGTTTGGCAAAGTAGAATAATCCTTATTTTATGTCTCTTACAATCAAACATATGAATCAGACATTTTCAATTTTGAAATTGTTTGTCATTGTCTTGATCTTAGTATCGTTTTCTTCATGTGGGAAAGAAGATGATGCCACAAAAAACACTACGTCTACCTATGTACCAACTCCAATATTGGCAACCGATGTGTTTCCAATGGAATTTGGAATCCCCGCATTGCCATCAGACAATCCTTTGACCGTTGAAGGTGTGTATTTAGGAAGAATGCTGTTTTTTGATCCTGTACTATCTTACGACAGCTCAATTAGTTGTGGTTCTTGCCATAAACAAGAGTTTGCTTTTAGCGATCCAGTAGCAGTGTCCTCAGGGGCATTTGGACTGAAAACACATAGAAATGCGCCATCATTATTTAATATGGCTTACAGTAAAAAGTTCTTTTGGGACTTGCGTGTGAACAATCTTAGAGACTTGGTTTTTGAACCAATTCAAGCGCATAATGAAATGGCCATGACGTTGCCAAGATTGGAGGGGAAACTCAAGAATATTGCTCGTTATAAAGATTATTTTAACAAAGCTTTTGGACATGCTCCAAACGTTGTAGATATGTCTAAAGCAATGGAGCAGTTTATGTTAACCATTGTAAGTTATCAATCGCGTTTCAACCGTTTCTTTCCTGGCGATAGCATTCAACTCATGTCGAGCTCAGAATTGCGCGGAGCTGCTTTATTTAACGGTTTGGTAAACTTCGACAATGGTCCTACGAAAGGGGCAGATTGCTTTCATTGTCATGGTGGTGAACTCGCACAACAACAGAATTTAAATATGGGTGGTTTTGCGAATAATGGTCTCGATGTGGTGCATACCGATTTAGGGTTGGGGGCTATTGACAATAGAACAACCAGCCGAGGACTTTTCAAAACTCCTTCGCTATTGAATATCGAGGTAACCGCGCCATATATGCATGATGGACGTTTCAAAACTTTGGATGAAGTGATTGACCATTACAGCGATAACGTGAACTTTAATTCACCAAATTTACATCCATTGATGGATCACGGTGGCATTCACTTGAACTTAACAACTCAGCAAAAAGCAGATTTGAAAGCCTATTTATTGTCGATGACCGACACTAAATTCCTCACAAATCCTGCTTATAGCAATCCGTTTAAAAAGTAATTTTTAGGAATTAATAGCCTAAAACAGGACTTAACCAACGTTCAATTTCTTTGACTTCCATGCCTTTGCGTTCAGCATAGTTTTCAACTTGATCTTTTCCTAGTTTTCCAACTGCAAAGTATTTCGATTGCTCGTTTGCAA
>Ga0222712_10007930_pt1 | contig 10144 bp, 10 predicted proteins | sample C33_657DmetaG_FD_165043 | JGI IMG/M metagenome (GOLD analysis project Ga0222712, IMG submission 165043) | Estuarine water microbial communities from San Francisco Bay, California, United States - C33_657D | ecosystem: Environmental > Aquatic > Marine > Unclassified | place: USA: California...
TTTTTATCTGCCAGTATATCTGTTTGCCACAAAAAATATTCTCTTTGATGTAACTTTTAACATTTTTGCTATTGCTATTATCTACATTCATCTGTATACTGCTAAGTATATCTCAGAGTATCTACAAAAGCAACAGATTAAAAAGCAATTCGGCACATATCTATCACCAGCAATGGTTGAGAAGCTCCAGAAGAACCCAGAGTTGTTGCAACTTGGGGGTGAATCCAGAGAGTTGTCGATCATGTTCACAGACGTTCGTGGCTTCACGACTATCTCCGAACATTATGGTAAAGACGTTCAAGGTCTAACAAAGATCATGAACAGATATATGACCGCGATGACTGCTAGAATTATTGAGAATGAAGGTACCCTGGATAAGTATATTGGCGATGCTCAGATGGCATTCTGGAATGCGCCATTAGATGACAAAGATCATGCGTTGAATGCCGTCCGCACTGGTATGGCAATGTTGAAAGACCTAGAAAGATTTAATGATGAAGTTACTAGAGAAGGCATTCCTGCTTTTGGTATGGGCCTTGGTATCAATACTGACACCGTTGTCGTGGGTAATATGGGTTCTGATCAACGCTTTGATTACACCTGCCTTGGTGATGGCGTCAATCTCGCGAGTCGTCTTGAAGGTCAGTCTAAACCTTACGGTGTTAAGATTGTTATTGGACCAAAAACTGCGGAATACGTTTCTAATGAGTTCCAGGTAGTAGAGCTGGATCTAATCGCAGTTAAGGGTAAAACTGAACCCGTCAAGATTTACACGGTACTAGAACAACGCGATACAATCGGTGAATTACAGCACGATAAGTTTCTAACTCTATATCGTCAAGGTCACTGGGAAGTTGCTAAAAAATATGCCAGCGACTTAAAGAAGTGCTGGCAAGGTAATTTAACTGATTATTACGACTTGATGATTAGTCGGATTGAAGAGTTCGAGGTAACTCCTCCCAAAAACTGGGACGGAGTTTATCGGGCGACTTCGAAGTAACTTCTTGTTCGAATAGTTCCTTCTCCATTTGAAGGAAGTGTTCTTCTAGTTCTTCATCATTCATCACCGAAAATGTATCCTTTCATTTGCTTGAGTTCTTCCATCGACTTAACATAATAAGCAGCCGAGGGGTTATATTCTCCTTCTGGCATGCCGTTAAGCAGACGGGAAAACTTATCTAGCCATACCTGATCCCTAGCACGAATCTTACCCATTTGCATAAACTCACTCAAACGGCCGTAAGCCTCGCTGAGGATGTCTTCGTCATCAAAATCATCAAGATAAACGTCAACGTCGGTATTGATAGTAACGTAACCCATTATGCAACCTTCCTTTTATATGCCACTCGGCCTTCAAGATATTCTTCAAATGATGCGTAAGCAGGAACACCGTTCGCTTCAAGTTCGAAATTAGTTTCTAAAAACGCTTCATGCTCATACTGCCAGCCATTCCAGGGAACACCTAGTTGTTCGAGAAGGCGCTCTTCACTTTCATTGATTTCGAGAATCATCACACTCTCCATAACTTATATTCTAGTTATAAACGATTCGCGATTAAATGTCAACCCTTATTTTTCTATTGACAATCTCTTCCATATGTTGTAATGTGAAAGTCTTGAGGAGATTATTATGTCAATGCATCTTTTAGGTCCCGCTTATACTACGACAAATACTAGAAAGCGCAAAACTGCAAACAAGGGTGTAACTAGTAAGTATGCCCAAGATTGGGTTGACTATAACAAGCAAATGAAAAAGCTGGGTGTTAAGACCAAAACATTCGATGAATATGTTGCATATCGTCAAGGTAAGTTCAACCCCAAACTGCGTGGCACTCCTATGCCCGAAGTTTATAAGTCCGATCATAGAGAACGTTATAAGTCAGAAGACGGTGTAGGTGTTACATTTGCTAAGAAGCCAAATGAATATACAGGCACCTTGATCAAGGGCATCGCGACGATGCATAAATCTAATGCCGTGCCAGTGATCAATCAAGATCAGATGGAAGAAATATCGAGGATGCGCCGTGGTTAATTTTAATGTAGTTTTGAAATGGATGGAATACATCCGAAATAATCCAGATAATGCATATCGGTTCTCTGAAAACTTCTGGTCTAGTCAGATTGAAAGTAAGAAGTGGTTGTTAGAATGTATTCCTGAAGACGCCCATACAATTTGTATTTTTGGTGGATGGTATGGTATTCTGGCACAGTTTATTGCAGAAAGATATCCCGACAGTTACATCGTAACAACTGATCTAGATCCTAGTTGTGAAACTGTATTTGAACAAATAAATCTTAGTGATAACATCGCATACCGGCAACATGATATGCAAAATGGTATGACTACACATATGCCATATCCGGATCTCGTAATAAACACCAGTAGCGAACATGTGACGCAGGAAGTTTATGATGCTTGGTGGAACTCCATTCCAACTGGTACTAAATACATCGTTCAAGGAAACAATCTAGAAAATCCCGAGCATGTTCGAACAGCGGATACTCTTGATGAATTTTTGAAAATTAACAAGATTAAAGACCCGCAGTATGCAGGAATGTTGCGCTGCAGGCATTTTTATAGATTTATGGCAACAGGTGTTAAATGAGCGACGATATTAGAGGTGACGAAGTTACGCCAGACTTAAAGGGCGCCTACAAAAGTGTTTATTTTGAAAACACCAAAGACATGCTGGACGGACTTAATAAAGTTAGTCCTACCTTCTGCCTAGCTAAATGGTTTAATGTGAGTATTCACATTCCAACTGGTAGAACCCATAGCTGTTATCATCCTAGAACACATAAAATTCCACTAGAAGAGTTGGCTGCTGATCCTGGCGCTCTACACAATACAAAGTATAAGAAAGAGCAGCGACAGAAAATGTTAGCTGGCGAACGGCCCAGTGAATGTTCTTTCTGCTGGGACATTGAAGACACAGGAAATATGAGCGATAGAGCATATCGCAGTTTCGATGTTAATGCGCCGGGCGTGATCGATGAAGCATTAGCTGTTGGGTTTGAAGGAAATCCAGCACCGAAGTATCTTGAAGTCAACTTTAATCAGGCCTGTAACTTTAAGTGTGCATACTGTTCGCCGCACTTATCAACGGAATGGCACAAAGAAGTCAAGGAACATGGTCCGTTTAAGTTAGTAGATAGAACACATAATGATGATGGATGGATGAAAGAACAGGGTTGGCTTCCTGATAATTCACCTGATAATCCGTATCTAACTGCATTTTGGGAATGGTTCCCTACAGTCTATGATAAGCTGAAAACTTTTAGAATGACTGGTGGTGAGCCACTGATGGACAAAAATACATTCAAGATTTTTGACCATGTGAAGAAGAATCCTAAAAAGGATCTTCATCTCAGTATTACTAGTAATTGTTGCCCACCAAAAGGACAATGGCAAAAGTTTATCGATGATTTGAAGATTATTACAGATGCGGATGCTATCGATCACTTTATGTTGTTCTGTAGTCTCGATACATGGGGCAAACAGGCTGAATATATCAGAACCGGTCTCGACTTTGATGTAATGTATAAAAATGTTACTCAATATCTGCAAGAGTCTAATAAGCATTCATTGACTTTTATCATTACATGTAATCTTCTGTGTTTGCCGAATTGGATGACTTACTTCCAGAATATTCTAGAACTTAGGAAGACATATAATACTGATAGGCAGTTGATTTGGTTTGATACTCCTATGCTTACTGATCCCAAGTGGATGAGCATGAAGCTGGCATCTAAAGAAATGCTACAGCCGCTATTGGATAGCATTGCTTTTATGGAAGCAAATAAAGAGACTGTAGAAAATCGCTTCAAGGGCTTTAAAGATTACGAAATCGATAAGGTTCGTCGTTTGTATGACTGGGCAGTAGAGCCTATGTCAAAGGAAGACGAAATACTATATAAGAAAAACTTCTATAAATATTTCGAACAATACGATGCCAGACGGAACCTGAATATCAGAGAGACTTTTCCTGAGCTGGTAAACTTTATTGATGAATGTGGAAAATTATAATGGCAGATAAATTGGCAAATCATGGTGGTTCACTCCATACATATAAGAATGAGTTTATCAACAAGCTAAGTCCGTCTTTCTGCGGCGCTAAATGGTATAATGCTACTATCTGGCTAGGTACGGGGCAGACTGCTAGTTGCCATCACCCGCCCGCACATGCTATCGATCCCACTGAACTAGAAGCAAATCCTTCTGCGATTCATAATACGCAACATAAGAAGAAGATGCGTAAGTTGATGCAGGAAGGCGTTCGTCCGAATGAATGTGAATACTGCTGGAAGATTGAAGACATGGGTAAGGATAGTATTTCCGACCGTGTTATGAAGTCGATCACATTTACCGACGAAGAGAATATTGAAGCGCAGAATATGCCGTGGGATACGGATGTTCAATTGAGAACCCTAGAAATTAGCTTTGATAGAACTTGTAATTTTGCATGTTCATATTGTAACCCATCCTTTAGCACCACTTGGGTTAAAGATATCAAGACTAATGGGCCATATCAGAATATTCAAAGTGACGGTAGAGGACATTATGTCTCTCAACATGATCATGCGCGAGGTTTTCCTAGCGAAGACGATAATCCATATATTCAGGCTTTCTGGAAATGGTTCGAAGGTGATCTTTCAAAGCACCTTCGCGAACTAAGAATTACCGGCGGTGAACCACTCATGGCACCCAGCGTCTGGAAGCTGTTTGACTGGTTTGAAAATAATCCAGAACGCGCCCAGAAACTCAATTTTGCAATCAACTCTAATTTGAATCCTAAGAAAGAGTTGTTAGATCGCCTGATCGAAAAATCGCACAAGGTTCCAAGTCTAGACATTTACACTAGTATGGAAAGTGTGGGTGGAATGGCCGAATACATTCGTGATGGTCTAGATTACAAGCAGTGGCTTCTTAACGTTGATCGTCTGATTAAAGAAGGTAACGTTCGACAGATGGTTTGCATGTCCACGATTAATGGTCTATGCTTGCCCGGCCTTGTTCCCTTCCTCAAGGATATGAAATACTTCAAGAAGAAGTATGGCTGGCAGTATATGACTGTTTCGCTGAATATCTTGCGTTTCCCTAGCTTCCAGTCTTGTGCAGTTTTGCCGGATGAAATTAAAACGAAATATAAGAACGAGTTGCAAGCATGGTATGACGATGTTATGCAAAACATTGAAACTGATCTTGATCCTAAGGGAAGACATTTATATAATCAGTGGGAACTTTCTCAGGTGGTAAGACTTATCGATTATCTAGATATCGTCAAGACGCCTCACGCATTTACCGCAGAGACTCCAAAACTTTATAATGATTTCAAGCAATATTATTTGCAATATGATCGTCGGCGCGGAAAGAACTTCCGTGAAACATTCCCCCAAGAATATGTTGATTTCATTAATTCTATTCCTGGCGATGAACCCAGCTTTATAAAGATTGCAGAAGAGCCTAGTGTTCCTAAGCTAATTCCAGACGAAGTTATGCATGATATCAAAACTGGCGGCGGTTATGTTAGCGACGAGTTAAAGAATGAGTGATCGCCAGAGAGACTATCTCTTTTTTAAGAAAACAGTTTTAGACCGAATAAGCGGTACGTTTTGTGCTGCTAAATGGTACGAAGTTACCCTATGGTTATACATGGGGGCGAATGCTAGTTGTCATCATAATCCTACTCATCGAAACGATTCTGTAGATGATCCCAGTCTTCTACATAACACCGACCAGAAAATATCTGAAAGAAAGCAGATGTTGGAAGGCGAACGAGTTGACGGTTGCCATTATTGCTGGAATGCAGAAGACTCTGGGATTATTTCTGATAGGATAATGAAGTCTTATAGTTATGCATGGGATGATCAGAAAAAGAATATTCCACTTAAAGTTACGCCTAAGAAAGTTGAAGTTGCATTCAGTCGTTCTTGTCAGTTAGCTTGTGCATATTGCAGTCCTACTTTTAGTTCTAGTTGGGCAAATGATGTTACTGTAAATGGCTCGTATAATCTAGTAAGCAACAATCGTTTCAATAAAGATATCAAAAATAAATTGATACCCGATGATGACAACAAATACATTCAAGCATTTTTTGATTGGTGGCCAGAACTCAAAAAAGATTTGCAAGTAATTAGATTTACTGGTGGGGAGCCTTTATTGCATCCCCGCTTTTGGGAATTTTTAGACGTTCTTCACAAAGATCAAGATTATTTTGGAGACTTCATCGTAAACTCTAACTTGATTCATGAGAAGGGTCAGGTAGAAAAGTTTATTGAAAGAACAAAATATCTAACTGATAATGGTAAGAACGTAGAAATACATACTAGCTGCGAATCTAGTCTAGCGCATGCCGAATATACCAGAGATGGCTTTAAAGGAAAACTATGGTTAAAGAATGTTAATGATATATTAACAAACAGTGATATCAAGATTACTGTTACCACAGCTATCAACAATATGTCGGTGTGGTCTTTCGGTGAATATCTTAAAATGATTTCTCATTTGAAAGGCATCTATGGGAAAGATAGAATCTCTACTAATTTCAATCGCGTATTATATCCACAGTGGCACTCACTTGCAATACTACCAGAAAAATTGAGAATTGAAATTGCAGATGAACTTAAATTGACTTTTGATAATTTACCTTATCTTCATGATGATCAATCGATTATGCCTTTTAATGATTTGTATACCTATCTACGAAATACTAAATTCCATGATCCAATATATTCCGAGAAACAAGTTCTTACAGATGCAGTTAGTTTTTACGATCAATTCAATAAGAGACGAAATAAAGACATTTCTGTATTAGATCCTCGATATGTTAATTGGATCGAACAGACAAGATTGGAACTAAACAATGAGTGATAGACCAGAAAAACTGTGTATGATACCATGGGTTGGATTTAGTAATAATCCTGCGGGACTTGCCCAGCCGTGTTGCTTATTTAAAGGTCACATAGAATCTAATCGCGGTAACCACATGTATGTGCAAGAACATTCTGTTAAGGATATTTTCACTAGCAAATATATGAAGGATCTCCGAGATCAGTTTCGCAATGGCGAGCAGCCTGAGGGATGCTCGACTTGTTGGACCGACGAAAACAATGGCTATACAAGCAAAAGAACGTTATACAATTCTCAGGTATATCCTACTCTCGGTGTAGACGTTGATTGGAAAGAAGAGCCAGAATATCCAGCCGAATATCAGATGATCATCAGCAACAGTTGTAATCTGAAATGTAGATCATGCAGCCCGAGTCATAGCACTCTATGGCAACAAGAGTTGAAAAAGTATACTGGTTCTACTCAATTTGCCATGCCACATAAGCAAGCTGGTGATGAAAACGGCATGCTATGGAAAACAAGACACGATTGGTATAAAAATCTCCGCCGTATCGAAGTTGTAGGCGGTGAGCCGATGTATATCAAGCAGTGGCATAAGATTTTTGACGAATTGATCGAAACTGGCAGATCAAAAGAAATCGTTCTTGATATGTCTACAAATTGTAATATTATTTTACCAGAGCTAGTGCAAAAGTGGATCGATAACTTCGAACGAGTTGGAATTGGTCTAAGTGTTGATGGTATTGGTCCAACATATAACTATATGCGCCATCCAGGTAATTGGGATACGGTGTATAAGAATATGAAGACATATAATCAAATATATCTTCGGAATAAGCATCTTTGGCCAAATAACCAATTTTATTTTCAAATAAGTTTTACCTTAAGTTGGGTAAACGCGCTAGACTTAACAAGAATGCATGATTTGTTGAAGTCGGACTTTCCAGAATCCAAAATATGGAACAATCTAGTTCATTACCCAGAATGGATGTCACTTAAAAATGCACCCGAAAACTTAAAGGAATATTTGTATTCTATATGGAGCCAATATGATTGGGGTGAGTATAAATCCGATATCGATTCCATAATTAATTTTATGTTTTCTAATAAAGTATCGGACGATCAGTTTAGAGAATATTTCAAACAGAACGAGATTATAGATAGCAGAAGAGAAGAAAAGTTATTCGATGCTGTCCCAGAATATCGCTTCTTACTATCGGAGTTTGCCAATGAAGAGTATCGCCAATTATATACGCAAGATTATTCAGACGATTATACAGAATAGAAAACACAAAAAAAGATTAAAACAATTACGAAAAATGGATCCGTTCATTTATGACTAAATTTCCATATAATAGAATTATTAGCTATGGTTGCAGCTTCACTTCAGGTGAAGAACTGGCAGATGGTCTATATCTAAATATGAGTGATGCTGAATTAAGTGAATATATAAACGCCAATAAAATAAAAAATTCAAATGAATTGTTCTATAATTTTTTAAAATTAGATAGAAACACAGTAGAGAAAATTAGAAAACACGGTAAGACATTAAGTTGGCCCAATTTTATTGCTAAACATTTTAATGTTCCTCTGCTCAATAGAGCATGTGCCGGCGCATCAAACGAACAGATGTTATATTATTATATGAAAGACAAGTATGAGGGAGAAATAAAATCAACTGATCTTGTTTTATTTGGTTTAACTTCTCCCGCGAGATGGCATCAATTTACTAATCAGGGGGATGAAATTTTTGGAGTTGCGGCGCATCCTTGGTCTGGAGTAGATCCAGAGTTTCAGAAATCATTTATTGATAATTGGTTCAATTCATATAATATGAGCTTTAATTATGCAAAAACAATTACGTTCATTTCAAACCAATCTGATTTGAATGATAACAATATAAAACTGTGTTATGCATTTATTACTCCAAAAACCTATAAATATTCTGTGTTAGATCAATTATCTGATAAACGGGCAAATGATTTTTTTGAAATGACTATGAATATGTATCCTAAGCATAATTTTTTGTTTGACGATATTTGTCTTTATGATTTAACATCGGATCCCAAAATTGAAGGTAAAAAATTTCACGCATTCGGTCATCCAAAAATACAATTTCACGAACAATTTGCGAACATTTTAATTGAGAAAATTGAAGCCTCGATATGACTAAATTGCCATATAAAAGATTAATCAGTTACGGTTGCAGTTTTACTGCTGGATCCGAGTTGACGGATCACGAATTTCTAGGTTTTACCGAAGACGAATTATTCAAATATGTGAAGAAGCATAAGATAACTGGTACATATGAGTTGTTCGATTCTTTGAATGTTACTCCTCAGGTACATCGTGAGGTCTTAGCTAAAAATTCAACAAAGTCTTGGCCAAATTATATTGGAAAGCACTTTGATCTTCCTGTAATTAATCGTGCTATTCCCGGCTCTAGTCTATCGGAAGCAACATATAATATTTTAAAAGACTCGCATGATGGCCGTATAACGGATGATGATTTGGTAATAGTTGGTGTTACCTCTCCTGCCCGCTGGTTTCAATTCACGGATGATGGTGGATATTTCGGTGGAGTTTTTGGCTGGATGCCAGAGTCCGAATACTATAATCATCTACTACACGGATGGGCAAATCCTTATAATGTGGTTTACTCACATTACAAAGAAATTGCTTTTCTATCTAATTTATCGGATAGATTAAATCAACAGATAAAATTATGTTACACATTTGGTGGACCAGATTATATCAAATACTCATATGAAGAAGAGTTGAAAGAAAGTAAATTCTCCGAGTTTTTTGATTTTAGTTCATCCATATTTCCTAAACATAATTTCATAGATGAAGTTTCTTTGTGTGAATTAGCAATGATAATAAAACCGGAAACACATCACGTTTTTGGTCATCCAAGAATTCGCTTTCACGAACAATTTGCAAATATATTAATTGAAAAAATGGAAACCATGTATAATGATTGAGTGGGGTATATCTGCCGCAGCACATGATGCGTCTTTGACTGTTGTTTCTGGTAATGAGATTTTATTCGCGTCACATGCGGAAAGATATTCTGGTATCAAGAATGATAAGGATTTGAATGCCGATCTAATATATGCTGCATTAAAGTTTGGTAAGCCAGATAAGATTCATTGGTATGAAAAACCAAAACTTAGAGCAATGCGCCGATTTCTTGCTGGTCAGGGATTAGTAAGATTTAGTGTTAGACAGTATCTTGAGCATTTTGATATAAAAAATGTTCCCGTAGAGTTTGCATATCATCATGAGTCACATG
>Ga0222712_10007932_pt1 | contig 10144 bp, 8 predicted proteins | sample C33_657DmetaG_FD_165043 | JGI IMG/M metagenome (GOLD analysis project Ga0222712, IMG submission 165043) | Estuarine water microbial communities from San Francisco Bay, California, United States - C33_657D | ecosystem: Environmental > Aquatic > Marine > Unclassified | place: USA: California...
GGTGGCGAAGCGCAAATAGAACGAGTGAGTAAGATCTATCAAGAAGATCAGTACAGTGAATTTGTTGGGTCGGGAAGTTATCCAAGCAATCAACAGGCTTTTCCAAAGGCAGTTGAACATTCTTTTGATGGAATAGCTATTGATCGCGGAACGAGATTAATTATTTATAGTCAAGAGAATTTTCAAGGTGGTGTTTTGCTGGATATAACCGGACCTGCAATAATATGCAACAAAAGGTTTCGCGATAACCCAGAGGTGAATCATGTGATGACCGATGTTTTTCCTGGAGAGATACAAAACAATTACCCGCAAGCGGTGAGAAGGTTCAGCGATACTGACATGTGGGATTGGAGCAAAGGTTCCTGCAGAATTACATGTGAACAATAATTAGAGTGCTATGAAAGAGAAATTAGTGGCGAGATATGATTTAAGGCAGAATAAGGACATACTCTTTGAGAACAATCAAATTCTTGCCGAGTTTAACTCATTGAATTCATTTTTGAAGATGCACTTGCCGAGTAGATTTCATAACTTCTTGGCAAAACCAAAGGTGGAAGGTTTTTTTGTAAGTTTCAGTTCAGAACTGGAAGGCGTAAATAATTACTCGAAATTAACGGGAGCTTTAAGAGAAAAGGCTTTAATCGAATTTTCTGTTTTTCATAAATATCTCACCGATTGGATTGAATTATCCAAATTAGATTCGACCCCTGAGACAAAAGAATGGTCGAAGCTTTGGCAGTGCTTTCTGCAAAATGATAATTTCGAACTTTTCGCGTCAGAGCTGGGAGCGTGTATCACATGGGGAGTAGCAGTTGATCAGAAATTTGTATTTCGCGCTTCAGAAGAAATTGTTGTGAAATATTTAGATAGCAGTTCTTTTGATGAAATTAAGCACGAACAAAATTTTAAGGCACAGGCGAGTGAGCCAATTGTTGTTGTTCCCATTCAGGAATTGGTAGATCCTCCAAAGACGGTTGCAGAACTTACATTGGATACCCCTGTTGTCGATGAAGTAGAAGAGCCTTTAAATCTTCCTCCTATTGTTCCAGCTCCTTCAGCAGCACCAGTAAATACAAATCATTTCAATAACATTCCACCACCAAGAGAAGATGGGAGTAAAAGGGTGCGTAGAAATAGACTCACGAGGCTATGGGTTTTTTCTTTGTTGCTAATTGGCGTATTAATCTTTTTGGTGTTTTGGTTTATGTCGTCTCGACACACATGGGAAAATCTACAAGGATTTATTCCTGAAAAATCGGGACACTACGTCCAGCCCATAGGAGATTGGGAACCCATCGAAGACCCAAATACAGGAGGTAAATATGCGAAAGGGATTTTGAATGTGGCCTTGTTGGAGGAGTCTGCTCAAATGACAAAAACGAAGTTTTTAGAATTTGTAACCGAACTCAAACCTTTCTGCGAAGAGAACAATATTAAAGTTAATTTCATTGACACTGCCGTATGCCGCATGCAACTGGCTTTTGACGAAGAGAAAAGGGGGAATTACAAGGAGTCATTGAAAAATAAATTTTCATCGTATTCCATACTTATGTGGGAGGAGTCCTTGTTCGAGAATAGTCGAAAGTCAAATGATGATATTTTTCAAAACAGAGACTACAGAAATTATGAACGCGATGTCTATGAGCGAATTAAAATTGCTGACGCTTGGGATATTACCATGGGCAGCGCCAATGTTACTGTTGCTGTAATTGACAATGGGTTCGATCTCAATCATCCAGAACTCAGCGGAAAATCCGTTGGTGGCTACAACGTGCGAGAGGGATCAGCGGATGTGCAGCCCAAGAATGGGCAGGAACATGGAACGCATGTAGCGGGCATCATTTTGGCGAATGCGAACAATGGTTTGGGAATTGCCGGAGTAGCCCCAGACTGCAAGCTATTGCCCATTAAAATTGGTGGAGAAGGCGAAGGGTTTTATTCATCTGAAATAATCGACGGGATACTCTACGCAGCGAATCACGGCGCTACTGTCATTAACATGTCGCTCGGCGGGTACTTCAATATTCCACCCAACAGCATAGACAGACAGCAGCTGAATGAAATTGTAAATTCAATGAGAGTGGATGAAGCAACTTTCTGGAAAGAATTGTTCCGAATGCTCGATGAGAAGAAAATTACGGTAGTATTGGCTGCTGGTAATGAAACCTTACCAGTTGGTATAGATCCTATGTCAAGATCGAATCAGACCATTAAAGTTATGGCCATTGACCAAAACAATGAGGTTGCAAGTTTTTCCAATTATGTTTTTGACGGAAGATTTGGCTTCGCAATTGCAGCTCCTGGATCGAAAATAATAAGTTCAATTCCGAATTATTCTTTTAAAGAGATGGATGGTACGAGCATGGCTGCTCCATTTGTTACGGGAGCTGTGGCATTAATAAAATCCAAATATCCGGGTATTTCAAATCAAGAGGTTATACAAAGATTAAGAAATTCAAATAATTTTATTAGTGTACAAGGATTTCAGGTCCCCGTTCTGAATATATTCCAATCTTTACAGTAAATTTGAGAATACAATTTTAATATGTCAAACGAAAATTCAAATTCACGGGTAGTTGCTACCGCCCAAATTATTTCCCTGGTTCTTACATTTGTTCTGGTTTTTTTAGGAACCATGTACGCCTTCAACAGTTGGATGATTTCAATTGTTTGCGCGTTATTTTCTGATTTTTTAATCTTTGTTTTAATTGATCATTTTATCAAGCAAAAACAAATATTAAATCGAAAGGGTTATTCGAAAAAGACATATTTGTTTTTATTCACCTACGCGGTTTTGGTTATTCCAACAAGTGTGTTTACCATTCACGCGCTCAACGTTGAATATTTTGAAAAGGCTGTCGCAATAAGCAATTCAGGAAAGAAAATAAAATACATTCAGGATTTAGAGAATTTTTACACCACGGAATACAAGGCTTTTATTCAGGAAAACGAAGCGAATATTATGCTTTTGGTGGCCGATGGTAGAAAATATAAAGAGTCAAAAAATACGAATGGTCTTTCTGCGGTGAGAGCAGATTTACAAGCGCCACCTTTAAACTTAACTCCGGGGGCAATTGACAGGTTAATAAATATGCAGGATGCATCGCAGGTAGCAGCAATCATTCACGGTGTTTCTGCAGAAGAAGATACGTTGTTCAACAAAGCGAAATTGCGCATTCAAGAGAATTTCATGAATTTAGAAAACATGGATTTAAAAATCCGAAAGTGGAATCGCTTCAATGTTTTGAACGTTACTGAAAAATTAGATGTTCGTTTGAAAGCTGAAAGAGATAGTTTAAATGCCGAGCTAAAGAAATCGACAAGTTCTTATAGAAGTATGGACTCTTTTAAAAAGTTTTCCATTGAAGAAGATTTAGTAAGTCATCCGATTGATTTGCTGTTAGCGAAGCAATCACTCTTGATCATTTTGTTTGTCCTTTTGTTTCAGGCTCTGTTGCTTTTGCCATATTGGCTAACAAAGAAACCGAAATACAGGAGCACATCAAGATCGAGTAGTCAGGGTGGAGGTATGTCTGTAGATTTATAATTGGAATTATGAGTATTAAAAATCAAATATTAAAGCAAATTAATAACTACTCCAATGAGCAAATAATAGAGCTCATTAAGGAGCGTGGATTTGTTTTGGAGGAATTGATGCAAAATAATATTGAGGAGCAAAAACTTTTTGATATCGGCACAATATTTTTTAAAGATTTATATGATCTAGGAAAAATTTCAGAGGAATCTCTGCGTTCTATTCCTGATGATTACAGTCGGTTCCGGAATGCGTTATTGGATGATATTTTTCCGCCTGTACCAATAGGTGCTTTTTCAGCTGCGCCCGAATCAAAAGAAGCCGTCTTGGAGCAAATTAACAAGGGCGAAATTGGGGCAGGAGAGATTAAGGCATTCGTATCGAGCGGATTGATTTCAGAGGATGACCTGCTTTTTGGTTGCGGTATAGATGCGGATATGGTGAAGCGTTTGGTGCATTACTCGAATGACCCTATTGCAATTCCGCCACTCGAACAATTGGGTACGCCAGCGCAGGGTTATACAGATGTTTACTTCTTGGGAATACCGGGTTCAGGAAAGACCTGCATGATGGCCTCTCTTTTTTATTATCTAAACAGGAAAGGTCTCATGGTTCCAATGGCTGGAAATCAATGGGGGGCCAATTACAGGAATCACCTGATTACAAAACTTAGTTCTGGCTTGCTGCCTGAAAGTACAGCAACCGGGGTTATTAATTACATGCCTATTGGCTTGAGAGATCCGGATAAACCAGGTAGCATTCACTCATTGAACATCATTGAAATGGCAGGTGAGAGATTTTCGAAAGTATCAGAGGGTGGACTGAATGAATTTGAGCAGGTTCTCGGTTTTTTAAGAAACTCCAATCGGAAAATATTCACCATTATTATTGATTACGCTCAGGATACTTCGACCGAGATATATAAGAATAAAAGAACGCAGCAAAACCTCAGTTTAACAACGGTTTTAATGCAATTAGAAGAGAGTAAGATTATACAGAAAGGAGCAGATGCAATATTCATTGCTTTAACGAAATCAGATCTATTTCCATCTGGAGTAAATCCGAGTGAATACACAGCTGAATATCTCAGAGAGCATTACGCCTCGTTGATTAGCATTTGCAAAGATTTTGAATACAAATACGGAACGGCATTGAAGGCGGTGCCATTTTCAATTGGCTCATCGGCTTTTAACAGTATGCTAAGCGTTTATGATCCAAGAGTCAATCGTGCTCTCGATGATTATCCTGCAGAGCTGGTGTCTTTATTGAATCAGTACGCTCACTATACCAATGATCATAAGAAAGGGTGGTTTTCACGTTAAAAAATGAAATTATGAATCCAGGATATTTGTTTTGGGGAACCGGCGACGGATTTAATTCCAATTTACTTGGCAATAGAACGGAGTCGCCAATTGACTTGAGAGCGTTCGACGATAAGGTTCGTCCAGTAAAATTTAAGAACGGCAACTCATTAACTGAAGTCTATTATTTGCTCTTTGAACAAGGACCTTATTTGTTTGCCTCAGTTGTAGATCCGACAGCGAAAGATAATTTAGGAAGAGAAGGTTTTTTGGTGTGCTCGATCTATTACGACAAACGCTATGCATTGAAGGGCGGCGTGGTTGAGGTGCTGAACTTCTTAATTAAAGCCTATAAGGAAAAGAAGTCGGCCAATCAAGTCTTAACGCACGGTGAGTGCGAGTCTAAAGTAGCTCATTTGACCTTGGAAGCATCTCCGGTAAAAAATACAAGCGCATCAAATGTTACTTTAATTACAAAATGCACTTCATCGACCGAGCTTAATTTGGCCTTTTCAAATAAGCTTCTTGGTTTTGCCCCAACGTTAGCCTATCTCTTTCTATCAGACGTGGAAGGCATTAAAACGCTTCCAGCAGGAACTGCACAAGTCTTGTGGGAAGATATAAGCTCAAAAAGCAAACAGCTGACCGCAGCGGCCGAGTCGAATGTTGCAAAACAACGCGAGGAGAGCGAGTCAGCCCACAATCAGTTCAGGCAAATCCTAGCCATGGGTGAAAGTGGAAAAACCGATCAGGCAGGTGCCATACTTCTTAAGATGGTTCCCTCTCATTCAATTTACTCCGAATTGCTGAAATTTCCGGAGTATGCACCACTGAACATTTGGTATAACAATGCGGTTGCCAAGAATCGATTTGAGGACGAAGAACGAGATAGAGCATTTGTTGATGAGGTATACAATTCGGCTTCAAAGAAATTTAAAAATGGAGATTTAGAGGGAGCAAAGATTAGCTTGAACCAACTTTCAAAAGCTTCTATTAGTAAAAACCCACGGTTACGGAGTTTAATTCAAGATATATCAGATCGCGAAAGGAGTCTTGCTAACAGAAAAAAAATAGTCTTAGCGTCTTTGATCATTGGTGTTTTGTGTCTTATTGGTGGCGGTACCTACTATTTCATGAGTAGTCAAGAGCCAGGAGGGGGTGAAGGACAAGGTCCTGTAGTCGGAGGTGGAAAAGTGCAGACTCCAATTGAGGAACTGACTGCGGAATGGAGTAAGAACAACGAGGCTGCAGATATTCAAAAAATATTGAAAGTAACTGGAATTACCGGATACGATACATTAAGTGGGCAACTCAAATGGAGCGTTGGCGCAGATTGTTTTGTTCTAGTCGAGTGTGGAGATAAGAAAACACATCATATTCCTTTTGAACTCATGGATAAGCTTGCAAAATCTGGAAATAAGGAAGAGCTCACCGCAATCATTGGACACAATTTCAGCGATATAGACAATTTAATTAAGATCCAGAAAAAGCTTGTTTTCATTGGCAAGACGAATAGATACATTCTTTCGGCCAATGAGCAAAACAAAACGATAGAGTTTACCCCAGTAAATGAAAGTTACCAGCCTTCAGGACCAGCTAGAGTATTATCAGTATCGAGCAATGAAATTTTATTTAATTCGGCGGATTTGAAATACGTCTATGCTGCTCTTAACTTCCCAACCACCCCACCGCCAGCTCAAGTTAATACGGAGAAATCTAGAAATGGAGGTAATGGAGGAAATGGGAGCTCACCGGGTTCAAACGGACAGAATGATTCACATAATCGACTTAGGCCACAATAAGAAAACATCAAAATGAATATTAAACATTTATTGATTTCTGTAATCTCAGGATTTGTAATAATTCTTTTGCTATTTTTTGTTTCGGAGTATTCCGATCCAGAAACAAGTGGAAGGGATCTTTCGGGTTTAACCTCAGATCAATTGCGTGCGGAAGTGAACTCATGGAGTAACCGGAGGTGGAATAAAAGTGGTTACGACAGTTTAGCCGCTACCATACAGAATACAAAAGTGGTTGCTTCGGAAAAAGAGCGTGAAAACCTACAACTTACTTTGGATGGGTACTACTGTAATTCCATGAAACTTTCTTTTGAAGATTGGAAAAATCAGGGCTGTAACAAAAGTTCTGAAACTCCTAGAATTTCAGATCTGATTGTTGAAATGAATGAAATTGTGAAAGGACATGAATTCCGAGAAATTGATGTAGAACCTCTCAAGCCTCTCATTGAGCAGTACAACGATATCCGCTCAGCGAGTGCCATTAAAGATCAAGTGTTGGCTCATATTAGAAAAGAGTTCGAATTTGAGGGAAATAGTCAGTTAAGGAATAAAATTAAATCGCTTTCTGAAAAAAGTCATGTTAATGCATGTTCTCAAATTAGGAGTGAGTTAAGCATTGCGTCCTCGCAATTATCGGATTTTGAAGATTTCGGAGCTAATTTTTATAAGAAAAGAGAGAAAAACCCAAGGGCCTCGAATCGTGAAATTTGTGAGCAGTTAAGAAGGGGATTTCCGGACGTAGATAAATATGAATTTTATTGGAGATAGGTATGAAGACAATTTCGTTTCGTTTTTCAATGTGGGCTGCGATTTTACTCGTTGGTCTAATTATTCAGTCAGGTGCTGCATGTGGTCAACAGGACTCTATTACGAGAGTGAAGTTAGATAGCCTAATAAAACTATCGAATCAGCAGATAAAACTATCGAATCAACAGATAAAGCTATTAGATCCAAAAGCGACTCCGGAGTATTTAAAATTACAAGAAAATTTAAAAGCTGCTCAAGAACTAAATCAAGCATTAACATTAGAAAAGAATTCGCTGAACACCAAGATAAAGGAAGTCGCAGATGAGAATGCGAAATTACTTTCGAATTTCGCAGATTGCAGATTAACACCTAACCAAGTTGAATATATTAATACCTGGTCTAAAGCGCAAGGATTAATCGTTTCATTAGACCTAGGTCGCACAATTGAAATTTCGAAAAAGCTGGATGAGACGGATGTGCTGTTTACGAAATCTCCTGACAATGTTACCTTAAAAAAGATATACGATAATCTGCAATATATCAATCTGAATTTGGACTTGGTTAACCAAAAATCTCAGATTTACAAAGAGTTGAGCAAATACAAAGTTGTTATTAGTGATTACTTTAAATATCTGCAGGAATTTGATGTGATTTGTAAAGAAATATCTCCGAAGTTTGATAATTCGACCATTTCTGATATTGTTAGAATATTCAAGAGAGACCTCTCGTATTACCCTTATTTGCGTGGAGCTTTCTATTTTGCATCGGAGTATTCCGCTCCTTATGGTATTAGAGATAATCTGGTTTGGTTCTTAGATAACGACGTTCAAATCCCACAGAAATAATATGAATAAGAAGAAGATAATTCTGCTCAGTGCAGGAGGTGTGCTTTTAATTGCACTGATTTTTGGTGGCTACTGGTATGTGAATTACAATAGCTGGAGTTCTGTAAAGGACTCAGATTCGGTGAAGGAGTTGGAGAGGTTCGTGCGAGACAATGAGTCGAATTTATTTGTTGAGGATGCTAAGGAACGAATTGAACAAATTAAATTCACAGAGGACACGATGTTTCAAACGGTGCGCAACAAGCGCACTGTGTATCATTGCGAGCGATACATAAACACCTATAAGTCGAGGGAGAATAGATACATGAAGCAAGTAATGTCAAAGTACGACTCGCTTTCATACGAATTTGCCTTGCAGCAAGGTACATTTGAAGCGTATCAGAAATATTTAACAGTATTCCCTTCAGGGACGTTTTACTATGATGCCCTTAACAAGAGTAAAACAACCTTAAGTACTGATGAAAGAAATAGAGTGATTCCTGTGGTCATTAATTTTTTAAATGCTTACAAGAATAGAGACGCAGGGGCTGTGGTTTCATTTTTAGCAGACCAGGTTTTTCGTTTTGAGAACCTAACGAACACGCCACGAACACAAGTTTATGTTAGTCTGCTTGAAAAATTAGAGAATATTAATTACAATCGCTGGGATTTGCCGAATGAGTATGGTTTATACTTCGAGAAGTTAGCAAGTGGGAACATATTGGTTCGATTCAAAACGGATAAAGATTATTTCATCAAAGACACCTACAGCGATTACGACAATTGGCTGCATTATTTCGCAACGTTTGACGTCTTTGTTGAAGTAGAAACCACCAATTTTGTAGTGGTGTCATATTTCGAAAATTCTATTTCTTCTTCTGTTATTAACGATGATTATTAATTTTTTATGCAACGAAAACTTACTCCAAAAGAGATTATTGCTTTAGGTAATGATGCAATCTTAGAAAACCTAAATAACCCTGCCTCATTTGATGATGAAACAGTGTTAATCTTGTACGCTGAATCGCAAGACAGGACACTTGTTCTTTCACCGGATTTGTTATTTAAATTGTTAGACTTTTCTGCAAAAAGCGGTTGGGAAGATTTAAATGAGGAAATACAGAACTACTCTAAAAGAAAGGGCTTCGAGAATTACAAGGGGCTTAAGCAGCATTGGCAAAATGAAGGAAATACAAGATCAACTCCTGATTTATCGAAAGAGGTGCCGCTTATTCCTTTGGGAACAAATGAAGGATCAGCTCAAGTGAGCGACCCGAATACGGTTCTTTTATCGAGACAAATTAACGAGATTGTTGATACGGTAAGCAATTCCGGAGATGATTTAGCTAAGGTTTTCGGTTCTTTAATTGGGCAGATTTGTTCGCTTGTTGGATATTTTATTCTTATGGCACTTATCGCGGAAACCGCTGTGAGTATGAGTAGAAGAAATGATGGAATAGAGACCATTACAGGTCTTTATGGTCTCTTGTCGTTGTTCTTTTTCATTCGCATGTTGGTTTTCCTATCGCGCGGAGCGAAAAAACTACGAGATGTCAAATTCAGACTTCCTCGATAAACATCGGATAGGTTGACGTATTGGCTACAGCTAAACGAAATCCTGTGAAGAGGAAGGGGTATGTATTTTCAATTAATTAGTTGATTTGTCATCACGGTATGTATCAGTCACCAAATAGAAATCTCAAAAGGAAATGGTGGGTAAGGGCTATTCGCTCAATAACCTATTTTCATTTTAAGAACTATTATTGGTTATTGCCTCTGTACATTCTTCTAATTATTTTTTCGTGGTGGTTCTTGTTGGCCGGGAAGTGCATGAGTTGCAATAATCATTGCGCAGAATGTCCGAAGTGTCCGGAAATCGTCCGCGATACGGTCGTTGACTCTTTGCATTTTGAGGCTGATTATTTGGTAATTACTTAT
>Ga0222712_10007933_pt1 | contig 10143 bp, 7 predicted proteins | sample C33_657DmetaG_FD_165043 | JGI IMG/M metagenome (GOLD analysis project Ga0222712, IMG submission 165043) | Estuarine water microbial communities from San Francisco Bay, California, United States - C33_657D | ecosystem: Environmental > Aquatic > Marine > Unclassified | place: USA: California...
GCAGGAGCAGTTGAATTCGGTCGCGCTCGCGGTCGCCGCGTAGTGAACGTAGTTCCTGCAGTTTAATTTAGGTTTCTCTTAAAGGAGCGGGCCGCATTTATCGCGGTCCGCTTTTTTATTTCAGCAAGTAACTAACAGATGTAGCAACGAAGAAGGGGAGTGAATATCAATGACAGCGTTTATCGATAGCGTCACTCTCTTTGCAACCGCCGGAAAAGGTGGAGATGGTTGCGTCTCTGTAAAGCGTGAAAAATTTAAGCCACTTGGTGGACCAGATGGTGGCAATGGTGGTCGCGGTGGCGATGTCATTCTCGTCGTAGATTCATCCGTTACAACTCTTCTTGATTTCCACCACTCACCACATCGCAAAGCAACTTCTGGTCACCAGGGTTATGGCGATCGCAAAGATGGTGTTTCTGGTGAAGATCTCATTCTTCCTGTTCCAAACGGAACTGTTATCTACGATGAAGATGGCGAACAAATCGCAGATCTCATCGGTATTGGAACAACTTTCCTTGCAGCCCGTGGTGGACATGGCGGCCTCGGCAACCTTGCGCTCTCATCATCAAAGCGTCGCGCACCAGGATTCGCTCTCCTTGGCGAACCAGGTGAAGAGCGCAGACTTACTCTTCAACTCAAATCAGTAGCTGATATTGCTCTCGTTGGATTCCCAAGCGCCGGAAAGTCTTCGCTCATTGCAGCAATTTCTGCAGCACGTCCAAAGATTGCTGACTATCCATTTACAACTTTGGTTCCTAACCTTGGCGTTGTTCAAGCAGGAGATACTCGCTTTACCGTGGCCGATGTTCCAGGACTTATTCCAGGTGCATCACAAGGCAAGGGCCTTGGTCTTCAATTCTTGCGTCACGTCGAACGATGCGTTGCACTTGTTCACGTCCTTGACTGCGGAACTCTTGAAACTGATCGCAACCCAATCGATGACCTTGAAGCGATTGAAAACGAACTTGCACTCTATGGTGGACTCGAAGATCGCGTCCGTATCGTTGCACTCAACAAAATTGATTTACCTGACGGTTCAGCCATGGCCGATATGGTTGAAGAACAACTGAAGGAAAAGGGTTACGAGGTCTACAAGGTTTCTGCGGCAAGCCGCGAAGGCCTACAGGAACTTCTCTACTCCATGGCTCGCCTTGTTCAACGCGAACGCGCAGAAGCTGCCAAAGAAGAGCGCACTCGCATTATCTTGCGCCCAGTCGCAGTTGATGATTCAGGATTTACTGTTCAGAAGAATGGCGATGGATCATTTAGCGTACGTGGCCAGAAGGTGGTTCGCTGGGTTCGTCAGACTAACTTTAAGAATGCCGAAGCAATTGGTTACCTTGCAGATCGCTTGGCACAACTCGGTGTTGAAAAGGAATTGTTCAAGAAGGGCGCAGTTGCTGGCTCAGAAGTTCGTATCGGCTCCGGCGATAATGAAGTTGTCTTCGAATGGGAACCAACAATCGAAGCAGGAGCAGAACAACTCGCTGGCTTCTTGCACCGCCGTGGAGAAGATTCACGTCTTGAAGGCGCATGGAACACAGTTGAAACTGAACGCGATCGCCTTTCTGATGAAGAAGTTGCTCGCCAATGGGAATACAACGTGGCTGAACCACATAACCCTGAGATTAAGTTGACTCTCGATGAGATTGAAGAGAGCGAAACAGAAAGCAATGACAAGTGAACCGCGGGGCCATAACCAACGCTAAGCGCGTTGTCATCAAGATTGGTTCCTCATCTCTCACAGGTTCAGCAGGTTCTGAACTCGACCCACACTCAGTTCAAAAGATTGTTGATCTCGCTTTTTCACTCAAAAAGCGGGGCGCTGAAGTAGTTGTCGTCTCATCGGGAGCTATCGCTGCCGGACTTTCTCCACTTGGACTCAAAGTGCGCCCTAAAGATTTGGCTACACAGCAAGCTGCAGCATCGGTCGGTCAAGGTCTTCTTATCGCTCAATACAACGAGAAGTTCAAAGCCCATGGCGTGATCTCTTCTCAAGTTCTTCTTACAACTGAAGATGTAGTGCGTCGCTCCCATTACGCAAATGCGCAACAGACCTTGATGAAACTTCTCTCACTCGGCGTAGTTCCAGTTATTAACGAGAATGACACCGTCGGAACTCAAGAAATCCGCTTCGGCGACAACGATCGTTTAGCCGCGCTAGTCGCTCTTCTCATCCATGCAGATCTATTGGTTCTTGTTTCCGATATTGATGCTCTCTATGACGCACCACCGACCCAACCTGGGGCACAACCAATTCGATATGTTGCGAACATGTCTGATATCGAATCAATCACTCTCGGCGGCGCTGGCACTGCAGGTGTTGGAAGTGGGGGAATGGTCACTAAAGTCGAAGCAGCTCGCATTGCAACAAGTGCTGGAATTCCAATGCTCCTTACATCCCTTAAAGAATCAGCAGAAGCGATTAACGGCGCAGACTTCGGAACATTCTTTGAAGCACATACATCAAAGGCAAACTCACGACTCTTATGGCTTGCTCATGCATCAACTCCACGCGGTCGCTTGATTCTTGACGATGGAGCAGTCACAGCAATTCTTGAACGCGGAGTCTCATTGCTTCCTGCCGGCGTTACTGCAGTCGAGGGTGATTTCATTTCAGGCGATACAGTCGAACTCGCTTCCAAGAGTGGCAAAGTGATTGCACGAGGCCTTGTTGCATTCGACTCTGAAGAGATCCCTCAGATGCTCGGACGTTCTACCAAAGAACTCGCTTCATCACTCGGCGCTGAATACGAGCGCGAACTCGTGCACCGCGACGACCTCGTTCTGCTTTAGTAGTTCTTCTCCGCAATCTGCTTTAAGACAGAAACAATCTTCGGAGCAATTCCATCAGCCGAAGTTGGAAGATCGCTGAGTTTTACGATGACAGTCTTATTGGCCTTATCTTGATAGATATATTGACCGTGAAGTCCCATCATTAAATTGATTCCTGGATATGGATGCCACATTTGTGCGCCATAGCCCCAACCATAATCCAATGTCACTACCGATGTTGAGAGCCGCTTCTTCCATGCAGCACTCGCAATCTGTGGGTCTGAAGACATGAGCGCCTGCCCTACTCGTGCATAATCTCGTGCGGTGGCATTGAAACAACAGAATGCTTTTTCGTGGCCCTTGAAGACATCCACATTCCAGGTTGCATCGTAATCAGCGCCCATCTTCTGCCACACGCGACTTGTCATTTCATCTGCAAGCAAGCGTCCGGTTACCTTTTGAATAATAAGACCTAGCATCTGGGTATTCACACTTCGGTATTCAGGGAAAGTTCCTGGTTCTTCACGCATATTTCGATTCTGCATTAACCACCAATTGAGATCTGTCGATGCATACATCTGTGCAATTGCCACACCCCAGCCTGAAGGCCCAGATGGATAATTATCGGATACCCCAACACCTGAATTCATATCGAGCAGGTCTTTGATCGTGACCTTGTCGAAAGATGTTCCAGCCTTAAATTCAGGAAGAATGCTGACGAAGGTATCGCTTTCGCGGATTTTTCCTTCATCAATTAATTGGCCAACAAGAAGCGAAGTCATGGTCTTTGCCACAGAATAAGACGGCAAGATTGTGTCCTGCTTCTTACCATTGAGATATGACTCGTAAGTGATCTTGCCATCACGAATAACTAGGAAGGCATTGGTGCTTGTCTTGGTCAGAAATTCATCAAAGGTAATTCTCTTCCCATCATATTTAACGTTCTGCACAGTTTCAGAGTTGCCGGTCTTCCATGGAGCGAATGTTGACGGCGCTGCGACGATGTAATGGAAAGGCATTAAATCTGGGGTCTTCGAAGCTGGAGCCAAGCCAAGTTTGATTGCCGCTATCGGTTCGGGATATCGAATCGCCTTGGTCAGACCAAAGAGGGCGAGATAGATAACGAGTACAGCGATGATTACCCTGCGGATTAATTTCAGCACAGCAAAATCGTAACTCCCGATAGGCTTATTCCCATGGACGCAGTGCAGGTTGTCGGAGAGTTAGCGCTCAAAGCGCGCAAAGCTTCGCGCTCACTTTCTACTGCTACAGGAGTAGAGCGCAAAGCGGCTCTTGAATTGATTGCACAAGCTATTGAATCTCGTAGCGCGGAAATTCTTGCAGCCAACGAGATTGATATGAATAACGCTCGCGCAGAAGATATGCACCCACAGATGCAGGACCGTTTACTTCTTACTGCAGATCGCATCAAAGGTATTGCTGGGGGAGCGCGCCAAGTAGCAGCACTTGCTGATCCGCTTGGCCAAACACTTCGTAAATCAACTCTTCCCAATGGCCTAGAGCTCGAGCAAATCTCAGTCCCATTCGGTGTTATCGGAATGGTCTATGAAGCTCGTCCAAATGTCACCGTAGATGCTGCTGTCATCCTCTTGATGTCTGGAAATGCTGCCTTGCTGCGCGGTTCATCAACGGCGCGCAATAGCAATGAAATTCTCGTCAACGTTATGCGTGATGCGCTTTCGCATACCAAGATTTCACCCGATGTACTTCAGTTAATTCCATCTGAAGATCGCGCAACTACAAAGGCCTTGCTCACAGCACGCGGCAAGGTAGACCTTGTCATCCCACGTGGAAGCGCAGCGCTCATTCGGATGGTCGTTGATGAAGCAACTGTGCCAACAATCGAAACTGGCGCTGGTGTCTGCCATGTCTACGTAGACGAATTTGCCGATATTGAAAAGGCTTTGCCCATCGTGATCAACTCAAAGACACATCGACCAAGCGTCTGCAATGCCGCTGAAACTTTGTTGGTTCACAAATCAATTGCGCCAACATTCTTGCCAATGGCACTCAAGGCTCTCAGCGATGCGGGCGTTATCTTGCACTCAGATGCCACAGCGCAGAAGGTTGCCGATACCTTCAAGATTGCATCAACGATTGCCACTGAAGAGAACTGGTCTACCGAATACGGAGTTCTCGAGATGAATGTGGCTGTTGTTGATTCCGTTGATGCTGCCGCAGATCACATAGCTCAATACGGCACTAATCACACTGAAGCGATTGTCACTGAAAATAAGGCCAACGCTGCACGCTTTATTGCTCTCTCAGATTGCGCTGCAGTGATGGTCAATACATCTACTCGCTTTACCGATGGAGAGCAGATGGGCTTCGGCGCCGAGATCGGAATCTCTAATCAGAAGTTGCATGCACGAGGACCTATGGGGCTTGAGGCGATGACAACAACCACATGGATTGTTACAGGCGACGGGCAGATTCGCTCTTAAAGAGCTCTTTTTATAGACTGCGACCATGAGCAGCCTCTCCCGCGATGATGTCGCAAAGCTTGCAGGCCTTGCCCGCATTGAGATGACCGAATCCGAACTTGTCGAACTCTCTTCACAATTCGGAATGATTCTCGATGCTGTAGCTCGCGTTCAGGAGATGGATCTATCTGGCGTGAAGGCGACTTCGCATCCACAGCCTCTAGAAAATATTGCACGCCCTGATGTTGTTCTTCCAAGCCTGTCTCCTGAAGATGCGCTCTCCGGCGCACCTGCGCAGGAAGAATCTCGTTTCCGCGTTCCACAGATTTTGGGTGAAGCCGAATGATTCATCAGACCGCTGCCCAAATGGCTGATGCCCTTGCAAAGGGCGAGACAACTTCTGTAGAACTCACACAAGCGCATCTTGACCGCGTTGCTGCAGTTGATGGCCAAGTAAAAGCTTTCTTGCATGTCGACTCTGAAGGCGCACTTGCTCAAGCAAAAGATGTTGATGCACGTCGCGCCAAGGGTGAAAAACTTTCTCCCATCGCTGGTGTTCCACTTGCACTGAAAGATGTCCTTGCTCAAAAGGGAGTTCCAACAACTGCAGGTTCAAAGATTCTGCAGGGATGGCGTCCGCCTTATGACTCGACAGTTGTCAGCAAACTTAAAGATGCTGGTGTTGTCATCATGGGCAAGACCAATATGGATGAATTCGCCATGGGTTCATCAACTGAGAATTCAGGCTATGGCCCAACATTTAATCCTTGGGATTTAAGCCGAACACCGGGTGGTTCATCAGGTGGATCTGCAGCTGCAGTTTCTGCATTTGAAGCTCCACTTGCGGTGGGTTCAGATACAGGTGGATCTATTCGCCAACCTGCAGCGCTCACTGGAATCGTCGGAGTACGCCCAACCTATGGCGCTGTCTCTCGTTTCGGATTGATCGCGTATTCATCAAGTCTTGATCAAGCAGGTCCGTTTGGTCGCACAGTGTTGGATACAGCTCTTCTTCACGAAGTTATGGCTGGTCATGATGCGAAGGATGCAACAAGCATCAATGCGCCTGTTCCTGCAGTTGTAAATGCTGCAAAGAGTGGCGATGTTAAGGGAATGAAGATTGGCGTTATCAAGCAGTTGCAAGGTGAGGGATATCAGAAGGGCGTGCAATCACGCTTTGATGAATCACTTCAAGTTCTCGCAGGACTTGGCGCGGAAATTGTTGAAGTTGATTGCCCAAGCTTTGAATACGCACTCGCTGCTTATTACTTAATCGCTCCATCTGAATGTTCTTCTAACCTCGCACGCTTTGATGCAATGCGTTACGGCCTTCGCACTGGCGATACCGATGGCGCTTCTGCTGAAGTAGTTATGAGCGCTACCCGCGATGCTGGATTCGGCCGCGAAGTAAAGCGCCGCATCATTCTCGGCACATACGCACTCTCATCAGGTTATTACGATGCTTACTACGGAAGCGCGCAGAAGATTCGTACTTTGATTATTCAAGATTACGCAAAAGCCTTCGCTCAAGCAGATGTTCTTGTCTCACCTACGGCACCTACAACTGCATACAAGATAGGCGAGAAGGTCGATGACCCGATGGCTATGTACTTGGGTGACGTTGCGACAATTCCAGTAAACCTTGCCGGTATCTGTGGAATGTCACTTCCTGCAGGTCTTGCTGACGAAGATAACTTGCCTGTTGGTTTCCAGATCATGGCTCCTGCGATGCAGGATCAGCGTTTGTATCAGGCAGGTGCAGCACTAGAAGCAGCGCTTCTTTCAAAGTGGGGTGCACCAATTCTTTCAAGGGCACCAGAGTTGAAGGGAGCGAAGTAATGGCTCTTCCAACATATGACGAAGTAATTGCTAAATGGGATCCTGTATTAGGTCTTGAAGTTCACGTCGAGCTCAATACCCACAGCAAGATGTTCTGTTCTTGCGCTACTGAATTCGGTGGAGCTCCGAATACACAGACATGCCCTGTCTGTTTGGCACTTCCCGGCGCACTTCCTGTTGTTAACGAAAAGGCAATCGAATCAACAATCTTGATTGGCCTCGCACTCAACTGCAAGATTGCCCCTTACAGCCGCTTTGCTCGTAAGAATTACTTCTATCCAGATATGCCAAAGAACTTCCAGATCTCACAGTACGACGAACCAATCTGCTTCGATGGTTATGTCGATGTTGAAATCGATACCGAAGAAGGCCCAAAGCAGTTCCGCATTGAAATCGAACGCGTACACATGGAAGAAGACACCGGAAAGTCACTTCACGTTGGTGGAGCAACTGGTCGTATCCACGGCGCTGATTACTCATTGCTCGATTACAACCGCGCAGGAATTCCTCTGGTTGAAATCGTTACCAAGATTGTTCCCGGCACTGGCAAGTACGCCCCAGAAGTAGCAAAGGCTTACGTTGCAGAACTTCGCGACATCCTTCGTGGCCTCAAGGTTTCCGATGTAAAGATGGAACAAGGCTCACTTCGTTGCGATGCAAACGTATCTTTGAAGCCAATTGGTTCAGATGTTCTCGGAACTCGTTCAGAGACTAAGAACGTGAACTCTCTGCGATCTGTTGAGCGCGCAATTCGCGGTGAAATGATTCGCCATGCTGAGCTTCTCAATGAAGGCAAGAAAGTGAAGCAAGAGACTCGTCACTTCCAAGAAGATACTGGGCTTACCCGCTCAGGTCGCTCAAAGGAGCAGGCTGAGGATTACCGCTATTTCCCAGATCCAGATTTGGTTCCTGTAACACCTGCAGCAGCTTGGATCGAAGAGCTACGTGCAACGCTTCCAGAGCGCCCATCTCTTCGTCGCAAGCGCATCAAGGAAGAGTGGAACGTTCCTGATAAAGAGATGGAAGCGATGATTAACGCTGACGTTCTCGATATTGTTGAAGCAACTGTTTTATTGGGCGCAGATCCGACTAAGGCGCGCACATGGTGGCTAGGTGAAATTTCACGTATTGCTAACGATCAGAACGTTGCTATCGCAGACCTTGCAATCACACCTGCTGATGTTGCAGAACTCGTAGCTCTCGTTGCTAGCGGTGACCTCACCGACAAACTTGCTCGCCAGGTTGTCGAAGGCGTTATTGCTGGCGAAGGAAAGCCATCAGAAGTTGTTGCAAAGCGTGGAATAAAAGTTGTTAACGACGACGGTGCACTCATGGCTGCCATTGAAAAGGTTTGTACTGAACAAGCTGATACGGCCGAGAAAGTTCGCGGGGGACACCTTCCTGCAGCTGGTGCGTTGATCGGCGCAGTAATGAAGGAGACTAAAGGTCAAGCAGATGCTGCCAAGGTGCGCGAGCTTCTCTTGAAGTTCCTCGGTCAATAAACATTTAATAGAAAAAGCCCGCCGAATTAATCTTCGGCGGGCTTTTTGTATTAATTATTAGTGCAAGCCAGCGCCTTCTGTTTCAACGAGCGACTCTTTACCTATGTTGATAAAGAAGAAGAGAACTACAGCACCTGCAAAGAGGAGCGCTGCGCTGAACTTAAATGCCACTGTAAATCCGTGAGTCATCGCAAATGGCATTACTGCCTTTCCGAGCTCGGTGTGCGCTGCTGCGTAAGTAGTAGTTGCTGTTGCAGCCACTGTATTAAGAAGCGCGGTTCCGAGTGATCCACCGATCTGCTGTGATGTATTGAGCATCGCACTCGCCACACCGGTGTCGTGATTAGAGACGCCGTGCAGTGAAGTTGAAGTCAGTGGAATAAAGACAAGTGCCATACCGCTCGACATAATCAAGAGCGAAGGGACTACGTGTGTGAAGTAAGCGGTATCTGGAGTGATGCGAGTAAGGAGCAAGAGACCGATACCAGCGAAGATAAGACCAGGAACCATCAATGGCTTAGGTCCAACCTTTGGTAGCAACTGCGAAGCGATTCCAGCGAAGACGATGATTCCTGCTGTGAATGGCAAGAATGCAAAGCCAGATTTCAACGGGCTAAATCCAAGGATTACCTGAAGATAGAGACCAAGGAAGAGGAACATTGAGAAGAGGCCAGCACCCACAACGAGTGAGCCAAGGTATGAACCTCCACGGTTGCGCTCTGTAATGACACGAAGTGGCATCAATGGATTAGCAACGCGCTTTTCAATGTTGATAAAGATGAAGAGAAGAACTACAGCTGCAACAAAGAATGAAATTGTGACTGATGAAGACCAACCCTTAAGTGCTGCCTCATTGAATCCGTACGTGAGTGAGAAGAGACCGGCTGTTGCTGTGATAACTCCAGGAATGTCATAGGTGTTATCTCCGGCAGCCTTTGACTCGTGGACAAACTTGATTGCAAGAATTCCAGCAATGATTGCGATAGGAGTATTGACGCCAAGGCACCAGCGCCATGATGCGTACTCAGTAAGAGTTCCGCCGAGGATCAAACCGATCGCAGCGCCGCCACCAGAAATAGCTCCGATGACACCGAATGCCTTTGCGCGCTCTGAAGGAACGCTAAATGTGACCGAGATGATTGCAAGGGCTGCTGGTGCAAGGAGAGCTGCAAAGACACCTTGAAGTGCGCGGGATGCGAAGAGCAGCCCTTGTGTTGAAGCAATACCGCCAAGAGCAGATGCAAGTGCGAACCCTGTCAGACCCACCAAGAAAATCTTCTTGCGACCCATATAGTCACCGATACGGCCACCAAGGAGAAGAAGTGAGCCGAAGGCCAATGTGTATGCAGTAATGACCCACTGCTGGTTGGCATCAGAGATACCAAGATCTACCTTGGCACTTGGAATTGCGATATTCATAATTGAGCTATCGAGCACAATCATCAATTGCGCGATAGCAACGACAAATAATGTGCGCCAACGAGTCGGGTCTAGAGTCTGATCTTGGGCTTGCTTTGACACAGGGATATCTCCTAAATGCTGTTTTATTGGGTATCTCTTAAATCGAGATTGTGAGGATAGAA
>Ga0222712_10007936_pt1 | contig 10142 bp, 20 predicted proteins | sample C33_657DmetaG_FD_165043 | JGI IMG/M metagenome (GOLD analysis project Ga0222712, IMG submission 165043) | Estuarine water microbial communities from San Francisco Bay, California, United States - C33_657D | ecosystem: Environmental > Aquatic > Marine > Unclassified | place: USA: California...
AGAGCAAAGGTCATTGACTGGCTAAAGGAAGATCCAAAAAGAGTTGCAGATCTAGAGGCAAAGTTAAATGTATAAAGACTTCTCTGAATACAGAGGAAAGTTTTTCTGTCATACTTGTAAAGAAGCTGTTCTTATAGCAAGATTCTATAAAAATACAACAATGGACCTAACCTGGCTTTGTTCTAAAAAACACTTTTCTAAAGTTAACTTAAATATTAAGGGGTACTAATGAGTGAGCGTGGAGAGCTAAAAAGAGCAGGTATGAAAGCCCATAAGAATTCTGGTAGAGGTGCTGTCAAGGCTGATGGTAGCGATGATGAATTTGTTGTAGATGTAAAAGAATATAGCAAATCATTTTCTATTAGTCAAGATAACTGGGCTAAGATTGTTACTGATACTTTAAAAGTGGATAGGTCAAAAAATCCAGTCCTTATGCTAGTAATTGGTGAGGGTAATAAAAAAGTTAGACTTGCTGTTATTGAATGGGAAGTATTTGAAGAATTGAGGAATAATGGAAACAACAGTTGATTTATTAAATCAGGTAAATGGATTTAATGAAATATCAGAACATATGCAAGATGAAGAGTTGACCCAAACCTTGGCACTGGTTGCTAAGTTAATTTCTAAGCCAGATGTTCCAGCATCAATAGGTGTTGAACTAATTGTAAAGCTACAGGCATATTCTGCTAAATTTGCAATGCTCGCTTCCTGGTATACTAATGTTAAGAAAGATGAACGAGCAAAAAAGAATATATACTATTCAGCTAAAGAAGCAACGGATAGACTAGTGGACGCATTAAAATATGCAGTTAGGATTAACAATGGCTAAAAGCCTTATTAACAAGTTGGTTGAAAAACCAAAAAAGAGCGAAGAAAATTTAATTGATAGTCAAGCAATTGTTGACAAGATTAAAGAAGGATACGCTTTACAAAGAAAAGCATCCTTTAAAAAGAGAGATAGCTTTACTCCATCAACACTAACTTATGGTGCAGGTAAATGTCCCAGATTCTGGTATTTGTGGTTTGAGGGTAATGAGTCAGATGTAAAGACTGACTGGTATTCGGTTGCAAATATGGACAGTGGTACTGATCGTCATGGTCGTATTGAAAAAGCAATGGAGTCTGCAGGAATACTAGTAACTAATGAAGAGCGTTTATCATATCAAGACCCACCCATTTCTGGTAGAACAGATGCAATTATTAAATGGAATGATATGGACATTCTTACTGAAATTAAAACACTTAATGAAGATTCTTTTCACTATTTAAATGTTAAGGGTGAAGCAAGAAAGTATCACGTTGAACAGCTTTTAATTTATATGAAGATTCTTAAGAAGAGTTTTGCATTCTTAGTATATGAATCAAAGAATAGTCACGAACTTTCTTTGTTCCCTGTTAAACTAACTGATCACTATAAGAATTTCATTAACTACTTTTTCGACTGGATGAGAGAAGTAAAGAAAGCATCTGATGACGGTCTTCTACCTGAAAACCCTTATCGTTCAAACTCTAAAGTTTGCAAGGGTTGTGATTTCGAAACAGTTTGTCGTACAAAGCCAAAGGGTGATATTAAAATAGCTCCAAGGAAAGACCTTGAATAAATTTTGTAAACTATGTGACGAGCAATTTCAAACAAATAATAAGAATCAAATATATTGCTCACCTGATTGTAGATCTACTGCTACCAAAGAGAAGATTATGCAAAGGTATAAGGTTTCAAAGGTAAGGTCTCGTGCAAGCAAGTCCAGGAAGTGTGCTGGTGGATGTGGTATTGAAATTAGTATTTACAATGATATAGGATTTTGTAACAATTGTATGATGAGTAAAAGAAAACTAGATCAAACACTAAAAGATATAAAAGGATTTTTTGATTATGAGCAAAGCTAGTTGGAAAGATATTGGAAAGCCAAAAAGATTTATCTCAATAGATGCGTCTTCTACTTCTGCTGCCTTTGCAATATTTGAAAATAATGAGTTGGTAAAATTTGGAAAGATTAATTTTACTGGGAATGATCATTATCGAAAAGCTGGAGATGCTTGTAAAAAACTTACTCCACTATTTAAAGATTTTAATGTTGAAGTGGTTGTAATAGAAAATACTATTTTTGCAAACTCCCCAAAAACATCAATGCAGTTAGCTCTTGCACAAGGTGCTATTGTTAGTGCAGCATATATAAATGGTATTAAAGATATATATCCTTGTGTTCCCGTTGCCTGGCAAAACTGGATTGGCAACAAGGTTCTCACAAAAGAAGAAAAGTTTAAATTAAGAAAAGAAACTCCTGGAAAATCAGAGTCCTGGTACAAGGGCAAAGAAAGAGAGTTTAGAAAGAATAGAACTATTAGACTTGTTAATATAGAATTTATGACTGACGTATCTGACAATGATGTTGCTGATGCAATTGCTATTGGATGGTATGCAACAAACAACTGGAATAAAATAACTAAACTTGACTTATAAAGGATATAATGATACTATGAAAATGTATGCTAACGAAAACTGGCTAAGAAAAAGATTTTTAATGGATAAAAAATCTCCAGAAGATATCGCAAAAGAATGTGGTGTTTCTGTTGAAACCATCTATGTATACCTTGGAAAATTTGGATTAAGAAAAAGCAGGAGAAAATAATGGCTGAATACCCGTCACAACCTTTTATAGATAAAAATGAAGAAAAGATTAAAAAGATTCTTGAGCTTTCTAAGACTGCCCCAGCTGGATACAACATTCTTGCTGCTTGTTTAGAGATTACAGAAATGTTATTAGAAAAAAATGTAGCATATGGAAACTCCGCACTTAATCCTATTCGCATCTTTAGTGATGCAGATGACTTTGAGCAACTTAATGTTCGTATTGATGATAAGTTAAATAGAATTAAAAATAAAAAGTTATATGCTGGGGATAATGATGAAGACGATCTTATTGGATATTTATTGCTAAAGAAGGCTAAAAAACGTGGCTAAGAAAAAAATTGTTTTTAAAGATAGATTTGAAAGAAAGCCTTTAATGGTAACTGAAAGTGGTCATGAGGTAAATGAAGGAGATTTAATAAAGATTGTTGGAGAACATGGTGCTACTTTTAAGTTTAAATGTCTTGTAAAAAATCCTGAAAATGGTGTAGAATGGATAGACTGCTTTCAAATGTTTAAGGACATTTCTGGACCAACAAGGTCTTTTTATCCTGACAGAGTTAAAGCAGTAAAGAAGAGGGGTAAGCGTGTCAAGCGAAGCAGCACTAGTTAATCATTTAGACCTTGTAAACAAGGTTGCATCAGAGTACCTAAAAGGCTTAGATGCATCAGAGATTTCAAAAGCATTAAATATTCCAAGAGTAAAAGTTACAGAGTTGCTGACTGACTGGAGAGTTATGGCAGCAAATAATCAAGCTATTCATGCTCGTGCAAAAGAGGCTCTTGCAGGTGCAGATCAGCACTTCTCATCACTTATTAAAAAGGCTTATGAGGTTATTGACTCTGCAGATACTACTGCAAACTTAACAGCAAAAACAACATCTATTAAACTTATTGCTGATATTGAAAGTAAAAGACTTGAAATGCTACAAAAAGCAGGTCTCTTGGATAATCAAGAATTAGCAGATGAACTTTTGGAGACAGAGAGAAAGCAAGAAATACTTATATCAATTTTAAAAGAGGTGACATCTTCTTGCGAGTCTTGCAGACCAAAGGTTTTATCTAAACTATCTCAAGTTAATGAAGGTGGGGTCGTTGTAATTGACAATTGATATTAGTGAATTTATGGAAGCTCTTGACGAGTCTCCATTTGCAGAAATTCCAGTAGATGCAAAAACATTTGTTGAGGGTGAAAAATATTTAAATCAGCCACCACTTTCAGAATACCAATATACACTTGTTGAATGTATGAGTCAAATCTATAAAGAAAAAGATTTAATTAGATTTATGGGTGAAGAAGCTGGCAAGCAACACTTTAAAAAATATACAAAGAATGAAATAATTATGCAACTTGGAAAGGGAAGTGGAAAAGACTTTTCTTCAACAGTTGGATGTGCTTATTTAGTCTACAAGCTTTTATGCTTAAAGGATCCCTCTCGTTACTTTGGTAAGCCAACTAATGATGCTATTGACATTATGAATGTTGCTATCAATGCACAACAGGGAAGAATGTTTTCTTTAAAGGGTTTAAGACAAAAATTGTTGGATCACCCTGGTTTGCAGGTAAGTTTGATCCACCAAAAATTGATAGCATAGAGTTTGACAAATCAATTACAGTATACTCTGGACACTCTGAAAGAGAATCTGCTGAAGGCTTGAACCTTATACTTGCAATCCTTGATGAGATTTCTGGATTTGCTATGGAATCTGCAAGTGGAAACGATCAGGCTAAAACTGGTGACAATATCTATAAAGCATTTCGTGGATCTGTAGATTCTAGATTTCCAGATTTTGGAAAGGTTGTACTTCTTTCGTTTCCTCGTTTTAAAGGTGACTTTATTACAACAAGGTATGAAGATGTAATTGCTGAAAAAGAAACTATTGTTAGATCTCATGAGTTTATAATAAATCCAACAATGTCTGAAGATGATCCAGCTAATAAGTTTACTATTGAATGGGACGAAGATGTAATCTTGTCTTATAAGATTCCTGGAGTTTTTGCATTAAAAAGACCAACTTGGGAAATTAATCCAACAAGAACTATCGAAGACTTTAAGACATCATTTTTTACTGATATGGCTGATGCACAAATGCGTTTTGCTTGTATGCCAACAACCTCATCAGATGCATTCTTTAAAAATAGAGAAAAACTTTCAATGGCATTTAAAAAGATTAATCCAATTGATGTCTCAAAAAGAATTGAACAATCTTTTATTCCAGATCCAGAAACAACTTACTATGTACACGCTGACCTTGCACAAAAGCATGACAAGTGTGCTGTGTCAATTGCACACGTTGATAAATGGGTTAGCGTTCAATCATTTAATAACTATGAGCAAATCGTTCCATTCATTGTTGTGGATGCAATTGTTTACTGGGAGCCAAAAAAAGAAGGTCCAGTAGACTTGTCAGAAGTTAAGAACTGGATTATTAATTTAAGAAGGCTTGGATTTAATCTAGGTCTTGTCACTTTTGACCGATGGAACTCTTTTGATATTCAAAGAGACTTGACAAGCGTTGGAATTAAAACAGAAACTCTTTCAGTAGCTAAAAAACATTATGAAGACTTATCCATGCTGGTTTATGAAGAAAGAATTGTCTTGCCTCAAATAGATTTATTACTTGAAGAAATGCAGGAACTTAGAATTATGAACAATAATAGAGTAGATCACCCTAGAAAGAAGTCTAAGGACTTAGCTGATGCTATGTGTGGATCTGTTTATAATGCAATCAGTCATACAAGAAGAGAAAAAATTCAGGAAGTAGAAGTTCATACATATGAATCTCGTACAAAAATTGACAAAGAAGATAAGAAAGTGATACAATCAAAACCTGAAATGACAGAAGATATTAAAGAGTATCTTATGAACTTTAATTTAATTTAGTAGAAAAGAAATTATTTTTATGAAAGAATATTTAGCAAATAACGACATTTGTTTTGACGATATACTAATGGTTCCACAATATTCAGAAGTTGTTAGTAGAAGTGCTATTGATCTTAAGATGCCAGTTGGAGGATACTCTTGGCTAGACTTTCCTATAATTGCATCTCCAATGGATACCGTGTGTGAAAAAGATATGGCTATTGCTATAGCAGAGTCTGGTGGCATTGGAATTATTCATAGATTTATGTCTGTAAAAAGTCAAATAAAAATGGTTGAAGAAGTTCATAGTCATAACGATGCTGGCTTGCCAGTTGGTGCAGCACTTTCTAGTACTTTTATTGAAGACCAGGTTGAAAAACTTATTAATGCAGGAGCTTCAATGCTTTTAATTGATACAGCAAATGGTCATAGTAGAATGGCTATTGATGCAGTAGTTAGACTAAGAAATATTGTTGGAGACTCTTTTCATATAATGGCTGGAAATGTTTCTACGGCAGAGGGCTTTATGGCTTTGGATACTGCAGGTGCAGATTCTATTAGAGTAGGTATTGGTGGGGGCAGTATGTGTACTACAAGAATTGTATCTGGACACGGTATTCCAACACTATCTTCAATTATAAACATTCGAGAAGCAAAAGATAAGTTTAACTTAAATGCTGGAATTATAGCAGATGGTGGAATTAGAAATACTGGAGATATGGTAAAAGCTTTTGCTGCAGGAGCAGACGCTGTAATGCTAGGATCAATGTTAGCGGGTACTGAAGAGGCTCCTGGAAATCTATATCTTGAAGAAGGTAAAGAGTTTAAATTATTTAGGGGAATGGCTAGTAAGGAAGCTAATAAAGACAAAGACATTGCAGTTGCAGAAGGCATATCTACAAAAATTCCTTACAAAGGTTTTGTAAAGGATATCATTAAAGACATTAAGGGAGGTCTTGGAAGTGGATGCTCTTATTCTGGAGTTGACTCTTTGCACGATCTTTATAGAGATTCTATGTATGTTAGGGTGTCCCCTCTTTCAGTAAAGGAGTCTTTGCCACATGGAAGATAATGATGACATTTCTGAACAAGAACTATCAGAAGTAATTGAGTATCTTATAGAGCTAGGTGCTATGGAAATTATGGGGTATGATTCTGTGTCAGATCAATTTACATACAAGGTTACTCCAAAGTGTAAAGAAATTTATCCAGAATTATATTATGCACATTATGAGGCTGTTGGAGAAATGGCTAGTCAATTGTGGATGAAAGATGTTATTGACATTATTTTTACTGAAGGAACTACAATTGTTGGAGTAACTCCAGAACAAGTTGAGCATATAAAAGAAAATATTCTTACATTTACTGACGATGAAAGATTCTTTCTTGAAACATTGTTAGCACACTACGAACAAAAATAAGATATAATAGAATCATGCCTTATGATATTAAAAGAAATTATGGTGGATGCAGAGGATATGCTGTAGTAGGTCCTTCTGGAATTCATGGCTGCCATACTACAAGAGCTTCAGCAACTAATCAACAAAGAGCTTTATATGCTGCAGAAAGTGCAGAGAAAACAACTAAAGCAGATGAGTGGGAAGGTGAGCCACTATATAATATGCTTTCAGAAGATGAAAAAGCTTTTGCAGACTCTTTGCTAAAGTTGGCAGAAGAATTAGGACCACTCGATCAGTCTGAAGGAATTTGGATTGGTTATGAAGATGGATCTAATAATGAAAATGCTTCTATTGGGGTTAAGTGTGGAAATTGTGCACTTCATAAATCTTCTATTGCTTGTGCAATTATTTCACAGCAAATTGAAGAGGAGGGTGCTTGCAGACTTGCAGTAATTCCAGATGGCTATGTCAATGCAGATGAAAAAAATACTGGAGAAGAGTTCATGGAAATGATTCCTGAAATGTCAAAAGCTGATTCTGTAAGAGTTGGTCAAATGGTTTCTTGGAATTCCAGTGGAGGAACTGCTAGAGGAAAGGTAGTTAGAGTGGTAAGAAATGGTTCTATCAATGTTCCTAATTCTGACTTTACAATTACTGGAACTCCAGATAATCCAGCAGCACTTATTAGAATTTATAGGGATGGAAAACCAACTGATACCTTAGTTGGTCATAGAGTAGATACCCTAAGAGTCTCAACTTCAAAATCACATGACGATGTTATTGGAAATGATGATGTTCCAAACATGAGACCCCATTCAATGGAAGATTGTGAAGATGACAATTGTCCACAGCATAGCATGAACAAAAAAGATTATGATTCAAAACAAAGAAGAATGTTGGCTAGACAAGGAAGAGCCTTGCCAGATGGATCGTTCCCTATTGTAACTGTTGCAGATCTACAAAATGCAATTCAGTCTGTTGGTCGTGCATCAAATTACTCACAAGCAAGAAATCACATTATTCGTAGAGCAGAAGCTTTAAATAGAATAGATCTTCTTCCAGAAGACTGGAAGCCAAAATCCAAGAGAGCCTCTAGTGTAGAAAAAAGAGATGTTTCTGATATTGATCTAAAGCCAACAGAGTCAATGGCTAGTAATGCAAAAAGAGGTCTTGAATTAAGAGCTAAGTTTGGTAGAGGTGGAACTGCTGTTGGAGTTGCTCGTGCTCGTGATTTAAGCAATCGCACAAATCTAAGTCCAGAGACTGTGGCAAGAATGTACTCTTTCTTTTCAAGGCACGAAGTAGATAAACAAGGAAAAGATTGGGACAACGCAGAGCGTCCTTCTAATGGAAAAATTGCTTGGTTACTTTGGGGTGGAGACTCTGGTTTTGCCTGGTCAAAACAAAAATGGGAAGCCATTCAAAATGCTAGGGCTAGTAAGTCAGACGAAACCTGGAAAGACTCACCATTTTCTTTTTATAAATAGTAGGAGGCTATAATGAAAAATCTCTCTCCCTTACAAAGAATTTCTGGATGCCTAATTGCAATTAATCTTTTTTCCATTAACTTGTTTGTCTTACTATTTTCTTTTATTGAAAAGAAAAGGGGAGAAGATTTTACAGTAAGTTTTAAGCCAGTATCAAGGCAAAGTCAATTGTCTAAGATATTGGATGAGGGAACTGTTAAAGTTGCAATTCAAGATGATAGTGCTTACTGGGTTATAGATAATATTCTTTATAAGTGCAACATAAGCAAAGATGGTAAGATTCATAATGAAAATGCTGAAAAAGTTGATGTTTTTGACTTATCAGAAAAAGAAGTTAACAATCTTATGTCCATAATTGATAGTATAAATAGCTGACATAAGTTGACAATCGTCACATAAAAATGTATAATAGTATCTAATAGAAAAGGATTTTTAATGGTTATTGTAGTTGAGGGAACTAAGGCGTTCTCTGATTATGAGATATTTATGAGGGCAATGACAGTAGCTTTGTCAACCCCAAATGAAAGTAATCAAATACAAGTGTGGAGTCTTGGACCACATAAGATTAATAGTTTTACTGCAGGATTTTGTAATTCAGCAGAAAGCTATTTAAAGCAAAAAGGTTTTAAGGTTTCCTTTTCTAAAGTAACTGAGCAATGGGTAAGACAGAATATTGAGTATATAACATACTACGCATATTTTAGTTTGCCAAAAGAGCCTCTGTCAAAGTTTGCAACACACATGGAACATCAAGAAGATGTTGAGATGGGAATTTTTAGGTATTAAATGAGTTTAACAATTTGGTCAATGGTAGTGTTTCTATCATACGCTTTATTTTATTTGTCAATGTTTGTTGCTGTGACATTTAAAACAAGCTTATTAAAAATATCTTTAATGATAGTATTTTGGATCATTCATCAGGTTGCAGTACTCTGGTATGGAATAGCGACAAACCAAATAGGATTTATATTAATTTTTATATTCCAATTTATTGTTACCCTGTTAACGGTAATTATTAGCACAGAAAGATCTATTAATGAAAATATCTGATTTACACAAAATGGAATCAATAGTAAGCAACAACCCTTCTTTGAAATGGGAAGGTTGGAATGTAGTATTCCTAGAAGAAGATGGTGATGCTAATCTAAAAAAGAATGCAGCCTTTGTTGATTCTAAGTGGCACAAGAAAATTGTGTTTGAAAATAGTGATGGAGCTTGGGATATACCTGACTCTATATTAAGGAAGGGCAATGTACAAGTTTGATGAAAAAGCTTTATGCCTTAATATGGATACAAATCTTTTCTTTGATCAATATGAAGAAAATCCAGAAGTTTCCAAAAAAGTAGATCTTTTGTGTATAAAATGTCCAGCCCAAAGACAGTGCCTTGCTTATGGTGTTAGTAATTCCGAGTGGGGAGTTTGGGGAGGAGTGTATTTAGAGGGTGGAAAGATTTCTAAAGAATTTAATAGTCATAAGGAAAAGACAGACTGGTTTGATGTCTGGTCTGGAATAACAATGGAGAAAGAATAGTGTATACGTTAGATATGAAAAAGGCTGTACATTCAGTAAAGCCACCAAAAGACTTTCATATAGACATAGTTGACTATGACCACTTTCTTTCGATAAGATTCTATGAGAGTCACTGGAGACATATGAGTGACCCAGAAAGGCTTCGTTGTATAAAGTATATGACGAAAATAAAAACAATGCTGGAGAGTCTTGGAGCACAGGTAGCCCTGGATCCAATTCTTGACATAACA
>Ga0222712_10007937_pt1 | contig 10141 bp, 5 predicted proteins | sample C33_657DmetaG_FD_165043 | JGI IMG/M metagenome (GOLD analysis project Ga0222712, IMG submission 165043) | Estuarine water microbial communities from San Francisco Bay, California, United States - C33_657D | ecosystem: Environmental > Aquatic > Marine > Unclassified | place: USA: California...
AGCTATAGCTAATAAATCAAATGTAGTATCAGTTATAGAACCTTATGTTCCTGTTGGATTTTATAATAGTGGATGTAATCCTTTAATTAACAATACTGATGTTAATAGATTAAGTCAATGGTATGAACAAGTAGATTATACTACTAACCAGACTGTACCTGTTAACTTCCAACAAATCATTTCAGGAACAGCAGCACCAGCTGAAATACAAGACTCAAACTATACTTCTTACCAATACTCAGGTATAAGATATTGGGGTAGCAAAAATACAACAGATGGTTTTAACAATGCTTCAACTACAGTTTCAAGTGAAATTGAAAACCAAACTAATGTTGACTTAGGTAATACTACTTTAGGAGTAGCATCAGTAGACTTAAATAAAACATATTTTGCCTACTTTAACTGGGCAGGAGGTTCATCTCCTGAATGGGGTAATGCTACTGAGGATAAAACTGTTTATAACATAAGATTCTTTATTGATGAAAATGAGAATGTTATAAGACCCCTAAATAGCCCAGATGGTATTGCTTTAGGTCTTATGCGTCAAAACTTCACTGAAGGGGAAAATGTAGTATCAAGTTTACTTAATACTAATATTAGTGATTATAACTTATCAATTTTAAATGGAACTTACCCTATATTTAAGAGTGGTAAGACAGTCCAACCAATTCTTTATAGCCAAACTCAAAGTATAAGCAATGGTGTAACTTCATATGGTTATACAAGCTCACTTACCTTTAACGTCCAGTTAGGTACTACAGGTGTTCCTAACTATGGATTCTATGCCTATAAAAATTCTACCCAGTCTACAAGTAGTTTAGCTTTAAATACTACAAATAATATAGTATTAACTTTCCCTAATGAAACTTATGACTATCAGAGTGATTTTAATACTGGAACTTCTATTTATACATTTGGGGCTGATACTGAAGTAGCAGTAACTTTTAAAGCTTCTATTAAGCATAATGTTGATTTCCTTTGGGAAGATCCTACAATCACTCCTAACCAATCCATGACTATCCAATTTGCTATTCAAAGTGGAAGTGGAACAACTTGGACTGATTTAGCTACTAAAAACGTTTTAGTTACTTCAACTACAGGAACTTCAACTGCTACTGTAACTGTTCCTTCTCGTTTATATGCATCTGGGGATCAGTTAAGAACTGTGATGAAAACTTACAGTGTATCTCCTAACCCATTCAATGAGGTAGCAGATATGAATTTCATAGCTAATTCATACTTTACCAATACCCAAGCTCAAGGTGGATTTACAGTTCCTACAGCTTCTATAGCTAGTGGTAATTATTGGACTACAGGTTCTAACTCAAGAAATATCTTAACAGCTTCATTAGAATTAACTAGCTTATATGGTTACAAACAAACTGATATTTCAGGTAGTGGATTTAATTCAATTAATTACCCATTTGAAGTTCAACCATATGATGAGATAAGATTTGAAGCTATTGAACCTAGTGCTTATACTATAGTGTCTTCTTCTTTGACAAATTTCCTCCATCTTTTCTTAGATGAAGAAATAACCCCAACAAGTACTAATCTTAATTTCTTCCTATTAAGAAGATATGTTGATGATCCTGCTTATATAATTCTAGATGTAGACAAACCAGCTGGTGCTTCTGGTGGGGGTATTCTTAAACCTGAATTTTTATTAACTAGAACTAATTTAGGAGTTAGTCAGGTTATTGAAAACTTAGAAGAAAGAGGATTATTACCAACACAATAAAATAAAAATTGCCACCAATTTTCCTCCTTCATATATTTATAACAAAATACGTATTTAAACAATGGGATATTTAAATAACTCAGTAGTAACCGTAGACGCTATCCTAACCGATAAGGGTAGAGAGTTACTTGCTAAAAATGATGGCTCGTTCCAAATCACTCAATTTGCATTAAGTGATGACGAGATCGATTATACACTTTATAATCCAACCAATCCTTCGGGTTCAGCTTACTATGGTCAAGCAATTGAGAATATGCCTTTGTTAGAGGCATTTCCACTTGTGACCCAAGAAATGAAGTACATGCTAACTACATTACCTCGTGGAACTGCTAAAATGCCAGTGCTTGATCTTGGATACGCTGCTATTACTCTAAAACAAGGTGCTTCATTAGCAGTTACTCCTCAAACTCTAAACTACTTAGGAGGTAATACAACCTATGAAACATCAGGTTACACTGCTACTATCTCAGATGTTAGAGTACTTAGTACATTTAATGGTGTAGGTATTAATACTCCAGAAGCAATTGCTCTTAATTCAACTACAACAGTTGGAACTAACGTTTCTAAAACAGTAGTAGGTACTACAATTAACATGACTGCAACTACAGTTAATACATTGTTTGGTTCAAATAATTTCTTACAAGCTACTCTAACAGTAGTAGGTAGAGATTCAGGTGCTAGAGTCACAATTCCTGTAACTATTACAAAATAATAAGATTAAGATATGTCATTTAAAAGATTTACACCATCCGATTTCTTAGTCTCAGCTGATTCTATTACAGCACCTTGTTGGACTAATAATGTATATGATTTAACTACATTTTTTACTAGTTCAACCCAAGCCGCTAGTTCACAAGGAGATTATGTGTTAGCAGTTTATCAAACCGCTTCAACTGATGATACAGCAGCTATCCAATTCTATATTGGTTATGCTAATACTTTAGGATCAGGATCAACTCCTTATAATTCAGCTATTCCTCAATACTCTCCTTCTTCTACCATCTATGGTCAATGGAGAAACTTGATTTTAGAGGATGAGAACGCTGCCTTTATATTTGGTAATGTAACCCAATCACAATTCTATGTAGTTTCAGTAGAAAGAGCTAACTACAAACAATCATTACTCCCAGGTTCACTTAATCTAACCTTAACTAGTGGTAGTAATACTATCCAGTTAACTGATAATAGTAATATGATTTCTGTGGTACCTTATGTTAATGGGACTAGAGTTTATCAATTAATCTCAGGTTCAAATGGTACAGCTTATACAGGAGTACAAGCTAATGGATATACAGCTACCTCAGGTTCATATGGTTGGTTTGTTCCAGATATGGGAGCTATTTTGATTAACTCAATTGCTCTTGAACAACCTGCTATTAGTGGTGGTTTAGCTATAACTAATTTGAATGATGGAAGTTCAGTAGCTAATGGTTACAATAACCAAGGATTATATGACATAATCAAATTAGGTGCTTCATTTGAACTTAATTCCCAAGAAAATGTTACTTCAGACTATGTGTTTGTAAGACCACAAAACGCTGAATTTAACTATACAACTAACCCATCATTTATTTCAGGTTCAACTGGTGAGGTATTATATAGCTCATTTATCAACAACCCTCAAACATACATTACAACTGTAGGTTTATATAATGATGCAAATGAATTGTTAGCTGTAGCTAAACTTTCTAGACCATTAGTTAAAGACTTCACTAAAGAAGCATTAATCCGCGTTAAGCTAGACTTCTAATGAATGAGTGCTTGGAAACAATTTTTAGCCTCTGATGTAATTGTTAACCCGTTTATGGTTAACAAAGGTTTTACTTTTCCCTCATCTCAATTTGCCACTGGATCAGATGGTGAATTAGTTGGTATTGATAGATTTTATGGCACTAATGTTAATTGGTTTGAAGACCAATCAACTACAGGTACCATAACTACTGAATATCAGGCCCTAATTTATAGTTCAGTTAAACAACTTTATTATAGTAATTATTTATCTTCTAGTACTGGGGATAGAGTTGCTCAACCTGTAATATCTCTAGGTTCAAACCCAAGTGGGAATGTCTTAATTGGTAATGTTGAAAGTCCTTTATATGATAATTTCTTACAAAGTACTTTAGTACCTAATAGATTCTTTCCTACTGCTTCTGACGCTGAGGTAGGGGTGATTTCTATTCCTTCTAAATTATATGGTGAATATATAGTTCCTAATTCTCTTAGATTAGAGGTATCCCCAAGTGGCTCAGGTTCATATGTTGCTGTAGATGATGGAGAAGGTAATGTTATATTTGAGTCAACAGGAGAACATTTAGGAAATATTATTTATACTCATGGTATTATAATTTTAACAGTATCTGGTTCTATTACTCAAGGATATGGTACTTCAATTTATGGAGTTAGTTTATATGGTGCTGGTTATCCACCTCCATTTGATTGGGTAACTAGTCCTATGACTTGTTCTTTCTCCTCATCAATGACTATATATGAGACACAATATAAGTGTACTATTAGAGAAAGTGAATTTAATGCTACATTAAATCCCTCAGCCCAAAAGAGTGGCTCAGTAGTTGAAGTAAGTGGTAGTTATTTTTACCGTAGAGGAGATGGTACCTTAAATAATAATGTAACAGGTTCATATTTTAGTCCTTATGTTACAACAGTAGGTTTATATGATGAAGCTCAAAACCTTTTAGCTATAGGAAAATTATCCCAACCCTTACCTACATCAGATACTACTGATACTACTATATTGGTTAATATAGACAAGTAATTTCGTTAATATTTATAATTAACAGATTTATTTAAAGAAATGGCTAAAGTATTAGAGGATATATTCATTCCCGGTAGTGATGAAATTGTACAAGGTTTTGCTATAAACTCATGGCACGTTTCTCAGTCTGTTGATGCCTTTACAGGTGCTCAAGCGTATGATATTACTATAAGTGGTTCTTTAGATGTTATAGGTCCTGTAACTATTACTGGTTCTATATATCAAGATCCAAATAGTACAACACCAGCTACTTCTACAGACAATTTATTACTTATAGATTTAGTAACTGGTCAATTTAGAGTTGGTGATAGACTTAGTCAAATCACAGGTAGTTTCTTATACACTGCTTCTATCTCAAATAGTACTATTACTTTCACTAAAGCTGATGGAAGTACATTTAATTTAACTGTTAATAATGTAGGCAATGCAGTTTCAGCCTCATATGCTGCTACTTCTTCTTATGGTGAATTAACTCAAACTTTAGTATCCAACCAAAATGTAGGAGGTATAAGTTCAGGTGATACATTTGCTGCAGGGAGTTCAATAGAAGCATTATTAAGAGATATGCTTATTTCTTATATAGAACCTGTTATTAGTAATTTAATTATGAAAATAAATGGTTCCAATGTATCAACTGCTACTAGAGATGTAGGTAATCCCTTTACTTGTAACACTGCCTCATTTAACGCTACTGTAGATAGCCCAGATGGTAACTATCCAGTTTCAGCTAGTATTACCTCTTCAGGAGCTGATATAGGTACACAACAAATATATCTTTCAGATACAACCTCAGGAACTAATAATTTTTCTCTAGGTTCTACTTTAACAATCAATAGAGCTTCTTCAGCAGGAAGTGTATTATTTACTGTAAATACTAAGAGTCAAACCACTGTGGATACTCAATCAACTAATACTAGTTTTGCTTTCTATTGGAGAGACTATCTAGCAGCTAGTTCAACTATTATTACTGATAATTCTACAGCTCAAACTGTAGTAAACTCAGGAACAGTAGCTAGTACTTTAACTACAACTAAAGCTTGGACAGTCACTTGTGATGCTAATAATGCTAATCTTAGCAATTATACTTACATAATCTACCCAGCAACTTATGGAGACTTATCAAATGTCATTCAGAATGGATCACTTCCAGTATTAACAGCATTTACTAAAACTGGGGATTTTACTGTAACTAATGGGTTTACTTCTTCAACTACATTCAGGGTATATCAATCTAACCAACCAGGAGCTTTTGCAGCAGGAGTAACTTTAACAATATCATAAGACTATGCCTATATTTTTTCCTGATATATTAGAAAATAATAACCCTAATTTCCCATTAGTTGATGCTACTTTCTTAAAGGGAAACTCATACCCTTTAGCCTCTATTAATGATACTGGAAGTATCCCTACTAATAAAAGAAATGTAGGTTTAGTTGTATTTGATTCAGGTTCACAAGAATTTTATGGTTATAAAGGAACAACAGTAGCAGGTTGGAATACTCCTACTAACTGGATTAGATTTGGTGATGGTGATGCTGGGTTAGTGACTGCTTCTATTTCAAATGCTACTATTACTTTTGAAAAAGGTGATGGTAGTACTTTTGATTTAACAGTAAATAATGTTGAAAGTAGCTCTTATGCTCTTTCTGCTTCTTATGCTTTATCTGCTTCTTGGATAAATTACAGTGCCTCCGCCTTTGCAGAATTTATTCTCTCTTCAGAAAATACTAATCCTTTAGGTACAAGTGTATTTTTAATTAGACCAGATGGAACTACTTCTTCAGTCTTAATAACTTCAGCATCTTATGCTATAACATCTTCTTATTCTAAGAATGCCCAAGATTATTCAGGTTCATTCTCAACAAGAATAACCACAGATGAATCTCGTATCTCTAGCTTAGAAAGTATTTCTGGTTCACTTTATTACTCATCATCAATTAGTAGTGGTACAATAACCTTTAACCAAGTTGATGGTACAACAGAAAGTGTTACAGTTAATAATATAGCAAGTGCTTCTTATGCCCTTTCAGCTTCTTATGCTGTAAGTAGCTCATACTCCCAAAATGCTCAAGACTATTCAAGTTCATTTTCAACTAGAATAACAAATGACGAGTCTCGTATTTCTAGTTTAGAAGGTATTTCAGGCTCACTTTACTACTCATCTTCAGTTAGTAATGCAACTATCACCTTTAATCAAGTAGATACAACTACTGAAAGTGTAACTGTTAATAATGTTAATAACGCTGTAAGTGCTTCTTATGCGGCTAATGCTTCAAATGCTGTAAGTGCTTCTTATGCTTTAACATCTTCTTACTCCCAAAATGCTCAAGACTATTCAAGTTCATTCTCAACCAGAATAACAAATGATGAGGCTAAAATAGCTAGTCTAGAGAGTATTTCAGGTTCACTTTATACTTCTTCATCAATATCAAATGCTACTATTACTTTCAATCAGGTTGATGGTACAACAGAAAGTGTAACAGTAAACAATGTAAATAACGCATTTACAGCTTCATATGTAGCTACAGCTTCTTATACACCTAATCTCCAAGAAGTAACTAATAAAGGAGCTACTACAACTAACGCTATTACAGCCTCAGGAATGTTTGTTAATGGTCCTGCTGTAATATCTGGTGATTTGAATGTTAATGGGACTATAACTTATATTTCTTCTTCTACATTACAAATTGGAGATAATGTAATTGAAATTAACTATAATAAAGCAGCTGGTAATTCAGGTATTATAACTTATGATACTACCTCTCCATTTACAGCTTCTCTTTTATGGGATGCTACTCTTGATAGATGGATAGCTGGTCCTTATGGTAATGAAAAAGTTATTATATTAGCTAGTGATACTAGCTCAATGACTGTATTAAGTTCTTCATATGCTATAACAGCTTCTTATGCTGTAAACTCCTCAAATGCAATTAGTTCATCTTATGCTTTAAGTAGTTCTTACTCTAAAAACGCTCAAGATTACTCAGGTTCATTCTCAACAAGATTGACTAATGATGAGACTCGAATAGCAAACCTAGAAGGAATTTCAGGCTCACTTTACTATTCTTCATCAGTATCAAATGCTACTATCACTTTCAATCAAGTAGACACAACCACTGAGAGTGTTACAATAAATAATGTAAATAATGCTGTAAGTTCTTCATATGCTTTAAGTAGTTCATATGCTGTAAATGCTTCAAATGCTGTAAGTTCTTCATATGCTTTAAGTGCTTCTTACGCTGTAAATGCTTCAAACGCTATAAGCTCTTCATATGCTTTAAGTGCTTTAAGTGCTTCTTATTCTCAAAACGCTCAAGATTACTCAGGTTCATTCTCAACTAGAATAACTAATGATGAAACTAGAATATCTAATCTAGAAGGCATTTCAGGATCATTATATTATTCATCTTCAGTCAGTAATGCAACTATTACTTTTAACCAGATAGATACAACAACTGAGAGTGTCACAGTAAATAATGTAAATAATGCTGTAAGTGCTTCTTATGCTGTAAGTGCTTCAAACGCTGGGAGTGCTTCATTTGCTCCTAATATTTACAATTCTAATGGGACTTTACCTAATGGGAGTAGAATTGTAATCTTCTCAGATTCATCTCAACTTATTTTTGATTTATCTTCAAGTATAGCAGGTTCACCTAGAGTATCTTTTAACACTAATACTATAACTTCTGGGGTTAGATTTACTGGATCTGGTTATGTATATTTAGATACAGCTACAGTTACTTTAGCTTCTATACCTAATGTAGTACAATCAAATATTATAGGAAGAGGTAGTACAGGAGAATTAACTTACTTTGCTACTAGTTCTATCCAAAATGTAGTAAGTTCATCTTATGCCTTAAGTGCATCTTATTCATTAACTGCCACTTCAGCTTCTCATGCTTTAAACACTGATAATGCTATAAGTGCTTCTTATGCTTTAAGTGGATCATTTACAATTACATCTTCCTTCTCAAATACAGCCTCAGCTGTTAATGTTTTAGATGCTAGTTCACCTATTGAATATCGTAGCTTATTGATTGATGATTCAGGAAATACTACAGAACTCTTATATGCTACTAGTTCATTTACTTTCAATCCAGGTGTAAATAGAATAACTTTAGGTACTGCTTCTAATTCTCAAATATATCTTTGGCCAGGAGATAATATCCCATATAGTATTGGTTTAGGTTTATTTACTTTAGGTACCCAACACCCTACAGGTGCTAATACTGCTATTGGATATTTCTCTCAACAAACTCATGAAGGTTATGAGAATACTTCTGTGGGTGCTTTTTCATTACTTAATGCTGAAGGTAGTGAACCAGCTGCTATAGGTCCAGGTAATACAGCAATTGGATATAATGCTTTAAGAAATGATTCTTTACAATTTAATAATTATGGTATAGCTATTGGTCATGGTGCTAATTTTGTTGGTGGTACCAATTATGATATAGCTATAGGATACCAAGCTTTATATAATGGTGTAACTACAACAGCAGGAGGATTAGCTACTAATAATATTGCTATTGGTAGAAGTTCTATGGTTGGAGGTGCTGGGGGTACTAGATCTTATGAAAATATTGCTATAGGAACAAATACTTTATCTTCCCCATTAAATAATGCTAATGGAAACATTGCTATTGGTAATAGTGCAGGTAGTAGTATTTCCTCAGGAATTGTTAATATATTATTAGGCAGTGGAGCAGGAAGTAGTATAACATCAGGTATAGGTAATGTTGTAATAGGTGCTTATATTGGTAAATCAGCTACCCAAAATAACAATATTGCAATTTCTGATGGTCAAGGTAACCTAAGAATATTTGTTACTGGTTCTAATGGGTTTGTAGGTATTAATACCAATAGTCCAGGATTTGGTTTAGATGTAAATGCTTCATTAGCAGCTGAATTATCACCATTAAGTGCTGACTCAAATATTGTTTCTTGGAATAGTACAACTGATGAAGTTCAATATGTTCCAAGTATGAGTGTTGATACTGCTGGGTTTAATCCTAGTGGTAGTGGTACAGCAGCAAATAATACTTGGTTAGTATCTCAAGATGGTTTTAGTTTAGGAGCTAGTAGTCAATTATATATGGGTTATATAGCTGATACTACTCTAGGAGCTAGTGGTGGATCTACTAATACCCTATTAACAATACCTAGAGATACTTATGCTGCTTTATGGCTTGAATATGTAATCGCAGATGCCACTTATGCTAATATAAGAACTCAAACATTTATAGCCCATTGGGATAATGCCTCAGCTATTGAATGGACAAATACAGGCCCTGAGGATATTGGAACAGGCACTACTCCTCCAAGTTTGACAGCTACAATTTCAAGTACTAATGTTCTAGTACAAGCTGTTAGCACAGCAGCTAACCAAAAATTCTTTGGTACCTACCGTTTAATCAAAAAGATTTAAATAAAATAACATGGGATATTTTCAAGCCACAAATGGTATAGATAGTAAATCTACAGTTTTAGTCACAGGTAGTGTTTTTGGCAGCGCTAATGCTACTTTTATAGGTACAATTTCAGGTAGTATAATTTCATCAAGTGGTGATATAGTTGCCCAAGATGATATTTTTGCTAAAAATATGGATACTGGAGCCATTCCAGAGCGT
>Ga0222712_10007938_pt1 | contig 10140 bp, 6 predicted proteins | sample C33_657DmetaG_FD_165043 | JGI IMG/M metagenome (GOLD analysis project Ga0222712, IMG submission 165043) | Estuarine water microbial communities from San Francisco Bay, California, United States - C33_657D | ecosystem: Environmental > Aquatic > Marine > Unclassified | place: USA: California...
TGAATATATATTAGTGGCACCGAATGACCCAACGTTGGTCGAGCCTGCCACATCTAGAGTAAATAGAGGGGTAATTGTTCCAATGCCAACATTACCAGACGTGTGAAGACGCACCTGGGATACGTTGTTAATGAGAAGATCTATGTATTGGCCATTAGATGCATTCAAAAAGGTTGCACCTAATGTATCTTGACCAAAACCATAGTCATATTGATTATTTCGGTCTAAATGTGCGAGTGTTGCAAAATCAGTGGTCGTTCCATTAAAGCCAATTGCTGTTCGACCAATATAGGATGTCGTATCTGTATCTTTAGCGACTTCTATATCTCTCAAAATTGTAGTAGAACCATAGACATTCATTGTAAAATTATTTCCAGTTTCTGGAACTAAATTAACATCATTAGGAGCCGTAAACGTATGTCCTATCATAAAAGTCTTTTCATCTTCACGGTAACCGACACCAACGTTTGAAGCACCACCTCTATAGAAAACAACACCTAAATCCAATGTTCCCAAATCATTACTATTACCAAACAACACAATACTGTCATTTACGATGGAGTTATTTGATGTAATGGTTGTGAAATCACCAGTTACGATAAGGTTACCAGTGATGTGGATATTACCTGCCGCGGTGAGTCTAATACAATCGTTTGTAATGACTTCGTTATTTGGTGTGTATGAAAGAATGGTTGAAAGTTCTCTTTGGTTAACATACGCTTTCACTGGTGCAACAAAAAACCCATCATCATTTGTTGTGTTGATTGGAGTTCCAGTTGCATTTAACAATATTGTATTGTTATTTGTTGCGTTTGCATATGCACCCAGTGATATAGAATTACTACCACTCTTAAAAGACCCCGCTTCTTTTCCTATAGCTATTGATTGTTTCCCCTGGCTTGTCAAACCAGCTTGAAACCCTATGGCAATCGCGCTTACATTTTGAGCTGTCATCCCTGCTTGAAACCCCATGGCAAATGCATTTGGACCCTGAGATGTCATACCAGCTTGGGTACCGATAGCGATAGAATTCACATTTTGAGAAGTCATACCAGATTGCATACCCATAGCGAATGAGTTATCACTTTGGGAAGTCATCCCTGCTTGAGTGCCAATTGCAACCGAGTTCAAATTTTGTTGCGTCATCCCTGCTTGTAAACCCATAGCAAACGCATTTGCACCTTGTGAGGTCATACCGGCTTGCACACCTATTGCGACTGAATTCAAATTTTGTTGCATCATCCCCGCTTGCAGACCCATGGCAAATGCGTTGGCACTTTGAGAGGTCATCCCTGCTTGCACACCTATGGCCACGGAGTTCACGTTTTGTTGGGTCATACCTGCTTGTAGACCTAGAGCGAATGCGTTGGCACTTTGAGAGGTCATCCCTGCCTGCACACCTATGGCCACGGAGTTCACGTTTTGTTGGGTCATACCTGCTTGCATACCCAGAGCGAATGCGTTGGCACTTTGAGAGAGCATACCTGCTTGCACACCTATAGCGATAGAATTCAAGTTTTGTTCGGTCATCCCTGCTTGCATACCAAGAGCGAATGCGTTGGCACTTTGAGAGGTCATCCCTGCTTGCACACCAATGGCCACGGAATTCAAGTTTTGTCCGGTCATCCCTGCTTGCATACCAAGAGCGAATGCGTTGGCACCTTGAGAGAGCATACCTGCCTGCATACCCATCGCAAATGCATTTGCACCTTGAGAGGTCATACCGGCTTGCATACCAATGGCGATAGAGTTCAAGTTTTGTTCGGTCATACCTGCTTGTAGGCCGAAAGCAAATGCGTTGGCACCTTGAGAGGTCATACCTGCTTGCACACCAATGGCGATAGAGTTCAAGTTTTGTTCGGTCATACCTGCTTGTAGGCCGAAAGCGAATGCGTTTGCACCTTGAGAGGTCATACCTGCTTGTACACCTATGGCGACGGAATTCAAGTTTTGTTGAGTCATACCTGCTTGCAGACCCATGGCAAATGCATTTGCACCTTGGGATGTCATACCGGCTTGCACGCCTATAGCGATAGAGTTCAAGTTTTGTTCGGTCATACCTGCTTGTGTTCCGATTGCTAAGGCATTCGAACGTTGCAAGGTCATCCCCGCCTGCACACCTATGGCGATAGAGTTCACGTTTTGTTCGGTCATACCTGCTTGTGTTCCGATTGCCAAGGCGTTCGAACTTTGAGAAATCATACCTGCTTGCACACCAAGAGCCAAGGCATTTGAACTTTGAGACGTCATACCAGCTTGTGTACCAATAGCAAAAGCATATGCATTCTGTTCAGTCATACCTGCTTGCATACCAAGAGCCAATGCGTTCGAACGTTGAGACGTCATACCAGCTTGTGTACCAATAGCAAAAGCATAGACATTCTGTTCAGTCATACCAGCCTGTGTGCCCAAAGCGACCGCATTCGAACTTTGAGAGGTCATACCGGCTTGCATACCGATGGCGAGCGTATTCACATTTTGAGACGTCATACCAGCCTGCATACCAATCGCTACGGCATTGACATTTTGGAGTGTCATACCAGCTTGCACGCCGATTGCCACTGCGTTTGAGTCTTGCTCAATCATACCAGCTTGCATGCCAATCGCAACTGTATTCACATTTTGACCAGTCATACCCGCTTGCACACCAATGGCTATGGCATTCACATTTTGAAGTGTCATACCAGCTTGTGTTCCGATTGCCAATGTATTAGCACCTTGTGACGTCATACCAGCTTGTAAACCAATCGACATAGCATCATTATTTTGTTGTGTCATACCAGCTCGTGTGCCAAGAGCGATGGCATTTGCACTTTGAGACGTTGTACCGGCCAATAAACCAAGAGCGATTGCATTGACACCTTGATAACAATAACCAGCTTGGGCACCCAAGGCGAATGCATTTGGACCTTGATTTTCGTAACCGGCTTCAAAACCAATACTAAACGAATTTGAACCCTGTGTGTTGGACCCAGCAAACATACCCATAGCGAACGAATATGCATTTTGATTTCTATCCCCAGCTCTGTATCCTATGGCAGTTGCACCATCACCTTGATTAGTTTTACCCGCTAATGAACCGATAGCAGTAGCCCGGAAACCTTGATTTGAATATCCGGCATCTTCACCAATAGCCATCGCGTTTGATTGTTGATACCAAGCACCAGCATTTGAACCGATAGCGGTAGTATATGCATTTTGGAAAGACAAACCAGCTCTGTAGCCTATAGCGATAGAGTGGTTATTTTGTGAATCATTACCAGCACCATAACCAAAAGCGACGGAATATCGTCCTTGCCGGCTTTCACCAGCCTGACCGCCTATAGCCACGGAACCTTCTCCTTGACCTTGATTACCGGCACGCCTACCGATGGCTAAGGCATCTTGAGCTTGACCCAACTCTCCCGCACCCATACCAATAGCGATTCTGTTTGTATTTGATAGACCAGGTGAGTGTATGGGACCGTCAGCAGAGATGGCACCCAAACGAATAGAGGAATCGGGCGGAGAAACTATGTATAAATCACCCTCGGTCTTAATATTACTCGCAATAATTATAGATTGCGTTGGGTTTCTAAAATACACACTGTTACTCGTAACATTACCGTTGTTTACGACCGATTCAAGATTAGCAGAAAGATTATACAAACGACTACCATCGGCGAGAATATAATTCGAAATAATATTACCCGTCGTAAAAATAGTCGTTTCACTTGAATCATTAAAATAGATGTTTGAACCAACATCCAGTGTGTGAATTGGAGTTTGATTCGCAATACCAACATTTGATTCCGTCACGAGACTCGTCGTGTTTTCTACAAAACGAACAGTGTTAGCACTCGTATTCCCTATATTTGTCACATAATCAAACGTGGAACAAATACTACACGTTGGAACATTACTCAAAAAACGACCATCACCCTTGAAAAAATACGCAGAAACATTACCAGTCACGGACAAAATACTATCATAACCGGCATCATCTTGAACATAGAGGTTTGAACCAACATCCAAAGTGTGTTGAGGATCTAAGTTAGACAAACCTACATTTGAATATGTAACAAAACCAGTCGTAGCATTCGCAAATTGAACAGTATTTGATGTAACATTACCAGCATTCACAGCCACTTCTAAATCAGTCGCACTCACTACATTTGATACTCCATTACCATCACCAATGAAACCATGCGCAACAATAATACCGCGAACGACAAAAACATTTGGAGAATCATCTTGAATATACACGTTAGAACCAACATCTAATGTGTGAACTGGGTCAGGGTTAGTATTAGCAATACTAACAGGTCCATATGTAACAAATGAACGCTGTGGATTTCTAAATTGCACAACGTTCGAAGTGAAGTTCGCTCTATTCACAACTGACGTGAATGTTGTGCTACTTGTGACATTTTGAATCAAAGAACCATCACCGACAAAATATTTTGCGGTTATATTCTCATTCACAACAATGTTTCCACTTGTCACGATATTACCATCTACAACAAGAACATCAGCATCCGTATCATTGATATATAAGTTAGAACCAACATCCAATGTGTGTATCGGAGAAATGTTAGAAATACCAGCGCGAACACCGCTTGACACAAAAGCTAAAACGGGATTATACATACCAATCGTAGCAGTCGTTTCTGCACCAAGAAGAGACACACTCGCAAGATTTGCAGTCATAAGAACATTGGTCAAATAGCGACCATCACCACTGAAATATCTCGCGACGACATTACCTTGCACTGAAACGATGTTAGACGATAAATCATTAATGGAGACATTTGAACCAATATCAAGAGTATTTTGTGGATTTACATTTGCAATACCGACCTTTTCCGTCGTAACAAATGCAATCTCGGGATCGCGAAATTCAATAGTATCGGTTGTAACATTACCGACAAATACAGACATCTCTGTTATATTATGAACATAGAATATTTTATTTACAAAAAGGCACATGTACTAAAGAGTTCTCTTGTCTCATCTTCTACTGGAACCGTGTTTTTTAGACGAGGAATATTAAAACCACATTCCCTGTATACTTTTGTTCGTTTGTAATACATGGATTGGAGAATAGACCACTCATCTATAATGTCATAAATATGAGGATCGTTTTTTTTTCCAGGTGTCTCGCGAAGAATTCGTCCCACGGATTGTTTTATATCAGATTTAGGAGTAGCCAATATAATAGTATCTAACGCGGGTATATCCAATCCTTCGTGCGCCTGACTATATGTCGCGAATATCACCTGCTTCTCACTCGAAGCACTCAAATCAACTTGTTTCATACCTCCCATATATAATCCCGAACACATTGGAAAACGACTGTGAAAGTATTCACAATGGAAACGCCTATCACTCAAAACTAAAAGTTTTCGTCCTTCCTTCACAATCTTTTGTATTATTTCCATAATCATTATGTTTCTCGCCGAATGTTCAACAAGTTCACTAATCATCAATACCAATGAAAGTTTTCCGTTTCTCAAAAGAGGCGGAGGATTTCGATATGTCGGTGAATCAAATTTAATTGGAAATACTTGAACCTGACCTTGATTTTCTCTGAATGCCGAAAAAAAGATAGGACCAATGAACCATTTTAAAACCTTTGTCAAACCATCCTTTCTTTCTGGAGTGGCAGATAATCCAAATATATGTTTCGGACAGAGTTTGAATAAACTCTGGGAAAATACTTTAGCACATATATGGTGCGCCTCATCCACAAGAACGGTTCCAATCGAATCAAAATCACTAAGTTCGTACTCTTTCGTAGCCAATGATTGAAGCATGGCTATGACAAAATCACAATTCATCTCTAATTTATTTTGCTGCACACGACCAATCGTAGCACCTGGACAAAATTCTTTGATTTTTTCTTCCCATTGATTGGCTAAAAATTCTTTATGAACTATCACCATAGTTCTATACCCTAAACGACATGCAATCGCTAAAGATGTGATTGTTTTTCCAAAACCACAATCCAATGAAAGAATACCATGTCCAACTTCCAATGCCTTGTCTAATGCCTCGTTTTGAAATGTTTCATCCCTCAGTCTACCAGTAAATCGGACTGATGATGACAGTCGTTCTGGGTCCGGACGACGATCTTCTGTTGGTTCTCCAAACTTTTCAATACCAAAAAATCGAGGAATACATATTCCCTTTTTTGACTTGCGAAAAACCTTAAATGGAGGAGGTGGAAATCCAAATTCAGTATTGACTATCGGACGAACTGTGAGTTCTTTCTTTAATTCGGAACTTTCTTCGACGATATACCCAGAACGAATGAGTGTTCCCATTCCAATTAGTACATCTTTATCTTTAAATCTAGAGGAACAACTCCAGATTTAGGAACTAAACATATCAAATTATTTGTAAAATGCATACACTGCCGAATACATCTCGTGTCCGTCGCTTTATCAATGTATATACATTCTTTACCATAATGCTGTTCAAATTCTAAAACTTTATCATACGTGTCCCAACGATGCCAATTCTCATAACGATACATCATCAAATCGGCTTTATGTTTTTCCAAATGTTTATCCAACTCAACACATATCTTTGATGGATACTCTGGTAAAAATATATATCTCTCGGTATCACCATTGATATTTGTCAACACATAGTAATTTCCTTTGGGGTGCTGAAACACCTCTTTACATGAAGGTTCTAAATTTTCATACACGTAAAATAAGTCATCAACTCTCGGCGTATCGGTCAGTGTCGCACAAGTATCGGTAATGTTCAAATATGTTTCAGAACCATTCACCAATACTGTGGTATTTTGAGTCTCATTTTTTTTGAATGTGCATATAATTTTTTCCATATCCATCTCAAATTCAGTGAACGCACCTAAAGGATGCAACTTTAAAATCACTTTTTCCAATTTATCCAAATCGGGAGGACATTCAAAGATGAATACACCATTCGTGTTTAATCTCGAAATATATCTTTCAACTTTTGATAAAGGGGGTTTTCCAATTAATTTATCAAAACATGAACCATCGTCTTTCAACTTTTTTATGTTCATTTTTATACATACATATAGTATGTTTCCTTTAACACCCAGGTCAAACCAGAATGTATATCATCGACTTTCCAAGCACCTTTGAATTCTATACCACACTCCACTTTGTCTCCTCGAACAAAAGAAGAAACACCTTTTGTGCCGTTCATCTTTGTCATCACGCGATTGTATCGGTATGGAACTTTAATAGTCAATATATTTCCATCCAAAGGATCAAACCTTTGTTTGGGATATTTATCATGAAATTTCTTAATCTTTTCAGTATCCTGAGGGGTCAGCAATACTCGAATATACTTCTTGGTGTTGTAGTCATAGAGAGGTTCGTAAATTTCTCCAATCAACTTCATAGTCTATTCTAGTCTAGTTATTCGTTTTTAAATACCAGAAACAACAAACACACCAGAAATATAATGAGTAAAAAAGTTGTTATGGTGATAGGTTTCAATGCTTGTCTCGTTCCAAACACTTGATGACAAAAGTTTCGCCCAACCTCTATTCCCGCTTCTATACTCGCATACGGCGTGTTTCTTTCAGACATCATACCACATAACGCCACATTTCTACATTCACCAAAGAATGGAAGTTGTCCTTGTGTATTCAATACACCCGAACTTTGAGACATCTTCCACTGTTTTCCATCCCAGTGCGTTCCCGTCGCAACTCTGGAAGACGAAGGTTTAGGAAGTCCAAGTTGTTGTATCACCGTTTCTTCTAATTTTTTGGGAGGTGTCTTAAGTATTTCTTCATTCAAATTACACATAACACATGAAACAGTCTTACCATCTGGCAAAACAGACGCAAGTATGTTCCATTTGGTGTTTAGAGATGTTTTCACTTCATTTGGAATTTTAATATCATACTCGTAATCTAAAAGAATGTGAAGACATGTATACGAACTATACAATAAGTGTATTCTCGCAAATTCTCCCCAATTATTTTGAACAAAAACAGACGCCGGGAAATTATCCAAACAAAGAACAAGAAGATCACCCGTGATGATTTTAGTCTCATCTGACATGTTCACCTGCGCAATAAATCCATCCGGAGAATACTTCAATTCCGTCAATTCTGTATTAAATGAAAAGTGAGCACCTTTGTCTTCAAGGGCTTTTTGCATCGCAAGACCCATACTTCGTCCAGATATTCGCTGCTCCCATTGCGAAGATAATCCAACTTGATTGAACGATTCAACGAATTCATATGCTGACATCACATCCCAGCCAACACCATCAATGCTATAAGTGATATTTTCCAAGAGTTGACTACCTTTTTTAGACAATCCGTGAATTGAATTTTTCAATGATTTTCTTTTATATGTCTCAGGTGAATACAAAACTCTGAATGCCAATGAACATAGGGCGATATAATCTTTGAATTCAAATGTGTTAAACAACAAAGGATACAAATCCGTGTCGTCTTTCTCTTTAAAATAAGTGTCCCATTCCATCCCCATCTCTGTAAACAAACTTCGAGTGTTCACGAAAGCCTGTTTGAACAACATTCGAGGTGCGTGTAAATCTCTTTTGTCTCCGGAGGGTTCATGCCAAGAACCACCAGCACAATCCTTTCGGTCATAAATGAAAACCTGGTGGTCTGTAGTATTTACAATTTCCCATGCTACAGAGAGACCGGTTGGCCCAGCACCAATCACATGCACTTTCATTATGTATTAGTCTAATATATTTTCTATGACTAATACATAATGAATACAAAATCCAACAACAACAAAAAAAACAACACCAAGGCGTTGAACCGCGCGGCAAAAGAGATGAAAAAGGCAAATACGACGATGAAAAAGGCAAATAAAACGATGGTAAAATTAAACTCAACTTGGAATATGTTGAATAAATTGATTAAAAGACAGTAGGTATGCGTAATCGAAGTCTATTCAGTTTTTCTTGGAATTCTCGCTTCTCACTGGCTGATGTGATAGGTCTTCCATTATTCAGACATTCAATTTCTGGTCCGGTCAATGTGATAGTATTGAGTCGGAAATCTCTGAATGCCTCAATGGTGTGTGGAACCAAAGGTTCAATGATTTTAAAAAGAGCATGCGCATACTCTTGAATCTCTTTTTGTGCGCTTACATCCATACGAAGTCGTAAATAATGCAACAAATTATGAAGATTAATTTTCCAGTAAAATTCGGTATAGGTGGATTGCGGAAGAACACCGCGTGCCTGTTCTCGACAACATCCTTTATCAATCAATTCATCGTAGACGTCGAAGGAGGTGTGTAACTGTTCCGATACTTTGGTGAGAAGTTCTGGACTTGCGTCGAATTCTCCTTCAGATCCCTGATGATTGACAAGTGATTGTCTTCGGAGATGCATGGGTTCATATACCTCTTCTGGAACAACGGAATATCGCGCTGATAATTCGTTAACGGAGGCTGTCCGATGTCGAAAGTGCTGTCTCGCGATGTATAGGGGCATTTTAATATGAAATTTGAATTCAACCATCTCGAAAGGAGTTGTGTGCCAGTGACGGAGGAGGTATCGGATGAGACCTCGGTCGTCTCGCATTGATTTGGTCCCATCCCCGTATGACACTCGGGCTGCTTGAACAATCGCGGAATCCATGTTTTCCCGAGGCATGTGGTCAACGAGCCGCACAAATCCATGGTCCAACACATTGACTTTCTCATTCATTCTTTCCACTTTTACTTCTCAGTGTCTAGTAACTTTAAATGATTGTAGTAACACTTCGACTACTCATGATTATAAGCACAATACTATATGTTAATACACCTATACCCAGTGGTTCAAGTGTTATTCGTCCAGGAGAAATAATTCCAAATAAAGAATACTCTACTCCAAATGGTAAATATTATTTACTGTTCCGTGATAACAAAGAATTAGTGTGGATGGAAAAAGGTAAAAAGAAACCACTCTGGCGTATCGGTGCAAATAATCTAGGGGATGATACTGTAAAAGCATCATTCGAAAATAATGGGTCTCTGTGTCTTCGGGGATCAAAAAGAACACTCTGCGAGGCTGCAACGGAGCGAGGGGTTCTCGTTCTTCGAAATACAGGTCACTTATACATTGAAAGTGGAGAAAATATCGAAGAACCGTTTCATTTCTATCCAAAACATTAAAAAA
>Ga0222712_10007940_pt1 | contig 10138 bp, 9 predicted proteins | sample C33_657DmetaG_FD_165043 | JGI IMG/M metagenome (GOLD analysis project Ga0222712, IMG submission 165043) | Estuarine water microbial communities from San Francisco Bay, California, United States - C33_657D | ecosystem: Environmental > Aquatic > Marine > Unclassified | place: USA: California...
TAAAAACTGCGGATGCTGGTTACTTGACTCGTCGTTTACATGATGTGGCTCAAGATGTAATTGTGAATGAAGATGACTGTGGTACTTTACGTGGTATCGAAGTGTTCCCATTGAAAGATAATGAGGAAATCATCGAACCATTATCAGAGCGTATTTTAGGTCGTGTTTCAATACATGATGTTTATGATCCACTTTCAGGAGAATTAATTGTTGCTTCGGGAGATGAAATCACTGAAATAGTGGCGAATCACATCGATGAAACTTCGATTGAGTCCGTTGAAATTCGTTCAGTATTAACTTGTGAAACGAGAAGTGGTGTTTGTGCTAAATGTTACGGACGTAACTTAGCTACTGCGGCCATGGTTAATTTAGGTGAGGCTGTAGGTGTAATTGCATCTCAGTCCATTGGTGAGCCAGGAACACAGTTGACATTACGTACATTCCACGTGGGTGGTACTGCACAAAACGTTTCCTTAGATGCGAGTGTTAAAGCGAAATTTGACGGAGTTCTTAATTTTGAAGAAGTTCGTTCGGTTAGTTCAACAGACGCTGAAGGAAATCCAGTAGAAATCGTGATGGGTCGTTCAGGTGAGATTCAAATCTTAAATCCAGCAAATAAGCAAATATTAATTTCTTCTAATATTCCTTATGGTTCATTCTTACGCGTTAAGGAAGGCCAAACGATTAAGAAGGGAGATGAGATTTGTGCTTGGGATCCATACAATGCGGTGATTCTTTCTGAAGCTGAAGGTAAAATTGAATTTGAGGCTATTGAAGAAAACAATACCTACAAAGAAGAGGCGGATGAGCAAACAGGTATGCGTGAGAAGGTGATTATCGAATCTAAGGATAAGACTAAAAACCCATCAGTTCTTGTTGTATCAAAAGGCAAAGAAGATTTAGTGTATAACGTTCCGGTAGGAGCTCGTTTAGCAATCAGCATCGGGGATAAAATTAAAGCGGGTCAAATTATCGCTAAAATTCCTCGTGCGGCAGGTAAAACGCGTGACATTACAGGAGGTCTTCCTCGTGTAACGGAATTATTTGAGGCGCGTAACCCATCTAACCCAGCGGTTGTTTCTGAAATTGACGGGGTAATTTCATATGGTATCATCAAACGTGGTAACCGTGAAATTATCGTAACGCCAAAAGAAGGAACAGAGCGTCATTATTTAGTGCCATTGACTCGATTTATTTTGGTACAAAACAATGACTTCGTACGTGCGGGAACTCCACTTTCAGATGGTGCAATTACGCCTTCAGATATCTTGAAAATCAAAGGGCCAACAGCCGTTCAGGAGTATTTAGTGAATGAAATCCAAGATGTATATCGTCTACAGGGTGTAAAAATCAATGATAAGCATATTGAATGTATTGTACGTCAAATGATGCAGAAAGTTGAAATTTTAGAACCAGGTGATACTCAATTCTTACAAGGACAAAATGTAGATCGTTTCGTATTCCGCGAGGAAAATGATTTGATCTTAGATAAGAAAGTCATTACAGAAGCGGGTGATTCTGAGAAATATAAGGCGGGAATGATTTTATCAGCACGTGCATTACGTGATGAGAATTCATCTCTAAAACGTCGTGATATGAAAATCATGAAAGTACGTGATGCAGCTGCGGCGGTATCATCTGCTAACTTGCAAGGTATCACACAAGCGTCCTTAGGAACAGAATCATTCATCTCTGCGGCATCGTTCCAAGAAACTACGAAAGTACTTTCTGAGGCTTCAATTCGTGCAAAAGTGGATACTTTAGATGGCTTGAAAGAGAACGTAATCGTAGGACATTTAATTCCTGCAGGAACAGGTCTTCGTCGTTACAAAGACATCTTAGTTACTTCGGTTGATGAATTAAGGCAATTAGAAGCGAAAAAAGTAGCCGCTGAAACAGAGGCAGCTACTGAAGCATATCGCGCTTCTGTTGAAAACTAATTGACTTAAATTAGATTTAAAAGCCCCTTCATGAAAATGAAGGGGCTTTTTTGTGTATACATGCTATACTATTCTAAAAAAATTGCCTTAAATTCAATCTGAATTTACTTCTTTTAAATACACAAACTTTATTAATAATTCAACGAATATAAAAAGTACAAATAAACAAATTATGATAGCTAAAACAACCCCAAAATCTGACTCAGAGAATAATAAAAATGATAATGCAGAATATGAAATTAAATAATTAAACCAATTTTCATTTCGAAAGAGAATAATCAACAATTTAGACTTCTGATTTGCTTCAATAATAGTTGCTCTTGATTTAAGAAACCCAAAAAAAATCAATTTTAATCTATAATGACCATAAGATTTGGGCACGCCCATTAAATCAATTGTATGCTTTAATGGGTATTCTATTCCATCAACGTCTATTTTGGTTGGAATTATAAACCGAAAAATCCAAGGCAATTTATTGAATTGAATTATTCCATTCATTATAATAATCGTTAGTAAAAGTTAAATTAACTAAAATTTATACAATTGTTTAAATCTTGTAATGCTTGAATTGTCCTTTCCCAATGTAATCTTTCAATTAAATCAATACTTATCCTAGGATCTTGTAGTTTGTATACATCGTAAGTAAAACCAAAAACACCTCCCCATGTATTGAATACAGAAGCACCCATTGAAAGCCAAGAGCCAATAACAGTAGCCCCCGCCTCTAAATAAACAGCTGCTAATGCTTGTTCTCTTTCATAAAATAATCTATTGTCTAGAAATTCATGTGCTGTGATACAATTTTGAATTCGACCTTGATTTTGTGCTGTGGCTGTAATTGATACTCCAAAAAATATGATAAACGATACTATCCAATTTATATTGATTGACTTCATTTTAATTTTTATTTATTACCAGAATTAATTTTGTGTTGAATGATATTCTCGGAGATTTTAGCCTTTCTCATCAAGTAAACTTCTGCTTGCTCGCGACTTTTTTTACTAGGTCTAATCAGTTGAGAAAATTCGTTCGGTTTTAATTGTCTAATTTCTGGAACTTGATTTTTTAACTCATATAAACTCTCACTTAATTCATTAATGGCTACTAAATACTCTTTCGGATTTTCCATTCCAGCTTTTTTGTATAAAGCAATAATTTCATCCAACGTTTTACAGTTAACTCTTTCTTTATTTACCAAATTATGATCAAAATTTGTAAAATCAATCTTACCTTCTGCCATTAGTTTATTTTCATTTTCTAAAGCATTTTTAACTCTCAAGACAGCTTTTTCCTTTGCCAATTTTTCAAGTAATTGAGATCGATCAGATTCAGAAACTACTTCATGTTCACCGCATGATGAAAAAACACTTAGTACAATAAGCATCATTAATACCTTTTTCATAATTAATATTTATTATGTATCCCCCTACTCTTTATTGGTTTTTCGGGTTTCACCAAGGTTTGTAAACTTGATGTAAAGTTCTTAGATAGAAATTTGTTTTTTTGGTACTTTAAGTACCAATTTTGTACCACACTTTTTGATTATACAAATAAGTGATATAATTATTTTGATGTTATTGGGGAGGGAGGGGGTAATTTTTTATGAATTTTCTGAAAGCCCTTTTTCCCGAGGTGCCTGCTTTTTCAGCAATGTTTTGTCGATGCCGCTTGATTGTGTACTCCGAAAGAGCCAATTGATCAGCAATCTCTTTGGAACTAAAACCTTTTTTAATCAATTCAATAATTTGGATTTCTTTTAAGCTAAAATCGAAATCAGTAGTTAGGGATAAATTGTATGACATAAAATATTAGGGTTAGAATAGTATTTGATACAAACTTACCATCATTTATGATTCTCCCAAATAATTATTAATTAAAGAATAATCTTGTTTTCTTTTCTCTTTTCTCTCTTAATTTACTTATTACATTATTGAGCCTATATCATTGTTTCGATCATCCACAGATTAAAACAATGTTATTATCTTTACATAACATAAAACGTAGATTTACATAGAATTATCTCCCATTTTAACCCCCATAATCATGTCAAATAACCCAGAAGAAAACCAATTAAACATAGAATTACCCGAAGAAATGGCAGAGGGATCTTATGTAAACCTAGCGCTCATCGCTCATTCGCCATCTGAATTTGTCATCGACTTCATTCGGATATTGCCTGGAATTCCAAAAGCAAAAGTTAAATCACGTGTCGTGATGACACCGGATCACGCTTACCGACTCATGTTAGCGTTGCAAGAAAATATTCAAAAATTCGAGGAGAACCATGGGGCGATCATGAAAGAAGGAGAAGATTCAGGGTACCAATTTCCGATGAATTACAACGGGCCCATAGGCGAAGCGTAAACGTTTTAGGTTTTTATTTCATCAAAAAGCTTTATTTTTTTGCTAATTTATAGGTAAAGATTACCTTTAGATTGCTTTACCTATAGATAAAGCAATTCATTTTCCAATTTACATAATGGCCATGCCTATTTTAAATAAATCGTTGATTCATTCCGGTGACATCAGCACCAAAACACCCATCACACTTCCAAAAGCAGAGATATTCGATTATCCTGAAAAAATATTACAATTTGGCACCGGAGTTCTACTTCGTGGACTATGTGATTATTTTGTAGATAAGGCAAATCGTTCGGGCCAATTTAAAGGCCGGATCGTTGTAGTAAAATCGACATCCAAAGGAGATGCGGATGCTTTTGAGACACAAGATGGATTATTTACCCATTGCATCAAAGGAATCGACGAGGGAAAAGAAGTTGAAGAATACATTATAAATTCCTCCATTTCTAGGACTTTAACGGCTTCAAAAGAGTGGGATGCCATAATGGCTTGCGCAACAAGCCCAGATATGCAAATCATATTTTCAAATACGACTGAGGTAGGCATTCAATATGTAGCGAATGACTCCATTAAAGCAGCATGTCCTAGCTCCTACCCGGCAAAGCTTTTGGCTTTCTTGCATGCGCGTTGGCAACATTTCGACGGTGCAAATACCGCCGGAATGGTTATCATTCCCACTGAATTAATTATCAATAATGGGGATGTCTTAAAAGGCATTGTTTTATGCTTAGCGGCAGATCATTCTTTGTCATCCGAATTTGTTTCTTGGCTTACAGAGTCTAATCATTTTTGTAACTCATTAGTGGACAGAATCGTTCCTGGTAGTCCTGATTCGGCTACGTCAACAGCCATTTTGGGCCAATTGGGTTATGAGGATTCCCTGATGATCATTTCGGAAGTATATAGTTTATGGGCGATTCAAGGTGGATCGGAAGTAAAGAAAATCTTGGGATTTGCGGCGGCAGACAAAGGTGTGGTGATCGCAGAAGACATTGAAATCTACCGCGAACTGAAGTTGCGTTTATTAAATGGAACGCACACATTTATGTGTGGCATGTCCTATTTGTTGGGTTTCAGATTGGTCAAAGAAGTGATGGCCAACAGTTACCTAAGCAAATTAATTATGAATTTAATGCTCAGTGAATTAGCCTTAGCCATACCTTATAAAATGGATTTTAAAGTTGCCGATCGCTTTGGAAGAGCGGTATTAGATCGTTTTAGAAATCCATTTATCCAACATAAACTCATCGATATCACGGTTCAATATACGACCAAAATGCGGATGAGAAACGTACCCTTATTGCTGAATTATTATCAAATATTTGGCAAAGCACCTGAATTATTTTGCATGGGATTTGCTGCTTATTTGCAGTTTATGCATTCGGTTAAGGAAGAAAATGGTAAGTATTTTGGGGACTCCAACGGGGAATTATATCCGATTCAATGTGACTATGCCGCGTATTTTCATGAGGCTTGGAAGGATTTCAATTTGACTAAAGTTTTAGCCGATAAAACATTGTGGGGAGAGGATTTAAGTGCATTGCCAGGATTTGAGGCAGCAGTAACGAAGTATTTATAAATTTATTGAGGATTAATCATACCATATGAAAGCGTTTTTAGATCAAGATTTTTTGTTGCAATCGCCAACAGCCCAGACTTTGTACCATCAATATGCGGCTGCGATGCCCATCATTGATTACCATAATCATTTGGTCCCTCAGCAAATTGCGGATGATCATCAGTTTGAAAATATAACTCAAGCCTGGCTATATGGCGACCATTACAAATGGCGGGCGATGCGAGCACATGGAGTGGATGAGAAATACATCACAGGAAATGCGAGCGACGAAGAAAAATTTATGAAATGGGCTGAAACTGTTCCATATACCATGCGAAATCCCTTGTACCATTGGACACATTTGGAATTGCAAAGGTATTTTGGGGTTACTGAAGTGTTAAATTCCGCTTCCGCCAAACGAATTTATGACCATTGTGCTGCTTTATTAAAAACGCCGGAATACTCCGTCAAGAACTTGTTGCTTAAAATGAATGTAAAAGTTTTATGCACAACCGATGATCCGATTGATGATTTAGGCTATCATAAACAAATAAAAGCGAGTGGTTATGCGATTAAAGTGTTACCAACGTTCCGTCCTGACAAGGCCATGGCTGCGGATGATACCGCGACATTTAATGCCTACGTTAAATCATTGGCACAGGTCGTTGGCTATGGTATCCAAGATTTATCTACGTATAAAAAGGCCATTGGGGAGCGACATGATTATTTCCATGCCTGCGGTGGCCGATTAAGTGATCATGGATTGGAACATATTTATGCAGAAGATTATACAGAAGAGCAGATCGCGAAGATTTTTGGCCAATTAGTTTCTGGGGCCAACGTTTCAGACCATGAGAAATGGCAATTCAAATCGGCGATGTTGGTTTATTTTGCTCATTTAGATCATGCAAAAGGTTGGACCCAACAATTTCACTTGGGTGCTTTAAGAAATAATAATGCTAGGCTTTTGGGTTCTTTGGGACCGGATACAGGATTTGACTCGATTGGAGATTTTGAACAAGCGAAACCATTGTCCAAATTTTTAAATCATTTGGATTCGACGAACCAGTTAGCGAAAACTATTTTATATAATTTGAATCCCGGTGATAACGAATTATTAGCGACTATGACGGGTAATTTCCAAGATGGAACCATTGTAGGAAAGATGCAATTTGGGTCTGGCTGGTGGTTTTTAGATCAAAAAGATGGCATGGAAAGACAGATTAACGCCTTATCCAATATGGGCCTTTTAAGTCATTTTGTAGGGATGTTGACCGATTCACGAAGTTTCCTTTCTTTCCCTAGACATGAGTATTTTAGAAGAATCCTTTGTAATTTAATGGGCCAAGATGTGGAGAATGGCGAGTTGCCGGCAGACATGGAGTGGTTAGGCAAATTAGTTAAAGACATTTCATATACGAATGCGTCTGAATTTTTTAACTTTGATTAAGGTATGAAGAAAGTTGTAACGTTTGGGGAAATTATGGGTCGATTCAGTCCTCCGGGATATGGAAAAATCATTCAATCTCAAAGTTTAAATCTTACTTTTGGTGGCGGCGAGGCCAATGTAGCGGGAGGTTTAGCCCATTTAGGTATACCTGCCACACATGTTACAAAATTTCCTGCCAATGAATTAGGGAAGGCCGCCGCTGGGTATTATGCTCGAGTGGGTGTTGATACCTCAGAAATTCAATTTGGCGAAGGGCGATTAGGCCTATATTTTGTCGAATTTGGTGCTGCGATGCGCCCGATCCAAGTAACCTATGACCGTGCAGATTCAGCCTTTGCCAATTTAGATCCGTCTGATTTTGATTGGCATGAAATCTTCAAAGATGCTTGTTGGTTTCACTGGACTGGAATTTCACCAGCGATTTCAGAGTCAGCGGCGCAGGCTGTTCGTGATGCAATTGCGGTGGCCAATGAAATGGGCATTACGGTTTCTGCGGATGTCAACTACCGAAAAAACTTATGGCAATATGGCAAAACTGTTCAGGAGGTAATGCCTGAATTGATTGAAGGCTGTGATATCATTGTTTGTGGCAAAGGCGATGCGGAAGATATTTTAGACATTGTTCCGGATGGGTCAACAAAAAGCGGTTGGGAATCCGTATGTAAGCAAATCATGACGCGTTTTCCTAGACTTAAAAAAATCATAAATACCAAAAGGGGTCAAATATCAGCCTCTCAAAATACCTTGTCCGCTGCTTCATTTAATGGGACAAAATCCCTCAAATCTGAAACGGTGGAAATCAGCCAGATCGTAGATCGAATTGGGGGTGGCGATGCCTTTATGGCTGGATATATTTATGGAAATTTAATTTATTTTGATGAAGCAAAATCTCTTTCTTTTGGGGTGGCTGCCTCAGCATTAAAACATACGATTGAAGGTGATATTAATTTAGCAAATTTAGACGAGATAGAAACCGTGATGAATGGTGATTTAACGGGTCGATTAAAAAGATAATTATGGCAAGAAATGCGTCCATTATAGTATATAGTCGGATAGAGGAAACCCCGATCGTCCCATTGTTTTTCAATGCAGATTTAACGGTAGCCCAACACGTTTTAAAAGCCTGTTATGATGGAGGCATTCGCGTATTTGAATTTACCAATCGCGGTGCGGAAGCGCCTGCTATTTTTGCTAAGTTGATCGAATATTGTGAGAAGGAATGTCCAGATTTAGTTTTGGGTATTGGGACGATTTATGATGCCAAACAAGCGAATGAATTCATTGCGATGGGTGCGGATTTCATGTTGCAACCTTTTACGACTCCGGAAGTGGGCGAAGTGTGTGCCAAACATGATATTCCTTGGATGCCAGGAACCATGACACTGACCGAAATTAGAAATGCAGAAATCTTGGGGGCGAAATATGTGAAAATATTCCCTGGGAATGTGGTCGGTCCTGGATTTGTTAAAGCGATCAAGGGGCCAATGCCAAAAACCAAAATTATGGTGACCGGCGGTGTTGAACCCAACAAAGAAAGTTTATCCTCTTGGTTTGGAGCTGGGGCTGCAGCTGTAGGGATGGGTTCTCAATTATTTCCTGCTGATTTAATTGCCAAAAAAGATTATCAATCGATTTCAAATACTATTTCTGACTTAATCAAAATTTATCGAGGCTTATAATTTAACCTCAAAACACGCTAAACCATGAATAAAATAGGAACTTACCGCTGGCGAATTTGCGCATTGCTTTTTTTCGCTACCACAATAAATTACTTAGACCGACAGGTTATTGGATTGTTGAAACCTGTATTGGAAGATCAGTTTAATTGGTCTGAATCTGATTACTCAAACATCGTTATTACCTTTCAAGCGGCCTATGCCATCAGTCTTTTGGGATTTGGTGGGATCATTGATCGCATTGGAACCAAATTAGGATATACTATTTCCATCATCGTTTGGAGTATTGCGGCCATGTTACATGCCATGGCTACAGGCACCATGAGTTTTGCATTTATGCGTGGTTTATTAGGTTTGGGCGAAGCGGGGAATTTTCCAGCTGCGATCAAAACAACAGCAGAATGGTTTCCTAAAAACGAACGCGCGCTAGCGACTGGAATATTTAATTCTGGGGCCAATATAGGCGCTGTTGCTGCACCGATTTTAGTGCCTTGGATTTTAGGCGCATATGGCTGGGAAATGGCCTTTATCGCTACGGGAGCTATTGGTTTTGTTTGGTTGATCTTTTGGTGGTTCTATTATGAGGTACCTTCCAAACACAAGTCCCTTTCAAAAGAAGAATTTGATTATATCCATGCGGATAAAGAAGAAAAAGATGAGAACCAAGAGCCTGTTAAATGGGCTAAATTATTTGGGTTTAGACAAACTTGGGCGTTCGTTTTTGGTAAAATGTTTACAGATCCAATCTGGTGGTTTTTCCTATTCTGGTTGCCTTCGTATTTCTCTGAGCGCTTCCAGTTGGATTTAAAAAAGCCAAGTTTAGAATTAATCATTGTGTATACCGCAACGACCATTGGTAGTATTGGGGGAGGATGGCTTTCTGGTTATTTAATTAATAAAGGTTGGCCTTCATTTAAGGCCCGCAAATTTACCATGCTGGGATTTGCCCTTTCCGTGGTGCCAATTATGTTAGCTCGCTATTGTGATAATATCTGGCAAGCCGTGGCATTAATTTCGTTGGCTGCGGCATCACATCAGGCTTGGAGTGCCAACATATACTCTATAGCGACAGACATGTTTCCTAAAAAAGCCGTTAGTTCCATTATTGGTATTGGAGGAATGGCAGGTTCGGTAGGAGGTATTTTCTTTCCTT
>Ga0222712_10007942_pt1 | contig 10137 bp, 8 predicted proteins | sample C33_657DmetaG_FD_165043 | JGI IMG/M metagenome (GOLD analysis project Ga0222712, IMG submission 165043) | Estuarine water microbial communities from San Francisco Bay, California, United States - C33_657D | ecosystem: Environmental > Aquatic > Marine > Unclassified | place: USA: California...
GCGTCGAACGCCATCGCGAGGGACGATCGGCGATCGTCGACGCACGCCCACGGCGTTCGATCGGTGTTCTATACGTCTTTTCTTCTCGTACGCAACGAGCGTCGAACGCCATCGCGAGGGACGATCGGCGATCGTCGACGCACGCCCACGGCGTTCGATCGGTGTTCTATACGTCTTTTCTTCTCGTACGCAACGAGCGTCGAACGCCATCGCGAGGGACGATCGACGAACGCGCCACGCGTCCGTTTTCGACGACGGCCGCGACACGGTTTTGAACGAATGGTAGAGAAACGAACGAGACGGAGCGCGTCACGAAGCGTCGCGCGACGACGAACGAACGACCGAACGAACGGAGAGGCGAAACGACGTCACTGCGTTCGCGCGCGCGATGCTCGCCGCGCCGTTCGCGGCGAGCGCGAATGGGAACAGACAAAACACGAACGCGGCGCGCGACGGGGGCGCGGAGTTCGCGCGGGAGACGCGCGCGAACGACCCGGGCGGGCGATGTGGACACACGATGACGTCGTTGCGATGGAATCAAAAGACGAAAATTGTAGTTTTCGGCGGGGCGACGGAGTTAGAGGACGGGAAAGGGCACGCGATCGCGGGGCTTGACTCGCGAGCGGCGAGCGCGAGCGCGCGCGGGGAGGGACGAGACGGCGGAGCGTGGGTGAAGCTTTCTGGGGCGACGAACGCGTTGCACGCGCTTGATCCCATCGCGGGGAAGTGGATGAGGTTGGAGTGCGGTGGAGACGTCCCGAGCGCGCGCGCGGCGCACGGGGCGGCCACCGTGGGGGGGATGCTCGTCGTTCACGGAGGCATCGGGCCGGATGGATTAGCGGATGAGGATTTGTATGTTTTGGATTTAGCGACGAGGGACCCGAAGTGGCACCGCGTGCACGTTCGAGGACAAGGGCCGGGGAGGAGGTACGCGCACGTCCTGAGTTTCGTGGCGCAGAGGTTTCTGGTCGTCATCGGCGGTACAGATGGGTCGAAGTGCGTGGACGACGCTTGGGTGTTAGATACGACGACAAAACCGTATGAGTGGAGTAAATGCAATCCAAGTGGGCCGATTCCGAGCGCGCGGACGTATGCGAGCGCGAGCACGCGGAGCGATGGGTTGTTACTGCTTTGCGGTGGACGAGGCGCGGATGGGTTTGCGCTGAACGACGCGTACGGGTTGGCGCGACATCGCGACGGCCGTTGGGAGTGGGCTGAGGCCCCTGGGAAGGCGCCGACGCGTCGGTATCAGCACGCCACCGCTTTCGTAGACGCGCGTTTGCACATCACCGGTGGGGCCTCGGGTGGGGGCCAGCTCGTGTCGAGCGATGCGTCGTTGTCGATGCTGGATACCTCGGCCGGCGGAGGCACCGGATGGCGGGGACCAGAGAGCAGCGGCAAAGCGCAGTCAACGTTAGACGCGAGCGCGCTCGTCGGTCGACGCTGCCGACATGCGAGCGTTTCTTACGGTCCGTTCATTTTCGTTTACGGTGGATTACGTAACGGCGCGTTGCTTGATGATTTGATCGTGTTAGAGGAGGCGCCGCAGGAAAGCGGAACGACGCGCGCCGAGCGCATGCGAGAGCTAGCGACATTGATCGATCCCACCGCACCGGCGTGGCAAAAATGGCTCGCTGACACTGGGTTGTCCGCTGAGATATTAGGCATGCAGTCACCGAGGAACGCGCGAGATTCGTTTGCGATTAATACGCAACGAGACGCGACGTACTCGAATGGATCATTCAGCTCTCCGGCGTCACCCGAGGCGTCCCTCTTGCGTCCACTCGGCGGGTCGCCGAGTTCCCCTGACTCGCCAGATAGTATGAACGAAGCGGCGGAGAAAGAGTTGCGCGACGCGAGCGCACAAGAGGCAGCGGTGGCTCTCGAACTGGTTGCGCGCCGAAAATTCTCCCTCGGTGGATCTGAATCGGGCTCTCCCGGTTCGTCCGTGAACACCCCCTCACCGGCGCTCGGTCGCTTGGGTTCACCGGATTCAGCTCGTCGCACGCCCATGTCCGAAGTGCGATTGCATCATCGTGCCGTCGTCGTCGCCGCGGCGCCGCTTGATTCGGATGCAAAATCTACGCCCCGCGGTGTCGCGAGTTTGGTTCGACAATTATCAATCGATCAGTTTGAGAATGAAGCGAGAAGAATCGGTACCCCCGGGGCAGACATGCTCACGCCGGGTGACACTCCCGCCAAGGCTGCACGTGCGCGACGCGCACAGGAGATGGCGTCGCAACCGGTGCAGCGGGCAGTGTTGGCGCACCTTTTGCATCCGCACACGTGGGAGCCGAGTTTGGACAGGCGATTCTTCTTGAGCGCGAGCGCGATAAACGAGCTGTGCGATGCCGCGGAGTTGTGCTTCAAGCGTGAAAGCACTGTACTTCAAGTAAATGGCCCGGCGAAAATATTTGGGGATTTACACGGTCAGTTTGGAGATTTAATGCGCTTGTTCGCTGAGTATGGTTCGCCATCCACGGCGGGTGACATCGCCTACATCGATTACGTCTTTTTGGGCGACTACGTCGATCGCGGTGCGTATTCCTTAGAGGTCATGACTTTGTTGTTGGCGCTTAAGATTGAGCATCCGAACCAGGTGCATCTTCTTCGCGGGAACCACGAAGAGGCGGATATCAACGCCCTCTTTGGTTTCCGCATGGAATGCGTTGAACGTTTGGGCGAAGCCGCGGGCGACGCGGTGTGGCGTCGATTCAACTCCCTCTTCGAATGGCTTCCGCTCGCTGCCATCATCGAAGGTCGCATCTGCTGCATGCACGGTGGCATCGGGCGAAGCTTGACGCACATTTCGCAAATCGACGCCCTTGAGCGTCCTTTGAACATGGAGAATGGTGGGGTGGAGCTGATGGATATTTTATGGAGCGATCCAACGGAGAACGACGGCATCGAAGGGCTGCGGCCGAACGCGCGCGGCCCTGGCCTCGTGACGTTCGGGCCCGACCGTGTGAAATCATTCTGCGAAACGAATGGTATTCAAATGATTATCCGCGCACACGAGTGCGTGATGGATGGTTTCGAGCGTTTCGCCCAAGGACAGTTACTCACAGTTTTCAGCGCGACCAATTACTGCGGTACGGCTAACAACGCCGGGGCGATTCTCGTCTTGGGGAGAGATTTAACGCTCTATCCGAAGCTCATCCACCCCTTGCCGCCCCTCGCGATGGAATCGTTATCGCCCACTGACCGAATCGACGACAATTTATGGCTACAAGACGTCAATCGCGAACGTCCTCCGACGCCGCCTCGAGGTCGACTCGGTCAAACCCAGCCCCTCGGGTCGTACGGCTTAATCAATCCCACGTAAATCTAGCGATTTCATAACGCACGACAGCCAAACACGTTACTACAGTACGATTTACATCACTCTACACTACGCCACGCTCGAAAGCGCCCCAAACTGCTTCTCGTACCGTGCTAACTTCTCCTTCATCGCGAAATACTCCATCGCCACCTCCTCTCGAACGACGTCCTCCTCCACGTGCGCAAACTCGAGCTCTAAAACGCTCGACAACCGATGTCCACCGTCCTCCACGATCTCCAGCGTCGCATTTCCATCGTGTCGACACGCGAGCACCGCCAACGCGCGCTCCGGCGCCTCCCTCGCCTCTCGCAGCGCCCGTTCGCACACCATCGCGCACGCCCACGCGTCGTCGATCGTCAGCGACTGCGCTTTTCTCGCCTCTTCAAACGCCTCCGCGCTCAGCGCGCACCTATACCGCGTGAACGTCGCTCGGCCATCGCTCGGGATCAAATCCAACACCGCGCGACGCGCCCCCGCCGAATCTTCCATCCTCCTCACCACGCATTCGAACGCGCACGCGCGAGCGAGCACCGCGGCTTGTCCATCGCTCGAACGCGCGCGAACGTCGATTCGACATTCGGTGCGGGTCTCGTGCGCCATGCTTGTCTGAGCGAGCGAGCGCGAGCGCGCGCGCGAGGGAAACAATGCCGTCGATTGTCGCGCGCGTAACAAACGTAGATTAGCGCGCCGCTGGAATGAAAAATGTCTAGCAAAATACCATGTTATGTATCTATCTTCACAATCTATCGATGATTTCCTGAATGAGCTCGTTGGAGTACTTTTTATAATTAGGCGCCACGATGGACACGTCGACGTTCGTCGTGTTCACCTTTTCCTCCATCACCGCCTTGAGCGTCTTCAACGCCAAAGTTTCCGCCTCCTTAAGCGTTAAATCGTCTCTGTATTCTTCTTGTAACGCCGTCTGTGCGCCTTCGCTCCCACTCCCGATCGCCTTCGCCTTATACTGCATCGCCGTCCCGCTCGGATCCGTGTGCACCAAGTGATACCCATCCTCATCCTTCCCCGCGACGAGAAGCGCCACTCCGAACGGCCTCGACATGCGTTTCTCCCCTTCGCCCGCGAACGACATCGCGAGTTCACACAACGCCGTCGTACAACTCAACACCGGCATCGGTTCATTATACGTAAAGTAATGATTCTGACACTCCGCTCGCCCGTGTTCCACCATCGTCCACGCATCCGCCGTCAACCCGCTCACCGCGCACGCGATGTGATGATCGATCTCCGCGATTTTTTCCAGACTCGACGCATCCATCAACGGCGACGTGGCGCGTTTCTCCACCGCCAACACCACGCCTTCGCTCGTTTTGATCGCGATCGCCGTCGACCCTAACTTGATCGCTTCGATGGCGTACTCGACTTGGAACAGTCGTCCTTCGGGGGAGAACGTGTTCACCCCGCGGTCGTATTCGCTGCGCGTTTGAAACATCGCGCGTGATGAACGCCCTCAGGGAAAGGAGAACGAAAACAGCGTTCGATCTTCGCGACGAGGCGCGACGTCCACGCGTCGCGCGCGTCGGGGCGTGACGAGCGATCGCGCGCGCGTCGATGCGCGTTGACCGCGCGCGCGTGGACGTCACGCGGCATGGGACTCGTTGACGAGTCATGAATCAAAAAGCTCAACATGGCGCACGCGCGCGCGAGGGAGGGGGGATGAGGGACTCGTTGACGAGTCATGAATCAAAAAGCTATGGACGCGCGACGCGATCGCGATCGCGATCGCGATCGCGATCGCGATCGACGCGAAACGAAACGAAACGGATCGAATGGAATGGAATGGAAAGGAAACGAACGACATTCGCGACATTCGTGCGCGCGCGAAAGGCGACGGGCGAGAGGCGACATGGGTGCCCCCTCGGCGTCTTCCAGCGCGCACGGCGTGCAGACGAACGTGTGGACGCCCTACGGCGGGTGGTTTCCCGACCCGAAAGCGTGGAAGCGCAACACGCTTCTGGGGTTCGCCGGGGTGTTTCTCGCGACGGTGGTGACGTGGAACCATTCGCGGAAAATCGAGCGACGATCGACGTATCCAACGCACTGGATACCGTCGCAGATGTGGAGTAAGAATTTTCCCGAAAAGAACGGTGGGAAGTAGGGCGCGGGGCGAGAGTTTGGCGAACGGAGGCGCGTAGGGATGTAAAATAGAAATAAATGATTGAACGGAAAGGAACAGGAGCTAGGCGAGAAATGGGCGTCTAGCATGCCTACGCGTGCGCGGCGACGACCATGTTGTTGATCCCGCACGAGCCTTTATCTTTGCAAATGCGGTAGTACCCGCCTTCGCCCCAAGCCGGTCCCCAGGAGTTTTTCACGACCCAGTACGGTTCGGGCGACCAACGAACGGGAGCGAACCCACTCGAGCCGTAACCAACGATCAACACGCCGTGATCGAGCGATTCAGTGTCGCACAACCAAGGACACGCGACGCCGCCTATGTACGTTTGCATCCACGCCGCGTTGATGCCGATCGAAAGCGGCCCGTACTTCACTAACGCCGACGCCATCTTCGCCTCGTCATCTGAAACAAATGAGAAATTCGAGAGCGTTGCGCCAACCTTGCCCTTATCCGCCTTACACTTTTGCTTCGCCCCGACGTAGGGGTACGATTTTTCCGTATCGATTCCCCCGTGTTCGACAATGTATTCCATGGCGTTTGATGGCAAACCACCGTTGCACCCCGAGTCACACGCATCCGGCACCTGCGGGTCGCAACCGACATCGCAATCCAACAACTGCTGCTCGCTGAGTTCGACTAATTTTCCAGTCTTGATGAAATTCGCGCCCTCGATCGCACCCGTGGTGGAAAATGTCCAGCACGACCCGCACTGCCCTTGGTCTTTCACTCGCGACACCGCTCCTTTAAACCGCCAATCAAACTCCTCGGGTAGACCTTTCGTGGGCAAATCCTCGATCAACGCTCGAGTGGACTTGTACTTTTTTCGCTCTTCGCTCGCGAGTTTCGTGTGCCCCAAAAACTGCGACTTGAACTCGTCGGCGGTCAAGTCGCTGAATCTCGTGACGCCGTGAATCGCCGACCCTCGGTCGCTCACCTGTCGCTCCACGGCTTTGGCCAAATTCTCGGCGAAAATCTCCAGCCGACGGGCATATTCTTCCGCCGTTTTCAACGCGTACTCAGCCTCCTTACCATGTTCGACGATGAAGGCGGCGAACCTGTCTCGGAGCGTCGCCGCGCCGACGCGGTCGACCGAGAGCGTCGACGCGGCGCGCGGATCAACGCGCGCATGCGCCGAAGACGCGCAGAGTGCGACGTAAACGAGTGCAAGGAAGGTTTTCATCTCGCGAACGCTCGAGTTCGCGGCGTCGCGGGCGAGTCGAGGCGAGATCTGAAGCGAGAATTAGCCTACGAGACGGTGCTGACTCATTATTGCAAACCTTTCCTTCATTCCCAAAGCTTAATCATCTTGTCCCAGCTGCATGACGCGACAGTTGATGATTTTAACGGATGCCACGCGACACCAATAGCGACTTGATCGTGCGCCTTGATGGACTTGATGATCTTGGAGGTTTTCCAATCCCAAAAGAACAGCTTACCAGAACCGTCTCCGCTGACGACGGTGCCGTCGTCGTTGGAAAATGCGGGCTGGCACGCGTAACCGGCGTTGTGATGGCCACCAAAACGCTTTTTGTTGTTTCGTCGGAAACGATCGGTGACGTCGAACGTGACTATCTGGTTATCTAAAGATTGGCCGATGATGTACTTGCCGCTGTTGGATATCGCCGTCGCCGGTATGGAGTGCATCGACGGGTCGGCGATGTACTTGGTCGTAACTGGAATACCGAATTCCCACACGCGCAAAGTTTTATCGTCTGATGATGACATGAATCGATCGCCCCCGTCGACCCAGGTGATGGAGTTCACCGGACCGAGGTGTTGGTCATACTCTTGCACCAAGTCCCCGCTGTTCATGTCCCACTGAATCACCTTCTTGTCGCTCTGCCCGACGAGCACCAAGTTTTCCTGCTTCGGGTGAATCTTGGCGCAGTACCCAATCTTTCCCGTGGTGACGGTCTGAATCACTTTACCCGTCTCGGTGTCCCAAAGTCGAACCTTCTTATCCCAAGATGTCGACACAAAGCGCGAGCCGTCGGCGTTAAAGCTCACATCCTTCACCGCCTTGTCGTGTCCCATGTACGTGCGCATGCACTTGCGCGTATTGTACACATCCCAAATCTTAATCATGTCATCCATCCCCGCTGAAAGCAACAAATGCCCGGTATTGGGGAAGAACTCAATCTTTGCCACGCCCTTGGTGTGCCCGTTGTACGTGTGCACGCACTTATTCGGCGCGAAGCACCGCCCGCCATCCCGCTTCTGATCCTTCGGAGGCACGATCCACGACAAACCGGCGTAATTACGCTCTTGTTTCCCGTGAAACACCGACGTCTTAGAATCGTCTTCTGCGAGTACGATCGCCCCCGGCTTACCGCCGACGTCGTCGTCATCCAGCTTCCCCTTGGCCCGTAATTTCGCCTCACGGTTATCCATGTGCCACTTCACGTACTCCTTCTCCGTATCCGTCAACGCATCGTGCACTAAAATCTTCTTCTTCCCGCGCGCGGGCGCCCACGCGCTGGTGTCGCCCGCGCTTTCCCCGTCCTCGCTCGCCGCGCTCGCCAGCGCCTCGATTCGTTTCCTTCGTCGCTCCGCTCTCGACGTCTGCGTCATCGTCTCCCCGTTCGCCTCGTTCGCTTTGAGAACATTTCCGACGAATCCCTTTCGCCCTCGTGGGTCCGCCGCGTACCCGCGCGCGTTGTACGTGTTGTACTGCTCGTCGAACGCGTACGAAGCGACGCTCGCGCTCGCGACGTCGCCCAACGGGTGCGTTCGCGCTCGGCGCGACTGTTTGAGTTCCTCCCCTTCGCGCCGCGGTCCTCGTGCGATGGCGCGCATGTCGTCGAGCGAGAGATTGTGCGTCATGACGCGCGAAGACGCAAAGGGCGTCGGACGCGCGAGCGCGGCGGAGACGACGTCGAGCGAGCCGTCGGCGCGGCGCTCGAGCGCGAGCGCCGTCGATCGCACGTTCGGCGCCGCATTCGCGACGACGGATGATTTGAACGTTAATTCGTTATCTGAGTCGTCGTTGGACGAGGAATCGCCGCGGTAGTGCTCGACGCCGAGCATGGCGACGTGTGAGGACGAGCGATGAGTCGGTTGGCGTTCGCGAAATCACGCAAATTTTTTCCATTCGTCGAGTCGATCTCAATTCGTCGATCTCCTACGACGACGACCTTCGTCGATCTCCTACGACGACGACGACCGTCGTCGATCTCCTACGACGACGACCGTCGTCGATCTCATGCGGTTCATCCTCCTACTCTCGCTTTCGCGAGCGCGAGCCTAAAAACTCGGCGACTCGTCGAGAGGATTCGCGCTCGTCGTTCGTCGGCTTTTTGCGCACGCGAAGACGCGTCCAACGGTCGCGCGTTCGGTCGACGCGGTTCGACGTTTTCTCCTGCACGTCTTTATCGCGTTCGTTCGGCGCGATCTCCATCGGGGGTTCCCACCAACGTCCTTCGCCGTCGAACGACCCGGCGATGGGGCGAAGGGCGTCGTCCGAAATCGCGCTCGCGTCGCTCACCCCCTCACCCGACTTCTCCTTCGCGCGACGTTCACCTTTTTCTGTCTCCCCTTCTCCACTTTTTTCTGTCCCTCCGACGAAAACGAATGAACGACAGGCGATCGCCAACGCGCGCCAACGCGCGGCGAAATCGCCGCCGCGCCCGTCTTTTACGCGCCCGTCTTTTACGCGCGCGCGTCTTTTTCGCGCGTTCGCGCTCCACACCACCGCCATCAACGTCAGCGCACACGTCGCGCCTTGAATGCTCGCTCGCGCTTTCGCGACCTCGATGTCGCTCCTGGAGGTTTTCGCGCTCGCGCTCGCGCTCGAGCTCGAGCTCGCGTTCGAGCTCCGCGGCGCGAGCTCGAGCTCGCGCGCGACTCCATCATCCCCAAGCGCGCGCGCGCGTTCGACGGTGGTCAATCGATGCGCTCCCTCCAACGCCTCTCGCGTGGCTCTGTCGCACACCCCGGTGACTCGCAACGACTTCGCGCGCTGAAACTCCGCGACGGCGCGCGTCGTCGCGACGTCGAACACCCCCGTCGCGCGCGTCCCGAGCGCGCGTTGCACCGCGCCCACGTCCGTGCCGGACGACCCGAACGCGAGGTCGCGAGCGTCGTAAGTTTGTTCGCCCGAGTGTTCGCACGCGTACGTCGTTCGGCGGTCGTCATCGAGGGCGAAAACGACGGAGGGCGACGCGCGACGCGCGCGCGCGAGCTCCATCTTGCGTCGACTCGGCGCGCGCGCCGCGACCGTCGACGACGAAAGCGCTCGCGACGGTGCGTGCGACGTCATCAAAGAGCGAGACGGCAAAGGTGGAGCTCGCGTCGATGTCGATGATGATCGCGTGAATGCGATGATATGATCTTTCGTCGCGGTGTGACGCCTTACAACATTCATTCGTTCACTCGTTCATTCGTCATCGTTCGCATTTTCATCCTCTTCATCATCGTCATCATCATCATCATCATCTCGTCCTGTGTCTCTCGACGCGACGATGACGACGAAAGAACGAACGAACGAACGAACGAACGAACGACGTCATCGCGTCATCGCGTCATCGCGTCATCGCGTCATCGCGTCATCGCGCGCATTCGCACGTCAGCCGAGGGCGGTTCGGTCGTGGAATGATGCGAACCGTCGCGCGTTGTGTCGTCCGTCGGTCGGTCACTCTTGGTCGGTCGGTCGGTCACGTGAGTGGTCGGTCGGACACTC
>Ga0222712_10007945_pt1 | contig 10137 bp, 8 predicted proteins | sample C33_657DmetaG_FD_165043 | JGI IMG/M metagenome (GOLD analysis project Ga0222712, IMG submission 165043) | Estuarine water microbial communities from San Francisco Bay, California, United States - C33_657D | ecosystem: Environmental > Aquatic > Marine > Unclassified | place: USA: California...
TCAGTTACTCATGCATTTCAAATGCATGGGCGTCCCTTTGGAGAAATGCTCCATTGTTGCCAGGAGGTGTTAGTTGCTTATAGCCGGTTCCAGGGACGCCACATGGGGAGAATCGGCGGAAGCTAGAGCAATCTCAGGGCAAATCAGACATGGGATATTTGTAGATTTTTTTGTCTACTTGAATTTCCAAGCCGGCATCAGATTCGGATTCAGGAGCCCTTGTTATTCTGCAGGTAAGAATTCCGGCGGTACTGGTGGACCTGACCCACCCATCATGCCGGGGCAGCCCTAATCGTTCCAATCGACTCATCATCTCGGTGGGCAGTACCTGGGAAGGCCCGGATCAACCCACCTTGTTTTCCCCATCATTTTTTTCAGCATCAGTGAACCATTTGGGTGCTGGGATTCTTTTCAGCCCTGATATCAGGAGGAGTAAACCGGTCAAAATCACCAGGATGGGAAGCTCCACATCCACTCGCAACCGTTCCTGCTGGCGGAGGATCGAAAGGATACTGGAAAAGATAAAGAAGGGACCAACCACCACCGACACCTTGTCGATACCCGAAACCAAGAAAACCAGCAGGCCTGTGACTGCCAGTCCCATTGTCCAAACCCAGTGAATGGTGGTACCCACCCCAAGCGTGGTGAGTAGCCAACCAGACCCAAGCGTGATGATCAAGATGGCGATTGCCATTGATTTTTTGTCAATTCCCATACGATTTCCTCCTGGCGTTTTGAGCGATCGCTATTGCGATTCCTTTCGGGAGCGCCCCGGGCTGCTTTCCTGTTATGTCAATGGAGCGATGAGCCTGGGTATGGACGAAATTCCATCATACTAAAACACGAAGACCAGCCCGAATCACTTCCATCCAAGACCGCATCTAGCACGCTTTCAAAAAGACCTTTTCGGGTCATCTTTGTTGGCACACTCCTGGCCTGCTTTACCTTCAACCGTTTCTCGAAATTCTACAACGTCTCAATCCAGGAAGAACTGGGTATACCAATTGATTATCCCCTTGAATTACGACATCTTGTAACCCTTAACCATGGCACCGGGAAGCGGGCCAAATCGGCCTCCTTGGGCCTACTGGCAGGAAAAAAGAGTTAAACTTTTTGACCTACCTCGAATTCAGGTCGGGACGCACTAGCTATTGGGCCGACGACTTGGTGATCTTATCCATTGAAAGTAAAGTGGAGGACGGGGGCGAAATATCTGCCATCCTCGTCAACGCTTTCTTCCAAACCCATCACGGTGCCCTGGACCGACTCCGTGGCTTGGATGCCCCTTTGAACGCAACCAATTATCATGATCGCGCCAATTGTGGTGGCAACGATTCCAGCGATGGCAAAAACAATGAGCCAGAAAGCAATCACCCGATTGGATGCCTTAGAAGCCTGGGCCGTGATGGCATGAATTTCACCCTCAAATGGCATGTCCTGAGGCCTGCACCCCGAGCCTAATCTTAAACCAATCCAATAAAAAACCAATCGGGTGATCGCTTGACCTAGTACTGAGTTATTTATTCGGAATCCGGGACAAATCCTGTCAACATGGTTTTAATTTTTCGGGGTTGCACCACCATGGATGTTCATGAGCGAATTGCAGGGGCTGAGAAGCTTGTAGCTGTGTTCGGTTATTGGCCGTCCTTTCACGATGCGGAAGTCCTGTGGTTGAGGCTAGACCGAAGGCCGGTTCGTAAGGATATTTTTGGGCCAACCTTGGAGATGATGGTTCACACCTTTGAAATGACCAGCGAGATCGGGCCGGATGGGGCGTATGTCCTTCGACATCATGTGCTGGTACATCTGCGATTTCATTTTGTGGATCTTGTGAAGCTTGAAAACTTCAATCATCAAAATGCTGTTTATGGAATATATTTTAATGATATTCGGTCTAATCAATGCGAGTTTGATGATTTTGAAATTTCCCTCGAGGAAGCCTGGGGCTTGGATGGTTCTTTCAATTGCAAAGCGGTTGAAGTGGTGGATGTGATTCCCTGCAACAAGGAAGGTGAGCCGCTCCCGGTTGAATCCGGGCAATAATCCGCACTTTGCGAACTTGGTGTCTTGGTAGTGGGTGATTTGGATAGATTGGAGTTTGCGGGGGCTATTTGGGCGGTGACTGGTGTGGGTGGGTATTCGGATTTTCACCGGGAAGACGCTAAGGGCGCGAAGGTAGTTTTTGCTTTTGTTTTGGTGAGCCGGGTGCGGGAGCGCCCGGGTGACTGGTGCGGTCGGAAGGTAAAGACTTCACCGCGAAGACGCCAAGTGGCCAAGTTTTTTCTTACCCCGCACCCGCCGCGATCCTCCCCAGCCCTGCCAGTGTCTCCTCCTCCTGCGTGCTTTCCACCAGCGTGGCGCTGGGGAAGCGGGCCTGCAGCAGGTCTTTCAGCAGGGGCAAATCGCGGGAGAGGCCACCCGAGAGACGGATGTGGTTCCAGGGGTGGGCGGGGGATAGGCGGTCGGCGCAGCGGGCGAGGTTGTCGGCCAGGTTGCGGGTTGCGGCCACCAGGAGGTTGCCGGCGGTGAGGTTTTCGATGCGCAGGTTGGTCAGGGACCCGGTGTCTCCCACTGCTGAGGGGAAAAAAGCGATATCTGCCTGCAGTCCGCCGGCGTCGGCAGGTGCTTCGGAGGCCAGGCGGGTGATGGTTTGCCAGGGGTTGCCGGTGGGCAGGCCCTGCGCGCGCGACAGTTCGGTGAGCAGATCCACCAGCGCGTGCAGCGAACGGCCGGCGGGGATGTGGGTGATGGTTTCGAGGAGCAGGTCGTTGAGATAATGCCGGGTCTGGTGGGCTACTGTTCCGCATCGCTCAACCAACCGGCTGACCTGCGCGCCGGTGGAGGCGTTCAGCGACAGTTCCCCGGGCTGGAGGCCGGCGCCGAAGAGGGCGCACTGCTGGTCGCCCACCACGGTATGCACCGCCAGCGCGCGGCCGGCCACCTGGGTGTGGCCTATCGGGGTGGTGAGGTCGGCCGGGGCTGGCCAGCGCAGGGTGTGAAGATTCAGCCGGCGCAGCATCTCGTGATGCCAGCCCCCCTGTTCTAGATTCAACAGGCCGATCGCCATGGTGGGGTGCAGGCGTGGCGCGGTGCCGCAGAGCATGGCGGCGATCGCGTCGCCGATGGTGGCGGGGTGGCCGTTGGCGGGCAGGGCTTGCGTGCGGGCCAGCCAGTGCAGCAATAACGAGGTAGAGCCGGGTTTCAGTTCGTTGCCGAGGGCGGGCAGCAGGTCGGCCAGGGCGTGGGCGGTCTGATCCAGCAGGCTGGTGCCACCGGAAGTGGTGGTTGTAGTGCGCTGGTCGCGCCAGGACAGGTAGCGGGTGAGCGGTTGGCCTGTGCTATCGCAGAGCACCGCACCGCCCATCTGGCCGCACAGGTAGAGTCGGTCGGCATCGGGGGCCTGGCGGACCAGCGCCTCGAGCACGCCGCGGGTGGCGTGCAGCACCGTTTGGGGATCGATTTCAAACCAGCCGGCGGGCAGGTTGCCGGCCGGCTGGGGGAAGGGGGCCTTCTCGACGGGGCCGACAATAGCTCCGGTACCTTGGGCTGGGTGGAGCACCGCGCCCTTGATGCTGGTGGAGCCGATGTCGATGCCGAGGGCGGTCATCAGCCGACCATTTCCTCGATGACCGGATTGGTGAGTTTGCCGATCTTCTCGATCTCAATGGTGACGCTGTCGCCGGCCTTGAGGAAGACCGGGGGAGTGCGCGCGAAGCCCACGCCGTGCGGCGTGCCGGTGAGGATGACGGTGCCGGGGCGCAGGATGGTGCTCGCGGACAGGAACTCGATCAGCGTGGGCACATCGAAGATCATGTCGTTGGTGTTCCAGTCCTGCATGACCTCGCCGTTGAGGATGGTGCGGATGGAGAGCTGGTTGGGGTTGGGGATCTCGTCGGCGGTGACCAGGGCCGGGCCGAGGGGGAGGAAGGTGGCGAAGGTCTTGCCGCGGCACCACTGGCCGCCGCCGCCGTTGCGCTGCCAGTCGCGCGCGCTGACATCGTTGGCGCAGGTGTAGCCCAGAACATGCTTCAGGGCGTCCTTCTTGCTGACATTGTGGCAGGTCTTGCCGATGACCACGGCCAGCTCGCACTCGTAGTCGACCTGGTCGCTTTTCAGCTTGCGGGGCAGCACGATCGGGTCGCCGGGGTTCTGCAGCGTGCCGGAATTCTTGAAGAACAGCACGGGGTTCTCGGGGATGGCCTGTTTGCCTTCCTCGGCGTGCTTGCGGTAGTTGAGGCCGATGCAGAGGATGTCGCGCGGGTCCACCGGGGCCAGCAGCTTCTCTACCTTCACCGTTTCGCCGGTGTCGGTATGGTGGCCGAACAGGTCGCCTTCCAGGCGGGTGACCCGGCCATCGGAGTGCTGGCGGCCATGGTGGATTTTTCCAGCCGACTCAAAACGAACAATCTTCACGACGCCTCACCTCGTGTCCCGGGTTGTGGTGCTGGGGTCCGCTGGGCGGACCAGTCAAGACGGGCATTCTAACACAGCGGGATGGGCCAGTTGCGCGGTGGAAGCGGGGGTTTGGGCCGGGTAGCATGGGACCTTGCCCAGTTGGGGGCCCCGGAGCCAATTGCCATGCTGCCAGCCCTGGTCTTCACCTTGATTTTGGCCTACGGCCAGACAGCGATTGCCGATGCGGGGAAAAGCCCGCCCAAGCCGCCCGCCGAGTTCACTCCGGCCGGGGTGGAGGGCTTTGTGCGGGACACGGCGAAGGCCCGGGGATTTGTGGGGCTGCAGGTGGTTGTGGTGCGCGAGGGGCAGCCCGCGCTGGCGCTGGGAATAGGCTCGACCGCCCAGGCGGAGGGCAAGCCGGTGACGGCCGACACGCCGTTCGCCATCGGATCGGTGAGCAAGCAGTTCACCTGCGCGGCCCTGCTGCTACTGGCGCAGGAGGGGAAAGTATCGCCCACCGACAAGGTGGCCCGCTGGTATCCCGGACTGACCAACGCCGAGAAGGTGACCCTGCTGGACCTGATGAACCACACCTCGGGGTACCCCGATTACTACCCGCTGGACTTTGTGGACCGCCGCATGGCCCAAGCCATCCGCCCGGATGACCTGATCCAGCGCTACGCGGGCGGCAAGGTGGATTTTGAACCGGGGGCCAAATACTCGTATTCCAACACCGGTTACACCCTGTTGGGTCGGGTGGTGGAAAGGGTTTCGGGAAAGCCCCTGGGTGAGTTCCTGAAGGAGCGGATTTTCACGCCGCTGGGGATGCGTTCGGCCACATTCGAGCCGCCGGGGCAGGGTACCGGGCTGGCCCGGGGGTATCGCGCGCTGGGCATCGACGAGACGGAATGGGCCCCGCCCGAGGGGGAGGGTTGGCTGAACGGCGCCGGGGGCATCTGGTGCTCGGCCAACGACCTGAGCCGGTGGGCTTTGGCCCTGATGGATGGCAAGGTGCTGGATGCGCGGCATCTGGAGGTGAAGACGCGGCCCAGGATATTGAACAACGGCAAGAAATCGTATTACGGCAGCGGTTTGTCGGTGCGTGAACTGAACGGCGAGGCGGTGTGGGGGCACACGGGTGCGGTGAGTGGATTCCACGCCAACCTGACGATGCTGCCGCGCACCCGCTCGGTGGTGGTGACGCTGGCCAACGCCGAGCACCTGGATGATGGCAAGCTGCACCGGGAGATTGTGGCCCTGGTGCAGAAGGAGCCGGCCAACCTGCCCAAGGTGGAGGGGCCCAAGGCGGTGGACCATGCCAGGGATCTGGTGGCCCGCTTGGCCAAGGCGGAGTTGCCGGCGGAGAAGATGGGCGCGGAGTACCGGCTGTACATGACTCCCGAGCGGCTGAAGGCCTATGCCAAGAAGTTGTCGGCGCTGGGCGAACCGAAATCGGTGGAGGTGGCCTCGCAGTATGAGCGAGGGGGCATGGAGGTCTCGATGCTGCGGATCGCTTTCCAGGACGGCACCGCGCTTTTGGGCAGCCTGTACCGGCAGCCTGACGGGACCGTTGAACAGTTTCTGCTCACCAGGGAATGAGATGTCACTGAACCGTGGGAAGGGTTGCACCATGTCGCGCATGAAACGGATCTGTCTGGGGCTGTCGTTGTCTTTGGTGGCTTTGGGGCTGCGCGCCGAAAACTGGCCCGAGTTCCGCGGGCCGGACCGGCAGGGTCACTCGGCGGAGAAGAACTTGCCCCAGAAGTGGAGCCAGAAGGAAAACATCCGCTGGAAGGCGGCCATCCCGGGGGACTCGTGGTCGACGCCGATTGTCTGGGGTGACCGGGTGTTTTTGACCACCGCCACCGACAAGGGTGAATCGTGCCGGATCGTGTCGCTGGATGCCGGCACGGGCAAGGTGCTGTGGGACAAGGAGGTGTTTCGCCAGAAGCCCCGCAAGAAGGAGACACGCAACAGCTATGCCACACCGTCGCCGGTGACCGATGGCGAGCGGGTTTACGCGGTCTATAGCGACGGGAGTTTTGTGGCGGTGAACTTGGATGGCTCGGTGGCGTGGACCAACCGGGACCATCCGTTCTACAGCCAGCACGGGTTGGGGGCCTCGCCGATCCTCACGGGCGGGTTGCTCATCATGACGATGGACGCCAGCTCGGAAGGGGAGGACAAGCTGATCGGCTGGCAGAAACCTTGGGACAAGTCATATGTGCTGGCGCTGGACGCGAAGACCGGCAAGGAACGCTGGAAAACGATGCGTGGCGTCACCCGCATCTCGCACGGGACGCCAACGCTATGGACCGGGCCCGATGGCCGGGTGCAGGTGGTGAGCGAGGCGGGCGATGTGGTGCAGGGATTCGACCGCGACACCGGCGAGAAGCTGTGGACCAGCACGGTGGAAGGAGAGGGGAAGGTGCCCTCGACGCTGGTGGCCGACGGCATGGTATTCACCGCCGGGGGGTTCCGCGGCCGAGAATCGATCAAAGCCTTCCGGCTGGGGGAGAAGGGTGACCTGCGGGAAAAGAACCTGGTCTGGGAGCAGAAGAAGGGCAACCCCAAGGTGCCCTCGATGGTGCATGTGAAGCCGTACCTGTTCACGGTGAACGACACTGGCTTTGCCACCTGCCTGAAGGCGGATACCGGGGAGGTGGTCTGGAACGAGCGCGTGAGCGGCGGTTTTTCGGCCTCGCCGGTGCATGCCGATGGCAAGTTGTACCTGCTGGACAACAATGGCGACACCACCGTCATCGAGGCGGGGCCCCAGTTCAAGGTGCTGGCCAAGAACCCGCTATCGGAGCCGACGCAAGCCTCGATGGCCGTCGCGGGGGGCCGGCTGTTCATCCGAACCGAGAAGCATCTCTATTGCGTGGCCGGAGGAAAATAGCGGCGGGCGGTGACTTTGGTTTGACTCAGTCGTTTAGGCGCCCATCATTGCCTGGACGCGAAGGCGCGGAAGGCTTTCAGTTTGCCGTAGCTGATCTCGCCGTTCAGTTTCTCGAACACCGGGCTGAGCGCCATGCTGTCGTGACCGGCGAAGGCGGCGCGCATCCGCTCGGCCTCGGCCGGGGTGTAAAAGGCGACCGGGTCGAGATTTTCCCCCTGCTCGATCGCCTGGGCCAGGTGGCCCTCGATGGTGGAGAGGTTGAGGCCGCGTGCCTGTGCGATCTCGGCCATGTCGGCCCCGTCGCGGAACTGGCGCAGCGACTCGAGGACGGTGGCGCCGAGGCCGGATGGGCCGGGCCGCCTGGGGGCCGCTGGCCTGGCTGGTTTGAGGGTGGGGAACATTTGCCGGGGATGGTCGGCAAGCCAGGCATCGACCACCTCCATGAACGCGTTGCCGAATTCCTCCAGCTTGCGTTCACCCACGCCTGGAAGCGCCAGGAATTCGGCCGAGGACCGCGGGTAGGCGCGGGCGATATGGCGCAATGTGACATCTGAAAAAATGACATAGGGCGGCACATTCCGGTCGTCGGCGAAGGTCTTGCGTTTGGCGCGCAGCTTCTGGAAGAGGCCCTCGTCGCAGGGCAAATCGCCGGCCTTGGCGGACCGGGAGGCAGTCGCGTCGGATCGGTCCTCCTTGGCGGCCGGTTTGGGCGCGCTGGCGACGAGAATAGGTGTGCGGTTTTTCAGGGCCAGCAGGCCCTTTTCGGTGATGGCCACGGTGGGGAAGTCGCCCGGTTCCACCTCGGCCAAGCCCAACCGCTCCAACTGGCGGCCCAGTTCGACCCATTCGGCGCGGGGCTTGTCGCGGCCGATGCCGTAGGTGGAGAGGGTGTCGTGCCCCCATTTCTCAATCCGCTCGGTTTTGGCCCCGGCCAGCACCTCGGCGAGGTGCTTCCACCCCACCGAGAATCCGCTCTTCTGGCGGACGCGGTGGATGCAGCTCAGCAGTTTCTGGGCCTCGATGGTGGCGTCCCGCGTCTCGCGCGGTTCCAGGCAGTTGTCGCAGTTGCCGCAGTTGGCCTCGGGCCAATCTTCCCCGAAATAGCGCAACAGGTAGGCCCGCCGGCAGCCCGGGTCGTCGCCGTAGGCGGCCATCTGGTCGAGTTGCCTGCGGGCGACCCGGCGGGTTTGCTCGTCGGTGATATCCTCGAGGAACTTGAGGTTCTTCATCACATCGCCGCGGGAGAACAGCAGCAGGCAATCGCCCGCTAGGCCATCGCGGCCCGCGCGGCCGGTCTGCTGGTAGTAGCTTTCCACATTTTTCGGCATGTCGGCGTGGATCACATAGCGCACATTCGGCTTGTTGATGCCCATGCCGAAGGCCAGCGTGGCGCAGACAATGCGGGCCTCGTCGCGGATGAAGGCCTCCTGGTTGCGGGCGCGCTCGTCGGGTTCCATGCCCGCGTGGTAGGGGATGGCGGACAAACCCTCGGCGCGCAGCGCGGTGGCCATGGCTTCCGCCCCCTTGCGGGAGTGGCAGTAGATGATGCCCGAATCCTCGGGTCTGGCGGCCGCGAATTCCCAGACCTGCCTGGCCGACTTGGTCTTCTCCACCACGCGGTACCCGAGGTTGGGCCGGTTGAAGCTGGACAGGTAGACTGCCGGGTCGCGCAGCTTCAGTTGGGCGATGATGTCGCCTCGCACCTGGGGCGTGGCGGTGGCGGTTAGCGCCACGACGGGCACTTGGGGGTGGGCGGCGCGCAACTCGCCCAGGTTGCGGTAATCGGGCCGGAAGTCGTGGCCCCACTCGCTGATGCAGTGGGCCTCGTCCACCACCAGGGCCTCCACGCCCCAGCGCGCCAGGCGGTCCATGAAATTCCCCATCAGCACTCGCTCTGGGGCGATATAGAGCAACTTGTGGCGGCCGCGGTCCAGGTCGGCCATGCGAGCCTGTTGGGTGGCGGCGTCGAGGGACGAGTTGAGGAAGGTGGCGGGCACGCCGGCGGCCTCGAGCTGGTCGACCTGGTCCTTCATCAGGGCGATGAGGGGGGAGATGACCACGGTCAGTCCCTTGCGGACCAAGGCCGGCAACTGGTAGCAGAGGCTTTTGCCGGCACCGGTCGGGAGAATGGCCACCGTGTCGCGGCCCGCCAGCGACGATTCCATGATCTCGCGCTGCAGGGGCCGGAACTCGTCGTAGCCGAAGACCTGCTTCAGCAGTGTTGGAAGCGACCGGGCATCCTGGGGCAAAGCCATCCGAACTCCATCCGAATCGCAGGCGCCGGCGGGGGCGGCAAAAGCTGGCGTGAACATTTGAACATGTTATCTGCGGGGGGATGGAAGGAAAAGTGCTGGCGGTGGCACCCACGCAGCTGGGGCCATTGGAAAAAATCCGTGGTCCGGGGGCGTTTGGTGCCCTGAATCGCTAAACCGCAACGGGCCAATGGCTTAGCCCTTACATTCGATAAAATTGTCGTATTTTGCCTAATCGGCATGGAGAACCGGGTCGGGCCAGGCTTTGTCCCATTCGTAAGATAGAGCCCACCCAGGGAAGGAACCGCCTTGATCGAGTGCGGGCCTTGCTTCAGGAGGATGGATTGATGACCCGAGTGATTTTTGGATGGATGGCGGTGGCTTTTCTCGCCAGTGCGGCCCAGGCCGGGCCGCTTGGATTTTTGAAGAACCTGCGCCAAAAACCCCAGCAAAACAACCAGCCGGCGACCCAGCAGGTGAATTCAGCCCCGGCCCAGCCGACCGCAGCGCCCGCCGCCAATGGTGAGACGGCGCCCGCAGCCGGGCAGCCCGCCGGCCGTACCGCAGGTAACCGCGGCACCCGGTTATTCA
>Ga0222712_10007946_pt1 | contig 10137 bp, 9 predicted proteins | sample C33_657DmetaG_FD_165043 | JGI IMG/M metagenome (GOLD analysis project Ga0222712, IMG submission 165043) | Estuarine water microbial communities from San Francisco Bay, California, United States - C33_657D | ecosystem: Environmental > Aquatic > Marine > Unclassified | place: USA: California...
TGTTTACGCGCCCCTCAAGGGTGCCCATATGTCAATCGCCTACGCATCTAGCTTGGACATAACCTTTGAAGTTCGCGGTGGTCTATTAATGCGTCAGGTTCACCACTGGTCAGCACTATTGTTTGTTGCTGCAGCTGGATTACACATGCTTCGCGTATTCTTCACTGGAGCTTTCCGCAAGCCACGTGAATTGAACTGGGTGGTTGGTTTCGTTCTTTTCGTTCTTGGAATGGCTGCTGGTTTTACCGGTTACTCACTTCCAGACGATTTGCTTTCCGGTAACGGCCTTCGAATCATCGATGGAATGATCAAGGGAATTCCTTGGATTGGAACCTGGGTTTCTACTTTGCTATTCGGCGGAGAATTCCCAGGTCATGCAATCGTTGGAAGGCTCTACTCACTTCACATCATGTTGGTGCCTGCCCTGATTCTGGTGTTCTTAGCAATCCACCTGGTGATGCTGGTCGTTCACAAGCACACTCACTACTCAGGTCCAGGCCGTAAGGACACCAACGTTGTTGGTTACCCACTAATGCCTGTTTACGTCGCCAAGGCTGGTGGATTCTTCTTCATCGTCTTCGGTGTCATCATGTTGATTTCTTCGTTCTTTACGATCAACCCGATTTGGAACTACGGCGGCTACGACCCATCCCCTGTTTCGGCAGGAACCCAGCCTGACTGGTATATCGGTTGGCTTGATGGCGCACTGCGTCTAGCCCCAACTGGAATTGAATTTATGATCGGCGATAACACCGTCTCGATGAACATTCTGCTTCCGCTGGTGGTCAGCTTGGTATTCCTAGCTCTCGTTGCCTTATATCCATTCTTTGAGAACTGGGTTACCGGAGACAAGCGTGAACACCACGTTCTGGATCGCCCAAGAAATGCACCGGTAAGAACCGCAATAGGAGCAGCTGGTGTTACCTTCTATGCAGTGCTGTGGGCCGGGGCTAGCACTGACCTGATCGCAACCAGTTTCAAAATGTCGCTGAACCAGGTTCTTCTGGCCATGCAGATTTCTCTAATCATCCTGCCGTTTGTGGCATTTATTGTGACCAAGAGAATCTGCCTCTCACTTCAGCGTAAGGACAGGGAAATTGCCCTTCACGGTCGTGAATCAGGCAGAATTGTTCGTCTTCCTCACGGTGAATACATCGAAGTTCACGAGCCGCTGGAGAGCCATGACCTCTACAAGCTAGTTGCCTATAAAGAGTATGAGCCGACTCTCCCTAGACCAAATGCAAAGGGCAAGATTACGCTAAGTGCGAGACTGCGCTCTAGAATCTCTAGATTCTATTTCCAGGATCGCATCTCCCCTGCCACCCAAACTGAGATCGATGAGAACGCTCACCACGCTCACGAACTTGAAGAGCAGGTTCAGAAAGCTATCGAATCTAGCAAGTAAAAACAACATTCAAGGAAGTGCCCATCATGAACAACATTTTCGTGGTGGGCACTTCTGGTTCCGGCAAGTCAACCCTGGCAAAATTTATAGCCGACGAGCTTGCAATCCCCCACATAGAAATGGATGCTGTTCTCTGGCTGCCAAATTGGCAAAAGCGCGAACCTAATGAATTCAAAGACATAATCGATAAAGAGATGGCGGCGAATCCTCGGGTCGTAATCGATGGCAACTTCTTAGGCAAAAACATTGAACCGGTAGCTGGCGATACGTTGGTGTTGCTTGACCTCCCCAGACTTAGGGTGTTTAGTCGCATATTAAGACGTTCACTTAGGCGAGTAATTTTTCGGGAGAAGCTTTGGTCAGGAAACCAGGAGGAATGGAGATTTTTGCTTTCTAGAGATCCTGAGTTAAATCCAATTCTCTTCTCTTGGATATCCCACCAGCAACGTCGAGTCCGTTACTCGGAATACGCAAGCAGCAGACCAGATCTAAAGGTGATTCGGATTACTAATCAAGCCGAACTTGGTAACTTTAGGAAAGCGGTTAGCAGCCTTTAGTGGGCGTGCAATCCTCTGGAGTGCTCAAATACGAAACCAACCAGGCCGATGATCGCCAGTGGGAAACCAATCATGAACAACCACCAGCCGACTGCTAGCGAAGTAAAACACAAAGCCCCTGTAACACCTAGAACAAAAGGCCACCATGACCATGGTGCATAGAAGCCAACTTCAGCTTCGCCATCTTCAATGTTGGCTGTTGCTACATCCTCAGGACCGGTAAAGTTTCTGGCAGTTTTGCCGAAATAGAAAGCGATGAAGCTTCCCATTATCGCCAGCATCCCGATAGCCGCACTTCCGATTACTTCCATCTCCCCGTAAACCAGAAAGGACCAGTAGGCATAAGCGATAGCGACAACTGTATAAAAGACAGTCAGCAGAATAAATATGTTGGTATTTGTTTTCAATTTCTATCCTTACGCTCGCTCTTTCGCCGATGCTTTGGCTTCAGGTGAGGCATAATCCGGATGGTTCAGATCGAAAGCTGGTGATTCGCTTCTGATTCGCGGAATAGAAGTGAAGTTGTGACGTGGTACCGGTGAAGCAGTAGCCCACTCCAGTGAACGTCCGTAACCCCAAGGGTCATTCATTTCAACGCGAACACCATTGCGGTGGGTGATCCAGACGTTCCAAAGGAACGGAATCATGGAAAGACCAAGCAGGATTGACCCAACTGTTGAAATCTGGTTCATCCAGGTGAAGCCATCACTCTCCAAGTAGCTGTAGTAACGACGTGGCATACCAATTACACCTAGCCAGTGCTGAATCAGGAATGTGACGTGGAAACCAACAAAGAGTAGCCAGAAGTGGATTTTGCCTAGACGCTCATTGAGCATCTTTCCGGTCATCTTCGGCCACCAGAAGTAGAAACCAGCGAACATTGCAAACACAACGGTTCCAAACACAACGTAGTGGAAGTGGGCAACTACGAAGTAGCTGTCACTCAGGTGAAAATCAAGGGCCGGTGAAGCCAAGATGACTCCGGTAAGTCCTCCGAAGATGAAGGTGGTCAAGAATCCAAGTGAGAAGATCATCGGGGTTTCAAAAGTTACCGATCCCCGCCACATAGTTCCAATCCAGTTAAATATCTTCACTCCGGTTGGAACTGCAATCAACATTGTTGTAAAGGCAAAGAACGGCAGCAGAACTGAACCAGTGACATACATGTGGTGAGCCCAAACTGTCATGGACAGTGCTGCGATTGCGATGGTCGCGTAAACCAAAGTGCGGTAACCGAAGATTGGCTTGCGGCTAAACACTGGGAAGATTTCGGAAACTATTCCAAAGAATGGCAATGCAAGAATGTAAACCTCTGGGTGACCGAAGAACCAGAACAGGTGCTGCCAGAGCATCGGGCCACCGTTAGCTGGATCGAAAATGTGAGCACCAAACTTACGGTCCGCACCTAGAGCAAACAATGCTGCGGCTAGCGGTGGGAAACACATGATAACCAGAATGGAGGTTACCAAAGTGTTCCAAGTGAAGATCGGCATGCGGAACATTGTCATACCAGGAGCTCGCATCGTCACGATGGTAGTGATGAAGTTAACACCACCCATGATGGTTCCGAAACCTGAAAGAGCCAAACCAAATACCCACAGGTCACCTCCAAGCCCTGGCGAGAAGGTCGTATTGGATAATGGCGCATATGCAAACCAACCAAAACCAGCTGCACCTTGAGGCGTAAAGAAACCAGCAACCGCTACAAACGAACCGAAGAAGTAGAACCAGTAGGCAATCGCGTTCAGTCTCGGGAATGCAACATCTGGTGCACCGATCTGAAGCGGCATCAGAACGTTAGCAAAGCCGGCGAAAAGCGGGGTTGCAAACATCAGGAGCATGATGGTTCCATGCATGGTGAAGAGCTGGTTGTATTGCTCTTTAGTTTCGACGATGGTCAAGCCAGGCATAGCAAGCTGTGCTCGAATAACCAACGCCATAACACCGGCGATCATGAAGTAAATAACTGAAGTGATTAGATACAGGTAACCGATTTTCTTGTGATCGGTTGTAGTAACCCAATCAACAATTATGCGTCCCCGAGATTTCTTTGCAGTAGTAATCATGATTAGCCTCTGATTTCTGGGTCGTCGCCTGGAAGATTGTTATTGCGGTTCAAATTGTCTGGGTCATTCGGGTCAGCTGTAAGTTGCCCCTTGTATCCAAGTGCCTCAAGCTTTGCCATGTGGGCCTTGTAATCTGCTTCGGAAACTACCTTGACATTGAAAAGCATGGCGGAGTGATACTCACCACAAAGCTCGGCGCACTTACCTTTGTAATCGCCAATAACCTGAGGTGTTATGTACATTTTGTTTACAAAACCTGGGAAAACATCTTTCTTGTAGAGGAAGTCAATAACCCAGAAAGAGTGGATTACGTCTCTTGAAACCAAGTCGATTTCGACTGTCTTATTCACCGGTAAGTAAAGAACTGGAAGTTCTGCTTCGCTCTGGTTTTCAGGTAGTTGCAGACCACTGTCATAAACATTGTCGTTTGTGTAGTTGAAGTCCCACGACCATTGCTTACCAATAACTTCAATGCGATATTCGCTGTCGACCTTCTTTTCGATTTCGTTCATATCGACTGTGGTTTGAACAAAAAAGCCAATCACCAAAATGAATGGGACAACGGTAAATAGAGTCTCGATTGGCATGTTGTATCGAAGCTGAGGCGGGATTTCACGGTCACCCTTGCGGCGACGGTAGACGATAATCGCCCAAAACATAAGGCCCCAAGCTATGATTCCCACGATCCAAAGCACTATCCAAGAAACATTCCAAAGGTTTACGATCCGGTCGGTTTGGTTGGTCACACCAGGGGCACCTGGTAGGAAGCCTCTAGAGAATTGCTCTGAACTACAGCCACTTAGGCTGGCTACCAATACTGCGAATACAGGCAAAATAGCCCATTTAAATCGAGGCTTACGAGGCACAATCGACCCTTCAATAGTGTTTCTTTACGCTTCTAGTCTATTCACTCGAGAGACCGAAAGCCCCCATTTACCCCATAAAATCAAGGGTTTTAACTAAAAAAGCCTGCCCGAAGGCAGGCCAAATTAGAAAACAGATTTATCCAAATGAAGATCCACAGGCACATGAACCCTGAGCATTAGGGTTATCAATCTTGAAAGCTCTCTGCTCGAAAGTGTCGATGAAGTCGAAGGTTGCACCTTCGATAAATGGCACGGTGTTTGAATCGGCAACGAACTCGATACCATCGTAATCTCTGACGATGTCACCTTCACGAAGTTCAGGGTCTAGAACTGTAGGTAGGTGCTTAAATCCAGCACAACCGCCTACCACGACCTCAATTCTGACTCGAAGCTTCTCCCCTGGCTTTAGGTCAGCCTGATCAACAGCTTCAAGGTGACGCTTTAGTTCGGTTTTTGCCGCTTCAGTAACAATCAAACCTAGTTGCATAGTCTGGGTCATTTGAGCTCCTTACTTTCCCTCTTATTCTAACTACTCTTTGACCAATTGGTTGCAGCTCAATAGGAATAGAGCTTCTGCCACCATGGCGTTTTTCAGGCCAACTAAGTGAATGGACTCATTTGGACTGTGGGCCCTTGAGTCTGCGTCCTCAACACCGGTAACCAAGATTTGAGCATCTGGGAAAACCTCTGTTAGGTCAGCAATAAATGGAATTGAACCTCCGATACCGATATCAACAGCTGGGTTGCCAAAGGCCGCGGCCAAACTGTTTTTGGCAAGTTGAGCTGCCCAACCTGAGGTTTCTGCCATAAATGGTTTACCAGTCTCGGATTTACCGAATTCGATAACCGCTCCAAAAGGGACATTTTCAGTCAGGTGAGCTTTCAAGGCCTCCAACGCTTCGTTTGGATCCTGCCCTGGAGCAATTCTCATGCTGATAGCGGCACGAGCCGAAGGCATAAGTGTATTTGAAGACTTGGCAACTGATGGAGCATCTAAGCCGATCACAGTTAGGGCAGGTTTACCCCAGAGTCTGTCCATCAGCCCACCATCGCCAATCTGGCTAACCTCTGGCAGCAGACTGCTGTCCTGCCTTAGGTTTGCATCGGTGTAAGGCAGGTCCTCAAATTTGTAGGTTTTTAGGCCTTTCACTGCCACATTTCCCTTATCGTCATGCAGAGAAGCTAGGACTTTGATCATAGGAATCATGGCATCTGGTATTGCCCCACCGAACATCCCCGAGTGGACAGCATGTTCCATAGTCCTGACTTCAAAATCAATAGCCACAACCCCGCGAAGACTTACTGTTAGGGCCGGAATCTCCGGTGACCAGTTCATTGAATCCGCAACGATGATGGCATCAGCGGCCAATTTGTCCCTGTTTTCATCCAAGAAGGCCCTAAAAGTCCTAGATCCAGCCTCTTCCTCGCCCTCGATGAAGATAGAGATTCCCAGGTCAAAATCCTCACCTATCAGGCTCTTCAGCGCCTCTACAGCGGCCAAATGGGTAATCACACCGGCCTTGTCATCAGCGGCCCCACGCCCGTAAATACGGCCATCCCGAGCAGTTGGCTCAAAGGCGGGGCTGAGCCATAGGTCTTCATCCCCTGGTGGCTGGACGTCGTGGTGAGCATACAAAAGCACATGTGGTTTACCGTTTTTCGCCTGTCTGGAGGCCAAAACCGCCGGAGCACCCGGCACACCCTCAAAGGAGGCCCGCTTTATCTCCACCTGGTCAAAAACTCCGGATTTACGGAAAAGCTCGGCAACCGCCTCAGCGCTTCGCTCCAGTTCATTAGCATCGAAGGCGTCCCAAGCTATGCCGGGGATTCGCACCAGTTGGCCAAGTGTGGCCAACTTAGCGGGAAAATCAGACTCAATCAGGTTTTTGGCCTGGTCAATCAAGTCTTGATTGGGTGTCATGTGAACTGAACTTGCTGGAGTGGGCGAGAATGTCATGAGAGTAATCTAATTCACTGATTGCTAAAAACTTAGGAAATTCATGACCGAGAACGAAAAAGATTCCAATCTGAAACCAACCGGCAAGGGTCGGCCAACCCCGAAGCGTAAAGAGCGGGAAGCCGCCAACATCAAACCGATAGTTGGAAACAGAAGCAAAGAAGCTGTGGCAGCGGCTAGAGCTCGTCAAGCTGAACAGCGCAAACAGCAAAGAGCAGCGATGTTGGCCGGTGACGAACGTTACCTTTTGGGAAGAGATCGTGGACCACAGCGAAAGATAGTTCGTGAGGTCTTGGACAACAGATTCACCTTTATCGAGGGACTGCTGCTCATAATGATCGTCTTTCTACTTTTCTCAAATATGACTTCAGTAGAAAATCAAAGCATTATCACTTTCATTATGTTTGGTGTTCTTGGTATTTGTTGTCTTGAAGTGACCTGGCTTAACTCAGTAGCGAGAAAACGTATCCGAGAGAAAATGGGCACTGACGTGGTCATTCAGAAAGGAACTTGGTTCTACATTCTGATGCGCGGCATGCAGCCACGTCCACTTAGAATTCCTAAACCAAATAAGCGTCGATCAGTAAAGAAATAACAACTAGCCAAGTTCACAAAGGAGTTAACTGTGGCAGAACAAAATGGCTTGCATTTACCGAGCCTGGTAGATCAAGTGGTCAACGCAATAGAGGAACTCAAAGACAGCTACCCTGCCTATGAGGTTCATCCAAGTCTTAGATCTGACCAAGCTAAAGCTGCGGCAGTCCTAAAAGAATTGACTGAACGTCTAGAAGACAATTTTCCTTACTTTCATCCCAGCTACGCAGCACAAATGCTGAAGGCACCGCATCCCGTTGCAGTGGCTGCATACCTTGCCACGATGATGATTAATCCAAATAATCACTCAATCGACGCCTCCCCTGCAACTACGGTGATGGAACGAGAAGTTCTCAAGCAGATGGCTGCGATGTTTGAATACCCGGAAGAGTTTTTAGGCCACCTCACTTGGAGTGGAACGACAGCGAACCTAGAAGCACTCTGGGTGGCAAGAGAGCTAGAACCAAATAAGAAAATCGCCCACTCTGCCGATGCCCACTACACGCATTCGAGAATGTCAGAAGTTCTTGGAACCACCAATGTTTCAATTCCAACCGATGCAACTGGTCGAATGGATCTGGACGCACTGGAGCAAGAGCTGAAGACCGGCGAAATCGGAACAGTTGTAGTAACCTTGGGAACCACAGGTCTTGGTGCCGTAGACCCACTCGCGGACATCGTAGAGCTGGCTAAGGAGTATGGCGTCAGAATCCACGTTGATACCGCCTACGGAGGCTTCTTCAAACTGATAGCTGAGAATCACCTAGCCCCGGAAACAGCAAGACACTATTCGGCCCTCAAGGACGCTGACTCTATTGTGGTTGACCCCCACAAACACGGACTGCAGCCCTATGGTAGTGGAGCAGTTTTCTTCAAAGACCTCAGTATCGGAAAGTTCTACAAGCACGACTCTCCATACACCTATTTCATCTCAGAAGATCTACACTTCGGTGAAATTCAATTGGAGTGCTCGAGAGCCGGAGCATCAGCGGCAGCAATATGGGCAACTCTAAAATTATTCCCGTTGACTGAGCAGGGCCTGGGAGCTGCCTTGATTCCAACCCGAAATGCAGCATCGAATTGGTTTGAACTCCTGGAAAGCTCTGACGTCTTGCAGGCTTATCAAAAGCCTGAGCTGGATATCTTGACCTACCTGCCAAGGGTCGGCTCGATGTCCAAGCTGGATGATATCTCGCATTCTCTTTTAGTTGATCTAGCCAAATGCTCGCGAGAAGAGCAAATACATATCGCTACCTATGTAGTGAAGCCATATCAGCTAAAAGCACGCGGATTTACCATTAGCGAAGATGCTCAGCAGGCAAGAATTCTTAGGAGCGTCTTGATGAAGCCAGAACAAGAGGCTTGGGTGCCTCGGCTAAACGATAGAATTTCAGACCTAACCCGCCAGCTGATGACTCTCTAAAAACAAGAAACGGAGCTCCGATGAAATACAGATATCTAGGTAACAGCGGCTTTAAAGTAAGTGAACTGATCTATGGAAACTGGCTAACTCACGCCAGCCAAATAGAGAATGACCGCGCAATCTCTACTGTTCACGCAGCACTCGACGGAGGAATTACTTCCTTTGATACTGCGGACGTCTACGCGAACCAGGCCGCCGAAGTTGTTTTAGGTGAAGCACTAAAAGGGCAACGTCGCGAAGGCATTGAAGTATTTACCAAGGTTTATTGGCCGGTAGCTGAGCGCATGCCAAACGATACCGGTCTGTCAAGAAAACACATCATGGAGTCAATCAATGGCTCGCTCAAGCGTTTACAAATGGATTACGTGGATCTCTATCAAGCTCACCGCTATGACGTGGAAACCCCTTTGGAAGAGACTATGCAGGCTTTCGCAGATATAGTTCGCCAAGGAAAAGCTCTATACATCGGAGTTTCGGAATGGAATGCCGAACAAATTCGGGCCGGACACAAACTTGCCAAAGAGATGGGTTTCCAACTTATCTCTAGCCAACCGCAGTACTCAATGATTTGGCGAGTTATCGAAGCAGAGGTGATTCCTGCTTGTGAAGAATTAGGGGTAAGCCAAATCGTTTGGTCACCTATGGCACAGGGTGTTCTAACCGGTAAGTATCTACCAGGCCAGCCGGTTCCGCAGGATTCCAGAGCAGCAAACGACAAGGTGAATAGTTTCATCCAGAAGCTTCTTACCGATGACGTTCTAACTCGCGTTCAGCAGCTAAAGCCGCTGGCAGATGAACTGGGTATCACGATGGCTCAATTCTCACTTGCTTGGGTGCTGCAAAACAGCAACGTAGCTGGAGCTATCGTGGGTGCCACTTCACCTGATCAGATATCTTCAAACATTGGGGCTGTCGGTGTGGCTATTCCTAAAGAAGTGATGGACAAAGTCACAGATATTCTGAAGCCAATAATCGTGAGTGACCCTAAAGAAACTAGAGCCCCTGAAGCTCGACTAGTTTAATCTGCGAGCCCAAAACGGGCCATAGTAGATAAAGCCGGTGTATCCCTGAACAAGGTTTGCACCGGCTTCTAGCCTTTGCTGAACCTGATCTTTTGTCTCTACTCCCCCAACCGAAATAACAACAAAATCTTTGGCAACGTGCTTACGAATTAGCTTTAGAACTTCAAGCGATCTGGCATTCAGTGGCGCACCCGATAATCCGCCAGAGCCCATCTCCTCAACTCCTTTGGAAGTCAACCCAGCTCTA